>Ga0316204_10000657_pt1 | contig 119656 bp, 108 predicted proteins | sample 6monrhotite_MG_2_FD_205661 | JGI IMG/M metagenome (GOLD analysis project Ga0316204, IMG submission 205661) | Microbial mat bacterial communities from mineral coupon in-situ incubated in ocean water Damariscotta River, Maine, United States -... | ecosystem: Environmental > Aquatic > Marine >...
ACTTGGTCGTGATACGCATCCCCTGCCCGCCGTCGGGGTGGCGAAACTGCAAGGTTTCGGAATGCAGCATCAGGCGCGGGTAATCCCGCGCGGCACCTTCCGCATAGAACGGATCGCCCAAAATCGGATGACCCAGCGCCAGCATATGCACCCGCAACTGATGTGACCGTCCGGTGCGCGGCATCAGGCGGACCCGGGTTTCGCCATCGCGGGCACGGATCACGCGCCAGTCTGTCACCGCCTGCCTGCCATGCGCATGATCCACCATCTGACGCGGACGGTTCGGCCAATCCACGATCAGGGGCAGGTCAACCGTGCCGGTTTTCTGATCCATCTCGCCCCAGACCCGCGCGACATAGGTTTTCCTGGTCTGCCGTTTTTCGAATTGCAGCCCAAGGTGGCGCTGGGCGTGCGGTGTCAGCGCAAAGACCATCACGCCCGAGGTATCCCGATCCAGCCGATGCACCAGAAGCGCCGTGGGAAACACCCGTTGCACCCGGGCTATCAGGCAATCGGCAAGATGCGGGCCCTTGCCGGGAACTGACAAAAGGCCGCTGGGTTTATCAACCAGTAACACCTCGTGGTCATCATGCAAGATGGCCAATGGGTCCTGGGGTGGATCGTAGGTATCGTTCACCCGTAAACACGTGCGCCGAAAATGGCTGAGCCGACACGAATATGGGTGGCCCCCAGGGCGATGGCACTTTCAAAGTCACTGCTCATGCCCATGGACAGGCCCGTCAGACCATTTCGGGCGGCAATCTTGGCCAGCAAGGCGAAATGCAGCGACGGTTCCTCATCGACCGGGGGGATGCACATGAGCCCCTTCAGCGGCAAATCAAGCGCGCGCACCTCGGCGACAAAGGCATCGGCCCCGGCTGGCAGGACACCTGCCTTTTGCGGCTCTTCGCCTGTGTTGACTTGAATGAATAAATCCGGGCAAGCGCCCAGATCTTGCGCATGACGCGCAATGGTATTGGCAAGCTTGGGGCGGTCAACCGTATGGATCGCCTCTGCCAGTTGCATTGCCTGTTTGGCCTTGTTGGTTTGCAACGGCCCGATCAGGTGCAGCTCAATCCCCGCATAGCGCTCACGAAACTCCGGCCATTTGCCTGCGGCTTCCTGCACCTTGTTTTCGCCAAAGATGCGATGGCCCTGATCCAGCACCGCTTTGACCCGTTCAAGCGGCTGTACTTTGGATACGGCAATCAGTTTTACCTCTGCAGGATCACGCCCAGCGACATCACAAGCGCCCGCAACACGGGCCTGAATTTCAGCAAGGGGCATGGTGGGCTCCAAGAAATAAGGATCACGGTAGGTTTCGGCCTGAAATAGTGCGAAATCAGGGCAATGTCATGGTGGAAAATTTGTGTGTCATTGATGCATCATTTTAGCCAAAGACAGAATTTCTGACCCTATTTCCCTTGAGTGTTAAGCACAGAGAGCGCAGGTAGACGCCAATGCTAGTACAACTGGCATTCTTGGGAATGCATAACACGAGGGAAAATATCCATGAAAAGCATCCTTCTTACAACAACAGCCATCGTCGCATTTGCCGGCGTTGCAGCTGCTGATGAGAATGTAGGCGTCACATTTGGCGGCGACTTCACAATCGGTTACAACGACGACAATGACGACGACAACGCTACCATCATCGGCGATAACGATGGTTTCTACTGGGAAGGCGACCTGAACGTCGGCCTGTCGCAGACACTCGACAACGGCCTGACAGCTGGCGTTTCGTTTGAGTTCGACATCGTAGACGAATCAAACGGTCAAGAGGCTTTCTCTGACGGCTGGACACTCTACCTGATGTCCGACACAGCTGGCCTGTACTGGGGCGACACGTCCTTCGCGGCTGAATCACTCTGGTCCTCTGCTGGTGACATGGAATCTGACGGCTTCTCCGAAGCTGACGGCGAAAACGTCCTGCGCGGCGAAGTCTCAATTGCAGGTATCGACGCAGCCGTTTCTTACGCTCTGTCCGACGCTGATGGTAACGCAACTGACTCTGGCGCCTTCACAGAAGAAGTAGACCAGCTTTCTGTTGCTGCATCCGGCACATTCGGCATGGTTACAATCGGCGCTGCCTATCAGGAAGAGTCAATTTCGGTTGCTGCTGATATGTACGATCCAAGCGGCGCTAACGGCGATTTCAACCTGAGCGAAATCTTCGGTATTTCTGCTGGTGTTGCTGTCGGTGGTGCAGACATCACTGTCGCTTACGCAAGCGACGAAACAAACGGTAACAACTCAACCGGTATCCAGGTTGCGTATCCATTCGGCCCGGTCACAGGTACTGTATACTATGTATCTGAGGACGATGGTTCCGACGAGGACAACTACGGTGTGACCGTTGCTTATGCTGACGGCCCAATCGCAGTTACTCTGGACTATGATTACGACCAGGGTGTGAACAAAGTTGGCCTTGACGGTTCTTACGATGTTGGCAACGGCCTGACGGTTCTTGCCGGTATGTACGACCAGTCTGACGACACCACAGCCGCAAACAACGGCACAGACTTCTACGTTGCTGGTACATACGATCTTGGCGGCGGCGCAGAACTGCTGATCTCCTATGCTGACGCTGAAACTGGTGGCGCAATCGCTGATGACGAAGTTGGTGGTCCTGACTACCAGGTTGGTACAACTGTTGAAGTGTCCTTCAAGTTCTGATCGAAACAGAACGACCTGAAAATGCGAGAGCGGCCCCTTTTGGGGTCGCTCTTTGCTTTTGTGCGGGCATAACTGCTTGTGACTGCGCCACCGCTTCGCTACATATTTCGCCAATGTGGTTCACCCGGCCAAAGGGGAAGTGGTTTGATGTTGATTTCTGGTAAGTGGCGCAGGGCGCTTGCAATTCTGGCCCTTGGCACATTGGCAGCCTGCGGGAGCACGCAGGCACCCACCCCGCGCGGTGCCGAAAATGTCGCTGTGAACCGCTATCTCTGGGCGGCGTCCCTTGATGTGCTGAGTTTCCTGCCTGTGCAATCGGCCGATCCTTTCACCGGTGTGATCACCACGGGGTTCGGCACGCCACCCGGCAGTGGCCGTGCCTACCGCGCGACTGTGCAGGTTTCGGACCCAGCAATGGACGCCCGTTCGCTGAACCTGAGCCTGCTGACACGCAATGGCCCTGTCGCGCTTGAAACACAGCAGGCGGTCGAGGATGCGATCCTTGCGCGTGCCCGCCAATTGCGGATCGCTGACGGTGCGCTATAGCCATCGGAGCCCAGCCCGATTATGAATACCGCCGGGCCCATTGCCCGGCGTTTTGCATTTGGAAAGACCGACAAGATGACCACCTACTCTCCCGCCGCGATCGAGGCGAAATGGCAAGATGCCTGGGCCGCTGCCCAGACCTTCAAGGCCGAACGCAGCGCGGATAAGCCAAAGTACTATGTGCTTGAGATGTTCCCCTATCCGTCGGGCCGCATCCATATGGGGCATGTGCGCAATTACACGATGGGCGACGTGATTGCGCGCTACAAGCTGGCAACCGGTCACAACGTCCTGCATCCGATGGGCTGGGACGCCTTCGGCATGCCGGCCGAGAATGCGGCGATGGCCTCTGGCGGGCATCCCAAGGACTGGACCTACGGCAATATCGCCGACATGAAAGCGCAGATGAAGCCGCTGGGCCTGTCAATTGACTGGTCACGCGAATTTGCGACCTGTGACCCGGAATATTATGGCCAGCAACAGGCCCTGTTCATCGATTTTCTGTCCAAAGGTCTGATTTATCGCAAGAAAGCCGTGGTGAACTGGGACCCGGTTGATATGACCGTTCTGGCCAACGAACAGGTCATTGATGGCAAGGGCTGGCGCTCTGGCGCCGAGGTCGCGCGCCGCGAACTGGTGCAGTGGTTCTTCAAGATCAGCGACTATTCTCAGGAGCTGCTGACCGCGATTGACGGGCTGGACAACTGGCCTGCCAAGGTCAAGCTGATGCAAGCCAACTGGATCGGCAAATCGCGTGGATTGCAATTTGCGTTCCAGCGCACGGACGGCGGCGAGATCGAGGTTTATACGACCCGGCCTGATACGCTGCTGGGCGCGTCCTTCATCGGCATCTCGCCCGATCACCCGCTTGCGAAAGAGCTGGAAGCCAAGGACGCGAACGTCGCGGATTTCTGTGCTGCGTGCCGCAAGGGTGGTACGACCGCCGAGGCGATCGAAAAGGCTAACAAGCTGGGCCATGACACTGGGCTGCGCGTGAAACATCCGCTCGAGGGGCAGCCGGATCTGCCCGTCTATATCGCCAACTTCATTTTGATGGATTATGGCACCGGGGCGATCTTTGGCTGCCCCGCGCATGACCAGCGCGACCTTGATTTTGCGCGCAAGTATGGGCTGCCTGTCATCAGCACCTATGCCCCCGCCGAGGGCGAAGGCGTCACGATGCCCGAGGATGGTGGTGACGCCTATGTGCCGCCAAAATCCGAACCCGTCATCTACATCCGCGGCTTTGCTGGCCAGACCGAGCAGACCGGTGATGAAGGCATCGCATCAGCGATTGCATTCTGCGAGGCGCAGGGGATTGGTGCCGGTGTGACAAAGTTCCGCCTGCGCGATTGGGGCCTCAGCCGCCAGCGTTACTGGGGCTGCCCTATCCCGGTTGTTCACTGCGATGACTGCGGCGTGGTACCTGAGAAGAAAGAAAACCTGCCTGTCGAGCTGCCCTATGATGTCAGTTTTGACGTGCCCGGCAATCCGCTGGACCGTCACCCGACATGGCGTGATTGCGCCTGCCCGTCCTGTGGTAAGCCCGCGCTGCGCGAAACCGACACGATGGATACCTTTGTCGATTCCTCTTGGTATTTCGCGCGGTTTACCGCGCCGGATGCCGAAACACCGACCAATCTGGAGGACGCCGCCTATTGGATGAACGTCGACCAGTATATCGGCGGGATCGAACATGCGATCCTGCACCTGCTCTACAGCCGCTTCTTTGCGCGCGCGATGAATATGACAGGCCACTTGCCCGTCAGCGCGGCAGAGCCGTTTGACGCGCTCTTTACGCAAGGGATGGTCACCCATGAAATCTACGTGACACGGGACGAGAAGGACCGCCCGGTCTATCACCTGCCCGAAAACATCGCCTGGACGGAGAGCGGTGCGCGCCTTGGTGCGACAGGCGAGGCGGTGGATGTGATCCCGTCTGCAAAAATGTCGAAGTCGAAAAAGAACGTGGTCGATCCTGACGACATTCTGGCGAAATACGGTGCCGATACCGCCCGCTGGTTCGTTCTGTCCGACAGCCCGCCAGAACGCGACGTGGAATGGACGGCCTCTGGTGCAGAGGCGACCTATAAGCACCTGAACCGCGTGTATCGTGTCGCGACCGATATTGCGGCGATGGATGACGGCACCGGGATCGGTGATGATGACCTGCTGCGCGCGACGCACAAGGCGGTTCATGACGTGACCATGGGGATCGAAACCTTTGGTTTTAATGCCGCCATTGCGAAACTTTATGCCTTCACCAGCGTCTTGGCGAAATCCAAAGCTGGGGGTGCAGCGAAACGTCAGGCGGCCAGGGTTCTGGCCCAGCTAATGTCACCCATGACCCCACATCTGTCAGAAGATATCTGGGCGATGCTGGGCGGTGAGGGTCTGATCGCAAACGCCCCCTGGCCCGTCGCGGATGAGACGATGCTGGTTGAGGACACCGTGACAATGCCGATCCAGATCAACGGCAAGCGCCGTGCTGAAATTCAGGTCGCCGCCGATGCATCGAAAGATGCCGTCGAGCACACGGCCTTGGCGCTTGAGGTTGTGCAGAACGCCCTTGGCGGTGCGGCACCGAAAAAGCTGATCGTCGTACCGGGCAGGATTGTGAACATTGTCATTTGATCGCATCCCCCGCCGCCTTGTGCTCATCAGTTTGGTGGGATTGGCAGGATGCGGCTTTGTGCCGGTTTATGGACAGGATGAGGGGCTGCGCGCGCGCGTTGATTTTGAAACGGATGAAACCGTGGCGGGTTACCGTCTGCGCGAACGGCTGGAGGAACGGCTTGGGCGCAGTGATGCGCCGCAATATCTGCTAAAGACCAATGTGCGGTCTCGCCAAAGATCGGCGGCGATTACGTCAGAAGGCGATACCTTGCGCCTTAACATCATTGGTACAGCGACCTGGACATTCGAGGCCACAGCCAGCGGCGAAAGCATCGCCGAAGGAGAGGTCGAGGCGTTTACAAGTTATTCCGCGAGCGCATCAACCATTGCCACTCAGGCGACACGGGACGACGCAGAGGCGCGGCTTTCGGTTATGCTTGCCGATCTGATTGTCAGCCGCCTGTTGATCCTTGCCCCAGAGCGGACGCGATGAAGCTGTCGGGGGCTGCGGCCAACACCTATTTTCGCCAGCCGGATCCGTCTCATATGGCATTGCTGATCTTTGGCGCTGATCCCATGCGCGTCGCTGACAAGCGCCAGCAGGCGATCATTGCACTGGTGGGTCCGCAAGGCGAAGAAGAGATGCGCCTGACGCGGATCAATGCCGGGGACTTGCGCAAGGATCCCGCAATGCTGAATGACGCGATCAAGGCGCAGGGGTTCTTTCCGGGGCATCGCGTTGCCTTTGTCGAGGGCGCGACGGATGGTTTGTCAAAAGTGATCGGGGAGGCGCTGGTGGATTGGCAGCCCGGTGACGCGCAGGTGGTGATTACGGCAGGGTCGCTGACCGCGAAATCAGCGCTGCGCAAGGTTGTCGAGGCGCACCCGAACGCGGTCACGATCGGGCTTTATGACGACCCGCCGACCGCTGCGGATATCGAACAGGTGTTGAAGGAAGCAGGCATTCCCCAGCCGGGGCGTGATGTGATGGAAGCGTTGATGGCGCTTGCAGGGAGCCTGGAACCCGGGGATTTCCGCCAGACGATTGAGAAGGTGAGCCTCTACAAACAGGGTGATGATGCTCCGCTCAGCATTGACGATGTCATGGTCAACGCCCCCCAATCGGCAGAGGTGGACGTTGACGACGTGTTGGAAGTTGTCGCCACCGGGCAAGTCGAACGACTGGGTCCGCTGTTGCGCAACCTTTATGCGCAAGGGGTGACACCTGTGACCCTTTGCATTGGGGCGATGCGCCACTTTCGCCGTCTGCATGTGGTTGCGTCCGACCCCGGAGGGCCGGCGGCTGGGGTGGGGCGGCTCCGGCCACCGGTCTTTGGACCCCGCCGCGACAAGGTTGTGCAGCAAGCCAGCCACTGGGGCCGCGATCGGCTTGAAAGGTCGTTGACCGCGCTGACAGATGTGGATCTGCAACTGCGGTCGGCAAATTCTGCGCCGCCAAATGCGCTGATGGAGCGGGTTTTAATCCGCCTCGCAATGATGATTGGGCGATAACGCAGTCCCTTTGCCGTCCGGGTGCGAATCCGGTCAACCGAGCAGCCGGATGGCGTGCGACTGATTCTATCCGGACGCCAAAGGATTTCGCGCTGATGCGTTGTTTTGACGCGGTTTTTCCGGCTTTTTCCGGCTTTTTTCTTGCCGTCGGCTGCCCCTATTTGATCTAGAGCAAAGAGCCCAGCTTCCCGTCGCAGTAAGGTGAGTCCAATTCCGATCACCATGTGCCAATGAGGGCCACGTGAAACGGAGTAAACAGACTAGGCAGAGTTGCTGCCAGTCGAAACCAAAGATCGGAAAGGATCAAGAAATGAACACGTCATACACCACCCGTCTGGCCGCTATCGCGCTGGTACCGGTTCTGGCGTTCGGAGCGACTGCCGCCTTGGCATCGCCCGGTCACGAAGACCCAAATATCGGGCAGGCTGGTGACATCACCCATGTAGACCGGGTGATTGAGGTCGATATGGGTGAAATGTATTTCACACCCGACGCATACGAATTCGAGCGTGGCGAAACAGTGCGCTTCGAACTGGTCAACAGTGGCCGCGTCATTCACGAATTCAACATTGGCACGGATGCGATGCAGGATGCACACCTGCAGGAAATGACCACGATGATGAAAACCGGCATGATTACAGCGCGCGAATTGCGCCATGATCGTATGCTGGAAGCCGGCATGATGCACGTTGACGCCAACTCTCGGCTTCTGGAGCCCGGTGCGACGGAATCGCTTGTCTGGACGTTCAGCGGGGACCAGGACGAGTTGATCATCGCCTGCAACGTGCCCGGACACCGTGAGGCCGGGATGGAAGCCATGGTCAAGATCGGCGGAGATCACGCCGCGAGCTAGGCGCAGTGCGGGGCCGGCGGCATGCGTCGGTCTCGACACGCTTGAAAAACCGGCTGCTGACGTGGCCGGTTCTGACCAAGAAAACCAGACCTCGCCTCGTGCGGGGTCTTTGATTTTATAGGGTCATCTGAAGTGCTCACAAAAGAAAACCCCGCCAAAAAATGACGGGGTTTATCAGTGATCCACGGCGGGCCAAGGCCCGCCGTTTCATCAGTATTACTGAATTTGAATCGTCTTACTCAGCTGCTGCTGCCGCGATCAACAGTGCCGCAAGCACACCGACAACGATATATGTTGGGCTGATGGAAGAAGCTGCCGGCGCTGGTGCGGGCTCTTCCATCATGACTGGGGCTTCCATTACTTCTTCGGACAAACCGCCAGCTGTGGCGGCGACGCCAGAAACGGCAAGTGCTGCTGCTGCGGCAAGTGTTGTTGTATAGCGCATATTAATTCTCCATTCATGCACGGGGGGGCCAAGCCAAAGCGTGACCGGACCACATTTCGGCATTGAATCAGGGATTTGCAGCAAAGCCTAGGTGTAAAATATTGGCGAAGGCGGGGCTCCGCGCATGCTGAGAGCCCCTGCCCCTCGTTCCGCACGGCAAAAGGAGCGCAATACGAAATAATAAGACATAAAAATCAACATGTTAAACTTGATACCGGCTCTCTGATCACGATAGTTTTACTCGCGATCCTCCTCGCCTCAACTTCAAAATTGATGGCCAAAAGATGCAGCAATGCAACAGTTTCCTGTCAAAGATCTGAGGTGCCAGTGCGGATGGTGCGCTGAAAGACCTCCAGCATTCGTCTGGTTCCCCTCAGCCAACGCGCGGCCCCCATGTTTCCGCCTCAGCACTTTGCAGCAAACCTGACGGCGGCTGCCCCGGCAAGCCGTCCCGTCGCCAGGCATCCGGTTATCAGGTAGCCGCCGGTTGGCGCTTCCCAGTCAAGCATCTCGCCGGCGCAAAAAACACCGGACCGCCGAATGAGCATCAGCTGATCGTTCAGCGCGCTGAACTTGACACCGCCAGCCGTTGAAATGGCCTCATCCAATGGTCGCGGACCTTGGTGCATGATGGGCAGTGCTTTGATCAGTGGCGCAAGATCATCGGGGAAGGGGCGGCCAAACTCGGACAAAAGCGCCATCTGAACGGGAGAAAACTTCAAAACCTTGCGCAGATGATTCGACAGGCTTGCCTTGCCGCGTGGCTTCTTCAGTGCGTCGCGCAGCTTTTCCACGGGCCAGTCTGGCCGTAAGTCAACATAGAGCGGCGCGCCCTCGCGCATCGCTCGTGAGACCGCATAAACGCCGCCGCCCTCGATCCCGCGCGTTGAAATGACAAACTCGCCGCGTGTCGACTGGCCCCCTGCCGTCAAAGCCACGGATTTGACCGGTGAGCCCAGATGGGGCGTCATATAGGCGGACCAATTAACCACAAAACCCATGTTCGCGGGTTTGAACGGTGCAACCTCATCTTCGAAATACCCGGCCCAACCGCCGTTCGCCCCCAGCCGCGCCCAGCTTGCGCCACCCATAGCAAGCACAGTGACCCGCGGCGACATGATCTGCACCCCTGAAGGCGTATCGAACCGCAACGCCGCACCCTGCCAGCCATCCCACCGCCAGCGGGTTTCGATCCGCACCCCCAGCTGGCCAAGCCGCAGCAGCCACGCGCGCAACAAAGGGGATGCTTTCATCGCCTTGGGAAACACCCGCCCGGTTGATCCGGTGAATACCGGCTGACCCAGGCCTTTGGCCCAAGCAATCACCTCATCAGGACCAAACTGGTCAAGCGCGGTTGCGAGTGCCTTGGACAAAGGCGACCCGAAGGCGGCAAGAAATGCAGCACTTGGCTCCGCTTTCGTGATGTTCAGGCCTGACTTTCCCGCCATGAGAAATTTGCGCCCAACCGAGGGCATTGCATCGGCTATGGTGACAGACAGGCCGGCCTTCCCCAGCTCTTCGGCGGCCATCAGGCCAGCGGGGCCCGCACCGATGACAACGGCATCGGTCACGCCGGGAGGGGACCTTTCATTTCGATCACGCGATGTGGATATGGGATCTCGATGTCGTTGTCCTTCAGGGCGTTCCAGATCAGGAAGAGAACGTCAGATGCATATTTGTTTTTGCCGTCGTCAATGCCCTCGACCCAGAATTCAACAGCGAAATCAATGCCACTTTCACCAAATCCCCGCAACTCGCAGTCAGGTTTTTCCGGCGCGTCCAGTACGCCGGGGTGCTTTGCGACAGCCGCTTCGATGATGGCGGGTACCTTGTTGATATCGGTGGTATAGCTGACCGAAAACGGAACCTCCAATCGGTTGGCAGACCCGGAATCAGAATAGTTGATCACCCGCGTTGTGATAAAGTCCTCGTTCGGCACGACGATCCAGCGCCCGTCATATGTTTCCAGGATCGTTGCGCGCGCCGTCATCTTGATAATGGTGCCGGCCTCGCCGCCGTCCAGTTCCACATAGTCGCCGACAGTCGCCTGGCCTTCGACCATCAGGATGACGCCAGAGATGAAGTTGGACGCAATCTTTTGCAGGCCAAAACCAAGGCCGACACCGATTGCACCGCCGATAATCGCCAATGAGCTCAGGCTGATCCCCATCACGTTCATTAGGACCAAAAAGGCGACCGCAAAGATCGCAAACTCAGACGATTTTATCGCCAGTTGCCGGATCGCGGGGCGCATTGGCTGTTGTTCGATATAAGAGGATGATTGCGAATTGGACCATTGGCCCAGCCAGAACAGGATACTGCCCGCAACGATCCCCCGGACAATCGCGAGCGCAGAGAAGCTGATGTTGCCCAGGTTTACCTCGGCGGCATCAAGCGCAGCGACGACTTGATCTAGAAAGCCCACCGCATAAAGCGCGGCTACCGGCACCAGAATGTATTTTGCAAGTGTCCGCAGAAACGGGTCGGTGATGATATGTTTGGCCAGGGCACGGGCGGCAAGGAACAGGAAAACCCGTTTGCCAAAGGCGATGACAGCGCCGGACCCGAAAAGAGACCGCGTGACAACTTCGCCGATAGCCGTAAACCCATAAGCCAGCAACGGCAAAAGCAGCGGCAGAAAAATCAGGACAAAGCGCCGCGCCTTGGCAAGAACGGATTGATTGGCCACGTCCGGCGTCAGCAATGCCGCGATGCGCGGGGCCAGCAACCGATTGGCCAGGCGCGCCAGCAGGTAAGACCCGATCAGCAGCCCGAATTGCGACCAGGCCGCCGGAGACAAGAGCCAATCCTGCGCCAGTATCAGCCCCTGATCGAACCCATCGCGCGCCTGATCCATCAATGTCGTCTGTTCCATCGCGTGATTGCCTTCACTGTTTCATGTCTTTTGCCGTGCGTCCCGGCAAGACACAAGCCTAGGCCGTCAGCGCCTTGATCGCGGCGATATGGCTTGAGGACGCCGACAGGACATCTGCGCCCAGTTTATGTGCTGTCTCCTGCAAATCTTCGGGCGGCACGATTTGATCCACCAATCCCCAATGCTGCGCCTGCTCAGCGTCTATCTTTTGGCCCGCCATCAAGATCAGTTTGGCCCGCGCCGGCCCGACAAGTGCAGCAAGCCGCCCCGGATCAGAAGGTTGAGGAAGAAAGCCAAGCTTCATCACCGGGTAAAAGAACTTTGCACTGGGCACGGCAATGCGCAGATCACAGGCCAGAACCATCCCGAACGCCCCGCCAGCGACGGTCCCGTTCAAAGCCGCGATGCTGAGGCCCGGCAGGGCGGCAATGGCACCTGATAAACGTTCCCAGACCGGATCTGTGGCAAGCCCCGCGCGGGCCGCATCAAGATCGGCCCCAGCGCTGAAAACGCTGCCTGTTCCGGTCAGAATGAACAGTTTGGCGGCCTGTCCCGCCTCTGCTATTTCGGCCAATTCGGTCAGCATTTCGCGGGTTAATGCGCCTGCCTTTTCGGGGCGGTCAATCGTGACGATCCAAGCGCCCCCATCCTTGTCACAGCGGATCATACAAGACCGACCTTTTTGCGAATTTCTTCGTCGCGCAGGCTGACATCATCGCCAAGGTAGGCGTCGGCCTCGGACGTACACATCCATAAGAGCGCTTTCGCCGGCCATTCTGGTGGGATGTGATCGGACCAGTCCAGTTGACTGACAGGGTTGATCCCGGACGCCTTGATCTCGCGCTGCATCTGGGTCGCGACTGTGCCGGGTGACAGCCCCATGATCCGCAGACCTTTGGCACGGGATTCCTTGTCGGCCGCGCGTGTCAGCATATGGACCGCCGCCTTGGAGCTACAGTAGGCCGACCAGCCTTCGATTGGGCCATGGGCGGCCCCGGATGAAATATTGATGATCGTGCCGTGTCCCTGCGCGACCATGCCGGGCATCGCGGCGTGCATCCCATACATCACACCCTTAAGATTGACATCAATTGTATGTGACCAAGCCTCGGGATCGGTGTCTTGCAGGTGCCCAATCGGGTCGATGACTCCAGCGTTATTGATCAGCACATCCAGCCCCCCAAAGGTCTTGGCCGTAGCGGAAATGGCTGAGGCGATATCGGAATGGCGCGACACATCGCAGGGGATCGCCAGCGCTTTTTCCCCGATCTGACCAGCAATATCCGCGATCTCATTGGTGCTGCGGGCCACAAGGGCAACATTTGCTCCCGCATTCGCAAAAGCATAGGCCGCCGCTTGTCCAATACCGCGGCTTGCGCCGGTGACAAGTACGGTTTTCCCGACCAAATTGATGTTTTCCATGACAGTCCCTTTCAGACTATGATTGCGATAGCTACTTATTGAATCAACAGTAACGCGCCCGCTGGTTCCATATTAGAAAGCCAGGAGCCGTTCTGAAAGGGACATAACGAAAGGACCATTCATGACCTATTCTACTGGAGTGCGCAGCGCTGTTTGCCTTGCCGCGTTGATTGCTGGCAGTGCAGCGAACGCCGAAGTCACGGCCGCGCAAGTCTGGGAGGACTGGAAATCGCAACTGGCCCTCTACGGCGAAGATAATCTGACGATCGGCGCAGAGGAAACATCAAGCGGCACAGTGACGGTGCGCGGGATGAACCTGCGTATGGCAGATGATGAAGTGACCGTTGACGCGACAGTGGAGACGATCACATTTAACGAGCAGTCGGACGGCACGGTGCGCGTAACCATGGATGACAGCTATCCAATCATCATGACCGGTGCCGATGGTGTGGTGGTGACGATCAACGTCAGCCAGCAGAACATGGAAATGATTGTCAGCGGTGATCCCGATGCGATGGATTACGACGTCACCGCAGATCAGTATGAAATCGCGCTACAAGATATTGTCGATGGCGATGTGACGTTCACCGGCGATGCCCAAATGACGGCGAATGATGTTGATTTTTCCTATAAGACAACGCTCAGCGATTTGCGCAATATTTCATATGGCGGCACGATCAGTTCAATCGATCTCCTTGTTGATGTCCAGATCCCGGGCGGCAATGGCGAATATGTCACCGCCGGTGGCAAGATGGTGGGGCTGACAACAGAGGCTGAAATGACTGTGCCGCTGGATGCAAATTTTGAAGACCCGGACAGTCTGATCAAAGATGGCTTTGCGATTGCTGGCGGATACATGATCGACAGCGCGGATTATGTCTTTGACATCAACGCGGACGGAGATCAGGTGTCAGGATCGGCCAGCGCGGGCACAACATCCCTGACAGGCGAAATAAACAGCGGCACGATCGGGTACAACTCGCAGACCGAGGATATCGCCTTGAGCGTCATATCTGGCGCATTCCCACTGCCAATCGAGCTGAGCCTTGCGCAATACGGCTTCGACTTCCAGATGCCGATGGCTGCGTCAGAAGAGGCCTCTGACTTTGCGCTTGGATTTGATCTGGTTGATCTGGCCATCAGCGATGCGCTCTGGAGCCTGTTTGACGCGGGCAATGTGCTACCGCGTGACCCGGCAACGATCCAGCTGGCCATCAGCGGCAAGGTGAAGGCCCTGTTTGATATGTTCGATCCTGAACAGCAGGACGCCATAAACAATGCCGAAATGCCTTATGAGCTACAGTCCGTGACGCTTGACAGGCTGAATGTGAATGGCGCCGGTGTCATTTTGACCGGTGAAGGTGCCTTTACGTTCGACAACAGCGATATGCAGAGCTTTGCCCCTTTGCCGCGTCCAGAAGGTGCGGCCACGGTTGAAATCACCGGGTTCAACGCGCTGCTTGATAATCTCGTCGCCATGGGGTTGATCCCGGAGCAGGATGTCATGGGTGCGCGCCTGATGGTGGGTATGTTTGCCCGGGCAACAGGCGATGACATGATGGAATCATCGGTCGAGGTTCTGCCGAACGGCGAAGTGAACGTGAACGGCAATCGGGTCCGTTAAGGGTCCCATTGATGGCGCGGGCGCGGACGGACGTTATCCGCGCCCTTTTCTTTTGCCGGCCCCCTGGTCTTGCGACCCAGACCTGGGCGCACTAGGTCTTGCAGCAAGCAAAGGATGCCAGATGACCCAATCTCTTTCCGATCTTTCCGACCAGATTCTACAGGCCGCAAAACAGGCTGGTGCGGATGCCGCCGACGCGATTGCCGTGGATGGTACATCCTTGTCGATCACCGTGCGCGAAGGTGCATTGGAGCATGCGGAGCGGTCTGAAGGCATCGATATCGGGCTGCGGGTCTTTGTGGGACAGAGGCAAGCCTGCGTTTCATCCTCTGACACAAAGCCCGATACGCTGGTCCAAATGGCTGAACGTGCGGTCGCGATGGCCAATGAGGCCCCAGAGGACCCCCACGCAGGTCTGGCTGACCCCGCGCAACTGACCACCAATACCGCGACCGAAGCGCTGGAGCTTTATGACCCAAGCGAAGAACCTGATCCGGCTGCCCTGCAAGAGGATGCCACCTGCGCCGAAGCCGCCGCGCTGCGCAATGAGGGCGTCAGTCAAGTGCAATCGGCCTCCGCAGGCTATGGGCGGCGGCGTATCCATCTGGCGGCAACGAACGGGTTTTCTGCCGGATATGCGCGCAGTGATCGTGCCTTGTCTTGCGTGGCAATCAGCGGCACAGGTGCGGGAATGGAGCGCGATTATGACTACGACAGCCGTGTTTTCCAAGGCGACATGCGGGATGCCGAAGAGATCGGCCGCAGTGCTGCCGCGCGCGCGGTTGAGCGGAGCGGGGCAAAAAAACCGCAAACCGGTGCTTTTCCGGTTCTGTTTGACGAACGTGTTGCCAGCACGCTGATAGGCAGCCTTCTGCAAGCCACCAACGGCATGATGATCGCGCGCGGATCAAGTTGGCTGCGCGATGCGGTGGGCGAACAGGTGCTGCCCAAGGGCCTGTCCGTGATCGAGGACCCGCATCGCAAGCGCGTCACCGGGTCGCGTCTTTTCGACGCCGAAGGGCTGGCAACATCGCAGCGCGCGATTGTGGATGATGGGGTGCTGACCGGCTGGACGCTTGACCTTGCAACAGCGCGCAAGCTGGGGATGGAAAGCACCGCAAATGCCGCGCGCGGGACCGGTGCGCCACCGTCGCCCAGTCTGACCAATGTGGCCCTGACCCAGGGGAAAAAATCGCGTGATGATCTGGTCAGGGACATGGGAACCGGGCTCTTGGTCACTTCGATGATCGGCTCGACCATCAACCCCAACACAGGCGATTATTCCCGTGGGGCCGCCGGGTTCTGGGTTGAGAACGGAGAAATCACCTATCCGGTCAACGAATGTACGGTTGCGGGCAATCTGCGTGATATGCTGATGACAATTGTGCCCGCCAATGATGGGCGTGCGCATCTTTCGCGGATCGTGCCCTCGCTCTTGGTCGAAGGGTTGACCCTTGCCGGAGACTGACCTTGCGCTGCTGATCAGTGCGGCTCGCCGATCAGGTGAGATTGCAAAGCGGTATTTCCGGCAAAATCCCGATGTGACCGACAAGCCGGATGGCGCAGGCCCAGTGACCGCCGCAGACCTTGCGGTCAATGCGATGCTGGAAGGGTATTTGCAGGCGGCCAGACCGGACTATGGCTGGCTGTCCGAGGAAACCGAAGATAACGCCAGCCGTCTGCACAGCGCCCGGCAATTTATCATAGACCCGATTGACGGCACCCGCGCCTTTGTTGACGGCAACAAGGACTGGGCGCATTCGCTGGCGATTGTGGCGGAAGGCAAGCCTGTTGCCGCTGCGGTCTATCTGCCGATGCACGACATGATGTTTGCCGCGCGTGTGGAAGGTGGTGCGACCCTCAATGGTGACCCCATTCGCGTGACAGATCCCGGCCTGGACAAGGCCGAGATTCTGGGTGCCAGACCAAACTTTGATGCTCGGTTCTGGAAAGATGGGCATGTGCCGCCGGTCAAGCGCGCCTTCCGGTCTTCGCTTGCGTATCGGCTGTGCCTGGTGGCGCAGGGGCGCTTTGACGGCATGATGACGCTGCGACCCAGTTGGGAATGGGATATCGCTGCAGGCGCGCTTATCGTGCAAGAGGCCAATGGCGCGATCACCGATCAACACGGCGCGACGCTGCGGTTCAATAACCCGCACCCGCAGGTCCCGGGGGTTCTGACCGCCGGGGCCCGGTTGCACAGTGATTTGCTGGCGCGCCTTGAGCCGCAGCAGCCAAAAGCCTAGACTGCGCGCAACAGTAGCACTCACAAAGGTTTTTTCATGACACAGCGCCTGCACCTCGTCTTTGGCGGTGAGCTTATCGATCCCAGCAAGAATGCATTCAAGGATGTCGAGGCAATCGACATTGTGGGCATGTATCCAAACTATGAGGCGGCCTTCAACGCCTGGAAAGGTGCAGCACAGCGCACGGTTGATAACGCGCATATGCGTTATTTCATTGCCCATATTCACCGTTTGCGTGACGAAGAGACCGAAAGCTCACCCACCGAAGAACTCGATAGCTAGGCCAAAGGCGCGGAGCCCGAAATGGCAAGATCCCTCGCAATTGCAGCCTATCTGGCCAGCCTGGGGTCATCCGACCGGCACGCGGGCATTACTGAGCAGCCGCCGCGCCCGACCGGAAGTATCATTTGGGCGCGATGCAGCCACGCGGACCAACTGACCGCCGTTGAAACCCTTGATCGCAAGCTTGCCGAGGATGGCGATCCGGTTCATGTGATTGCCACGCTGATTGACTGGGCCCCCGACCATGCAGATCGTGCTTTGCCGGAACCGCAGGGGCGGGCGGATATCCGCAAATTCATCGACCATTGGCAGCCCGTGATGAGTGTTTGGGTGAAGGGTGACCTTGACCCCATTTTGCTTGCTGAAATGCGTGCCGCTGAAATTCCGACACTTTTCGTCGATGCCACGGCTGACGGGCTTGACGATGTTGCAGGCAAGTGGGTTCCGGGTGCGATGCGGTCCATGCTGTCACAGTTTGAGGCGGTGCTTGCGCTTGACCAGAATGCAGCCGACCGCCTGATCCACGCAGGCACCCCGGCGAACGCGGTTCTGGTGACGGGCGCAATGGAGGACTGTGCGCCAACGCTTCCTTGCGACGAGGCTGCACGCAACGAATTTGCTGCGGCCATTGGCACACGCCCGGTTTGGCTGGCCGCTGCCGCGCCGCTGGATGAGTGTGACGACATCGCCAGGGCACATCAGATCGCAAGCAGACGCGCCCATAGATTGCTGTCGATTATCGTGCCGAAATATTCCGTCATGGCCCCGCATATCGCTGCCAAGATGCGCGATCATGGGTTCGATGTTTCCCTCAGGTCGGAAGAGGCAGCGCCGTCTGAAATAGCGCAGGTCCATATCGTCGACACCGCAGAAGACCTGGGCCTGTGGTACCGTATCGCACCGATCACCTACTTGGGCGGCACGCTTGACGGCGGCGGATGCCGCGACCCGTTCGAGGTTGCTGCCTTGGGGTCTGCGGTTCTTTATGGTCCTCAGGTTGCCCCTTACCAGCGCCACGCTGCCCGCCTGAACGCGGCAGGGGCTTCTAGGCTGATCCGATCCGGCGCAGATTTGGGTCCAGCCGTTGAAAGCCTGCTGGCGGCAGACAAGACAGCTGAACTGGCCCATGCTGCATGGGATGTCACATCGCGTGGGGCTGGTGTGACCAACCGGATCGTGGCGTTTATCCAACTGCGGCTGGAAGAGCTGGTGCCATAGATGCGGACCCCCTATTTCTGGTTTACGCCGCCTGACAAACCCACGTGGCTTGCGCGGTTGCTTGCACCTTTGGCGGCGGTCTATGCGGCGGGGACCGCACGCCGCGTCCGACAGGCGCCAAAGATCAGGGCCACTGTCCCTGTAATTTGCGTTGGCAACATCAACGCCGGTGGTACGGGCAAGACCCCGACAACAATCGCGTTGATTGAACGGTTGAAGGACCGGGGATGCGATCCGCATGTTGTCTCGCGCGGGTATGGCGGCAGCCTTGATGGCCCGATCCGCGTGGATGAACGCCGCCACAAGGCGGATCAGACGGGGGATGAGCCTCTCTTGCTTGCCGCTTTTGCGCCCACTTGGGTTGCCAAAGACCGTGCCGCTGGCGTCAAGGCCGCGCAAGAGGCGGGCGCGGATGTGGTCTTGCTGGATGATGGATTTCAGAACCCCGATGTTGCCAAGGACCTGTCAATCGTCGTGGTCGATGCGATGCGCGGCTTTGGGAACGGGCGGGTCATTCCCGCCGGGCCATTGCGCGAACCGGTTTGGACGGGTCTGGCGCGTGCAGATCTGATGCTTTCCATTGGTCCACCCGCCGCGCAGGACCGGTTTGGCGCGCAGTGGCGCTCTGATGTCCCGCATCTGGTCGGGCACCTTGCGCCGCTCCCTACCGGCATGCCGTGGCGCGACCTTAAATTGCTGGCCTTTGCTGGTATCGGGCACCCTGAGAAGTTCTTTGTCACGCTGCGCGATATGGGCGCGAATTTGGTCCGGGCCGAGGCATTGGGCGACCATCAACCGTTGACGGATGCTTTGATGAAACGGTTGGAGATCGAGGCAAAGGCGCGCAGGGCGCAGCTGGTCACGACCGAAAAAGATGCTGTTCGCCTGCCTGACAGCTTTCGAATGAAGGTGCTGACATTGCCGGTGCGCCTGCAACTGGTGGATTGGGGGCCGGTTGACGCAGCCTTTGATCGGTTGGGGCTTCAGTCCAGCAAATCCTGATCCGCGCCCAGCTTGGGTGACGCTGTTTTCGGGCTGACATCCGCATCTGAAAAAGTGATCGGCAACCGCACCGTCGGAACACCATCCAGATCAACGCGCAGCCCTCGATGTCTGACCTGCGCATCCGCAAAGGTTTCTTGCAGGTCATTGATTGGCCCGGCGGGGACGCCATGCGCCTCGCAGGCGGCAAGAAGATCGGTTTTGGTCCAGTCTTGCGTCTTGCCGGTCAAAACCTGCGAAAGCGCATCGCGATTGGTCAAGCGCGCGGCGTTGGTGGCGTAATCAGGGTGTGCGGCCAATTCATCCAGCCCCAAAAGCGCACAAAACTGCCCATATTGTCCGTCATTGCCGCAGGCCACGATGATATGCCCATCGGCGCAGTCAAAGACCTGATAAGGCACGATATTGGGGTGGGCGTTGCCCAGCCGCCGGGGCGCTTTCCCGGTGGCCAGATAGTTCATCGCCTGATTGGTCATCACGGCAGTCGCCACATCCATCAGCGCCATATCAATATGCTGGCCTTTGCCCGTCGTCTGGCGCATGTGCAAGGCGGCAAGGATGCCGGTGCAGGCATAGATGCCGGTAAAGACATCGGTGACAGCCACGCCCACCTTTTGTGGCTGCCCATCCGGAGGGCCGGTGACGGACATCAGCCCGGACATGCCCTGAATGATATAATCATACCCGGCGCGTTTGGCATATGGGCCGTCCTGTCCAAACCCGGTGATCGAGCAGTAGATAAGACGCGGATTGATGGCAGACAGGCTGTCATAATCAAGCCCGTATTTGGCCAGACCTCCGACTTTGAAGTTTTCAATCAGGATATCGGCATCGGCGATCAGCTTGCGCACCTGTGCCTGGCCTTCAACCGTGCGAAAGTCGATGACCACGGATTTCTTGCCACGATTGCAGCAATGGAAATAGGCAGCACTTTCCTCACCATCATGATTGATGAAAGGCGGACCCCATGCGCGTGTATCATCGCCCTGGGGGCTTTCGATCTTGATGACTTCGGCACCAAGATCAGCAAGGGTCTGACCGGCAAGCGGGCCTGCAAGGACTCGTGCCAGTTCCACAACTTTCAGGCCAGCAAGAGGCTGCATGCGAATTCTTTCAGTTCAGGCAACGGCAGACTTAACCCAGCTTCTCATCCAGGATACCAGCGATCTCGTCATAGGTCATATTGGGATACTTCTGCCCGTCGATCACGAAGGACGGGGTAGAGGTGATCCCGTCGCGCTCCGCATTTTCCTGATACCATGTGAACAGCGCTTCGGCTTTTGGGCCGTCGCTCAGGCAGGTATCCAATGTCGCGTCGTCCATGCCGGCAGTCTTGGCCAGATCACGCAGGTCCTTGATGATGCCGGCAGGGTCGCCCGAGGCCAGCCATGCGCGCTGTTCGGTATAAAGCAGGTCCAGAAAAGCAAAGAAGAAATCGGTGTCGCCACCGCAGCGCGCGACCATTGAGGCCCAAAGACCCGGACGGTCAAAATACACGTCGCGGTAGACAAACTTGATCAGGCCGGTGTCGATGTAGTTTGCCTCCAGTGATTTGTAGTGGTTGGTGTGAAATGACGCACAATGCGGACAGGTAAAGGAGGCGTATTCGATCACCTCGACCGGCGCGTCCGGATCACCCAGGACCATCTCCACCACTTCCAGCGTTGCGCTATCCGTGCTTTGCGCAAAGGCGGCACCGGGAAAAAGCCCTGATTGAGGGTCAGGCCGTGTGAGCGCCCATCCGGCACCCAGTGTCACAAGCGCGCTGCTGCCTGCTGTCAAAAGAGTTCTGCGTTTCATATCTACCTCTGATCTGGCTTTTGTCTGGTTAGGACATTCGCGCCCAGCGCCGCCAGCGCCGCACGCAGCGTTTCATCTTCCACGTCTCTGGATAGCTCTTCTGCGGCGGATTTCACCGCGGCATCCGGCGTTTTCTGCACCTTGGGTGCGGGCGCAAAGGCCACGCGCCCCTCGGCGAAACCGGTGGGCGCCGTCTGCGTGATCCGCACCCGCGAGATCGCGCGATACCCATAGCAGGCATTCACTTTCTCGCGGATTTGTTCCTTTTGCATCTCCAGCATCGGCGCTTGCGCACCGGTGGTCAGCACCGTCAATGTTGCCCCCATCCCGCCCTTGCCATAGCTGACGTTCACCGGTGTCGCTATGCGCGCGGTGCCTTCGCCCACGACCTCTGCCCAGTGGGTCAAAAGCCGGGTCACGGCAAAGCCGCGATCCTCGCTGGCTTTGCGGATCTTGCCTTGCATTAACGTCGCCGCGCGGGAAAATCCGCGCGTGGTGCTGGTATGGCGTGGCCGTTTCATATCTAAGCCCTACTCTAAGACAGAAGAAGCGCCAAGTCTGTGCGTCAGATCAATACGGGTAATGACCATTGCGTGACCTCAGTTCAGAGCTTTTGGCATGGTATGATGTCCATGCCCGCGACATGCCGTGGCGTGTGCCGCCTGCCGACAGGAAGGCAGGTGTTCTGCCTGATCCTTACGCGGTCTGGATGTCGGAGGTGATGTTGCAGCAGACTACTGTGGCAGCGGTCCGTGATTATCACCGGAAATTTCTGGGTCTTTGGCCGACCGTGCGTGATCTTGCTGCGGCAGATGATGCCGATGTCATGGCAGCGTGGGCCGGGCTTGGGTATTATGCACGTGCCCGCAATTTGCTGAAATGCGCGCGCGCTATTGTGGCCGACCACGGCGGGGGTTTCCCAAATAGCCATGAGGCGTTGCTAAGGCTTCCCGGTATTGGCCCCTATACCGCCGCCGCAATTGCTGCGATTGCCTTTGACCGGGCCGAGACTGTCGTGGATGGCAATGTTGAACGGGTTATGGCCCGGTTGCACGACATTCATGCGCCTTTGCCGGGATCGAAGGCAGAGCTGACGTCCAAAGCGCAGGCGCTTACGCCAAGGAACCGCCCCGGCGATTATGCGCAGGCGGTGATGGATCTGGGCGCGACAATCTGCACACCGCGCAGCCCGGCCTGCGGTCTTTGCCCTTGGCGTGATCCATGTGCCGCGCGCGCGGCGGGGACTGCGGGTGACCTTCCCAAAAAGACCCCGAAGAAGAATACGCCGACGCGGTATGGCATCGTCTATGTCGCCCGCCGGGCCGATGGGGCGTGGTTGCTGGAAACCCGCCCTGACAAGGGGTTGCTGGGTGGTATGCTTAGTTGGCCGGGGTCGGATTGGGGTGATGACCCGCAACATGATCCACCAATTGCGGCCCAATGGCGGCCCTTGAAGGAAGAGGCGCGCCATACGTTCACGCATTTCCATTTGCGGCTGAAAATCATGATCGCCCGGGCTGATTTTGACACAGAACCGCTGCGCGGGCAATTTCTGCCGCCGGCCGACTTTAGCCCGGCGGCACTGCCAACGGCGATGCGCAAGGTGTTTGATCTGGCCCATGTGACGCTACGCGATGATTGAGAAGGGCCGGGACAATCAGTAGACTTGCCACATGCCACGCTACGGGGGGCCTGTTTGGATGACAGCCGTACCAGAAACACCAAGGATTGGCCGCGTTTCGAGGGCGCTGCCCTTTTGGCTGTCGCTAGGTCTGGTTCCGCTTGCGGTGGTTGCCGCAATGAATGGCGGCTGGGCCATTGCGCTTTTGCCACTTTGCAGCTGGTATCTCTTTACCGGGTTGGATTACGTTTTTGGACAAAACGCGCAGAACCCCGATCCGGACACACCCGAAGATCAGCTGTTCTGGTACCGTTTGATCACGCTTGTCTGGGCACCTGTGCAACTTGTCACGATCTTTGGGATCATGATCTACGTTGTGCAGTCAGGTCATTTGTCCGGTGTCGAGGAGTGGCTGCTTTTCGCCGCACTTGGCATCCTGTCGGGCACAATCGGTATCACCTATGCGCATGAGCTGATGCATCAAAGGCCCGAACTGGAACGGTGGATGGCGGATATTCTGCTGGCGTCGGTGCTCTATTCGCACTTCCGGTCAGAGCATCTTTTGGTCCACCATCGCTACATCGGCACGCCGCGCGATCCGGTGACGGCGCGCTATGGCGAAAGCTTTTACCGGTTCTTTCCGCGAGTCCTTCGCCAGTCGCCCGTTTCTTCCTTCAAAGCAGAAAGAGCCATGCTGGCCCGCAAATCCTTACCGTGGTTTCACCACACGAACCCGGTTTGGCGCTATTTTGCTCTTCAGGCGGGCTTTGTTCTTCTGGCGGGGCTCATCGGCGGCTGGTGGGGGGTTTTCCTGTTTGCGACACAGGCGTTTTGGGCGGTGTTTCAACTGGAACTGGTGAATTACGTTGAACACTACGGCATGACCCGCAAACATCTAGGGAACGGAAAATACGAACACGTCCTGCCGCGTCATTCGTGGAACGCGACACAGCAGGCATCAAACTGGTTGTTGATCAATCTGCAACGTCATTCTGATCACCACTTCAAGCCCAATCGCCGTTTCCCATTGTTGCAGACCTATGACGCCGATGAGGCTCCGCAACTGCCCTTTGGTTATCCGATGATGACCATGATCGCATTGGTTCCGACCGCTTGGCGCAGGGTGATGAACCCAAAGGTCAAGACATGGCGGGTGCGGTATTACCCGGAGATCGAGGATTGGACGCCGTATAAAAAAGCGACCAATCCGATGCCACGATAAGGGTTATTTCGACCCGAACAAGCGGTAGTACATCCAGTCCGGCATGACTTGCGACAGGCGAAAAACCCATGAAAAGAGCAACGGAAAGCTTTTCTTGAAGCTGTCGGTGTTCATGTGTTCGAATACCTCCTTGGCCGCGTCCTCTGGGGACATGATAAACGGCATGTGAAAGTCATTCTTTTCGGTCAGCCGCGTCCTGATAAAGCCAGGGTTGATCAATTGCACCTCAATCGGTGAGTTGCGCAGATCAGCCTGCATCGATTCCGCCAGTGACATCATGCCGGCCTTTGACGACGAATACCCAATGGCGCCGGGCAAACCGCGAAACCCGGACAAAGAGCCGACCAGCACGATATGCCCGGCACCTCTTGCAATCATGTCTTTGATCACAGAGCCAACGACCCGAGATGCGCCAAGATAGTTCACCTCGCCCATCATGTCCGCTTTTTCGTTGTCCCATTCCTGCGCTTTCATGGGCCAATAGACACCTGCCAGATAGACGACGCCATCAATCTGGCCCAGGTCCCTTGCAGCAGCCTCAACAGCACCACGGTTTGTTACGTCGACCGTGATGCAGGATGCCTTGCCCGGCAGTTCACCGACCAGTTCTTTCAGGCGGTCCTCTGATCTGGCCGAGACGATCACTTCTGCGCCCGCGCGACTGAGGCAGAACGCCACTTCGCGGCCCAGCCCCTCGCTGGCACCAACAAGCCAGTAGCGCTTTCCTTGCCAGTCTTTCACATATCTTCCCCCGCGTATGCCGTGTTCTTGGGTCTCATGGTGGCGACAAGTTCGGCCACTTTGATCCCAAATTTCCGAAACTGGCTGCGGTTCATGATTGATCCGTTGGACATCAGATACATCCAGTCGGTCACATCCAGCGCATGTCCGCCCGCTTCATCGGTCAACCTGATGCGATAGTTCAACAGCACCGCAGAGCCCTTTTGCTCACCGGTGCCGGTTCCGACGACATCTGGCGCCCTGGCTTTGATGCTGCCGTCATTGCCCAATGTCAGGGTCCAGACGCGATCCTGCACCTGCCCGCTGTCATAGTGGAACCTTTCCTTCATCGTGCCGATGTTGCCATTCCACGACGCCTCAATATCAGCCACGAACCGCGACGAAACCTTGCCTGTCGGTCCATAGATGACCCCTTCACATGCAATCGGTCCGTTGAAACGTTCTCGGATGTCAAAGAGCGGACCATCGGCATAGTCATCCGAGGTTTGCGCCCGGAACGACGCATAGCGTTCCTTCAGGTACACCACGATCGCCGTGAGGATGGCGCCCATCAGGATGGAGGTCATGAACAACATCGATTAATCCTCTAGTTTGGTGGCAATCAGCAAGCCGATGGCCAAAAGTTTCAGAAGCGACGGCACAAGTGCGTAAAGCACCGTCAGCATGGTGATGGCCTCGGCGGGCAAGTCGCTTGTCCCGGCTTGAAAGCCAGATCGTTCCAGCAACGGCAGCAAAGCCACCGCGGCAAAGGCAAGCGTGAACTTGTTCACCAGATTCCAAAGCCCGAACCCTTGCCCCCCATTGGGCGAGATCGCGGCCATTCGTTTCGCAAACATTGCCGGCAGCAAGGTAAGATCGGCTCCGATCGTTGCGCCACTTAATACGCATATCACCGCGAAAGGGATCACATCGCCTTTCGTCAAAGTGAGCGTGTAGCCAAATGAGGCGACAGCGAGGATCATCGCGGCCATCAAGACCGGCTTTGCCTCATATCGCCGCGCAAGTGCGGACCAGATCGGCGATGAGATCGCAGCAGAAAGGAAAAACAGCACCAGAAGCGGGCCTTCCCAGCCAGCGGCCTCCAGCTTGCCTTCGACGAAAAACAGGAACAGGGTCGATGACACTGCCAAAGGTGTTGCATTGACCAGCGCGAGGATCAGCAGCCTGCGCGCTGTCATGTCGCGGATGATCTCGCCGATCTGCGAGGGTTCCTGGCTGACCCTTTCTTTCCATTCCGGCCACATGAAGTAGGCGGCGACAAGTGTCAAAACGGCAAACCCATAGGCAAAAGATGCGAAGGGCTCCGCAGTGACCCCGATCAGAACCGTCGGGGTGACAGCCGCGACACAGACCCCCAACAGCGCCCCGCTTTCGCGCCATGCGGCCAGCCGGACGTGTCCTTGCGCACCATTGCCTGCTTTGCTCACGCCTTGGGCGTAGAAACTGATGCTGAGAAAGCTGAAAGCGGTGAAAAGCCCTGTGATTGTCAATCCAAACCACCAGAGCGGTGCGATAGGCGGCACAACGGCAAAAAGACCCAACATTGATAAGGCCATGACGAGGGCCGTCAGGGTGATCACGATCTTCTTGTTCGCCGTCAGCCGTTCGCTGATCCAGCCCAGCACCGGATCCTGGATCATGTCGAACAGTCGCATTGCGAACAACAGCGTGCCCAACGCCGTCAGGCTGATCCCGAAAGTGTCAGCGTAATATTTTGGGGCATAGATATAGATGGGCAGACCCGCCCCTGATAGCGCAGCCGCAAAAACCGAATACGCAGGCAACCGCTCGGAGAGGGCTGTCATCTGCTGACCTCTTTTGAAGGCGGTTCAGGTCGCGCGCGGAAGGTCGCGCCCTTGAACCACAGCTTGAGCGCCTGCCAATGGATCAGCGCCAGCACGCGCCGAGACCCGAAGGGTCGCCGAAGCGCCGCCTTGACGATGGAGGCATTGGTGATCGGCCTGCGCGGCCCTGTCAGCGTGGCGATTATGCCATCATTGCCACGCGCATAGTCGATCCAGATGCCGATACTGTGGGGTTGAATATCAAAGCGAAACCTATAGCCGCCTTCGACGGGCTGGAACGGCGACACATGCATCAGTTTTTGCGCTGAAAGCGTTTCCTCCCTTGTGATCGGGCGGCCATCAGGGTGGCGGCAAACGTAGGAATGGCGGTCACCGAAAGTATTCGTGACCTCTGCAACAACGGTGGTGAGCGCATCATCGGCATCGTAGCAAAGCCAGAAAGAGACCGGGTTGAACACATGGCCCAGCACGCGCGGTTGCGCCAGCAATTCAATCCGCTGGGCATCTGTCACATCATGTGCGGCAAGCATCGCGCGCAGCCAGACAGCACCTTTGCCATGATGGGGTTTGCCACCGTGGTCCTTGTCGTGCAGTGACATCAGGTTGGCACGGTTTCGTGCGAAAAGGGCCGGGGTTGGCACCTCTGCCTCGGCATCTGTCAGCACATAGTCAATCGTATAGCGAAAAGCGTTCCTGATCGCCCCGCGCCGCCCGTGATAGGTTTCAGCGGCAATATGATGAATGCCAAAGGTCACTATTCGGCCGCGACTTGCAGGCGCTCGAGCGCGTTGATCGCATGGACGACATCCAGCGCACTGGACAGCCCGTCCTCGTGAAAACCATTCTTCATCCATGCACCGCAAAACCACGTGCGGTTCGACCCGTTCATCGCAACGGCGGCCTCTTGTGCGGCAATCGCCGCAAGATCATAGACCGGGTGGCGCAATGTGACTTCATCCCAGATCAGGTCTTCCCTGATGGGCCGGGTGCTGTTCAAAGTGACCATCATATCCTCGCCCTTCAGCCAAGGTTGAAGCGAGTTCATCCAATAGGTCAGGTTCATGTCCTTGTCGGTGCGCCGGGCATCTTCGGAGTAAATCCATGACGACCAGACCTGCCTTCGCCTGGGCATGATCGAGGCGTCGGAATGCAGAACGATCTTGTTGGGCTGATAGCGCACGGCGCCGAGGACCGATCTTTCGACGGCACTGGCATCCGACAGCATCCGCAGCGTGTCGTCCGAATGGGTTGCAAAAACCACCTCGTCAAAGGCCTCCCAATCGGCCCCTTTGGTTTTGATATCAGCGCCCAGGCCTGTGCGGCGCACCGCATCAATGGGGCTGCCAAGGCGAATGTCGATGCCGCGACGGGCCATATCGGCCCCTAGCCGGGAAACATATTCCTGCGAACCGCCATCGACGGTGTACCACTGATGCTGACCTGTCGCACCCAGCAGAGCATGATTGTCAAAAAAACGCATCATGGCATGGGCGGGAAAGTCGAGTATCTTTTCCTTCGGTGTGGACCAGATCGCGCCGGAAAACGGCAGCAGATAGTGATCGCGGAAGAAATCGCTCAGGTTCAGCTTTTTCAAAAGCTGCCCGATCGTCATAGTCTTGTCTTTGCTGGCCTCAAGCCCGTGGGCGTTGAAACTGAGGATATCGCGTACCATGCGCAGAAATCTGGGGTTGGCGATATTGCGGCGCTGGGCAAACAGGGCGTTCAGGCTGGCCAGCCCATATTCCATGCGGCCCCCATCGAAGGATGCGCCAAAGCTCATGTTGCTTTTGGTAACCGGCACGTCGAGATGATCGAAAAGCGCCGTAAGGTTGGGATAATTTGCGTAGTTGAACACGATAAAGCCGGTGTCGACGGCCTGATCGCGGTTCTTGCCGGCCATCCGCGTGCGCGCATGACCGCCCAGCCGATCTTCGGCCTCAAACAAGACAACCCGGTGATCCTTGGCCAGCGCGTGCGCGGCCCCCATCCCTGAAATCCCTGCACCAATGACCGCTATTTTCCGGGGCGCGGTTGTCCCGGTCTCGAATGGCATGTCAGGGGGGCTCCAGTTTCACTTTCTTTTCTCTGTTTCTTCTTACGTCGCGAGTTTGTGCATGGATCACAAGAAAACCGCAGGGCAGGTGATCCGATGTCGGGCCGGGGGCGTAACACCTTTATGTTGATGGAACCCAACGCTCTCATAAAAGCGGATGCGCCGCCGGTCCTTGCTGCCTATGGTGGTAGAAAGACGGTCAAGAAACGCGACGTGGAGAAACCCAAGGTGAGCACCCAAGCAGCGACCAAACGCATGGCCTGGGTTGTTCAGGTCGCGGCGGTGCGGGACAATCAGGACCGCAAGGCTTTCGCCGAACTGTTTGCGTATTTCGCCCCGCGGGTGAAATCGTTCCTGATGAAATCGGGGGCCAGCCCGGACATGGCCGAAGAATGCGCGCAAGAGGTCATGGCGACCCTTTGGAACAAGGCGCATATGTTTGATCCGACAAAGGCGAGTGTATCGACATGGATTTTTACCATCGCCCGAAACCGCAAGATCGACATTTTGCGCAAACAGCGCAGGCCGGAACCCGAGGACCTGCCGTGGGGGCCCGAAGCAGAGCCCGATCAGGTCGAGGCGATGGGGTTGCAACAGGAAACGGAACAACTCGGGCAGGCGCTGGCCACATTGCCCGAAGAACAAAGACACCTGATCGAGCGCGCCTATTTCGGCGAGCTGAGCCACAGTGAAATTGCCGCCGAGACGGGATTGCCGCTGGGGACGATCAAATCGCGGATCAGATTGGCGCTGGATCGACTGCGCCACGCAATGAAATGATGATGAACAAGATGAAACAGATCAAACACCACCTGACCGAGCCGCTAATGATGAGCTATGCCGCAGGTACTTTGCCCGAAGCTTTCAACCTTGTGGTCGCCACGCATATTTCCATGTGCGATGACTGCCGTGCAGCGCTGGCTGAATATGAAACCGTCGGCGGTGAGGTGATGCTGAACGTAGAGCCTGCGGGGATTGCCGAAGATGCGCTGGCCGCAACGCTGGCAATGATCGACAAGGGCAAGATAGCAAAAACACCCTCGCCCCACCGCAAACAAGACAGCCTTTTTCCCGGCCCGCTGCAAGATTATGTGAGTGGCGATGTGGACAGTCTGAAATGGCGCAAGGTCGGCGGCGGCGTGAGCCAGTTGGTGCTGGAAACGTCAAAAGATGCCACTGTCCGCCTGTTGCGTATCCCCGCAGGAACCGCCGTGCCGGATCACGGGCATCGTGGAACAGAGCTAACACTGGTTCTGCAGGGGGCATTCGTCGATAAAAAGGACCGGTTTGGGACGGGCGACATTGAGGTCGCAAACGAAGAATTGCAGCACACACCGGTTGCGGAGGATGGCGAGGATTGTATCTGCCTTGCGGCAACAGATGCTCCGCTTCGCTTTAGTGGGTTGCTGCCACGGATCGCGCAGCGGTTTATCGGTATCTGAACAGATTTCCAAAGTGTGCCCCGACGCCGGGGCTTTTCCCGCCTATGACCCCTTGGGTGGCGTGAGCGGCACGACATTCGGTTCCGCGTCCGGTGCCAGTTCTTCAAAATCAAAGTTGTCCAACCGATCCGCCCGCTTGCCTGCCCGCGTCGCTGCGGTCAGCACGCCGGACACGTCGTCGCCCGCCTGTCGCAGATGGGTTTCCAGCTTGCCCGCCTTTTCGCCGATGATTTCCACATCGCGGTGCAGCAACCGCAGCGCCTTTCGGATTTCGCCGGCCTGTTCGCGCATCCGTGCGTCTTTCAGGATCGCCCGCATCGTGTTCAGCGTTGCCATGCAGGTCGTTGGTGACACGATCCAGACACGGGCATTGAACCCTTCGCGCACGATATGAGGCAGGCGGCTGTGCAATTCCGCATAGACCGCCTCCGAGGGCAGGAACATCAGCGCACCATCGGCGGTTTCCCCTTCAATCAGATAGCTGTCCGAGATTTTCTTGATATGGGTCCTGATGGCTTGGCCAAATGCCGTCATCGCCCGATCACGATCTGCCTTGGCGTCAGCAGCCATCAGGGCCTCATAGGCTTCAAGCGGGAACTTTGCATCGATGACGATGGGGCCGGGCGGGTTTGGCAGGTGCACAAGGCAATCGGGGCGGTTGCCGTTGGACAACGTTGCCTGCCAAGTGAAACTGTCAGCCGGGAGCGCTTTTGACACGATATCCTGAAGCTGGATTTCGCCAAACATGCCGCGCCGTTGCTTGTTGGACAGAATATCCTGCAAGGACAGCACATCGCCTGACAGTTTTTCGATATTCGTTTGCGCCTTGTCGATGGTGGCAAGACGCTCTTGCAGTTCCGTCAGGCTCTTGGTGGTTTCCTTGGAGGAGCCAGAGAGCGTGTCCTTCATGCGTTCCTGCATCTCGGACAGGGACCGCGCAGATTTGACCGCATTGTCGGCAAGCCGTTCCGCCATTTGGGCCTGCACCTCGGCTAGCCGTGCTTCCATGGTTTGCACCACATGCACCTGTGCGGTGGCTTGTGCGTCGCTGACCGTGCGGATGTTGCCTGCCAGTTGCTGTTGCCCCTGACCCAGTGATTGCACGTCTTGCGACAGGCGCCCGACTTGCGAGGCGACAAACTGTACCGCTTGGGTGGATTTGCCTGCGCGCCGCACTGACATCATCAGCAGGATCAGCACCAAAAAGGCGACCACGCCGCCCGCGATGACGGCGATGACCAAAGGGTCACTCAGGTCGTAGATGTTTTCGCCAATCTGGATCATGTGCGCCCAAAGAGCCGCTCGATATCGGCCAGTTTCAGTTCGACATAGGTGGGGCGTCCGTGGTTGCATTGGCCCGACAGCGGCGTTGCCTCCATGTCGCGCAAAAGCGCGTTCATCTCGGCGGCCTGCATACGGCGGCCAGAGCGGATCGAGCCATGACAGGCGATCCGGCTGAGGATCGCCTCGATCCGGGCCTGCACCGATGCGCTGTCGCCCTGATCTGTCAGTTCATCCAGAATATCGCGGATCATCGCGCCCGCGTTGACCTCGCCCAGAATGGCCGGAGTTTCACGTACCGCGATGGCACCGCCGCCAAAGGGCTCGATGGTCAGGCCGAACTTGGCGAGATCATCGGCAATCTCGAGCAGTTGGGCCGCGTCGTTTTCAGAAAGCTCCACGACCTCGGGTATCAGCAAGGCCTGCGCTGCGACACCGTTTTCTGCCATCTGCGCCTTGAGTTTTTCATAGACCAACCGCTCGTGGGCGGCGTGTTGATCGACAATCACAATCCCGTTTTCGGTCTGCGCGATGATATAGTTCTCATGCACCTGCGCGCGGGCGGCCCCCAGCGGGAGGTCATCGGGTTCACCTTCGATGACAGGTTCGATCCGGGCTGATTGCGCCTCACTGAAGCCCGGCGCTTGGGCCTGAAACGTCATTGACCGGGCGCTGAAACTTGGGCGGTCCATTTGATAGACACGCGGCGCGGTTTGCTCAGTCGTGATCGCGCCCAAGGTCGCATTGGCGACCGTTGTTGACGCGCGATGACCAGCCTCGGCCAAAGCATGCCGCAGGCCCGAGACGATTAGCCCGCGCACCGTGCCGGGGTCGCGGAACCGGACCTCGGATTTGGCCGGGTGGACGTTCACATCGACCAAGTTTGGGTCGCAGTCGACAAAGAGTGCCGCCACCGGGTGCCGATCGCGCGAGAGCACGTCCATATAGGCGGCGCGCAAGGCCCCCAGCAGCATCTTGTCGCGCACCGGGCGCCCGTTGACGAAAAGGAACTGCGCCACCGCCGCCCCGCGCGAATAGGTTGGCAAGGCGGCATAGCCTGTGAGGTGAAATCCTTCGCGCTGGGTATCGATACGCAGCGCATTCTCGGCAAAATCCTTGCCCAGGACATTGCGCAACCGGCCATGAAGCGCGTCAAACAGATCGCCGGTTTCGGCCTCTGCGCGGAAAACCGTGCGGCTGTCGCCCTTTGACCCATCACGCAAGACAAAGGTGACAAAGGGCTCTGCCATCGCCAGCCGCTTGACTACATCGCTCACGGCCTGTGCCTCGGCCCGGTCTGTACGCAGGAATTTCAGGCGTGCAGGCGTGGCATAGAACATGTCGCGCAACTCGATGACGGTGCCTGCGGAAAGTGCTGCGGGTTTCACCCCTTCGGCCTTTCCACCGGCCACGGCAATCATTGCAGCCTCGGCACCTGTCGCGCGGGAGGTGATCGTCAAACGGCCTGTCGCGCCCAGCGACGGCAAGGCCTCGCCCCGAAAACCAAACGACCGGATATTGAGCAGGTCGGTGCCATCAATTTTAGAGGTCGCATGGCGTGACAATGCCATGGGCAGGTCAGACGGGATCATGCCGCAGCCATCATCGGTCACGCGGATCAGTGTCTTGCCGCCATCGGAGATAACGACTTCGATCCGGGTTGCGCCTGCGTCGATACTATTCTCGACAAGTTCCTTGACGGCAGAGGCAGGTCGCTCCAGCACCTCGCCCGCGGCAATCCGGTTGATTGCGGCGTCATCCAGCTGCCGGATCACCGGGCGTGGCTGTATCTGGGGGTCAGCTATGGCCATGCCACAAGTTGTAGCATGGCCATGCGCGATTCTACGAGTGGAAAACAGGGTGAAAAATTGTTGGATATTTCGGCCATCCGACCCCTGTTCTGGCCAAGGTCACGCGCTCATTCCTGTGTGGTTTCCAGCCCCTCGGGCTTGCCGACAACAACAAAATGCAAATCTTCCGGTCGCAAAAGTTCGGCGGCCACGCGGTTGACGTCATCCAGTGTAACGGCCTCAATAAATGCATTGCGGTCAACGACATAATCCGGTGTCAGACCAATCATTTGCATACCCGCCATGATGCTTGCGATCTCTGCATTGCCATCGAATCGCAGCGGGTATTCCCCGGTCAAGTAGGTCTTTGCATCGGCGAGTTCTTCGGCGGTCATGCCCTCTTGGGCCATGCGCGCCCATTCGCTGCGCGTCACTTCGATGGCTTCGGCGATGGTTTCATTCGCGGATGAAACTGACCCCAATACCATTTCCGCATTGAATTTTGGCACCAAGGACGTGCTGATCCCATAGGTCAGCCCGCGTTTTTCGCGCACCTCTGTCATCAACCGGGATTCAAAGCCACCCGCGCCAAGAACACGGTTGAGGATGAAGGCGGCAAAGAAATCTTTATCATCCCGCTTGATCCCCTGCTGGCCGAAATACGCAACCGACTGTGGCGTGTCGTATTCAACAACGGTGATCCCGCCATCCAACCCAAATGCAACATCCTCCGGCAAAGGTGGCCCCTCGGCCGGCAGGTCGCCCAAAAGGTCGTCAAGCAATGCGCCGACCGTCTCTGCGGTGGTGTCTCCGACAACCGACACAAAAAGCCGGTCACGCACCAGCGCGTTGCGATGGGCGTCGATCATGTCTTGTCGGGTGAGTGCATTTACGGATTCGACGGTTCCATCGGGGCTGGTGCCGTAGGGATGATCGCCAAAGGCGGCGGCATTGAAGGTCGCGCTTGCGATGGAGTTCGGCCTCTTGGCGTCACTCGCAATTCCCGAAATGACCTGCGCGCGCACCCGGTCCAGCGCTGTCTGGTCAAAACGCGGAGAAACAAGGGCCTGACGCAGCAGGGCAACGGCCTCGTCCTTGTTCTCGGTCAGAAATCGGGCAGAGATTTGCATGCTGTCGTCATAGGCATGGAAACTGAAACTCGCGGCAAGGTTTTCCAGTGAGGTCTGGAATTCCTGCGCTGACATCTCGCCAGAGCCTTCTTCCAAGAGCGCCGTCATGAGGTTTGTCGCCCCGCGTTTGCCGGGCAGGTCAAGCGATGCACCGCCGCGAATGCGTATCTCCAAGGCGATGAACGGGATCGCGGGTTCTTCAACGACCCAGGCATCAATCCCACCGGGAGAGGTGACCTGCTTGATTTCGATTTCGGCCTGCGCGGAAACCGCAAGAAACGACAGGCACAGAGCAATCACAATACGAAGCATCAGCGTGCCTCCTCTTGACTGGACACGATCCAGCCGGTCACGGCCTGATCGCGATTGAACACTTTGGCCGCGACAGCCTTGATGTCGTCCTCGGTCACGGCTTGCAGAACTTCGGGCCATGCCTGCACGTCTGCGACCGTCAGGCTCTGGCTCAGGGCGGCGCCATAGCGTTGCGCCAGCCCCTGCACGTTGTCGAGCGCGTAAATCTCGGAAGCGCGCAACTGCGTGCGGATGCTTTCCATCCGTTCGGGGTCGATCTCGGCTTCCATGAATGCGCTGATGACCTCATCCATCGCCGTCTCTGCATCGGTAAGGCTCACGCCCTCCGATGGGACGACCGCGAAAGAAAAGATCGCGTCATCCAGCCATGATCCGCTGTAAGAGGCATTTGTGTAAATCGCCGTCTGGGTATCGAATTGCAGCGCCTGGCCCAGCGCGGAGGTGAACGACGACCCACCCAGCAGTTCTGCCAGATAAACCAGCGCCGCTGCCTCGCTTTGTGCGCCCGGGTCACGTTCGGGGGCCAGATAGGAGCGGACCAGATAAGGCTGGCTGACACGTTCATCAACATAGGTGATCCGGCGCTCCGCGCGCTGTGGCGGCTCTTGGGGGCGTTCGCGCGGTGGAAGCTGCTCTTCAGCGGGGATCACGCCATAGTATTTTTCGGCCAGCGCCAGCACCTCATCGGGCTCAACATCGCCCGCGACGACCAGGACAGCATTGTTGGGTGAATAATAGAGGTCGTAGAAATCAAGCGTGTCCTGAAGGTCAAGTTGTTCCACTTCATGCTTCCAGCCAATCACAGGCAAGCCATAGCGGCTGTTCTGAAACAGGGCCGCGCGTATCTGTTCGCGGGCCAGCGCGTCGGGGCTGTTCTCGGTGCGTTGGTTGCGTTCTTCCAGAACAACCTGTCGTTCGGTCTCAACGTCATCCTGGCTGATCCGAAGGTTATTCATGCGGTTGCTTTCCATCTGCATCATCAGTTCCAGCCGGTCCGATGCGACGCGCTGAAAATAGGCAGTGTAGTCATAGCTGGTGAAGGCATTGTCACGACCGCCATTGGCCGCGACGGTGGCGGAAAACTCGCCCGATTCAAGCACATCGGTCGCTTCGAACAGCAGATGTTCCAGAACATGGGCCACGCCGGATTTTCCGGCAGGTTCATCCGCCGAGCCCACCTTGTACCACAGCATTTGCACGACCACAGGGGCGCGATTGTCCTCGATAACGGCCACGTCCATCCCGTTGTCGAGCGTGAAGGTCGTGACCTGTTCCTGGGCTTGTGCGGCGATGGCCGACATCATGATTGCCAGAGCGGCGAATAAACGTGTCATGGGGACCCTTTTTGAAATGACTTCGGGTGATACCTACGCCGCTTGGCGGATGTATCAAGTCATCTTACGCGGTTGTGAGGTGAGGTCACTGGGCAGGTGGCGGCGTCGGAACCGCGATACCCGCCGCACGCAGGCGCTCCAACTCGGCAAAAGCGTCAAGTGCGAGACTGGCATAGGCGGGAAAATACCGATCGCGCCCCAGTGGATTGAAAAGACTGGTGCGCCGCGCGCGCGCAAGCCTTGCTGCATCCGCCGCTGCAAGCTCTGCACGTATATTCGGGCGCGTCCCATAGCGGCTTGCCTGCGCGACAAGGGCAGCATCGCCCGCAGGTATACCACCGGCAATTTGTGCTGAGGGCGAACCGCCCAGCGCACGGATCGCGTCGGCCTTTGGCGTGGGATCAGCGCGGTTCACACCACCCGGCGTCGGGTCAGGCAATGTGCGTGACTGCGGAATTTCAAGCGGCTCTGCGGGGATGACCGCAAATTCGTCCGGCCCACCACCAGCGGCGCGCAGGTCACGCAGGGGCCGCTCGGTGCTGCCACAGGCTGCCAACAGAAAAAGGGCCAGAACAGAGTAAGAAAGCGCACGCATCAAAAATCCCTCAGGGTTTGTTTCGATTGTTTACCTCATGGTTGGGAAGAGGTCACGCCGATTTCTTTTTGTCATCAGCAAGAAAGGCAAGCCCGATGGCGCCAATGAAAATGACGATGTCAGCGACGTTGAACGCATAGGGATTGTTGATGCCACAGCAGGTCACGTTCAGAAAATCCGCGACTGCTCCGTAGAAGAACCGGTCAATGACGTTGCCCATCGCGCCGCCGATCAAGAGCCCGCCCGAGATGTAGACCCATTTCGACCCGCCGGTCTTGTTCAACCACCAGATTACTGCGCCGGTGATGGCGAAGGCGACAGCGATCAGGACCCAGCGCATGTCGAGTGCGGCGAACAGTCCAAAGTTCACCCCCCGATTCCATGCCATGCGCAGCACAAGAAACGGCGGAAACACCTCAACCGGTTGCGGATAGGGCAGTTGAGCAGATGGCACGGACACTTGCGCCCACTTCAGCCCAAAGACGCTGAAAAGCACGTAGAACTTGAGCAGCTGATCCAGCAGGAAGATCCCCAGAGCGGTAAGAAACATCAGGCGCATTGCAAGTCTCCTAGTGGCGGAAGTGGCGCATACCGGTAAAGACCATGGCGATCCCGGCGTCGTCGGCAGCGGCGATCACTTCTTCATCGCGCATGGAGCCTCCGGGCTGGATCACACAGGTCGCACCCGCGGCGGCGGCCTCCATCAACCCATCGGCAAAGGGGAAAAACGCATCGGAGGCCACCGCAGAGCCCTTGGTAAGTGGTGCCGGCAGACCCATCGCTTCTGCCATACGCTCGGCCTTTTTTGCAGCAATCAGGGCGCTGTCGAGCCGTGACATCTGGCCCGCGCCGACACCCACCGTCGCCTTGTCTTTTACATAGACGATGGCGTTGGATTTAACGTGTTTGGCCACTTTCCACGCAAAGAGCATATCAGCCATCTGCGCGGCGGTCGGGGCCAGTTTTGTCACCACCCTGAGATCATCCATACCGACATAGCCGGTGTCCTTGTCCTGCACCAACATGCCACCCGCAACCTGGCGATAGGTCGTGATCGGCGCTTTCACATCTGGCAGACCATCGGTTGTCAGCAGGCGCAGGTTCTTCTTGGCAGCGAATACGGCCTTGGCGGCATCTGACGCACCGGGCGCGATCACGACCTCGGTGAAGATTTCGACGATCGCCTTGGCGGTGTCCTCATCCAGCGGCTGGTTCAACGCGACGATGCCACCGAACGCGCTCGTGCGGTCGCAGTCAAAGGCGTTCTGGTAGGCTTCCTGCAAGGTCGCACCGCGCGCCACTCCGCAAGGGTTGGCGTGTTTGATGATGGCAACGGCAGGGCCATCTGCGGGGGCGAACTCTGCCACCAGCTCAAAGGCGGCGTCGGTGTCGTTGATGTTGTTGTAGGACAGCTCTTTGCCTTGATGCTGCACGGCGGTCGCGACACCGGGGCGCTGCGTGCCATCAGCATAGAATGCCGCCGACTGGTGGCTGTTTTCGCCATAGCGCATTGTCTGCTTGTAGGTCCCGCTAAAGGAGCGACGGCGTGGCGTATCCTGCCCGATCGCATCAGCCATCCATGTGCTGACGGCGGTGTCATAGGCCGCAGTGCGCGCATAGGCCGTCTGGGCAAGGCGCTGACGCAGCGCGAGCGTCGTCTGCCCGTCGTTGGCTTCAAGCGCGGCAAGAAGCGCCTCATAGTCCTCAACATCTGTCACCACGGTGACAAAGGCATGATTCTTGGCGGCGGAACGGATCATCGCGGGTCCGCCGATGTCGATGTTTTCGATGCAGGTGTCAAAATCGGCGCCCTTGGCGACGGTTTCTTCAAACGGATAAAGGTTGACGACCAGCAAGTCGATCGGCCCGATGTTATGTTCGACCATTGCATCGCGGTGCCCTTCAAGGTCGCGGCGCGCCAGCAGGCCACCATGTACGACGGGGTGCAGCGTCTTGACCCGCCCGTCCATCATCTCGGGAAACCCCGTCACTTCCGCGACATCGCGGACATCCAGCCCGGCATCCCGCAAGGCTTTGGCAGACCCGCCGGTCGAGAGCAGTTCGACCCCACGCGCGGCGAGCGCGCGGCCAAGGTCAATCAACCCGGTTTTATCAGAGACGGAAAGCAGGGCGCGGCGCAGCGGGGCAAGATCGGTCATTTTGGTCCTTACGAGGGCATGTCTGTTGCGTCCTGTGGATCAGCCTTTGCAAAGTCGCGCACCGCAGTGGGCGTATCTTGCGTCTTGGCCAATGACCAACGGACACGGGTCGCATAGGCCATTGTGCGCCCGGATAAAACCACCTGCTGTGACGGAATGGGCTTTAATCGCCAGTTTTGAAGGTAAACCGAGGCAGCAAGGCTGAGATTTGCATTGCCATCATGGTGCAGCACCCAGATTTCGCCTGACTTGAGCGTCATTGAGACAGCCTTGCGTTCAGCATCAATCGCGGCCACCACATCGGGATGCAAATGAAACCGGATGAGATAGGGCAGCCCTCCGGGTGGCAGCGATTGCTCGAACCGCGCTTCGTCCTTCTTGCCCAGGGTGGTCAGCATATCCTGGCCTTCAAGCGTGCGGCCATCGGAGGAGAGTTGCAGAATGCGCGCGTGCGTCAGCCCGTGAGAACGCTGGTAGCCATCGTGCGAAAGCTCCAGTTTGCGGCCATTTGGGGTATCCGAAGACACGCAGCGAATGCATGTTGGCAGTTCGGTCAACAACTCGACCTTACCACCCGCGTGCCCAATCGTGCCAAGGTGGGATGAGGACACACCTTCGATCATCATTGTCGCGTGGCTTGGCGTTGCCCGGCTCGCCCTGCGCCATTTCGGCCCAAAGCGTGCGCCAGAGCCGCAGTTGACAATCAAGGGCCTGCGCCCAGACGTCAGCTCTAACCCCAATGTGCTGGCATGTGCCTCGTCTGAGGCGACGCCATGTGGCGGTGCGTCTGCATCCACGATGATCGAAGTGCGCCCGGCAGAAAGCCGCGCGTACCCCATATGTGTGCCGCCGGATGGCTGCGTCTTGATGCCCGATGCAACCAATGCAGTGTCCAGCCGACCCTCGATGCCTTCACCGCCGCCATGAAAGCGGGCCAAACCGCCGTCGGCATGACGCAATGCGCGCAAGGTGGGAACAATCCGTAGAATCGCATTCGACAGCGCCGGTGGGACAACGCGGCCAGCGTCCCTTAACGACTGAGATGTCCAATTCAGCAGGCTCAGCACTTCCAGCAGGTCTTGTGGTTTCCGGTTGGCAATCTCGCCGTCAGGTCCGATGCGCGTGTCGCAATCCTGTGCCAGTGCGGCAAGTGCCGGATCTGCGTGTTCCACCATGCTCTTGAGCGAAAGGCTTGCGTAAATTGTGCCTGCCAAGGCCTCGAACCGTCGCAACCCCGGTGTTGCGGCGTTCCAGCGTCGTGCCACGAAAATCGTCTGGCGCGCGAGGCTTTGAAAATAGCGGTGCGATGTTGCCTGATCTTGCCCGCGCAGCAGGAACGGACCGTGATTGACCAAGCGGATCAGGCGGCGTCCGGTGACGCCGGGTGTCCAGCCATCACGGCGACCGTCGCCATATTGGTCGATCCAGGCATAGACCCATTTGCGCGCCAACTGTCTTGCTGTGTCATCCCCAACTGCCGCAAGATCGTCCAGCCAGCCAAACCCGTGAACCTCATCGGTGATGACAGGGTAGTGCCGGGCGATATCCCAGATGGAATGCTGGCGTCCTTCGACAAGAAGGCCAGAGAACAGAAACTTGCCCGCAATCAGCTGACGTCCGCGCTCTGGAGTGCCAATCGTATGCGGATCGGGAACCGCGACAAAGGCTGTCGCTACAGCGGCACGCGCAGCACGACGGGCATGAAAGCGGTGCATCAAGCGCGCGCGGCGGTGCCACCATTTTTTTGATTGGGCCAATTCCTGCAGCCTCGATTTGCACTCATTAGGGACTGTTTTCAGCAGACCATAGGAAATGCCCGGGCCTGAGTCACGCAGGCTTTCGCAGCACCGCCATATAGAACCCGTCCATCCCGCCAAGTTCGGCCCAATAGTCGGGGCGCAGGCGCAGACCGGCTTCGGGTGTGATCCAATCGGGGTTGATGCCATCGATGCGCAGCGCCTCTGCATCAATGGTCAGGCCGGGATGACGCGCCAGAGCCTCTTCGGCCTGCACCTCGCCTTCATCCGGCAGCAGCGAACAGGTGCAAAAGACCAGCCGCCCGCCCGGTTTCAACAGGGTCAGCGCATGATCAATCATCGCTTCCTGCTGGTCGATCAATGCCCCGAACTCTGACCCGTCCTTGGCATAGGGCAAGTCCGGGTGACGGCGGATTGTCCCGGTGGCTGAACAGGGGGCATCCAGCAGGACCGCGTCAAAGCCACCCTGATCGAATCCGAAGGCGTCGCTGACGATACACCTCGCTGGAAGACCCACGCGCGCGAGGTTTTCGCCCACCCGCTCCATCCGCTTTTCAGAGATATCCACGGCCGTCACATCCGCACCTGAGGCTGCCAATTGCATCGCCTTGCCGCCGGGTGCGGCGCAGAGATCAAGCACCTTGAGGCCTTTCACATCCCCCAATAGTTTGACCGGGATCGCCGCTGCGGCGTCTTGCACCCACCAGTCGCCTTGCGCATAGCCGGGTAGGCTGGAAACCTGACCTGCATTCTGCAAACGCACCGACCCGCCTGGCAGGACCGTGCCACCCAGCTTTTCTGCAACGGCCGCCACATCACCTTTTACAGACAGATCCAGCGGCGCGCCCGCAAAATGCGCCGCCTCAATTGCGGTCACAGCCTCACGCCCCCATGCCGCCACCAAAGGTTGCCGCAGCCAGCCCGGGGTCAGAGGGATGGCGCGTTTGCCCCAACCCTCGGGCCCTTCATCGGCGATCTTGCGTAGCACGGCGTTGGCCAGACCCTTCATCGCTTGGGTCCGCTTGTTGCGCGCGACGATCTCCACATAGGCGTTGACCACGCCATGAGGAGCCTCGCCGCTGCAAAGCTCGATCACGCCAAGACGCAGCGCATTCATCACATGATCTGGTGGTGTCTTTTTCAGATAGGGTTTCAGCATGCGGTCGGCGCGATCAAGGCCGCGCAGGGCCTCGTTCGCAAGGCGCTGGGCGCGTGCGCGGTCGTCATTATCCAGCCTCGCTAGTGCACCTCCGGCAATCAGCTCTGCCATCAATCGGCCTTCCCCTGTGATCTGCATCAGCAGATGATGGGCGGTGCGGCGGGCAGGCAGGCCGGTGTGGTTCATGGATGTCTCACTTGAAGCTGGGTGCGCGGGAGGTATATCAATCCAGCGTTATCGACAAGGAGGGCTCCGCCCATGACCGATCAGCCCAACGACCTGCCGCCAGCCGCACAGCGCGCTCTGGCCGAAGCCGAGGAGCGTCGCAAGAAGGCCGATGGGCAGACCTTGCCGACTGAATTGGGCGGACGCGACGGGCCAGAGCCCGTGCGCTATGGCGATTGGGAAAAGAAGGGCTTGGCCATCGACTTTTGACCGGCCTTCCCTGACGGGCAGGTTATCCACTGATTTTGGCTGCCAGACGCTGTTACATGCGCATTTTGCGGTGTAGGTTGTGCAGGTTGCTCGAAAGGAATCAGGTTTGCTCGCGAAAAGAATTGGTGCCCTTGTTGCATGTTTGGCGCTGGCCGGCTGCGGTCTGCCCCGCGGTGCGGGATTTCAGTCAGAGGTCCTGGCGGCCTCCAATGCCAACACGGCCGCCGAAGGCGAAGACCCGGTCTTTGATTTTGCGGTTTACGACGTGAACCGTGAAACATTGCCGGTACTGCAAGGCTGGCCTGCCACGGGCAACGCGGCATTGCCTTGGATCATCGCGCAAGAGCAACCCGCCTCGCTCATGATCGCGGCGGGTGATACCGTGCAGGTGACAATCTGGGATGCGGAAGAAAACTCCATTTTCGGCGGGTCTGGCGTGACCCCTTTGCAGCCCGCAAAGGTCAGTTCCGATGGGCGGATTTTCGTACCTTATATTGGAAATCTGCGTGTATCGGGCATGTCGCCCAGCACCGCCCGCCAGCGGATCGAAGAGGAGCTGATCCGCACCGTGCCTTCCGCTCAGGTGCAGATGACGGTCGAACCCGGCCCTGCGAATTCCGCAAACCTGGCGTCTGGTCTTGCGGCACCGGGCCTTTATCCTTTGATGGATCGCAACGTGAAGATCCTTGATCTCTTTTCGCAGGCGGGCGGACCCGGCCCCGAGCTGAATTCGCCGCAGGTGCGACTTGTGCGCGGCGGCAAGACCTATGGTGTGCCGTTTGAGCGTTTGCTGAAAGACCCGCGCGCCAATATCGCGATGCGTGGTGGCGACCGCGTGTATGTCGAAGATGATACACGAAAGTTCATTGCGCTGGGTGCAACAGGCACCCAATCGATTGTTGATTTTCCGCAGGTCGAATTCTCTGCTCTGGAAGCATTGGCTTTCATTGGCGGGGTCAACGCGGGGTCCGCAAACCCCGAGGCTATTTTGATCCTGCGCGAATATGCCCCCGGTGCCGTGGCCGATGGTATTGTCGGCCCTCCGCAAGAGCGGGTTGTCTTTACCATTGATCTAACTTCTGCTGATGGTCTGTTTTCGGCAGGCAATTTCATGCTCGAAGGTGATGATCTGATCTATGGTACCGAAAGTGCGCTGGGCCCCGCGCTGACGCTCTTTGGGTTGACCAACACGGTTGTGTCTGCCGCGGGCGGCTAGGCGCCACTAGAACAGGCTGATATCATCGGCCAGAGTTGCAGGGTCCGTGATCCCCTCAATGATCAGGACGTTGCCGTCCAGAAAGTCGATTGTCGCCCGCCCAACCGCGATTTCGCCATAGACGAAAAGAACATCTGCGGCTGATGTCAGCCCGGTCCAGAGGCTTGGATCGAGGATAATCCGGTCGATCCCCTGTTCAAAATCTGCAATGCGATCTGTCCCGCTGGCAAAGACAAATGTGTCTGCCCCGCTGCGCCCGAACAGAACATCATCACCGCCGTTGCCCTCAAGCCGGTCGTCGCCATCGCCGCCGTCCAGCATATCCTGCCCGTTGCCACCTTCGATACGATCAGTGCCGCGCCCGCCAAAGAGCGTGTCCGCGCCATCGTCACCATTGAGCACGTCATCACCGTCGCGACCAAAGAGCGCGTCGTCGCCCGACTGGCCCAGAATGGTGTCGTTGCCACCGCCCGCGAAGATCAGATCAAACCCGTCGCTGCCGGTCAGGACTTCGGCGATGTTGCGCCCGTTAATGACGATGCCCTCGGATTGGCTGCCTTGCGGGGCGTTCATTGTGTCGCGCAGCTGGTCGAAATTGCTGGATTTGATCCTGTGAAGCGGGCTGAGCATGTTATTGGCGCCGCCCTGATCGGCAGGTGTTTCCGGGGGATTGCCACTCGTATCCGGTAGCGGCGTTGCGGGGCCGGGATAACCCGGTGTGATATTGACGGGCAGCCGCGAGGCACCAATCAGATCAGTGGTGGACAGACCGCGGTAGTCAATGGGCCCGCCATCGGCGCTTTGGACGTTCAGCACTTCATCGCCGTAAATGATCCGCATGCCGTCATCCTGCAAGGTGATAAAAAGCTGGCTGATGTCGCGCAACATGGGCCAGAGGGACAGGTCGATCTTATCCTCACCCAGGGTGAAATCCGTAATCGTATCAGCGTTGCCGTCAGCGGTCAGAATGAACAGATCCGCGCCTGTGCCGCCGGTCAACACATCACTGCCCGCGCCGTCGCGCAGGATGTCATCCCCGCCGCCCGCTGCGATGCGGTCATCGCCATCATGCCCTTGCAGGATGTCGTTGCCCTCTGTGCCGGTCAGCGTGCCGCCCGCCAGCGTTGCTGTCTTTGTGACCCCGGCGGGTCCGGTATCAAACCATAGTTGGGTCACGCCGGGTTCACTGCTGCTGGCCACAAAAATATCAAGCCCAGCGGCGCGGTTTCGCGCGGCAATGGCGCTGACGTTATCTAGGCCCATGTCGATGGTGTCTTCGATCGCCGCCCGGTGAACAAGCAAACCACCCTCCAGCAACACAAAGACCGACACACCATCGTCAGCACCCCCGGCGATGATGTAGGTCTTGCCGTCGGCCTCGATCACCTCAAGCGACGTGACGCCACCAAAGCGTGTCTGTCGGGCGTCCAGCACATGATCGCGGACGGTCATGCTGCCGTCCGGGGCCAATTCAATCACACTCAGGCTATCGGTTCCGGCCGCGCCAAGGACGACATAGGTGACACCGCCCAGGGTGGCGACGCCAAGTGCTGTGGGCGCGCTGATCCAGAGCCCGTCATCAGCGCCAATGGTGGTTTCACTGGCTATTTGTCCCGCATCATCAATGGCGCGTGCGGTCATCCCGTTCTGAATTCCACTGGCGGTAATGATATAATCTTGCCCGCCAACAGTTGTAGTCGCGGTGGCAGCAATGCCTGCTGTCGTGGTCGGCACCGCATCTTGCAAGACAAGGTAATCGCGCAGCGCGCCTTGCGCATCAAAACGCAGACGGGCAAGGCCGGACGCTCCGGCCAGCGCGCCAAATACGGCTTGCGTGCCATCGGGCAGGTTCACGGTCATCCCAAGCTGAAACCCATCAAAAGCAGCCGGCAGTGACGTCAATGTCGTGGTGCTGGCAAAGCCGCCGCCGGGGTCAAGCCGGAGCGTCTGCAAGGCCCCGCCTGTGCCACCACCAACCAGCAGGCCAGAGGCGGTGCCTTGTGACACTTCAACGATGCCGCCCATGCCGCCTGCCAGAACACCCCCGGCGAAAGGGCGGTTCTCGCCGATCGACAGGACGCCGCTGTCGATGCGCCATTGGCGCAGAATGCCGTCATAGCGCGTCCCACTATAAAGCTGGGCTATCCCGTCAACCTCCACGATCATCAGATCAGTGATGCGAGAATGGGCGATGTCACCGGGATCGGTGACATAGAATGAAAGTGATACAGAAGACATAAATCAGGTCCCCCCCGGAACCACCTGTCATCAGAATGTCTGTTGAAGGTGCCTATCAGGGAGGGTGCGGCTGCGGCCCAATTGCGGCGCTGGTATGAAGCTTACCGCGCAATTTTCTCAACTTCGTGGCGGATTTTAATCGAACGGGGTGCCGCTTTTGCCTTGATGCAACTCTGAGTTGCGTCATACTGGGCTCAATCACCGAGGTTCACGATATGCCCCCCAAATTCGGCACCAGCGGCCTGCGCGGTCTTGTGAGCGATCTGACCGCCTCTTTTGTGACCCGCTATGTGCAGGCTTTTCTGTCCTCCTGTCCGGTTGGACCTGACCTCCTTATTGGCCATGATCTGCGCCCCTCCTCGGCTGGTCTGGCGGATATCGTGATGCAGGGTGCGTGCCGGATGGGCGTTTCAGTGACGATCTGTGGCCCGGTCCCGACGCCAGCACTTGCCCTTGCCGCGGCCGAACGCGGCGCAAGTGCAATCATGGTGACAGGCAGCCACATTCCTGCGGATCGCAATGGTCTGAAGTTCTACACGCCCAGTGGTGAGATCACCAAGGCGCAAGAGGCGCTGATCAAGGACGCTTTGGATACATCTGTTGCGCCGGCACGGGTGGGCACGGTCACTGACGACACCGCGGTCATGGCACGCTATGCCGCCCGCTATCAGCGCGCCTATCGGGATGTCCTGCGCGGGCAGCATATCGGGCTTTACCAACACAGCGCCGTTGGGCGCGATGCTTTGGCGGACCTGCTGCAAACTCTGGGCGCAGAGGTGACCACCCTTGGCCAGTCGGATGTTTTCATTCCGGTCGATACCGAGGCCCTGCCCGGCGTTCTGAGGCAGCAATTGCGCGCTTGGGCGGAGCCGGGCCAGTTTGATGCCATCGTTTCGACGGATGCCGATGGTGACAGGCCATTGCTGACCGATGAATATGGAGAAGTGGTCTCCGGCGACATCTTAGGTCAAATCACGGCTGAGGCACTCGGTGCTGAAACAGTCGTGACGCCGTTGTCCTCCAATTCCGGTGTCGCATTGTTGGACAGCTTTGCGCAGGTGATCCGCACTGCCATCGGGTCTCCCTTTGTCATCGCAGAAATGCAGCAGGCTGCGGGCAATGTAGTGGGCTACGAGGCAAATGGCGGGTTCATCCTCGGGTTTACAGCGCAAGGGGCGACTGGCGCGCTGACACCCTTGATGACACGAGACGCGGTGCTCCCCATCATTGCTGTGCTTGCCCAAAGCGCCAAGGCAGGGGTTGCCGCTTGTGTTGCAACTCAGCCAAGGCGATTTACGGCGACGGATCGCCTGCAGGAGGTCGATCTGCGGGCGGTCGCTGAATTTCTGGCACTGATTCGTAGCGACCCTGAACAAAGGGCCGCGATTCTTGCCCCTCTGAACAGTGGTTGCGTTGCGATGGACGAAACGGACGGGCTCCGCATGACCTTGCTGGACGCGCGCATCATCCACCTGCGCCCTTCGGGAAACGCGCCGGAAATGCGGATTTATGTCGAAGCAGAGACACCGCAGCGCGCTCAGCAGACTTGCTTTACCATGTTGTCGCTGCTTGAAGCGGCGCTGGCGCGCTGCGGTTCATGCCCTACTCTGTGACAAAACGCACAGAAACTAAGCCGCTGACACGCTAGTTTTTGAGCGGGGATAATTCCAGTGGTGAGGGTTTAACGGTTCGTCTTCAGAGTGCCTTGCGCCCGTTGGTGCAGGGCACTTGCATGTGTTCACCCTTCATACCCATTGGGATTGCTGGACTGCCAGGCCCAGGTGCTGGCAGTCATCGCATCCAGATCATGTGTCGCTGTCCAGCCAAGTTCGGCAATAGCGCGACTGGCATCTGCCTGCATCGCCGCGACATCACCCGCCCGACGCGGCGCCAGCCTGGTTTTGATCTGTTTGCCGCAGGCCCGTTCAAAGGCCGAAACCATTTCGCGCACACTATAGCTTTGCCCGGTGCCGATGTTGAAGGCGCGTGCGCCGGTGGTCTTTTCGGCGTAACGCAGCGCCGCAACATGGGCGCGGGCAAGGTCAACAACATGGATGTAGTCACGCAAACCGGTGCCATCGGGCGTGTCATAGTCATTGCCAAAGACGTCCAGCGCGTCCCGTTTGCCGGTGGCCACCTGTGCGATAATGGGCATCAGGTTATTGGGGGTATCCTTGGGGTCTTCGCCGATCTGCGCGGACGGATGCGCCCCGACCGGATTGAAATAGCGCAAAAGAACCACGCTTCTGTCAGGGTAGGCTGCGGCCCAATCCGTCAATATCCGCTCTGCCATCAGTTTCGAGTGGCCATAGACGGACATTGGATTGGTCGGATGCGCCTCATCATAGGGGAGGTATTCGGGTTGCCCATAAACTGTCGCCGAGGATGAAAAGATCAGCCGATTGCAGCCCGTCCGCTCCATCGCGTGCAGCAATGTCAGGGTGCCGCCCAGATTGACATCATAGTATTGCAATGGCTTTTGGGCGCTTTCACCGACGGCCTTAAGCCCGGCAAAGTGGATCACCACTTCAGGCTGAAACGCCTGCATCACCTCATCAAGCTTATTGGCATCCCTGACGTCGCCAACAAAATCACGGATCACGCCATTCGAGAGCGCCCGAACCCGCGTCAGGACTTCGGGTGCAGCGTTGCTGTAGTTGTCCAGCACACAAACCTCGTGGTTCTGGGCCATCAGCTCCAGCAAGGTGTGACTGCCGATATACCCTGCGCCGCCCGTCACCAATACACGCATGCATTCCTCCAGATCCTGTTGATCCGTTCTAGGCAGTCGGGCTGGCAGGTTCAACTGTGCTCAGGCGCGGGCATAGATATCTTCGTGGCGGATGATGTCATCCTCGCCCAGATAGGCGCCTGTCTGCACCTCGATCAGGATCATCGGCAACTTTCCGGGGTTTTCCAACCGGTGCCGGGTGCCAAGCGGGATGTAGATCGACTGGTTCTCGGTCAAAAGATCGACCTTATTGCCAACGGTCACGCTGGCTGTGCCCTGCACCACAATCCAGTGTTCGGATCGGTGATGGTGGGATTGCAGCGACAGCGCCGCGCCGGGATTGACAACGATCCGCTTGACCTGAAACCGATCACCCGTTGCGAGGCTTTCAAACCAGCCCCATGGCCGGTGATCTTTGGGAAAGACTTCGGCCTGTTTGGCACCTTTGTCGCGCAATGTTCGGACGGCAAGTTTGACATCCTGCGCACGGTCCTTGTGGCTGATCAGCACGGCATCGGGCATGGCGACCGCGACAATATCTTCAAGCCCGACCCCGACAAGGCTCTGCCCTTCAACCTCGGATCGAAGCAACACATTCTGGCAATCGATCGCGGTCGCATCTCCGGCGATCGCCACCCCATCTGTTTGCGTCTCGCGCCAGACGGCGGCCCAATCGCCCAAGTCAGACCAGATTTCATCGTATGGGACGACGCTCAGGTTCTTGGCCTTCTCCATGATCGCATAGTCGATAGACGCCGGCACAATTTCGCCCCACGGACCGGGGGCAAGGCGCAAGAAGCCCAGATCGGTTGCGCCTTTGTCCAATGCTGCCTTGACGTGATCGAAAATCTTAGGGGCGTGCTGACGATAGGCTGCGATAATGGTTTTTGCCGTGAACAGGAATATCCCCGCGTTCCACAGATAGTTGCCTGCGCGCAGCATCGCTTTTGCCTCCGCCAGGTCGGGCTTTTCGACAAATCCGTTCAGTGGCACGGGCTCAGCCCCGATACGGGCATCCACCGCAAGCTCCAGATAACCGTAACCTGTTTCGGGATGGTCTGGTTTGACCCCGAAGGTCACAATCCGGCCCGCAAGAGCGGCCGGGACCGCTGCTGCGATACTGGCGCGAAATGCGGTCTCATTCGGGATAAGGTGATCCGAGGGCGCCACGAGCAGCAATGCATCCGGGGCACCTTCGGCAACCTGCAAGGCGGCTGCAATGACCGCAGGTGCCGTGTCACGCCCCGCAGGTTCAATCAACACCGTGTCCGGCTCAACCCCGACATCACCAAGCTGTTGAAGGGCGATAAAGCGGTACGGATCGCCGGTCACGATCACGGGTGCGGTGAATGCGTCAGAGCTGAGCCGCGTGGCGCAGGTCTGAAACAGGCTGTCTGCGCCGATGAAAGGCGAAAATTGCTTGGGATAGCTCTTGCGGGACAACGGCCAGAGCCGCGTCCCTGACCCACCGCAAAGTATGATCGGTGTGACCTTCAGGACGCACGCAGGCCACGGCCCGCCTCCTGCATCGCGGTGTACCAGGCAAAGGTCTGGGCAAGCCCGTCGCGCAGCGAAATCTGCGGCTGCCAGCCCAGCCCCTGCATGACAGATATATCCAGCAGTTTGCGCGGTGTGCCATCGGGTTTGGCGGGATCGGTGCGTGTTTCGCCGCGGAACCCGGTCAGATCGGCAATAAGATGCGCCAACTCCAATATAGCGATATCCTTGCCAGTCCCGACATTGAGGTGGCTTTGCATCGGTTTTGTTGCGCCGCGGTAGCGTGCGGTGCTCAGCCCCATGGCGAAAAGCACGGCTTCGGCCAGATCATCGACATGCAGGAACTCGCGGCGCGGGGTGCCGGTGCCCCAGATCGTGACTGCGGGTAGCCTGTGGCGCACCGCGTGGTCGTACCGCCTGAGCAAGCTGGGCAGCACATGGGCATGGTCGGGGTGGAAATTGTCACCGGGACCATAAAGGTTCGTCGGCATCAGCGACCGATAGTCGCGCCCGTACTGCCGGTGATAGCTTTCACACAGTTTGATGGCCGCGATCTTGGCAAGCGCATAGGGTTCGTTCGTGGGTTCAAGCGGCCCGGTCATCAGCGCATCCTCCGGGATCGGCTGCGGGGCGTTGCGGGGATAGATGCAGGACGAGCCCAGTTGGATCAACCGCTGCACATCTGCGGCATGGGCCTGATGGATCAGGTTGCTGGCGATCATCAGGTTGTCGTGGATGAAATCGGCAGGATGTGTGTCATTGGCCATGATCCCGCCCACTCTGGCCGCTGCAATAATCACAAGGTCAGGTCGTTTTGTGTGCATGAATTCCTGCACGGCACGCTGATTGGTCAGGTCCAGCGCAGACCTTTCAGCCGTCATCACATCGTACCCGCCCGCTGCAATCAGCTTGCGAAGGATGGCGCTGCCCACCATGCCTTTGTGCCCTGCCAGAAAGATACGCATACCTAGGCCTCGACCGCGAAAGGCATATCCATGCCGTGTTCCCTGAGAATGGCGTGGCGCCGCGCGATTGTCAGATCTTCAGCCACCATTTCAGCACACATCTCCTGCGGTGTGATCTTCGGGGTCCAGCCCAGCTGTTTTCTGGCCTTCGTGGGGTCGCCCAGAAGGGTGTCCACCTCGGCGGGCCTGAAATAGCGTGGGTCCACCCGCATCACGACATCGCCGCAACTCACCTGCGGCGCGCGGTTGCTGTTCACCGCAACGACCGTTGCGATTTCCTGCACGCCGCTGCCGCTGAATTTCAGGGTCATGCCAAGCTCTGCGGCGGCCCAGTTGACGAAATCGCGCACCGAATGCTGCTTGCCGGTCGCGATCACGTAGTCTTGGGGCTGGTCTTGTTGCAGCATCAGCCACTGCGCCAGCACATAGTCTTTGGCATGGCCCCAATCGCGCCGGGCGTCGATGTTGCCAAGGTAAAGGCAATCTTGCAGCCCCAGCGCGACATGCGACAGACCGCGGGTGATTTTGCGGGTCACGAATGTCTCGCCTCGCCGGGGGCTTTCGTGGTTAAAGAGGATCCCGTTGCAGGCGTAAATGCCGTAAGCCTCGCGGTAGTTCACGCAGGTCCAATAGGCATAGAGTTTCGCCACCGCATAGGGGCTGCGCGGGTGAAACGGTGTCAATTCGGTTTGCGGTGTCTGACGGACCATGCCGTATAGTTCGGAGGTAGAAGCCTGATAGAACCTTGTCTTGTTTTCAAGCTTGAGAAAGCGGATGGCTTCGAGCAGCCGCAGGGTGCCAAGGGCATCGACATCGGCGGTGTATTCCGGCGTATCGAAACTGACGGCAACATGGCTTTGTGCGCCGAGATTGTATACCTCATCGGGCTCCACCTCTGACAGGATGCGCGTCAGGTTCGAACTATCTGTCAGATCACCGTAATGCAGAATGAAACGCGCGTTGTCAGTCTGCGGGTCCTGGTAAATGTGGTCCACCCGCTCGGTATTGAGCGACGAGGACCTGCGTTTGATACCGTGCACCTCATAGCCCTTATCCAGCAGAAGCTCCGCAAGATATGACCCGTCCTGGCCTGTCACGCCTGTGATTAACGCACGCTTCGTCATCTACCACCCCACGCATTGTAAAGCACTCGTTAACCAAGGTGCGCCGTGATGTCTTAAGGATGCGTTAACTCAGGTTCGGTGACGTAAGATTTTCCTGACCCATTGGCCAAAGGATGCGGGCAAATTCATCCTCAGCGGAAGGCGATACCTCATGTCAGAGACCACACCAAACCTAGCACTGCCATTCATCATGCCAGCGCAGGCGCAAAAGCATGTCACCCATAACGAAGCGATTGAGCTGCTTGATACGATTGTGCAGCTGACGCTTGAGAGCACTGATGCAAATACGCCACCGGTCGCACCTTTCGAAGGGCAAGCCTGGGCGGTGGGGAGTGCGCCAACTGGTGACTGGTCTGGACAGGCAGGCATGATTGCTGCGTGGCGCGGGGGTGGCTGGCTGTTCGTAACACCCCGTGACGGCTGGATGGCATGGGTCACAAATGTCGCAGAGCTCCGGGTCTGGACCGACGGTGCATGGGTCACTTTGGCGAGTGCTGGCGCCTAGCCATTTGCCCATGAACCCCTGACCGGGAGAGATGCGACTGAAAAAGCAAAGGCGCGGCGCCATGATGGCACCGCGCCTTTTGTCGTTTTAGAGGAAAACGCGAAAACCGATCATGCCATTGGGCCAAAACGCTGTTCTGGCGTACTCAGCGTAGAATATGCGGGCAAAGGCCGAGGATTCTTGTCGCAGGGTGCTTGCGACGCCATAACACCTCTGCTACATCGCGCAAGATTTTGCCGCTCTCGCGTTTTCGTGAGGGCCAAAGAAGTTGCCCATTCGCGCCCGGTACTTGGGGCTGCGGGTCCGGGCCCAAGATATCGGAAGGCTCCACGTGTCCGAAACTGCTGGTATTTCGACAGGCATCGCCGCGCGCTATGCAACCGCCGTGTTTGACCTCGCCAAAGAAGGCAAGGCAATCAAGGCGCTCGAATCAGATGTTGCTACTTTGGGAGCAGCGATAGCCGAAAGCGCCGATCTGCGTACCTTGCTGACCTCGCCGCTCTATAGTCGTGATGAACAGTCCGGCGCGATCGCTGCGATCGCTGCGAAACTGGAACTCTCAGACACCACAAGCAAGGTATTGGCGCTGCTGGCTGCCAAGCGCCGTTTGTTTGTGTTGCCGCATCTTTTGGCCGTACTACAGGACATGCTGTCCGAAGAGCGCGGCGAAGTGACTGCCGAGGTCACCACAGCCAAGGCGCTGACAGAGGCGCAGGCTGAGAAGCTCGCAGAAACACTCAAGGCCCAGGTGGGCAAATCTGTCACCATCAAAGAAACCGTCGATGAGAGCATCATTGGCGGTCTTATTGTAAAAGTGGGCTCGAAGATGATCGACACGTCGATCGCCTCCAAGCTCAACGCACTCCAGAACACTATGAAAGAGGTCGGATAAATGGCGATCCAAGCGTCTGAAATTTCTGCGATCCTGAAGGACCAGATCAAAAACTTCGGCCAAGAAGCCGAAGTGGCCGAAGTGGGCCGCGTATTGAGCGTAGGCGACGGTATCGCCCGTGTTTACGGCCTTGATAACATACAAGCCGGTGAGATGGTTGAATTCCCCGGCGGTATCCGCGGGATGGCTCTGAACCTTGAATCCGACAACGTTGGCGTTGTTATCTTCGGGTCCGACCGTGACATCAAAGAAGGCGACACTGTTAAGCGCACCAAATCCATCGTGGACGTGCCTGTCGGTGACGAATTGCTGGGACGCGTTGTTGACGGTCTGGGCAACCCGCTGGACGGCAAAGGCCCGATCAAGACAAAGAAGCGCGCTGTTGCAGACTCAAAAGCGCCAGGTATCATCCCGCGCAAATCGGTTCACGAACCAATGGCGACCGGTCTGAAATCCGTTGACGCGATGATTCCGATTGGCCGTGGCCAGCGCGAATTGATTATTGGTGACCGCCAGACAGGTAAAACCGCTGTGGCGCTTGACACCATCCTGAACCAGAAATCCTACAACGACGCTGCTGAAAAAGAGTACGACAAACTGTACTGCGTCTACGTCGCCATTGGTCAGAAGCGGTCTACCGTTGCACAGCTGGTGAAGAAGCTCGAAGAATCGGGGGCGATTGACTATTCCATCGTTGTGGCTGCAACCGCATCTGACCCGGCACCAATGCAGTTCCTTGCACCATATGCTGCAACCGCGATGGCAGAGCACTTCCGCGACAACGGCCGCCACGCGCTGATCATCTATGATGATCTGTCTAAGCAGGCTGTGTCTTATCGTCAGATGTCCCTGCTGCTGCGCCGCCCACCAGGGCGTGAAGCCTATCCCGGCGATGTTTTCTACCTTCACTCCCGCCTGCTGGAGCGTTCAGCGAAGCTGAATGAAGACAACGGTGGCGGTTCTTTGACGGCTTTGCCGATCATCGAAACCCAAGGCGGTGACGTTTCCGCGTTTATCCCGACAAACGTGATTTCGATCACTGACGGTCAGATCTTCCTTGAAACAGAGCTTTTCTACCAAGGTATCCGCCCTGCGGTGAACACCGGTCTGTCGGTTTCGCGTGTGGGTTCATCGGCGCAAACCAACGCGATGAAATCGGTTGCCGGCCCTGTGAAACTCGAGCTTGCGCAGTACCGTGAAATGGCCGCCTTTGCACAGTTTGGTTCCGACCTTGACGCCGCAACACAGCAGCTCTTGAACCGCGGTGCGCGTTTGACAGAGCTGATGAAGCAGCCGCAGTATTCGCCACTGACCAACGCCGAGATCGTCTGCGTCATCTACGCGGGCACAAACGGCTACCTCGACAAGATCGGCGTGAAAGAAGTTGGTCGTTTTGAGGCTGGTTTGCTGAACCACCTGCGCACCAACGCATCCGACGTGCTGGATTACATCACCAAGGAAGACCCAAAGGTCAAAGGTGAAGCCGAAGAGAAAATCAAGGCGGCTATCGACGCTTTTGCAAAAGACTTCGCTTAATCTTTGAGACAAAGGAGACTTTGCTTTGCCTAGTCTTAAGGACCTGAAAAACAGGATCGAGTCGGTCAAATCGACCCGCAAGATCACAAAGGCCATGCAGATGGTCGCGGCCGCAAAACTGCGCCGCGCCCAAGACGCAGCCGAGGCATCGCGCCCTTACACAGAACGGTTCAACGCCGTGATGGGTGGGCTTGCCGCATCGGTTGGCGGATCAGACTCTGCCCCCAAACTGCTGTCCGGTACGGGCAGCGATCAGGTGCAGTTGTTGATCGTTATGACCGCGGAACGCGGGCTCTGCGGTGGCTTCAACGGCAACATCGCAAAGCTGGCCAAGACGCATGCGCAAAAGCTGCTTGCGGAAGGCAAGACTGTGAAAGTTATCACAGTCGGCAAGAAAGGCCGCGACGCGATCAAGCGTGAGTTGGGCGATCACTTTGTCGGTCACGTGGACCTGACAGAGGTAAAGCGCGTGGGTTATGCCGACGCACAGGGTATCGCCAAGGACATTCTGGGCCGCTTCGATACCGAGGAATTCGATGTCGCGACGATCTTTTTCGCGCGCTTCGAAAACGTCGTTACGCAGCACCCAACGGCGCAGCAGATTATTCCTGCCAAGTTCGCGCAGGCGGAAGATGCTGACGTCACGCTTTATGACTACGAGCCCAGTGAGGAAGAAATCCTTGCTGACCTGCTGCCACGCGGTGTGGCGACTGCGATTTTCAGCGCATTGCTGGAAAATGCAGCGTCCGAGCAGGGCGCACGTATGTCTGCGATGGACAACGCGACCCGCAACGCTGGCGAAATGATCGACAAGCTGACCATCCAATACAACCGCTCGCGACAGGCCGTCATTACCAACGAGCTGATTGAAATTATTTCGGGCGCGGAAGCGCTCTAGACTGACAGAACCGGAGACGAAACATGGCTAATGCAAGAGGCAAAATCACACAGGTGATTGGCGCCGTTGTAGACGTTCAATTTTCTGATGATCTTCCAGAGATCCTGAATGCGCTGACAACCCAAAACAACGGCAAGAACCTGGTCCTCGAAGTGGCCCAGCACCTTGGCGAAAACACAGTGCGCGCGATTGCGATGGACGCGACAGAGGGTCTGGTCCGTGGTCAAGAAGTGACCAACACTGGCGGGCCAATCTCCGTGCCTGTTGGTACCGGTACTTTGGGCCGCATCATGAACGTGACGGGCGACCCAGTGGACGAGCAAGGTCCGGTCAAAGCGACCGAGCGTCGTTCGATCCACGGTGAAGCCCCAGCATTTGCTGATCAGTCAACCGAGACAGAAATCCTTGTGACAGGCATCAAAGTCATCGACCTTCTGGCGCCATACACAAAGGGTGGTAAAATTGGCCTCTTCGGTGGTGCCGGTGTTGGTAAAACAGTTCTCATCATGGAGCTGATCAACAACATCGCCAAAGTGCACTCTGGTGTGTCCGTGTTTGCGGGCGTGGGCGAGCGTACGCGCGAAGGTAACGACCTTTACCACGAGATGATCGAATCCGGTGTTATCGTTCCTGATAACCTAGAAAAATCGAAAATTGCGCTGGTCTACGGCCAGATGAACGAGCCTCCAGGTGCGCGTATGCGTATCGCCTTGACCGGCCTGTCCTTGGCCGAACAGTTCCGCGATGACACAGGGTCTGACGTTCTGTTCTTCGTCGACAACATCTTCCGCTTTACGCAAGCGGGTTCCGAGGTGTCTGCGCTGTTGGGTCGTATTCCTTCTGCGGTGGGCTACCAGCCGACATTGGCTACCGACATGGGTACGATGCAGGAACGTATTGCGTCGACAAAATCAGGTTCAATCACATCCGTTCAGGCCGTTTACGTACCTGCCGATGACTTGACCGACCCTGCGCCAGCGACATCGTTTGCGCACCTTGATGCGACAACCGTTCTGGACCGTGCGATTTCGGAAAAAGGCATCTACCCTGCTGTGGACCCGCTTGGCTCCACATCGCGTTTGCTTGATCCACAGATCATCGGCGAAGAACACTATAAGGTAGCGACAGACGTGCAGCAGGTTCTGCAGCGTTACAAATCCTTGCAGGATATCATCGCGATTTTGGGCATGGACGAATTGTCGGAAGACGACAAGCTGGCCGTGACACGCGCTCGCAAGCTTGAGCGTTTCTTGTCCCAGCCGTTCGATGTTGCCAAGGTCTTTACAGGCTCTGACGGTGTTCAGGTGCCTTTGGAAGAAACAATTGCATCGTTCAAAGCAGTTGTTGCCGGTGAATACGATCACTTCCCAGAGGGCGCCTTCTACATGGTTGGCGGCATCGATGAAGTGAAAGCCAAAGCCGAGAAAATGGCCGCAGACGCCGCTTAATTCTGGGCGTAAGGAGAAGCCGACATGGCAAACCTACAATTCGATCTGGTCTCGCCCGAACGCCGCCTGGCGTCGGTCGAGGTGTCCGAGGTCCAGATCCCCGGTGCAGATGGCGACATGACAGCAATGGCTGACCATGCCCCGACCATCACAACATTGCGCCCCGGTGTTCTGACCGTGGTGCACAGCGGCGGATCTGACGCCTACGTCGTCTCTGGCGGTTTCGCCGAGATCACAGCGACAAGCGTGTCGGTTCTGGCCGAACAGGCACTGCCAAAAGACGAAGTGACGCAAGAGGTCTTTGACCAGATGGTCGAGGATGCGAAGGTAGCTTACGGTCGGGTGCAGGAGACGTTCAAGAATGAACCCGGCCCGGTTGATGACGCGGCCAAGCTGCTGTCTGATATGGTGGCGATCGGTGGGCATATTGGTCTGACGGCCAAGGATTGAACAGACAAAGCAATGGGCCTCTGGTTTCAACATTACATGATGAAACCAGAGGCCCTTTGTCGATCTGTGCCGCCAAAAAATCGAATCCCTAGTCTTTCAGCGCCCAAAGCGTTGCGGACCCGTAGACTGGAACGCCATCAACGATGAGTGTGATGTCCTGACCAAGCCCGAAATAGCTGCCGGATGCGTAAAGACCATCAGCGGCGGGGCCAAATATCTTTCCGTCGATTTCACCCGCCACGGTCAATGCCTGCAGGCCATTGTCAAATGCGCCGTCAATTTGAATGGCAATATTCGCTTCGTTCAGTGCGCCCTCGGATAGGGTGCCACCAACAAAACTCACCCCGCCTTCATAGAGGGCCAGCTCGGTGGCATCGGTTTCGCTGTTATAAACCATGCCCATGAAATTGGTGGCGCTTCCTTGCGTGTCGCCTGTCAGCATGTTCACCGCGAATGTGGCATTGCTGGTAATGTTGGCGTTGGGAGTGCTGGTGAAGAGCACCTCCATAAACCCATCGTATGCTACGGAAGTTGATTGCGGCAGATTGGCAAAGGGTGTGAAACCGCCTTGGTTATAGGCGGCCTGCACGGCATCAAGCTCGGTCGGCAGGTCATTCACATAATACAATGCCTGTTGCTCGGACGGGGCAGTAAAGGGGCTGGATGGCGGACCGCCACCACCACCACTGCCATCATCGCCGCCACCATCATCACCCCCCCCGCCATCACCGGGATCGTTCACAGGGCCAGATCCGCCGCCGCACGCCGACAACACAACGATCATTGCGCAGCATCCCAATATTTTTGACCAACGGTACGACATCACGCGAACGTATCCCAAGTTTTCAAATCGTTTAGGTTGAGTTATCAGTAACTAATTAACCAAATGTTATTACCGGTTAAGAAAGCGTTGGGCTGAAAATGCGTCGATTTGAAAGCGGAACGATCGGAATTGACCACGGTGACGTAGTTTTGTTCTCTGACTTTGAGGACGACGGACAGATGTGGCGCGGCGAAGGGCCGCGTCAATCACGCGCAGAGGTTGTATTTTCCCGCGCTTACGCAAAGCCGCCGCATGTGCAGGTTTCAATGTCGATGTGGGACATTTCCAACAACACCAACATCCGCGCAGATGTGCAGGCCGAGGATATCACCGAAGCGGGGTTCACAATTGCTTTTCGCACGTGGTCCGACACACAGGTCGCTCGTGTGCGGGTGGCGTGGACGTCCCTTGGAGAATTGCCCAACGATGACGGATGGGAGCTTTACTAGGGTCCTGACCCTAGCGCCTATTCGGCAGCATAGAGCCCTTCGTAAATCGGACCCAGTGTCTTGTGATCGAAAAGCGATGACACCGATGTGCCGTTCCAGGTGTTCAGGATCGCCTGGGCGAACATCGGCGCTGTCGGCACGATCCGGATGTTCTTGCAGGCTTTCACCGTATCGGTTGCCAGAATCGTGTCCGTGATGACAAGGCTCTTCATCACCGATTTGGAGACGCGCTCAACGGCCGGATCAGAAAGCACACCGTGTGTGATGTAGGAATGCACTTCCTTGGCGCCATTTTCCATCAACACTTCAGCCGCCTTGCACAGCGTGCCTGCGGTATCCACGATATCGTCGACGATGACGCAGACCTTGTCTTTGACATCGCCAATCACGGTCATCTCGGCCACTTCACCGGGCTTGCCACGACGTTTGTCGACGATGGACAGGGGCGCGCCGATGCGCTGTGCGAGATCGCGCGCACGGGCCACGCCGCCCACGTCAGGGGACACGATCATCACCTCATCCATCTTGCCGCGGAAATTATGCATCGCATCAAGGGCATAGATCGGCGAGGCATAGAGGTTGTCGACCGGAATATCGAAAAAACCCTGAATCTGCGTTGCGTGCAAATCCAGGGTTAATACGCGCTCAATACCGGCTTCGACGATCATATTCGCCACCAGCTTGGCGGTGATCGGTGTCCGCGCCTTGGAGCGACGATCCTGCCGGGCATAGCCGAAGTAGGGGATCACAGCGGTGATACGTGCCGCAGAGGACCGGCGCAGCGCGTCGGCGATGATCAGCAGTTCCATCAGGTTGTCATTGGCGGGGTTCGATGTGGGCTGGACGATGAACATATCCTCGCCGCGCACGTTTTCGAACACTTCGACAAAAATCTCGCCATCGTTGAACCGCTCGACCCGTGCATCACACAGGCCAACTTCCATGCCCCGGTGCATCGACATGCGGCGTGCGATAGATTTGGCGAGGGGCTGATTGGCGTTACCGGCAATCAGCTTGGGCTCGATCATTGTGGGCATTCGAAAGGTCCTTTGGCAGAAGGGGCTGCTACGTGAATGTAACAGAATCGCGGCGTTGACACCGCGTAACACAAGCTTACCGTCTCGCAAAGATTTCCGCAGCCCAAGGAGCCGCAAAATGCCGCATATCGACTATTACTTCGCCACTCTATCGCCCTTCACCTACCTCAGCGGGACCCGCCCGGCGCAAGTCGCGAAAAAACATGGGGCTACGATCACCTATAAGCCGCTGGACATCATGGCGCTGTTTGCGCGTACCGGCGGCACGCCACCCAAGGACCGCCACCCCAACCGCCAGGAATACCGCCTGCAAGACATGGCGCGTCGGTCCAGGCTCTTGGGCAAGCCGCTGAACCTCAAACCGATGTTCTGGCCCACCAACGGCGCGCCTTCGGCCTATGCGATTATTGCCGCCCAGAATGCGGGCGCAGATGTGGCCGAACTGGTGGCCGCTTTCGGTGCAGCCTGCTGGGCGGAAGAGCGCGATATCAGCAGCGATGACGTGGTGCGCGATTGTCTCGAAAAATGCGGGCTGGATCCGGCACTGGCGGACAAGGACATGCTGACCAGCGCTGAAACCTTCGGAAAGAACCTCGAAGATGCGGTGAACGCAGGGGCCTTTGGCGCGCCGTTCTTTATCACCGACACCAATGAGCGGTTCTGGGGCGAGGACCGGATCGACGATCTGGACGCCTTTCTGTCTGGCAAGATCTGACGCCACGCACCCGCATGGGTGCAACACGCTGCGGCTATCCGCGCAGCAGATCGAGAAACTGGTCGATGCTATCTTCGGTCATCGACCAGTCGCAGACCAGGCGCCCGATCAGCGGCTCATGCGGGTCGCCGGCCTCATGGTCGCCGTTCATGAGGTGATAAACGGCACCGGCATCAAGCATGCGCTTGTGCTCCCGGCGGGGCATTTCAAAGAAAATCATGTTGGCCTGCGGCGCGAACAACGTCTTGAGGTCCCTAAGCCCCTGCAAGCCCGCGGCCAAACGGGCGCAGCGGGCGTTGGCAGACCGCGCCATATCGAGCCAGAGCCCATCGGTCAGATAGGCCTGCATCTGCGCAGAAAGATAGCGGTGCTTGGACAGAAGATGTCCTCCGCGCTTGCGCCGCAGCTCAAATTCCCATGCGATCTCGGGGTTAAAAATGATGCACGCCTCGACCCCCAATACGCCATTCTTGGTGCCGCCAAAGCTGACGGTATCAACGCCTGCTTTCCATGTCATTTCAGCCGGTGAACACTCAGGCGCGGTCAGTGCATTTGCAAATCGTGCACCATCAAGGTGGGTCTGCATGCCGAATTCCCGCGCGATGGCGGTGAGGGCGCGGATTTCGTCAAGTGAATAGATCGTGCCTTTTTCGGTGACCTGCGTGATCGACAGCGGGCCACGTTGCGGGCCATGGACGCCCCGGTTTTCCTCGCCAAGGATCTTCTGGCGCAGACCGCCGGGGGCCATCTTGCCGTCCGCAGTGGGCACCAGTGTCAGCTTTGCGCCGGTATAGAACTCTGGTGCATTGCATTCATCTTCATTGATATGCGCACATTCGGAGCAAAAGATCGTTTCCCAGGGTTTCGTCATTGCAGAGAGCAAAAGAGCATTGGCGGCGGTCCCGTTGATGACCAGATAGACGGCAGCCTCAGGTGCTTCGAAAATCCCGCGGATCTGCGCGCGCACATCCTCCATGATGGGATCGTCACCATAGCTGGCGGCATAACCCTCATTCGCGGCGATCAGCGCCGCCATCACCCTGGGATGGGCCGGGCCGGAATTGTCTGAGGCAAAGTGCATCTAAAGAGGTTCCTCGATTATGTGATCGTCCCAGTCATCTTCATCGACGTTTATTTCCGGGATCGTCATGCCCTGCACCGATACGCCAGCCGCATGGACCGATGCCGGGTCGCCCGATATGAGCGGGTGCCAGTCATAAAGCGGGCGACCTTCATGCACGAGGCGGTAACCACAAGTCATCGGCAACCAATAAAGGTTGTCGGCGATGGTCTTGGGCGTCAGCACGATGCATTCGGGCACGTATTTGTGGCGGTTGGTGTAGTTGCTGCACAGGCAGGTTTCGTTATCCAGCAAACGACAGGCGATGCGGGTGAGCGCAACAGTCCCGTCGTCGTCCTCCAGCTTGTTCAAACAGCACTTGCCGCATCCATCACAGAGCGCTTCCCATTCCTTCTGGTTCAGCTTTGCCATTGGTTTGGTTTCCCAAAACCGGGGTGCCAGGTCGTTGCGCGGGATTTCAGCGGACATCGGCAAGGATCTTTTGCGCGCTGGCACAATCGGCGTCCATCTGGGTGATCAGCGCATCAAGCGCGTCGAACTTCTGTTCCGGGCGCAGGAATTCGACCAGGGCGACCGACAGCATTGCGCCATAAAGATCGCCCTTGAAATCAAAAATGAAACTTTCGCAATTGGGGATGTTTTCGCCAAATGTCGGACGGATGCCGATTGAGGCGGCACCATTGTAGGCCCCCTTGTGCAGGCCGTTCAGCACATCAACCTTCACAGCATAGACGCCGAACCGCGGCGGATGCAGCCCGGTGATGGACATATTCGCGGTGGGATACCCCAGATCACGCCCGCGCTGGTCTCCGCGCACCACCTCGCCTTCGATCCGGTGCCAATGGCCCAGCATCGCGGCGGCGTCGCGCGGCTTGCCGTCGGTCAGCGCCTGCCGGATCGCGGTGGACGAAACATTGGCAGCGTCGATCGCCACGATCGGGGCAACGGTCACGCCAAAACCCATCTCTTTGCCGAAGGTTTGCAGCATCTGCACGGTGCCGGCACGGTCCTTGCCAAAGCGGAAATCAGCCCCGACGACGATGTGTTTCAGGCCCAACTGATCCGCGATGATTGCCTGCGCAAATTCGCGCGGACTCAGGCCGGCGAGGGCGGCGTTGAAGGGCACTTCATAGAGTTTTTCCACACCGAGTTTTTCCAGACGATTGGCGCGTGCTTCCGCATTCATCAGCCGGAAGGGCTTGGGATCGCGGGAAAAATAGCTGCGTGGGTGCGGTTCAAACGTCATGATGCCAAGCGGGGCATTCGCGTCGCTCGCGGCCTTGCGCGCGAGGTCGATCACGGCCTGATGGCCGATGTGCACGCCGTCAAAATTTCCGATCGCCGCGGCAGCGCCGCGGTCGGATGGATCAATGAAAGCGGTGTCGCGAATGATGTGCATGGCTTTGGGTAGCCGAGGGCGCAGGGCCGTGCAAGCGCCGCTTGTCAGCCCTGACGTTCCCTAGTCAAATTTGCGCGATGGGGCGAGAACGGTGGCATCACCCACCAGCACCTTTTTATCGTTCACAAGGCAGCGCGTGTTCATCGTGACACGCCGTCTGGAATGGTCAATTTCGGTGACTTCAACCTCGGCCAAAACCATATCACCGGGGCGGACGGGAGCCAAAAATTTCAGACTTTGACCCAGATAGACCGTGCCGTGTCCGGGCAATTGTTCACCGATCACAGCGCTGACCAGACCGGCGGTCAGCATGCCGTGCGCAATGCGCCCGCCAAAGATCGTGTCCTGCGCATAATCTTCATCCAGATGCACCGGGTTTCTGTCCGTCGAGACTTCGGAAAACAACTCGATATCCCGGTCTGTGATCACCTTGCGGAGCGAACGTGTCATACCGATCTCGATATCTTCGATGCAGATCGTACCGCGGGGTGCATTGTCCAACACTTCTGGCTCCATCAGGTAACAAAAAATCGGTTATCAGTCCAATATTGAAATTTTATTACTTTGCAAACGCAGAAAGATCAAGTGATTCCTCTATCGAAGCTGTCCGATTGTGTAGGTCGCGCTCATTTGCTGGGAACTGAGGTAACGTGCGAGAGCCGCTGGGTCTGGTTGTCTGTCAGTCTTGGTTTCTGCAGCGGCCAATCCGCCAGAAATGAACAGCACGTCAAGATCTTCCTGCACGCCACCAAGGATATCGGTGCCAATCCCGTCACCGATGGCAATGATTCGCGGATCAGATGGCGCCTTGTCCAACGCCGCGAGCCTGCGTCGGGCCAGATCATAGATCGGTGGGTGGGGTTTGCCGAAATAGAGGCTTTCGCCGCCCATCTCGGTATAAAGCGCGGCCAATGCCCCAGCGCACCATTCGCGCACATCACCCCGGTCCACGACGATATCGGGGTTGGCACAAAGCAGCTTGAGCCCTTTGGCTTTTGCATAGAGGAACGCGGGGCGGTTCACGCCCGGGTCGGCCAGCGGATCAAAGGGGCCGCAGCAGACGATGCCTTCGGCCTCTTCCAGTGGAACCTTTTGGATGTTCACCGGATCGCTGATGATTTTCAGAGGCTCAAAGAAATCGTCATCGCGGGGGCTCTCGCCCATGAACCAGATCTTTTCACCAACAATTCCCCGAAACATCGCCGCGCGCGCGCTGTCACCGGATGTTGCAATCGCATCCCAGGCGTCGTCGGGCACACCAAAGCCGTTGATCTGGCGCGCAACCGAATCCCAAGGCCGCGGAGAGTTGGTGACAAGCACCACAACACCGCCCGCCGCGCGGTATTTCTGCATGGCAGCAACGGCATCTGGCAAGGCCGCAATCCCGTTATGCATACATCCCCAAAGGTCCACGAAGGCGGCGTCATATTGGCCCGAGATGTCGGCGAATTGGTCGATAATCTGGCTCATGTATTCACCTTTGTGAATGGTAGGTTTGGCGCAGGCAGACGGGCACATGCGGTGCAGTGGGGGCGTGGAACAGATGTGCGGTCCCGGGTCAGACCCCGCGCGACGTTATCAGACCTTGAGGGCCGGGATGATCTGCTTTTTGCGGCTCATGATGCCGGGCAGGACCACGCTGTCGCCCTCCACGGTTGCATCAAAGGATTTTTCGGCCACCGCCTTGGTCAGGTCGTTGGGGATCAGCATCGTCGCCTCTTCATTGATAATGTCCACGACGAACAGCAGCACCTCATCCACACTGTCCTCTTTTGCGACGGTCGGCATCGTTTCCATCAGCGAGGCCTTCCGATCCAGCACGATCTGCGGCGCTGTGGTTTCCAGCACAGAGACGCGGAATTTCTTGCCGTCGACGGTGTATTCCTTGCTGTCCATCCGCAACAGTTCGGCATCCGAGAAAGCCGAAACATCGGATTTTGCCGCGAACATCTCGCTTGCGTAGGCATCGATATCCACCTTCAGATCCTTGGCCAGTGCCTCGGCAAGGTCCTTGTCCATCTCGGTTGTGGTGGGCGAGCGGAAGGCGAGCGTGTCAGACAGGATGCACGATAGCATCAGGCCCTTGATCCCCTCGGGCATGTGCTCGGCGTGATCGCCCATCATCTGATGCATGATCGTGGCGGTGCAGGCGAGCGGGCGGATCGTGATGTTGATCGGGTTCTTTGTCTCCAACCCGCCCGCCAGCTTGTGATGGTCGATAATGGCCAGCACATCGGCGTTGCCAATATTGGCAGGCAGTTCGGCAGGGTTATTGGTATCGACGATTACGCAGGATTGGTCATCGTCCACATCCTTGATGATGTCGGGCAGATCAAAGCCCCAGCGCCTGGCTACAAATGCGGCTTCGGTGTTCGGCTCGCCCAGCAGTGCTGCCTTCGCCGCGATCCCGGTGTGGTTCAGGAACCAGTCCCAGATCAAAGGCGACCCGGTGCTGTCGGTGTCGGGGGATTTGTGGCCAAATACGAGCGTTGTCATGAGCGTCACTTTCAATGGGATCAAAGGTTGGCCCGTATATAGAAGCGCGCGTTCTGACTGTCACCCCACCGCTGGCAGATTGATTGCTCTGCGCCAGAGTTCTCCTTGCGCTTGGTTGGGAATTGCATTTGGCTGTCCCGGCAGGAGAGAGCATGCCGAAAGAAGCCGACCTTTATCCCCCCATCAAGGCCTATCTGCAACGCCAGGGCTATGCGGTTAAAGGCGAGGTCGGGGCGGCTGATGTGGTGGCGCGTCGGGGTGACGATCTGGTGGTGGTCGAGCTCAAACTGGGCTTTTCGCTTGCACTGTTCCATCAGGGCGTCGAACGGCTTTCGACCACCGAAGATGTGTATCTGGCGGTGCCCTCGGGCGGGAAGGCCAAGGCGCTGAAGGCGAATGTGAAACTGGCCCGCCGTGCGGGGCTGGGCGTGATGACCGTGCGCCTGCGTGATGGGCATGTCGACGTGCTGGCCGATCCGGGACCCTATGCCGCGCGCCAGTCGCAGAAGAAAAAGACCCGCCTGTTGCGCGCCTTTGACCGCCTGCGGGGTGATCCCAATGATGGCGGAGCGACCCGGCACGGGATCATCACCGGCTATCGGCAGGATGCGCTGCGCTGTGCGCGGTTTCTGGCCTTACATGGCCCATCGAAAGGCGCCAAAGTCAAAGAATGGGCCGAGGTGCCACAAGCCACGCAGATTATGGCCGCGGATCATTACGGCTGGTTCTGCCGCGTGTCGCGCGGTGTATATGATCTGACGGATGCAGGGCGTCAGGGGTTGGCGGATTACGGTGATGTTTAGGCACAGAATTTTCGGGTGAAAATTCTTGCCGACAGGAGGAATTTTGGAAAAATTCCTCCACCTCCGCTAGTTATTGCGCGCGACCGCCCAGCCTTCGTTTTCCAAAAGCTGCAGCACGCCGCTGTCGCCAATAAGATGCGCTGCACCCACGGCCACGACAGAATTGTCGTACTGCGTTGCCGCCTCGGCAATCACCGGGAGCCAATTTCGGTTCCTGTTGTTCAACAGGGATGTTTCCATCTCATCAAACATCGCGTTCGCTTCCGCCGGATCAAGGCCGGGAACGTCAGACAGGGCAATCCGCGACATTTCCCACAACCGCCCGATATCTTCGGCAAAGTAACGGTCAAGCATGGCCACGAACATCTGTTCTTGCATATCGGGCGCAAGCAAATTGATACGCAGCCGATCGACTTGCTCATCAAAACTGCTGTCTTTGAAAAGGTCAAAAAGCGTTGTGTAGGGTTCGACCGCCTGCATCGGTACGCCCGCCGCCTGGGCGTCCTGGATGATCATCTGATCAAGCCCCCGGGCCCCTTCGATCAAATCGGGCATCGCGCAAGTTGGGACAGCAAGCGTAAGCGACAGATACCAGGGTCGCATTTTTGCAGCCATGAATGACGGAATGCCCCGTTCGGTCGCCGCAGCTGCAATAAGTTGCCAGGTCTCTTCATCCAGAAGTTCCGGCAGGGTCGGGCCATCGATGATGAACAGGCGACCGGGGTCCGTGGTAATCAGCTCTTGCAGTTTTGCTTCTTCTACCGGTGTTGCCTCCAACATCACCAGATCAGCGTTGGCCACCGTATCAGCCAGCCGTTCGCGCAACCTCTCCATCCGCGGGTCATAGATGTGCATGGTGCCGACCAGGGTGATGGTCGCAGAACCTTTCGTCGCAGTCCAGATAAGCCCTTCGGCAAAGGGCATGTCAGCGACGGCGGCCGAAAGCTGCGTCTGCTGGTCCGGCGTGATCTTGTCGAGGTAGCTTTCGCCGACGCAGGCCGCCACCGCCGGGACCGCGACGAGCGAGAAGATAAATGTTGCAGCAGTGCGAAGAAACATGCGCCATCCTTTTGAGTGACCTGTCGTCTTAACAGGTAAGGGTTCCACGCTGTGGGTCAATTCCCTGATGGGTGGTTTTCCATGATCATATGCTGTCCGGCCCGGTTCAGCAGGTACCGGCTGGCAGGCTTCCCGTCGGAGATGGTCGCGTCGCACCCCCGAGGCTCATCAGCAAGGCAATGTTGTTGGTAGCAGCGCGGGAATGGACCCTTTCGTGTCATTGCTGTCCCATGATGTCGGATCGAACAAACACGATTTGACCCAAGAGCGTCGCGTCCAACACGAAAAGATTTTTCCAAAGGTTGAATTTGCCCAAAGCATGGACGGACCTTGCCGGTCCCGACGGTGCAATATGAGCAGCGTGGTGGTCGCTGGTCAGCTAAAAATCAGAAATAGCAATCCGATGCCGCCGCCCGCCAACATCATTGTGACTTCACCACCCAAGATACCGAAAATACGAGTCAATCTGATCACCTTCATCTTACTAGCCCTGTTGTTAACCCAAGAACATGGCTGAGTTTTGACAAGAAAAGTGAAAATGGGATTAAATTTAGGCGAGTTTCTCTGACAGCGCTTCTGGGTCAAGGATTTCGATTTTCTGGCGTGCCGATTTGATCACGCCACGTTTCGCGAGCTTGCTGATGGACCGGCTGACCATTTCACGGTTCGCCCCGATCGAACCCGCGATCTCGGCATGTGTCGGCGCATTTTCGATCACCGCGCCACGTGCGAGCTTTCCATGCTCTGCCGCAAGTCGCAAAAGGTACCTGCTGACCCGCTGTTCAACCGAAAGCGTCGTCATCTCCATGTTGCGCCGCGTCAAGGTGCGAACGCGATTCACAAGATTATGTGTGATCCGTTTCCGCAAGACGGGGACTTCGTCGAACAGCTGCAAGAAACTTTGACGTTTCATGGCCAGAACAGTGGCGTTTGTCTTGGCCACGACGGCCAGCGATCGTGGCGTGCCGTCAAAGGCCGCGAGTTCGCCAAAATAAGCCCCGACAGGAAATCGCGAGAACACGATCTCGCGCCCTTGTGTCGTCCAGAAAACCGCAAGCAGAGACCCCGAGAGCAGAAAGTAGAGATCATAGGAATCGTCATCTTGGTCAAAGATTGTTTGCCACGGTGCAAGAGACTGCTCTGTGACATCCAATGGAATCTCGCCAAAGTCGGCGGGCGTCAGCCCTTCAAACAGAGGCAGGCTATAGCCAAGCAGTTTTTCTGGTGTCATAGGCTTGCCAGCATCGCAACTGCTGCCTGTCGTTCGGGTGGCGCTGCCAGCGGGTCAAGCGCATCAATAGCGCTTTGTAGGAGCATCGGAGGGATTTCACCCCGGCCCATCTGGTCCAATCGGGTTCGCAGCAGCCACAGTTTTGCGCCCTGGCGGGACGCAACAGTAGCGGCCTGATTGCGAAACCGCGACGCGCCAAATGTTCCCCCTTGCACATCGCAGATTTGCGCGTGAATGCGCAGTACTTCTGGATACCAGCAATGCAGGCCGTTGGCTGCATTTTCACGCACCGCTTGCAGCGAGGCCAGATAGGCATCGTCGCCTTTGTCTTGCTTGGCCAGCGCGCGCGCATAATGCGCCCGGAAGTAGGGCAAACCCACATGCGCACCGATATCAATATGCGAGTCGATGATGCGTCGGAAATCGGCAAGGCCCCCGTCGCTGGCGCTAGCTGAGGGTTGCATGACATGAAGCCATGCGCCACCGGTCACCTGCCAGAACACCGCGGCTTGCTGTTCTGCCGTTTCCAACCCCAGCCGAATGCGCTTGATGGCTGCATTCCTTTGACCGGCATAGAACAGTGGAACCGCGCCCCAAATCTGGGCCCAGGGACGCATGACCGGGATGTTCAACAGCGCCTGATGCGCATCCGTTTCGGCCATCAGCTGCGGGATAAGCTGGGTATCACCACAAATCGCGCGCGTGACACATTCGAACATTTGCGCGGCGGCAAATGTATCTGCACCGTAGCGCGATATCATCGCACCGTGCCGGGTGATGTCGTAACGCGCCCGCAGTTCTTGAAAGGCCGCTGACGCTTTGCCAAAATCACCGGAATAGAAATGCAAGGCCGCGTCCACATTGAGCGACGCCAGCAGCAATTCGTCGTTTTCATCATCCGCAAGGGCCGTTTCCGCCACTTCGCGCAGCATGTCGCTGAACTGATTGGCTGCACCTTTGTCGCCTGATATGACCGCATGGGTGAAACCGCCGTAAAACGCAGGCCCGTTTGCCGCAGAGCGCCTGTTCTGGCTGCCTGCAAGTTTCGCGACAGTCTCAAAGGCTTCTTTGACGGGCTTTGCGGTAAAGCCCTGATTTTGCATCCGGATCGACCCCAAAGCGGAGTAACAGGCAATTTCAAGTGCGCGCAGGTCATGGTTTTCCGGTGCCTGAGTGCACAACGATATTGCGGCAAGGACATGTGCCTCTGCATCATCAAACGCGCCTTGAAACAGGGCCCATTGGCTGACCGTGAGGTAATTCTCGATCGCAGGGATCAACTGCCGGGAACGGCTCAGATGCGTGGTCAGCAACGCGGGGTTTCGCCTGACCGCATCAAAGTCTTTTTCTTGCAAGTAAGTCGCAATCCGCGCGTGATAAGCGACCCGAAGGTCGCGCAGCAAGCTGTCATAAGCGGCTTGGTGCAGCAATGCATGCGCAAAGGCCCACTGACCATCGCCAACTTGTTTCAGGACACCTTGCCGACAGGCACGGTCAAGGTGGACGTCAAGGGGCGCATGTTCAACCGCTATGGCCTCCAGCAGGTCAAGGGTAAAGGAATTGCCGATCACCGCCGCGCATTGCAACATGGGTTTGGCAGGCCCGGTGGCGTCGATCTGATCTGCCAGGATATCCTTCAGCGCCCCCGGCACCTCTGGCGTTGCGGCAGGCCCGGATGTCGCGCGTTTGAACATCTGTTCGATATAAAGCGGAATTCCGGCAGCCTGAGCGATGACCCATGTGCGTTTGTCCGTTGTGATTTCGCCATCAGACAGAGCGTCGAGCATGTCCGCTGATTCAACGTCGGACAGCGGCGCGAGTGATATGACCGTGATCGGGCAACGGCCCAGGTATTCGCCGATCTTGCTGGTTTCGCGGCTGGTCAAAAGGATCTGGTGGCTCTGTGATCTGACATTTCGGAGCATATGGACCAGTACCCCGAAACTGGCGTTGTCCAGCCAATGCAGGTCTTCAAAGATCAACAGGCCATTGGGCTGTGCGGCCGCGATTGCCCTGCAGATGCTATCTTCGATCAATGCCTTCAGCGCAAAATTGCTGCGCTGGGTCAGAAGGCTCTGGCCTTCCGCCAAGCCAAGCACGAGGGCCAGCGCGCGCTGCGCTTCATCGGTGAGAGACGGGAACGTTTCGCGCAGATCCTGCAACGCCGGCAGCTTGCTGCCAATTTGATCCATAAGCCATTTGCCGAAGGGCTGGTAACTGCTGGGTGTCTTCGCGCCATCGCCGGCAATGGTTGTCACCGCACTTGCCGTCTGAGCCAGACGCCTTGCCAGAGCGGATTTGCCAATGCCCGCCTGCCCGGTCAGCAAAACCGGGTTATTGCTGGCTCTGACCTGCGCCAACACAGCACAGCGGCCAACAAAGGCCGATGGATCAATCGCGTCGTAAGACTGACCGGAAAGCGGTTGAAAGAGCGTCTGCGCCTTGGCGAAACCTTTCACGGTCTCATGGGCGACTTCCCGCGTTGCAAACCCGCGGCGCAGCAAGGCCTTGGTGCTTTTCGAAATCAACACCGTGCCGGGAGGCGCCTTTTCCTGAATGCGCTGGGCCAAAGTGGTGACCATGCCAGTTGCGCGCGGCAGGTTGTCATCACACCCGTCAGCGCGCACCGCAGCCTCGCCGGTTGCAATGCCGATTCGCAACTCTGTGGTGATGCCATCGCGATGCCCGGCATCGATTTTCTCAAGAGCGGTCATTGCCGCGTTCACCGCCCTTGAGGCCGCAAGTTCACCGCCATGGTCCAACCCAAACAGGGCGACAATACCGTCGCCAAGGTATTCAGTGACTTCGCCACCATGCGCGTCCACGATCGAACGCGCCTGCGCATAGAACTCTGCCAGCCATTGTTGCAGGTCTTCGGGGTCCGCGGTGCTTGCAACAGCGCTGAACCCGACAATATCCATGAAGAGCGCAGTAATTTGCCGGCGTTCGCCGCGCGGCGCCGCTGCTTGCCCCACTGTTGGGTCGCTCATGGCCTCACCTGTACTCATCCAGCGTACACTATATGCGTGTTTTCACAGCTTCCAAGCGCGTAATGCGCGAAGTCGCAAGGCGGCAAGTCGTCAGGCCGCAACATCGCGCAGCCAAAGCCTTACTGCGCGGTTTCGGCTTCCATCTCGGCACGCGCGCGCAGATCGGCACGGATAATCTTGCCAGTGGTGGTCATTGGCATATCGTCGATAAACCGCACGACGCGCGGGAATTCATAGGCGGCAAGTCGGGATTTGACGTGGGCGGCGATATCTGTGGCCAGATCATCGGACGCCTCATACCCGTGGGCCAACTGGATAAAGGCGGCAACCACCGTGCCCCGGATCGGGTCGGGCTTGCCGACGACACCCGCCAGTTGCACGGCAGGGTGGCCGAGCAGGCAATCCTCGATCTCGGCCGGGCCAATACGATAGCCGCCGGAACTGATGATATCGTCGTCGCGTCCGATGAACCGGATGCGTCCAGAGGGTGTTTTGCACCCCTTGTCGCCGGTCAGCAGCCATTTATCTGCACCGATTGCGATGAATTTGGCCGCTGTTGCCTTTGGATTGTTCCAATATTTCAGAAACATGACCGGATCGGGCGCGCGCACGGCGATACTGCCTTCCTGCCCGATATCGCAGTGCGTCGCGGTCTCCTCGTCGATGACATTGACAATGTGCCCCGGCACCACAAACCCCATGACACCGGGTTCCGCCGGTTCCAGCGCGGCACAGGAAGAGACGATCATATTGCACTCAGTCTGTCCGTAGAATTCGTTGATCGTCGTGCCAAAGAGCTGCTGGCCCCAAGCGATCAGCTCTTTGCCCAGAGTTTCCCCACCGGACGCGACGGACCGCATCGGTACGGGGGTATCAGGCGTGTCGCGCCGCATCATCTTGAGCGCGGTAGGCGGCAGGAAGGCGTTTTGAATACCGTGGTCGCGGATCAGGTCAAACGCAGCCTTCGCGGTAAATTTGCGGAACCGGCAGGCGACCACCGGCACACCGTGATGCAGCGCGGGCATCAGCACATCAAGCAGGCCGCCAATCCAGGCCCAGTCTGCGGGCGTCCAGATTTTGTCACCCGGCTGGGGAAAGAAATCATGGCTCATCTCTACGCCCGGCAAGTGCCCCGGCAGGACGCGATGCGCGTGCAGAGCGCCTTTGGGCGCGCCGGTGGTGCCGGAGGTGTAGATCAGGATGGCGGGGTCGTCTGCCCTAGTTGGATGAGGGGTGAAATCTTTGCCTTGCTCCTCGCAGAGCGTATGAAAATCCTCGGCGTCATCCTGAGCCCCGTCTATACTGATAACCCTTTTCAGGGCGGGAAGTTGCGGCCTCAGAGTGGCAATCACAGCGGCGTTCGGGGCGTTGGTGATGATGGTGCTGGCGCCTGAATCCCTGAGCCGGTGCAACAGAGCCTCCGGCCCGAAGAGCGTGAAAAGCGGCAAGGTAATGCAGCCCATTTTCACAATGGCGACATGTGCGACAGCCGTTTCAAAGCTTTGCGGAAGCAGCACCGCGATTCTGTCGCCGGGGGCGGCGGTATGGGACAGAACGTTGGCCAGCTGATTGGAGCGGTGACGCAGCGCAAGATAGGTGAATTCGCGTGCCGTGCCATCAGGAGCAACGTCAATGATGGCGCAGCGCCCCGGGGTTTGCTCGGCATGCCGGTCGCAAATATCGACGCCTATGTTGTAGTCGTCCGGGACGACCCACCTGAAGCGATCCCGGGTTCGTGCGATGGTCACATATTTCCTGAGCATAACACGCAATAAATGAACGACCGTTCAATTATTGTCAAACGATGATCGGCGGGCAGCGGCTTTGCGCGCAGCGCCATCGGGCTTGAAGAGACGTCGTTTTGCGCCCAGACTGCGGTTGGAAATTGCGACAAAACGCAGCGCCCGGTGACGCATATTCGCCCAATTTTTGCCACCTCGCGCCAATAGGAAAGTGTCATGCGTATCCTAATTGCCGAAGACGAGCCTGTTCTCGCCAGCCAACTGAAGAAAACCCTGACCTCCGAAGGGCTTACCGTTGATGTCGCCATCGACGGTGCCGAGGCGCAGTATCTTGGTGAAACAGAGCCTTATGATGTTATTATCCTGGACCTGGGTTTGCCCATTCGGGATGGCCTGACAGTTCTCAAGAACCTCCGCAGCGGGGGCAACGACACGTCCATCCTGATTCTGACCGCGCGAAATGACTGGACAGATCGGGTGGATGGGCTTGATGCAGGTGCTGACGACTATCTTACCAAACCCTTCCACATGGCAGAGCTTTCAGCGCGGGTGCGCGCATTGATCCGCCGCAAGGCCGGAAAAGCGACACCGGTTTTCTCGCGGAACGAAGTGACATATGATACCCGGACCAATCAGGTTATGGTTGACGGTGTTCCAACCAATCTGACCTCGCAGGAAATCGCGGTGCTATCTTACCTTTTCCACAATTCCGGTCGGCTCGTATCGCGGACGGAATTGTCTGATCATATTTATCAACATGACGGGGATCGCGATTCCAACACGATTGCCGTTTTCGTGAACCGGCTGCGCAAGAAATTGGGCAGTGACTTGATCGAGACGGTCCGCGGCAGGGGCTATGTGATCAAAGCGACCGCATGACATCGCTGCGCGCCCGTGCAGTGACGGGCGGCATCCTTTGGGCTGTCGCGATCATCGTTCTTGGGTTGGCGGGTCTGTCATCATATCTTTCGTCACAGACACAGGCCCGCTTTATCGAGGTGCTGGAAACTCGCCATTCACAGGCGGTTGTTGCGGTTTCAAACAACAGTGAAGCGGCAAGTGATCTGGTACGCGCCATCGGTGATCTGGTTTATCAGGTGCCGGATTCTGGCCAGTATTGGCAGGTGGAAAGCGCCGAGGGCGCGATCTATGCCTCTCCGTCGTTGGGCGAAGAGCGGCTACCACGCCCGGCTGGACGCTCTGAGGAACGCCAGAGGCGCGAGATTGCGGGGCCCAATGGCGAACCTGTCTTCGCAATCGGTCAATGGGTGACTGTCCCTGACGGATCGACATGGCATGTTCAGGTGGCTTCGTCGCTGCGCAGTTTTGAACAAGAGCAGGTCGTCTTGCGCAATACCCTTCTGACGGCGTTTGCCTTTGTTTCATTTGCCAGTGTACTGGCCGCGCTCATGCAAGTTGCAGTCGTTCTTCGCCCGCTGAACCAATTGCGTCAGGATGTGTCCGGCCGATGGGAACAGGAGGACGGGATGGAGGTGGGAAGCTATCCGATTGAGGTCGCCCCTCTGGTCAATGACATCAACACGTTGATGGAGCGCAACCGCGACATCATGCGCCGGTCGCGCCGTCAGGCGGCCGACCTTGCCCATGCGATCAAGACGCCATCGGCGATCATGCGCAACGAGTTGGATACATTGATGGGACAGGGCGCTGATGTACAGGAAGCACGCGATGCGCTGGACCGTCTGGATGCCCAGCTGAAACGGTCCTTTGCACGGATGCGGGCGGATGGAACAGATGCCACGCTGGCCGTTGCGACGGAACTGGATATCGCCTTGGGCCGGATGCAGCGCGCCTTTGCTGCCATTGCCGGCAACGAAGGCAAGACCTTCAATGCGGTCTATACCGAAGGGTTGCGCGTGCGCATGGAACAAAGTGATTTTGAAGAGGTCGTGGGCAATCTTTTGGATAACGCAGTCAAATGGGCCGCTTCCGAGGTCCGGCTTGAGGCGGGGCAAACGCCGGATGGGCAGATCATGATCACGATCACCGATGATGGCCCCGGCATTCCGAAAGAGGAACTTGAAAAGGCAACCCAAAGCGGCCAGCGCCTTGATACCTCAAAGCCCGGTACGGGCCTTGGCCTTGCGATCGCGCACGACCTGATCCACGCCTATGGTGGCAAGATCATCCTGTCCAAAGACGAGGCGCTGGGCGGGTTGGCGGTGCATATGCGCCTGCCGTTTGCTTCGGCGAAACGCGCGGACTAGCCGCGATTGAACAGCCCGCTCATGGCGCGCCCGACAAGGCCGCTGACCGAGGGTTTTTTTACGGCATGGAATGGCAGAGGGCGGCAAACCTCGATTGCGGCGACACCGACGCGCGCGGTCAGTGCGCCGTTGATCACCCCTTCGCCAAAACGCCGCGAAACCTTGGCCAGAACGCCGCCACCGGCCACTGACCCGATCAGGTCGTCGCCAACGGCAACAGCGCCGGTGGCCACCAGATGCGCCAGTACCGAGCGGGTCAGCCGCCAACTGCCCAATGTCCCCGACCGCCCCCCATAGATCTCTGCGATCCGCCGGATCATCCGCAGGTTTGCCGTAAGCGCGGTGAAAAGATCGGCTAGGGCCAGCGGGACAATAGCCGTCACGGTTGCCACTTGACGTGCTGCTGCCTCGACCTCGCGCTGGGCGCGGGCGTCAAGCGGGCCAAGAAGTGCAGTTTCGGCGAGACCCAACAGCCCATCGGCATCAAGGATGTCGCCTTGCCGGGCGTCAAGTTCTGCCCGCCCCCATGCGGTGTCCTCGCGATTGCCGTAGAGCGCCGCGAGGTCGCCCACGACTGCGCGCGCTTGCTTGAGGTCGAGCGAGGCGAGCGCGCTGCGGGCCTGATGCTGAATGGTGTCAAGCTTGCGCAGACGGCCAAAGGCGGCCAGCTCGCGCAGGCTGATGATGAGCAAAACCAGTAGCAAAAACCCGATCAGCGCGGTCGCAATGCCGCCCAAAATGGGCGAGCGGTCCAACAGGCTGGTCACGTAATCCCATGCCGCAAGCGATACAACGAAGCCGACAAGTGCTGCCGTGATCGACCAGAACCAGCGCGCCAGCCGCGAGGGGCGGCGTGTCGCCAATGCCGCGACCTGCTGCATCGCGACCCCCTGTGGTGCGTCGATAGCATCCTGGACCGCGGGTGCGGTGTCGGGTTGCGCGGCTTTGGCGCCTTCAAGGTCGATCAAGACTGGGCCGTGGGTCATAACCGATCTCCCAGCAGGAATTGGACGGCTTTGTCCAGCCGGATATGGGGTGGTCCATCGCCGGGCCGCAGGGTCAGAGGCGCGGGGGCGAAATTCATGATACTGTAATCCGCGTCGAGCCATTTGTCCGACCCTTCGCGCGCAGGGGTCAGCAAATGGGCCGGATCAGTGGGCAATTTACCGGGGTAGAGCGCGGCTTGCCTGTTGGTCTCAAGCAGACGGCCACGGACCACATCCAGTGGTCCGTCCTTGTGATCGACGGTTTCTTCAACCGTGGTGCGCAGGGCAGCAATCGACATTGCACCTGTCTGTGCGCCTGCGAAATCGGCGCGGTCCTTGGCCTCGCGCAACAGCGCCTTTGTGATTGCGGTCAACTGCGGGTGCTGGCTGTGGTGCAGGTGGTCGGCCTTGGTCGCGGCGAAAAGGATTCTCTCCACCCGGCGCCCCTGGAATATCCGGCGCAGGAACGCATTGCGACCGGGGCGGAAGGCGCCAAGGATGCGGGCCATCGCGCGACGCAAATCGTCCAGCGCGGCGGGGCCGGCATGGATGGCACCCAGCACATCGACCAGCACGATCTGGCGGTCGATCTTGGCAAAGTGATCGCGGAAGAATGGCCGCACGATATTGCGCTTGTAGCTTTCAAAGCGCCGCGCGAATTCGCGCCCCAATGATCCGCGGGGATAGCGGTGAGAGGGGAGTGGTGCGAAAGTTAAAACAGGTGATCCGGCAAGGTCGCCGGGCAACAGAAACCGCCCCGGCGTGCAATCCGAGAAACCCGCTTGGCGCGCTTCATGCAAATGCGCGGTAAAGCGTTCGGCAAGGACCAGTGCTTCGGGTTCATCAAGCGGCACGGTGGGGTCTACGCCTGCCACCAGCGCCACATAGTCGTCCCCCCCGGGCCGCGCCTTTGCCCGCTGCAAGGCTGCTTCTGACCATTCGGCAAAGCTCTGATCCAGCAGACCAAGGTCCAACAGCCACTCACCGGGATAATCAACGATGTCGATATGCACCGTGCGCGGACCGGAAATGCCTGAGAGCAAGCCACTGGGCTGCACCCTCAGCGAAAGCCGCAATTCACTGATCTGCCGCGTGCCGTCAGGCCAACTGGGGTCAGCTGCGGTAAGCTGCGACAGGTAGGTCTCGTAATTGAAGCGCGGTACGGTGTCATCGGGCTGCGGTTGCAGATATGCTGTGCGGATCGCGCCGTTGGCGGCGGCCTCCAGTTGCGGCATCCGCCCGCGGTCCATCAGATTGGCGACCAGTGACGTGATGAACACTGTCTTGCCGGCTCGCGACAATCCCGTCACCCCCAACCGGATCACAGGATCGCCGAAAGGCGCGGTGAGCGTGCCGCTCACGCCTTCGACCGTGCGGGTGATCTGATCTGCGATTGTGGAAATGACCAAGTTGACGCCCTTCAATACCTTACAGCAAGATAGGGACGGTAAAGCGCGATGTGTAGGGATTGATTTTGTCCGATGCTCCCCCTAATCGGAATGCATGCCCCGTTACGCCCTTCTTGTTGAATATCATGGCGCGCCCTTTGCCGGTTGGCAGCGGCAGGTTGATCAGCCTTCGGTACAGGGGGCGATTGAGGCGGCTTTGGCCAAGCTGGAACCTGGAGAACACAAGATTGCCGCCGCAGGACGAACCGATGCTGGCGTACATGCGACAGGTCAGGTGGCGCATTGTGATCTGGAGCAGGCGTGGGACCCGTTTCGTCTGTCCGAGGCGCTGAATTATCATCTGAAACCTGCGCCAGTGGCGATTCTGGATTGTGCTGCCGTGGCCGACGACTGGCACGCGCGGTTTGATGCAGTTGCGCGGCGCTATCTCTTTCGCCTCATGTCGCGCCGAGCGCCGCTCACCTCCGAGGCAGGGCAGATGTGGCGGGTGAAACAACCGCTGGATGCCGCGGCCATGCAGGCCGGGGCGGATCACCTGATCGGGCGCCATGATTTCACGACCTTCCGGTCGTCAATCTGTCAGGCGAAAAGCCCGGTAAAGACGCTTGACGAGTTGCGGGTCGAGGTCGTGCGGCGTGACATCGGGACAGAATACCGGTTTCACGTGCGTGCGCGGTCGTTCCTGCACAATCAGGTGCGCAGCTTTGTCGGGACATTGGAACGTGTCGGCGCGGGGGCCTGGCACCCGGACGATGTGGCGGCCGCCCTGGCTGCCAAAGACCGCCACGCCTGTGGCCCCGTCAGCCCGCCGCAGGGGTTGTATCTGGCGGGTGTTGTCTATCCGGAGAAGGTCTTTCACCGCCTTCCGTCAAAACACTAGAACGCGATTGGTGGGATCGCGCTTGAAGGCGCGTTTACTTTCTTCCTATTGTCCTCGCGAGTTAGAAAACCTGGGGCAGCTTGCCATGCAGATAAGACCTCTCATTTCGCGTTACCTGCGTCGGCGTGCGCCTGCAAAGAATGCAATACTGGTATCCAAAGCAAGATCAGGCACAAACTAATTCCTGGATGTCTATGCAAACAGCGTTCCAAACAGCACCTCGTTTCGCGAGATTTTCAGACCAACTGGCGACAGTTTCCTGTTAATGAAAAAGACCCTTGGTCTCGAAAAGGGAGAATACCTTGAATGCATCAAGGATGATCCCCTGAGGATATGGCTCAGACTTGAAGAAATCTCACAAAAGTCGGGCCAGCGGTTCATGGCAAAGATTTTCTACGATCATGCCACCGGGCATCCGGAACTGTGGGAGTATTTTCGGGACCGAAATCAGGTGATCCATCTGATCCGGCGCAACCCGTTCGATTCACTCGTATCTTTTAATGTCGCAAACCAAACTGGAAAATGGCTACAGGCGAAGTCTACAGAACCGCCTTCCATGCCGAAACCTTTCGCATTGCCACGCGCAAAAGTGGAAACCTACATCACGCAGGCCGAAAAACACATAAAGGCGACACGCGCGTTCTTCGGGGACGCGAAGTACAGTGAAGTCTTTTACGAGGACATCAGTACGTCGGTGCAGCGCTGTGCAGCAACAATCTGTGATATCCTCCAGGAAGATGCCGCTACCGCACAGGCAAAGACACGGATGCACAAGCAAAAAAACTATACGAACCAAAGCATTGTGTCGAACTATGATGAGGTTTGTGACCTAGACAGGTATTTCTTCTGACTGGTGGATGAACCGCGCCACAACGTATCCTCGCCTTCAGTCGTTGTCGGTAAGGCCAGCCCCTGCGCCAGAGCTACGCGATGCCTCGGTTTCGGGCACATAGGTTTTCGCGGCCAGATCCTGCCATATCTGCCAATCATCTTGCGGGATCGCCACGGGTTTGCAGGTAGGTCTGAGGATCGTGGTGTCGCTGGCAGTCACCGTGTTTCCTGCCCATTTCGGAGCGACGCCAGACCGTGCCAGAAATGCGCTGATCAGCGCTGCATGAGCGGTATCGGCCAAAACAGCCGAGGTGTATCCCATCGCAAATGCATCACAAACAATAGGCCCGATCAGGGCCGCGGGGCCCTGAACGACCTCGACACTGCCGTCTTGCCATCTGACATCGACGGTGCTTATCGGTTCCAGCAGCGCGGCGGTTACGGGCGCGATGCTCCCCCCTGACCCAGCAAGAAAAACCGCGACCCGTCCAAGGTCCTCTGCCTGACCCACCGGAATGCCGGCACCACGTGCGGCTTTCTGCACCAGCCCTGCGATTTCGTTCAGCGCCCACATCAGACCGTCGCCACAGGCAGCCACCAGTCGTCGGCGTTGTCCAGTTCGTCAAAAAGTGGCGCGCCTTGGGCGAGGGTGATCCGGGTCCAGCGGTCTGACTTGGGGTCGAACTTGCCTGCGCCAAAGAACGCCAGCTTGCAGCGCAGGATATCGATCGGCAGGCAGGTCTCGCCGATCAGATTGTCGCGAATTTCCGCGTAAGGGTGGCGTGCCAGCGATTGCACGCGCCGTGCGGCAGCACGGTGCTGGGGGCGCTCGGCTAGGAATTGGCCAACCGGGGTCTCACCGGTGGTCAGGTCGCCTGCGAGCGCCTTGACCTGCCGCCCGATATCGAGAGGGGATTCAAGCGCGGCGCCGGGTTCCTGATGTCGATTGCCCAGGCGCGGCTCGAGCTTTTCTTCCGAGACGTACCAGAACTGGGCGCATGCGGCGGGGGTGTCGTAGTCTACATCGCAGGCCCAATCCCAGTCGCGGTCTATCAACGCGCGGAGGTTGGCGCAGGACATGGTAGGGTCCAATTCTGGCTCAAGCGATGTGGCCATGCACTCCGTCAACCCGTCAATCAGTTCGCCAAAAGGCTCTAGCATCAAAGCTGCGATCAACTCTTGGGTGTCAACGGACCGCTGCGCACTTTGGGTTATGATCTGGTCGATCGGGTTTGGGGCCATGAGGGCTTCGGGTGTGAGGGTCGCGGCAAATTCCGGCCATTCGTGGCGGAGCGTTGCGATCCGCTGGGCCGCAATCGCATCGGGGGCGTTCCATTCCGCCAGATGTTGTGCTGCGCGCGCGACCAGATCGTAGATGCGCCCAATCTGATCCTCATCCAAACTGGGGATCGCGCGCACCCGCGCGATGGCGGTTTCGCGTACCGACATCCACGCATCCAGCAACAACGGGTGATTGACCAGAAAAGGCGCCATGCCAAGCCCGGTGGCATTGCCGATCCCGAGGTGCCGTTTGGCCTCGCGCGACAAGGTACCGCAGCCCACGTGTTCGGCCAGATCATGCGTGAAACCACGGATCAGCCAGACCGTCAGCATCTCGGCCATGAAGGGGCCACCGAGCCCCGGACGGTCAGCAATGTGCCCCCGATCGGCAATGCCGAACTTGCCGTTGCCATAGACGGCGGTGGTGCGCATCAGATAGCCGGTATCGCGGATCTTGCCGGGGTCAGGTTGCTGGCCAGATTTGAGGGCATCGGTGACGTGATCAAAAAGCCGGACGGATTTGTTCGCCCGGCAGAGCACCAGATCGCGGGCGGTAAAGCGGGCGGCCTCTTGTTTAGGGGCGCTGGCGACGATCCGGTCGATTTCAGACTGATCGGGGATACCATCATAGAGCACATAGGTGGTGTCCCATGCGGTCGCGATCACCCGATCAGTGCGCATTTCGGGCGGCAGATCGGTTGAAATGGCGACCAATGCATAATCATAGACGCCAAAGCGCAGGGAATAGACCGCGTGGCCAAAACCAGCCACGTCCATCTTCCAGACCGGGCGAGTGACTTTGACGTCATCAGCCGCCAATGCCCGCATCAGCGTGCGCAGGAAGGACAGGCGGGTTGGAAAACCAGCCCCCATGCGGCGCAACCGCATCACCGTTGATGGCGGGCGCAATGGCATCTGTGGGGGCGAACTGATATCTTTCATGCGAGGCAATCTAGCCCCAAGAGACGTTGTGAAATAGTACAAAAACGACGCATCCAGGCGAAGTGATTGGCAAATCAAAGGCGGCCCGGATAAACCCGTCAGAACAATGATCGCGTGAAAGCGTTGTCGCGATGAGGAGGCTTGTTGCTATCATGTTGAAACGATTGTGCGCAGCGTTGCTTTTTTATGCATCATCAACGGCCGCCCAAGAGGTGCGTCTGGTCTCTGATGCGGCCCGCGGCGCGCTTGACGATGCATCGCTTTTGCGGGCGTTGGAGGATGACGCCGCCCCGCAAGATTACATTGCAGCGGCGCGCGCTGATTACCGCAGGCTGCTGACAGCACTTTATGCCTCCGGGTATTATAGCGCCACGATCTCGATCACCGTCGATGGTATTGAGGCGTCCAATATCGCCCCGCTCGCCGCGCCCGGCCGTATCAATGAAGTTGTGATCGCGGTTGATCCCGGTCGCCGTTTCACCTTTGGCGATGTCCGGATTTCCCCCCTGCCGCCGCAAACGACCTTGCCTGATGATCTCGGCCCCCGCCGCACGGCACGATCCGCGCGCATCCAGTCTGCCGTTTCGGCAAGTATCGGCAGTTGGCGTGACCTTGGCTATGCAAAGGCCAGCGTGGGCGAGCAATCCATCGTGGCCCGTCATCCTGATGCGAAGCTGGATGTCGCGGTGGTGCTGGACACCGGGCCACGCCTGCGCTTCGGCCCTTTGTCTGTCTCCGGCAACGAGACGGTCAGTGACGACCGCATCCGCCAGATCGCAGGATTGCCGGTGGGCGCTGTTTATTCACCGCAGGCCCTGTCTGCCGCAGAGCGTCGTTTGCGTCGGACAGGGACCTTTGCGAGCGTTGCTCTCAGCGAAGGCGACAGGGTCGGCCCCAACGATACCCTGCCGATTGACGCACAACTGTCAGAGGCCAAGCCGCGGCGCATCGGCTTTGGGATCGAGTTGGCGACGATTGAGGGCCTCACGCTGTCCGCGTTCTGGCTGCATCGGAATTTTCTGGGCGCGGCAGAGCGGTTTCGTGCAGATGCAGAGGTTTCTGGCATTTCAGGCGAAACGGGGGGCATTGATTACCGTCTTGGCGCCACATTCACCCGGCCTGCCACTTTTGGTCCTGACACGGACTATTACCTGAGTGGCGAGATCTCGCGCGAGGATGAGCCTGAGTTCCTGCTGGACAAAGTCTCGGTGGAAACCGGTTTTTCCCGTATCCTGAGCGATGATCTGACCCTGCGCGCTGGGATCGGCCTGCTGCGCGCCCGCGAGGAAACCGTGTTGGAAACCCGCACATATACCCTGCTGACGCTTCCCTTGGATGCGACCCTGGAGCGCCGCGACGAGCCATCGAATGCCAAGGACGGATATTACATCGACCTGAGTGCTACCCCGTTTATCAGCACCGATGGGGATATCAGCGGTGCCCAGCTTTATGGTGATCTGCGCGGGTATGTGACGTTGGGAGAGCAGGAAAAGCTGACACTTGCTGGCCGGGCGCAACTGGGCAGCGTTGTGGGTGCTGGGCCGTCAGAGGCGCCTGCCGATTTTCTGTTTTTCTCTGGCGGCGGCGGCACCGTGCGCGGGCAACCCTATCAGTCTTTGGGCGTCGAGGTACAGGACGGCCTCGACACAGTGACCACAGGTGGCACGTCATTCATCGGAGCCCAACTGGAAGCCCGCATTGCCGTTCGCGAGAAAATCTCGCTGGTGGGGTTTTATGATTTTGGTCAGGTCGGGGCCACTGCGACGCCCGGCGAAGATGGCGACTGGCACGCAGGTGCCGGGTTTGGGCTGCGCTATGAGACCGGGATCGGGCCGATCCGGCTTGATCTGGCAACGCAGGCCAGTGGCGACAACGCAGGCAAGGGATTGCAGGTTTACATCGGGATCGGGCAGGCGTTTTGAAGCGGTTTGTGATCATAGGCGCGCTTTGCCTTGCCCCGCTTGCCGCTGGTGCGCAAACCCAAGAGGACGAGGACAAAGGCTATCTGACCGAATTGATCGAGGACAATCTCTCGGGGGTCAGCCGACAGGTGACTATTCAGGGGTTTGAAGGTGCGCTGAGTTCCGAGGCGACGATTGAAATGCTGACCATCGCCGATGCAGAGGGTATCTGGCTGACGTTGGAAGACATCGTGCTGAGCTGGAACCGTGGCGCGCTGCTGCGTGGGGCGATTGACGTGCAGGAATTGAGCGCGGCGCGCATTGTCGTCTCGCGTCCGCCGGTGCCTGAAAATACCGGGCCATCGCCCGAGGCACAGCCATTTTCCTTGCCGGAACTGCCTGTCAGCGTCTCACTTGGTGAGATGCGCATCGACCGGGTTGAACTGGGCTCGGCGTTTCTGGGCGAGCCCGTGGCCGTGACGCTGAACGGGACCGCACAACTGGCGGATGGCGAAGGGTCGGCCAATGTGACGGCAAGGCGTCTGGGCAACAAGACAGGCGCATTTGAATTCGACGGCGGCTATTTCAATGAAACCCGCGTGCTGGATGTGCTCTTGAACCTTGAAGAGGGCGCCGATGGCATTGCCGCACGCCTGCTTGGGCTGCCGGGGCGACCCGCGGTCAGTTTGGAGATTGCCGGGAATGCGCCGCTTGATGCTTTTGAGGCCACATTGGCGGTCGCGACAGATGGCGAGGATCGCCTGACGGGCCGGTTTGGTCTTGAGACCAAAGAGGGTGATCAGCTGATCACATTGGATGTGGGCGGTGACATTTCCCCCCTGTTTGCAGCCGAATACCAAGGTTTTTTTGGCACTGACGCCCAACTGGCCGCCGAAGTACTGCGCGCCGCCGATGGCCGCGTTGATGTCCGGCAACTTGCGCTGGATGCAGGTCGTGTTGCCTTGACCGGGGCCATTGAGATTGATCCGCAGGGCTGGCCTGCCTTGATTGACCTGACCGGTGGCATCACGCCTTTGGGCGACGCACCCGTTCTGCTGCCTTTGGCCGGGCCAAAGACATTTGTAGACGGAATGGAGCTGACGATCAGCTATGATGCGGCCTTGTCCGATGACTGGCGCGCCGACATCGGCATTGCCGGGTTTGACCGCCCCGGCCTCGGGATAGAAACGCTGCGCCTGCAAGGCGGAGGATTGTTGCGGTCCGGTGAGGGCCCGCGGGAAGGGATCGTGACCGTCAATCTGGAATATGGTGCTGCCGGATTGCAACTGAGCGAGACCGGCGCATCGGAGGCCTTTGGCAATGAGATCGGTGGCGCATTGATTGCAACGCGCCCAGAGGGCGGTCTGACCGAAGTTTCGCGTCTGACGTTGCGCGGTGCGGGGCTTGATGCGCGTGCAACGGGCACCATAGCAGGCCCGGATGCGGGGTTTCGCACCAACGCGAATGTGAATGCTGAAATTGCCGGGCTGTCACGGTTTTCTACGCTGTTCGGCAGGTCACTGGGGGGTGCCGCCGAGGTGGCGGTCCAGGCTGAGGCAAGCCCCTTGGATGGTCTCTTTGGGTTTGTGCTGTCGGCAGAAACCCGTGACCTTGCTGTTGGAATTGCTGAGGTTGATCGCATTCTGGCGGGCACCGGAACGATTGCCGCGACCGCTGTGCGCGACATGGACGGCACGCGGCTGGAAAACCTGCGCGTGCAGACCGATGCTGCAAATCTGCGCGCGAATGCCGATCTGACCAGTGCAGGCGCTGAGGCCAGCCTGAACGCCAGCCTGCGCGATCTGGCAGTGGTGCTGCCTGATCTGTCAGGCCCTGCATCTGTGGCGGGCGACGTGACCCGGCGCACCGATGGCACCATCGCCTTCGCGCTGACCGGCACCGGCCCCGATTTGGATTTTCAGGCCGAAGGTGCGGTCAACCCCGATGAACTTGGGCGAACGATCAATGCTACGCTGACAGCCGACCTGCGCGATCTGTCGCGCTATGCCACCTTGACCGGGCGGCCCCTGTCGGGTGCCGTGCGCCTGCGCAGCAATGGCGTTTTGCTGGAGAACGGGCAGCGTTTTGATGTGAATGTCAGCGGGCAGACGCAGGATCTGGTCACCGGCATTGCACGGATTGACCCGTTTTTGGATGATCAAGGACAGTTCAGCACGGCCATTTCACGCCTTGGCAAGACACGGTTCAGTGTCGCTGACCTGCTGGTGGAAACGCCAGCCATGTTCTTGCGCGGTGATGCGGATGTCTCGCTTGAGGCCGCAAATACCGCCGATCTTGTGTTACAGATCAAGGATGCCGCCTTGCTTGATCCCAGCCTGAGCGGGCCGATCACGGTGGACCTTGACGCCGTGCCAGCAGTCGATGACGCAACCGATGTCTTGTTGCGCGTGCTGGGGCCGGGCACGGATGCGGCGCTTGATGCCCGCGTCGCCTCTGGCGCGGATGCGCGCCAAGTGACAGGTGAACTGACCGCTCAGGTAGAGAGCCTCGCCGTTTTCGCCCCGCTGATCGGTCAGCCCGTGGCGGGCCGCATTGATCTGACGGCAACGGGCAGCGTTCTGCCTGATCTCAGCCGCTTTGACACGCAGGTGAATTTGCGCAGCGAAGACCTAGCGGTTGGAAATCCAACGCTTGATCCGCTTTTGGCGGGCACCGGACGCATCAACGCGACGATCGATTTTGAAAACGAGGTGCTTGCGGTCCGAACGCTGGAAATTTCGACGCGCGAGGTGTCCATTGTGGGGGCACTGAACGGGGCCTCTGGGTACGGCGAGGGGCGCTTTAACGCCAGTTTGCGTGATGTGGGGGTGCTGACCGACCAGATCAGCGGGCCGGTTCGTGCGAGGGGATCAGCGTCATTGGGTGAGGATGGTACGTGGGGGATTGATGCGACAGGCACCGGCCCCGGCGGTTTGATGGCGGATATCAAAGGCGCAGTCAGGCAGGATGGCAACCTGAAGCTTGATGTAGACGGTAGCGCCCCGCTGGCATTGGCAAACGCAGCACTTGATCCGCGCAGGCTGAGCGGTTTGGCGAATTTTGACCTCAACGTGGATGGTCCACCGGCCCTGACGTCCCTGAGAGGGCAGATTACCTTTTCGGATGGACGGCTGACCGCCCCGACCCTTGGCGAGGCCCTGACCGATATCGGTGGTGCGGTGGGATTGGCGAATGGCACAGCCCAGATTGATCTGCGCACCCGCGTTGAAAGCGGTGGCAGCATTCGTATCAATGGCCCCGTGGCGCTGACGGGTGGCAATCAGGCCGATATTTCCGTGACGCTGAACGATGTGGTTCTTCAGGACCCAGAACTTTATTCGTCGCGGATCGCAGGATCAATCAACGTCGATGGTCCTTTGCAAGGTGGGGCGCGGATATCAGGGCGGCTGGAACTGGGACAGACCGATGTGCAGGTCCCATCATCTGCGATCAGTTCTCTGGGCGATCTGCCCGATGTCACGCATGTCGGTGAGACGGCTGCTGTCAGACGCACCTTGACCCGCGCCGGGCTGCTGGGCCAACACGACGGGAATGGAAGCGATGGCGGTGGCGGCGGCCGGGCCTTTCCGCTGGATATCGTGATCGACGCCCCGTCGCGGATTTTCATCCGTGGCCGCGGGCTTGATGCTGAGTTGGGAGGGCGCTTGACGATTGGTGGCTCCACCAATGACGTGATCCCGGTGGGTCGGTTCGATCTGATCCGGGGCCGCATTGATATTTTGCAACAGCGGTTTGATCTGGACGAAGGTTCGGCCTCGCTTCAAGGAGATTTTGAGCCCTTCATCCGGCTGGTGGCGACCACGCAAACCGACAATGGCACCGTGATCAGTATTGTTGTGGAGGGTCCGGCAGGCGCGCCGGAGGTCAGCTTTGTCTCAATGCCTGAATTGCCGCAGGATGAAGTTCTGTCGCAACTGATTTTCGGTCGGGATATCGAAAGCATCAGCCCCTTGCAGGCCGTCCAGCTTGCTTCTGCGGTGAGCACGCTGGCGGGGCGCGGTGGTGGCGCCCTAGACAGTTTTCGGCAGACTATCGGGCTGGATGATTTTGATGTGACCACCGATGAGCAAGGCAATGCCGCGGTGCGGGCGGGCGCCTATCTGTCCGAGAATGTCTATACGGATGTGACCGTGACCAGTGAAGGAACGACAGAGATCAACCTCAATCTTGATCTCACCCGGGAAATTACGGCCAAGGGCAGCGTTGATCAGGATGGAGAGACCAGCATTGGTGTGTTCTTTGAGCAGGATTACTAGCGTTCAGAACAGCCGCAGCGAACAATTTTCTCGAAAATTGTTCGTGGCTAAAGATTTTTAGCTAAAAATCTTTGCTATGCGCCAACTGCCAATACATGTGCCGCCTCGTGGAAAGGGCAGGCAACCAGATGGTTGCCGCCGATGTTCTCCAGCTTTGGTCGCGCATCGGCGCAGGAGGCCCGCGCCTTGGGGCAACGGGTGCGAAAGACGCAGCCCGAGGGTGGTGCCAGCGGCGATGGCAGTTCCCCTTCAAGGATGGGGCGGGGGCGTGCCCGTTCCAGCACCGGATCAGGGATCGGAACCGAAGCAATCAGCGCCTGACTGTAGGGGTGCTCGGGCAGGGTCGTCAGTTTGTGGCTGTCCGCCGTTTCCATGACCCGCCCCAGATAGAGAACCAGCGTCCGGTCGCTGATGTGTTTCACCACGCTCAGGTCGTGCGCAATGAAGATCATCGACAGGTTCATGTCACGTTGCAGCTCCATCAACAGGTTGATGACCTGCGCTTGAATGGACACATCAAGGGCCGAGACAGGTTCGTCGCAAATAATCAGCTTGGGTTTGAGGATCAGCGCCCGGGCGATCCCGATCCGCTGGCATTGCCCGCCCGAAAATTCATGCGGGTAGCGGTTGATCAGGTTGGGCAGCAGGCCCACCCGTTCCATTAACGCGCCCACCCGTTTCTTGACGTCTTTGCGCGACGTGTTGGGCTCATGAGTAATCAGCGGTTCGGCAATGATCTCGCCCACGGTCATACGCGGATTGAGGGCCGCGAGCGGGTCTTGAAAGATCATTTGCACATCGCGCCGATGCACGCGCCTCTCGCGCACGTCCATGTGGGCCAGATCAGCGCCTTCGAAAACGATGTTGCCACCAGATGACGGGATTGTGCCGACGACGGCGCGGGCAATGGTGGATTTCCCGGACCCGGATTCGCCCACAATGCCAAGGCATTCGCCCGGCGCGATATCAAATGAGACTTCGGACACGGCATGCAATTTACGCGGCGGTGTCCACGGCCACGCGCCGGGTTTGCGGACGTCGAATGTGACTGACAGGTTGCGGACTGACAAAAGCGGTTCCATCACGCCACCTCGCTCGCTGGCAGGTGGCAAGAGCGCCGACGCCCATCCGCCAATTCCAATGCCGGGCGCTGGTCGCGACACTGTTCAAGCTGCACCGCGCATCGGGGCGAAAAAGGACAACCGGGGGGCAGATTGGACATATCGGGGGGTTCTCCCGAGATGGTGACAAGCTTGCCTTCATCCTTGTCCAGACGCGGCACCGCTTTCAGCAGGCCGCTGGTGTAGGGGTGCGATGGGCTGGCGAAGATATCGTCGGTCGCGCCTTCCTCCATGATCTGTCCGCCATACATGACAAGCGTTCGGTCGCAGAACCCTGCAACCACCCCAAGGTCGTGAGTGATCAGGATGACAGCAGTGCCAAATTCCTGCCGGATATCGCCCAGTAGCTGCATGATCTGCGCCTGAACCGTCACATCGAGCGCCGTTGTCGGCTCATCCGCGATCAGCAGGCGGGGCTGACAGAGCAGCGACATCGCGATCATGATCCGCTGGCGCATCCCGCCGGAAAATTCATGCGGATACATCGTGACCCGCGCGCGGGCGTCGGGGATACGCACGGCGTCAAGCATGCGCACCGCCTCGGTCACGGCCTGCGATTTGCTGATCCCCTTGTGCAGCATCAGGACTTCGGCCATCTGCGCGCTGACCCGCAGATAGGGGTTCAGCGAGGTCATGGGATCTTGAAAGATCATCGCCATGTCTTTGCTGCGGATCCTGTTGAACTCGCGCTGGGACATCGACAGCAGGTCCTTGCCGTCAAACCGCGCGACGCCAGAAGCCCACCCGTTCTTGGCCAGAAGGCCCATGGTGGCAAAGGCTGTCTGGCTCTTGCCCGACCCGCTTTCGCCCACGATCGCCAGTGTTTCACCCTTGTCGATGTTAAAGCTGACGCCATTGACCGCATGCACATCGCCGTCGGCAGTGGTGAAGGTGACCATCAGGCCTTCGATTTCCAAAAGGCTCATGTTCAGCGGTCCTTGGGGTCGAGCGCGTCGCGCAATCCATCGCCGACAAAGAAGAAGGCAAAGATGGTGACGACGAAAAAGAAGAGAGGGTAGGCGATCTGCCAGTAATACCCGAATTGCATGGTGCGCGATCCTTCATTAATCAGCGCGCCCAGCGATGTCGACGGTTCCTGAACGCCAAGGCCAAGGAAGCTGATGAAGCTTTCGAAAATAATCATGTTGGGCACCAGAAGCGTGGCGTAGACGATCACGATGCCCAGCAGGTTGGGCACGATGTGGCGCAGGATGATCTTGCTGGGGCGCACGCCGATGGCGACGGCGACCTCGACAAATTCCTTGTTCTTGATCGTCAATGTCTGCCCCCGTGCAATCCGCGCCATATCAAGCCAAGAGATCAGGCCGATCCCGAGAAAGAGCATAAAAATGGAGCGTCCGAAGATCACCAGCATCAGGATCAGCACGAACATGAAAGGGATCGACATCAGCACATCCACGATCCGCATCATGATCCCGTCAATCCGACCGCCATAATACCCTGCGGTCGCCCCATAAAGCGTGCCGACGGTCACCGCGACCAGCGCGCCGACAATCCCGACCATCAGCGAAATTCCGGTCCCCTGCACCGTGCGCGCAAAGAGGTCGCGTCCGTTGCTGTCAGTCCCAAAGAAGTGGCCGTTTTCGATCGAAGGCACACCGAGGTAAGCATTGCTGCCAATGAGCGAGAAATCCACATAATCGCCCTCAAACTGCGCAATCAGCCCGCCGAACAAGGTGAAGGCGGCGATGCACCCCAGCATGACCAATGAGATCACCGCCGCGCGGTTGCGAAAGAAACGGGTGCGGGCGTCGGCCCAGAGTGACCGGCCTTTGACGTCGGCCAGTTGCATCTGATCGGCGACGCCTTCAACGGCTGCTCTGTTGGGAAACATTTGCAGCGCCCCTCAATACCGGATCTTGGGGTCGATCCATGCGTAAAGCACATCGACCACAAGGTTGAACAGGATTGTCAGGGTGCCCACCAGAATGGTGATTCCCATGATGACGGAATAATCGCGGTTGAAGGCAGAGTTCACAAAGAACTGGCCAATGCCGCCGGTGGAAAAGAACACATCAATGATGACAGATCCGGTGATCATACCCACAAAGGCTGGCCCCAGATAGGACAGGACCGGCAGGATTGTCGGCTTCATCGCATGTCGCCAGATGACGCGGCGCATGGGCAGGCCTTTGGCCTGGGCGGTGCGGATGAAGTTGGTGTTCAGGACTTCCAGCATGGAAGACCGCGTGATCCGCGCGATGGAGGCCATGTAGGATGTGGACAGCGCGATGACCGGCATGATCAGGAACTGCCATTGGCCACCGCTCCACCCGCCGCCGGGCAACCAGCCCAGCCAAAGCGTGAAAACAAGGAGCAGGATCGGGGCCATGACAAAATTCGGCAGCACCTGCGCGCCGATGGAAATGCCCACGGCGAAATAGTCGATCCAGGAGTTCTGCTTGATCGCTGCAGCCACGCCAAGCGAAACGCCAACGGTCACGGCCACAACAAAGGACCAGAACCCGTAGGTGAGCGTCACCGGGAACCCTTGGGCGATGACATCGTTCACCGTGCGGTCCTTGTACTGGAACGAGGGGCCGAAATCGAACTGGGTGACGACGCTGACGACGTAGTTGACAATCTGCTTCCAGAACGGCTGATCCAGCCCGTATTTGGCCTCGATGTTCGCCAGTACCTCGGGTGGCAGGGGTCGCTCGGAATTGAACGGGCCGCCGGGGGCCGCATACATCAAGACGAAGGACAAGACGACCAATATCAAAAGGGTCGGGATAGCCACGGCAAGGCGGCGAACAATAAAGCTCAGCATATGTCAGGGGTCCTCATGAGAGGGAAAGCCGCGTCCCCCAGGCCCGGGAGACGCTGCCAATCATGCCTAGTGATTACTGGGCGACCTTGTAGAGGTCCCTAGAGTACCAGTTTTGCTGAAAGTTCTCGTTGGGCCAGCCTTCGAGGTTTTCGGCAAACATATCGACTGCCGCATAGTGGTAGATCGGAATGATCGGCGTGTCCTGCGCGATGAACTCTTCAACCCGGTCATAGTTGGCCTGCGGGTTATTGGCTGTCTTGGCCTCTGCCAGCAGCGCATCAACTTCCGCGTTGTTGTACTTGCTGTCGTTATAGCCGGACCCCGACTGCATCAGATCAAGGAAGGTGGATGCTTCGTTGTAGTCAGCACACCAGCCACCGCGGGCCACGTCAAAATCGCCGTTGGAACGGGCTTCGAGGAATGTTTGCCATTCCTGATTGGCCAGCGTCGTTTGAACGCCCAGGGTCTGCTTCCACATCTGGCTGATCGCGATGGCGACAGATTTGTGGGATTCGTTGGTGTTGTAGATCAGATCAATGGACAGCGGGTTGTCCGAACCATAGCCAGCCCCTGTCAAAAGCTCTTGCGCCAATGTGTTGCGCTCGGCCTGGGTCATCGACGCCATTGGGATATTGGGCGTTTCAAAACCGGCAGTCGCCCAGTGGGTGAATGTATAGGCAGGTTTCTGACCTCCGGCGAGCACGTTATCGACAATGATATCGCGATCAACGGCAAGGCTGAGCGCCTTGCGCACATTGGGGTCCTGCAATTCTTCGGGCGCGCCATCGCGCAGGTTGAACATGTAATAATAGGAACAGGCCTGCGGCACTGATACCGCCTGTTCGGGATATTGTTCAACCAGCCGTGGATACTGGCCGGCGGGAACATCCGTGCGATCCAGCTCGCCCGCCAGATAGCGGGTCAAGGCCACGTTTTCATCGGTGATGACCAGTTTCGTCACCGTTTCAAGGATGGTATTTTCGTTGTCCCAATACATCGGATTGCGTGTCCGGACGAGTTTTTCCTGCGGCACGAACTCGGACAGGACATAGGCCCCGTTGGACACCATGTTTTCGGGCAGAACCCAGTCGCTGCCGTAGGCCTCGACCGTGGCCTGAGGCACGGGGAATGTGGTGCTATGGGTCACCATCTGCGGGAAATAAGGCAGCGGCTGTGACAGGCGCACCTCCAGCGTGGTGTCGTCAATGGCGGTCACGCCCAGTTTGGAAACGTCCATGTCGCCTGCGATGACGTCGCCGCCATTCTCGATCGACATCAGATCAATGTACCAGCTATAGGGCGAGGCCAGTTCGGGCGATGCGGCGCGCTGCCAAGCATAGACAAAATCACCCGCCGTGACAGTATCGCCGTTCGACCATTTGGCGTTGTCGCGCAGGGTAAAGGTGTAAACCAGCCCGTCATCGCTCACCTCGTGGCGAAGCGCGACGCCAGGTACGAGGTTGCCCGCTGCGTCCTGATTATAAAGACCTTCAAAAAGGTCCCGCACGACATCCGAGCCGTCCACGTCTTCGACAAGGCCCGGATCAATTGACGGGCTTTCGTCACCGACGCGATAGGTGAATGTCTGGTCAGAGGCGAGCGTTTCGCCGGTGACGGGGTGTGTGGCGTGGCCGTCTGCGAAAACAACGCCGGTCGTGGCGATCAAAATGGCAGAGGTCGTTGCAAGCAATCTGGTTCTGAGTGTCATGTGTTATCTCCCTGTTGCTGTATCGCTTTGCAATACAATCATTGGCTAGCGCGCCCATTTTGGCGCTGATGCAACTATCTTTTGGCGCGAAAAACGAAATGGCAAGAGTATTCGCAGGTTGACCCTACGACAGTGCGATCTGTTTCCCAGCGACGGGCCATGCGCACAAGATATGGCCTGCGCCTAATCATTGCGCGAAAGATTATGAGGCACCGCGCGCGACGAGAAGCGAAACGATTCGCCTGAAATCGGGCGCATTGCCCCGCAGATCGGACAGCCTATTGCAAACGGAAAGACGCGGAATTTCCCCGGCCCCGATCCACGGTGAACCGCAGCCGCTCTGCGCCACGCGCTTCGACCAATTGACAATTGTAGGGGATGGGATCGCCGCCCCAACGCATCTCGCGGCAAAAATAGCCATCCTGCCAGGCCCAGCTGCCGTCAATCTCCCAACCTATCGCAGAGCCTGCGATCTGCCCATTTGGCAGAACCTCAAGCCGGACACCGTAAAGAAAGTTGCGCAGTTCCTTGCCTTCGACAAGTGACAGAAAGACCGCCTGATCCTTGACCGGCACATAGCTCTGGGCTGCGGCAGCTGTGGCACCTGTTGCAAGGGTCAGACAGAGAATGGCGTATCTCATCGGGGCCTCCGATTGCTGTGGATACCCTTGTTACGCGGGGGAACGATGTTTGGTTCACTGGCGTCGTATTGTGATCGGCAGCCCTGCCTCTGGCCCGCGCGGGTTAGATCCCCAGCACATCCATCATGTCATATTCACCGGGGTTCTTTTCCTGGCCCCAAAGCGCGGCCTTCAGCGCTCCGCGCGCGAAAATCGCCCTGTCTGTCGCGATGTGCCGCAGGACGATCCTTTCACCGGCGGCGGCAAAGAGCACGTCATGTTCACCCACAATATCGCCGCCACGAATGGCGCTGAAACCGATGTCGCCTCTGTTGCGCGCGCCGGTGATCCCGTCGCGCCCACTGTCGCTGACCTCCTTGAGGGACACGCCACGCCCTGCGGCGGCGGCTTCACCCAACATGAGTGCTGTGCCGGAAGGGGCATCGACTTTATGATTATGGTGGGCTTCGATCACTTCGATGTCGAAATCTTCATCAAGTGCTGCAGCCACTTTCCTTGTCAGTTGTACCAGCAGGTTCACGCCAAGCGACATGTTTCCGGCTCGCACAATCACAGCATGGCGAGATGCCGCATTGATCGCCTTGAGGTCATCGTCTGACAGGCCGGTCGTCCCGATCACATGCACCGCGCGGGCCTGTGCGGCGAGTCCGGCAAATGCCACGGTCGCAGCAGGGGCGGTAAAGTCGATGACGGCCTGCGCCTTGGCAAAGACCTCTACCGCATCGTCAGTGACATTGATGCCAACCGGCTGTCCGCCGATCATCGTGCCCGCATCCTGCCCGATCCAGTCATGACCGGGCCGCTCCAACACACCCACCAGACGGCATTTGTCTGAAGCCAGAACAGCCTTTGTCAGCATTTGCCCCATCCTGCCCGATCCGCCGGTGATCACGATGCCTGGTGTGTCTGTCATGTTACTTTCCTCTTGTCTGGCCCCCCGTTTAGCGTCGGATTGTCGCTGACGCAAAGGCTTGCTTGGCATCCCCCGCAGCTTTGCTTAAATGGTCGGTATGGCAAAGAATTCAAACCGAGACGGCAAAGCCCCCACCCAGCGCATGTTGCGTGTGGGCGAAGTGATCCGCCGCACCCTATCCGACGTCCTGCAACGCGGTGCCGTGCATGACGATGAATTGGCACGTATGTCCATCACTGTGGGTGAGGTGCGGATGACACCCGACTTGCGGATCGCGACGGCGTTCGTGTTGCCCCTTGGCGGGCAGGGCAAGCAAGAGGCGTTAGAGGCCTTGCGTCGCAACAGGCATGAAATCCGGCATCTGGTGGTGAAGGGTGGCACGATGAAGTTCGCACCGGAACTGCGCTTCGAGATCGACGGCACCTTTGACCAGATTGAAGCCACCCGCGCGCTCTTGGCAGAGGATCACGTTCGTCAGGATCTGGACGACTGATGCGCTGGCTGGTGTTTCTGCTGGCTGTCTGGGCGCTGCCCGCTGTAGCAGTGATTTGCGAGGACATTGACTATGAAGGCAATAGTTACACTGCCTGCACTGTCGATGTCGGGTCTGAAAACCTGCGGCTCTTTTACAAAGATGCCGAGGGGGCCGTAATCGGCAGCTTTGGCCGGATCGAGGCTTTGCCAGAAGTAAACGATCTGGCCTTCGCGATGAACGCCGGGATGTATCACGATGACCGATCACCGGTGGGGCATTATATCGAGAATGGCGTCGAGGTCATGCGGGTCATCCCCAACGCGGGGCCTGGTAACTTTGGGATGCTGCCAAACGGTGTGTTTTGCATCAACGAGGATACAGCCCAGATATACGAAACACTGACCTATGTAGAAACCAGCCCTGCGTGTCGCGATGCCACGCAATCAGGACCGATGCTGGTGATTGACGGCGCACTGCATCCGCGGTTTTTCCCTGAAAGCACATCGCAGTTCCTGCGCAACGGCGTTGGGACAACGGCGGATGGTGCGACGGCGGTTTTCGTGATCTCCAATGACAGGGTGACGTTTTACGAATTCGGCAGCTTCTTTCGCGATTACCTCAAATTGCCGAACGCGCTCTATTTTGATGGCAAGGTGTCGCGGCTTTATGCCCGCGATCAAGGCCGCAGTGATTTTGGCTTTCAACTGCTTGGACCGATGGTGGGCGTCACTGAGTAGTGTAGGATGGAACCCGGCTCAGGTGTCCATCAGGTCAAAGATGTCCTGCACATTTGGGCTCTGGTCAAGCGTGGCGGCCTGGGCGGGTGTGTACCAGCCGGCATCACTGACATCATCCGCAGCCTTTGGCACACCGCTTTGATAGGAACAAATGACGACGGCCAACAGGTAGTGAAACCGAACCTCACCTGAGCCATCTCGCGCAATCACATCGATATTGGTCAGATAGCGTTCTGCCTTGCCTTTTACGCCTGTTTCTTCCGCCAGTTCCCGCACTGCCGCCTCGGTTGCGGTTTCGCCCAACTCAACCTGCCCTCCGGGAAAGCCCCAGGTTTGCGCGTGCGGTTCTTTCCTGCGTTTCACCAGCAGAAATCGGCCTGCGTGCCGGACCACTGCAATTGCGCCAACTTTGGGCTGCATCACATCGCCTCGATCCTGTTGGCGATGGCTTGGCCAAGGGCGATGTGATCCTCCGGCTCGAAATGCAGCCCATCCACCGGGCTGGAGGTGATATGCGCACCGGCATCAAGGAATGCGACCCCCCAGTGATCGGCCAAATGTGCGATGGCACTGGGCAGATCGCGCGACTTTGCGTGCGCGCCCAGCAGGGCGTCGCGGTAGGTGCCTTGTTCCAGAACGACCGGCGGCGCGACGAGCATGATTTGAAACCCCTTGTGGCGCAGCTGATAGGGCTCGGACCGGGCAATGGCCAGCAATCCCGCCAGCCCGCCCACAACCTGATCGACACGCGCGGCATGGTGCGTTTGCAGATCATTGGTGCCCAGCATAATGATTAACAGATCAATCGGCCCGTTGCTTTCCAGCGCAATCCGCAAGCCCAGATGCCCGTCCATATGCGCACCCATCACCGGATCAGCGCGGCATGTCGTGCGCCCGGGCAAGCCGTCTTCGACCAAGGCCCAACCAGGACCAAGGTCTGCCTGCATGACTGTGGGCCAGCGTATTTCAGGCCCGAACCTGAGATTTTCACCCCGCGCGCGGGCGGGCGGGGTGCCATAGGTGTTGCTGTCACCGAATGTCAGAACTGTTTTCGCCATATAGGCCACGCTAAGTGCAGGTCTTGGATTGGTAAAGCCGCTTTGCCCCTTGGCCTTGCGCGTCAGAGCGCACATATAGGGGCCAACGAGACAATGAAGGAGACAGACCATGCTGGAACTGGATGCAAATGCAAAGGCACAAACCCCCGCTGATCTGATCAAGGACGGCACCGATGCGAGCTTTGCGGCGGATGTCATCGAAACCTCGCAAACTGTGCCCGTCATCGTGGATTTCTGGGCGCCTTGGTGTGGGCCATGCAAAACACTGGGCCCCGCGATCGAGGCGGCCGTGACCAATGCCAAGGGCCGGGTCAAGCTCGTCAAGATCGACGTGGATGCCAATCAGGCCTATGCCGGGCAGTTGCAGGTGCAGTCGATCCCGACGGTCTATGCCTTCTATCAAGGCCAACCGGTAGACGGGTTTCAAGGTGCGTTGCCGCCATCCGAAATCAACACTTTCGTCGAAAAGATTGCGGCGATGGGCGGCGAGCCGGAGGAAGAAGGCCTGAGCGCGGCGCTGGAGGCCGCAGATCAGATGTTGCAAGAGGGTGCAGCAGCGGATGCTGCCGAAACCTTTGCCGCGATTTTGCAGGAAGAGCCGAACAATGCGCCCGCCTATGCCGGGCTGGTGCGGTCCTATCTGGCGCTGGACGACGTGGATCAGGCCGAGGCGGTGCTGAACGGCGCGCCAGCCGAAATATCGACCGATCCATTGCTGGAAGCAGTTCATGCGCAAATCACGCTGGCACGCGAAGCCGCGAACGCCGGACCGGTGGCAGAGCTACAGGCCACCGTCGATGCTGAACCGGACAATCATCAGGCGCGATTTGATTATGCCACCGCCCTGCTCGCCGACGGACAGATGGAAGAAGCGGTAAACCAGTTGCTTGAGCTTTTCCGCCGTGACCGTGAGTGGCATGACGGGGCCGCCAAGACCCAGCTTTTCACCATCTTTGACGCCAATGATGCCAAAGATCCGATCGTTTTGAACGGGCGGCGTAAACTTTCGTCGATGATCTTTGCCTGATGGGCTGATTGGACTACCATTGTCCACATGATTTCATCAACCGATCTGCCCGACACCATTCCGGTGTTTCCGCTGCCCGGAGCGTTACTCTTGCCGCGCGCGCGTTTGCCGCTGCATTTGTTTGAGCCGCGCTATCTGGCGATGCTGGATGACGTGCTCAAAAGCTCCAACCGTCTGATCGGGATGGTGCAACCCTATGATACGCCCGGTGGGGGTGCCAAATTGCATAACATCGGTTGTGCCGGCAAGGTGACCGCCTTTTCTGAAACCGAAGACGGGCGGTATATGATCACGCTCTCTGGCGCATCGCGCTTTCGGATTACCCAAGAGGTGGAAGGCTTCACCCCATACCGCCGTTGCAATGTGAAATGGCAGGGTTTTGATCGTGATCTTGGCCCTGTCGAAAAAGACGAAGGCTTTGACCGCGATACATTCATGGAGGCGCTGGGCCGCTATCTTGTGGATCAGGGGCTATCGACCGATTGGGAAAGCCTAGGCGAGGCCGAGGATGAATTGCTGATCAATTCGCTTTCCATGCTGTGCCCGTTCGAGCCTGAGGACAAGCAGGCCTTGCTTGAGGCACCGTCCCTGACCACGCGCCGCGAGACGCTGATGACGTTGATTGAATTTGCTCTGCGGGGCGGGTCCGGTGAAGAGGTGATGCAATGAGCGAAATCGCGTTTGACCCCAAGATGCTGGAGGCGTTGGTCTGCCCGATCACGCAAGGCACATTGAACTACGATGCCGAGAAGCAAGAGTTGGTCAGTAAGGCAGGCAAGCTGGCATTTCCTGTCCGCAACGGCATTCCGGTGATGCTGTTGGATGAGGCGCGTCCGCTGGAATGACGAAAAAAGGGCGCGCGCTTGCGCCCACTGCGCAGTGAACCGGTGACGGCCCCGCCAGCTTTTCAAAAGACATTCACGAAAATGCGGTTAGGTTGAAGGGCACATTCCCGATACCCCATTCTTGCAAAGGCCACATCATGAAAAATTCTTCTGACCGCCGCCCCGTTGCCATTGTGACCGGAGCGAGCGGCGGGCTTGGCTCTGCGACTGCACGGGCCCTTGCCGCAGATGGCTATCGCCTTGTCTTGATGTCCCGAGGCGGCTGTGCGGAAATTGCGCAAGAAACCGGTGGTATCGGTGTTGCCGGGTCGGTGTTGCACGATGCCGATATCGACCGCACGGTGGCAACCGCGCTGGAGGCTTATGGCCGGATTGATGCCGCTGTTTTTGGGGCAGGCAGGCATAGCGAAGTCATGAAGGGCCACGAGATACCAAAGGCACCACCCGCGACGCGCGACAGTTTTAGCTATGATCCTGATTATAAGAGGGAATTATTTGATATCCCTTGGACTGCCTGGCATGATGACTATGAGATGATGGTCATCGCGCCGATGCGGTTGGCGAAAGCTGTCTTGCCACATATCGGTGTGAACGGTCGCGGATCGTTTGTCGCCATTTCGGGCATTGAGGCGGGGCAGCCCAGACTGCCGTTCGTTCTTGGTCCGACGCGGCTCGCGTTGCAGGGCTTTGTCAAGCTTCTGGCGGACCGTCATGGGCCGGAGGGCATTCGTTTCAACACGGTTTCACCGGGCCTGATGGAGAGCGGCCAGACCGAGTTTCATCCTCAATGGGCCGGGACCGTTCCACTGGGGCGTGTTGGCCGCAACGATGAGGTTGGTCAGACAATTGCATTTCTATTGTCGGAAGCTGCAAGTTACATAACCGGCCAGTGCCTTACCGTTGATGGTGGCGTAAACAGGCCCTTGGGTATGTGAAGAATCCAAATGGCACCGCGCTCGCCGCGTGCCGGGCCCGGTGAGATTGCCCTAGCGCTCGGTCAGTTTCATCTCGATCCGGCGGTTCTGGGCGCGTGCTTCCGGCGTATTCAGCGGATTGACCGGCTGGAATTCTCCAAAACCATTGGCAGCAAGCCGGCGCGGGTCGATCCCAAGGTCCTCGGACATGAATCGCACGACGGATAATGCGCGTGCCTGGCTCAGTTCCCAATTGTCGGCAAAACGCCCGCCCGGCCTGATCGGAATATTGTCGGTGTGGCCGTCGACGCGGATGAACCAATCAATCCCGTCGGGGATTTCCTCGGCGATGACGCGCAGGATGTCAGCGATGTTGGCGATCTCGGCCTTGCCAGCTTCGGAGAGATCGGCGCTGCCGGGTTCAAACAACACCTCGGAATTGAAAATGAACCGGTCGCCATCAATCCGGATACGGTCCTGACCTTCCAGAATGTCGCGGAGTTCACCAAAGAACGTGGATTTGAACCGTGCCAAATCCGCGGCTTCGGCCTCAAGGCGCAGCGCCTCTTCTTCCAGTCGGGCCGTTTCGGCCTCCAGCCTGATACGCTCTGCCTCTTCCAGCGCGCGGCGTTGGCGTTCTTCTGATACCACACGTGCCAGCGCGGTATTCAGTTGTGTGCCCAGTGTTTCGATCTGGACCTGTGCCTCGCGGTCCGCGTCCTCGGCGAGGTTGAGCAGAGATTGCAGGTTGCCCACCTGCGTCCGCAGTTCTGTGATCTGTTCGTTGAGCAAGGCCACCTGCCGCAGGCTCTCGGCGGAGAGGGCCTCCTGTGCTGCAAGTTCTTCGTTCGCCATGGCCAGCAGGGCTGCTTGTCGTTCCGCCTCGGTGGATTGCGCGCCCAGATTGCCTTGCAATGCGGCCAGTTCGGCGGCGAGCGTTTCGTTTTCGTCCACGAGCGTGCCGCGCAAAGCATCCAGTTCTGCCTGTGCTGCGCGGGCGGCAGCAAGAAGCGTCAGCGTATCTTCCGCCTCTTGCCTCTGGCGCTCCAAATTCAGCGTCATCGCCGTCAATTCAGTATCGGCGTTCGCAAGCCGCGCGCGCAGTGCCTCTGCCGCGGCGGCGCTGGTGATCTGATCTGCCTCTAGCGCAGAAAGACGCTCCGATTGTACATCGGTTTCGGCTTCGAGATCAGCGACCAGGGCCTCCAGCGCCTCGCGTCGGGCGGCGGCAAGGCGGGCGGCCTCTGTACCTTCGTCGATTTCGCTACGCGCCTGTGCCAGCGCAAGATTGAGCGCCTCCTGTTGGGTCAGCAGCTGTTCCTGCGCGGCCTCCAGACCCGCGATATTGTCCAGCGCCGCGCTGCGTTCGCTCAGCAGCCCGGCAACCTGCGCTTCGAATTGTGTGATCTCACTTTGCGCCTGCGCCAAGGCCTGATCCTGCGCCTCGCGCACCGCAATCAGCGCGGCAATCCGGCCTGCCTGCAACGTCACTTCCGCGTTAGCGGCGTCCAGATCAGTGGTCAGGGACGCATTGGTGTCACGCTCAAGCCCAAGCGTTGCGGTCAGGGCGGCGACTTCATTGCTGAGCGCGTCCAGCTCTGATTCCTGTCCGGTAATTTGCTGGCGCAGCACAAACTGGATGACCATAAAGATCGTCAGCACGAACATCAGCACAAGCAAGAGCCCGGTCATGGCGTCCACAAAGCCCGGCCAGATTGCGTTTTGGAATCGGTTTGATGATCTGCGGCTCAGCGCCATGGATCAGCCTCTGCCTTTGATCACGTTTGTCAGGTTCGCGATTTCGCCGCGCAGGTCGCCGACGCTTTCCTGACGGCCGGCTGACATTTCTTCCAATATCCGCAGCAGTTGCACATCGATGGACCGCAGGCGCATCCGGCTTTCGGCATCAATGCCTTCCATGCCGCTGTCGTCCAGCTTTTGGATCAGCGCCTCCTGGCCAATGGCTACTCTTTCAAGCAGTTCCGCGTTCGCGTTTGCGGTATTGGATTGGGCCATCTTTTCGATCGCGCTGGCAAGGGAGGCAAATCGTCTGTCGTTTTCTTCGCGGTCCGCGTCTGTCTGGCCCATCATCATCTGGATGGTGTCCATCAACTCGCCCAACTGTTCCACAAAGGGGCCCATCGCGCTGAGGTCAGCACCGCCACTGCCACCCTCTTCGCCGTCAAAGCCGACGCGGGTGATCGTGGAAAGCCATTCTTCCAATTCGCGGTAGAAACGGTTCTGGCCGTGGCCTGCAAACAGTTCCAACAGACCAACGATCAGAGACCCCGCAAGGCCGAGGAGTGAGCTGGAAAAGGCGGTTCCCATGCCGCCAAGCTGTGCCTCCAAACCAGATTGGAGGCGCGCAAAGATGTCAGCACCGCTCTCGCCTTCGCCGGGGTTAAGTGACCGGATGGTTTCGACAAGTGCGGGCACTGTCGTGGCAAGCCCATAGAATGTTCCCAAGAGGCCGAGGAAAATAAGGACGTTGCCGATATATCGGGTAATTTCGCGGTCTTCGTCGATCCGCTGCGCAACGGAATCAAGAATAGACCGGCCAGAGCTGGACGATACCTGCGTGCGCGCGCCGCGTGACCGTAGAAGCGTTGCAAGCGGGGCCAACAGCGACGGTGCGGCGCTAAACGAATGCCCCCCGGTTTCTTGCGCGAACCTTTCGATCCAGCGCACAGAGTTCATCAAGAGGAACACTTGATTGAAACAGGACAGAACCCCCAACACGAACACCCCGAGGATCACCCCATTAAGGTAGGGGTTTGACTGATAGATCGCGGTGATCTGTTCCAGCCCAAGGTAGAAACCAGCGCCAATCAAGCCAAGGACGGCCAACATGAAAAGAAGTTGGCGAATAGGCTGCGAAAACTGGGGCTGTGTTTTGGGTTCCCGTTTGTCCGGCAAGGGAGGGGTTCCTCATATTATGTGACTGCTTTGCTCGCATAACACCATATGGCTGATTTCACGCAAACCCAAACAAAATCGGGCAGTCATTATGTTGCTGTCAGAGCACGCACGCGATTGACCAACCACTCCATATCCGCGTCCTTGATCCCCAAGTCAGTCAGATGGTCCGCGGTATTGAACAAATACTCCGTGTTTGGTCCACGCCCTCCCACCGCTTGCGCGATGATCTGCGCCTGCTTTTCCAGACCGAACTGGCAGTATTGCACGTGGTCGCGGTTGATGATGTAGGCGAGCGCAGGGATCTGCTGGCCGTCATCGCCAAGCAGTTCAACCGTATCCTCGTAATAGGCCGATGAAATCAGCTCGCGTTCGCGCAGTTGCGCATGGACCGTATCTACCTCTTCATCGGCGACTTGAAAGGCCACCCCGGTGCATTGCCCGCCGTCTTGTGCATCAAGGGCAAGGACAAGCCCGGGGTCTTCTTCCGATCCGCGATGGTGGATAGAGAGCATGCAAAAGCTGCGGTGATAGTCAGGCAGACGCGCCTTGATCTGTCGCACAGGCGTAAAACCCGGGTTCCATAAGAGTGACCCATATCCAAATACCCAAAACGCCATTCTGCTGCCCTTCTTGTGCGCAGCACATAAACACCGGATTTACCGAAACGAAAAGGGGGTCAGACCGCGCCGTGCAAATCGCCAAAGATCGCAGCGCTGTGGTCTTGCAGGTAAATGCGTAGCCAAGGTGTGTATTGCGCAGGGTGCCGGGCGACATCCGCGGACAGATCGTAGAAATCCACCCAGCGTGTCTCCATCACCTCTTCGGGGTTGGGATCAACGCTCAGGTCATCTGGTGCATCTGCCACAAACACCTGGACCACTTCGTGTTCAATCAGCCCGCCGCCGACATCGGCGCGGTATTCGATCTCATCCCGGTGCGACGGGTAAAGACCCTTGATCCCAAGCTCTTCCTCCAGCCTGCGCAGGGCGCAATCGGTCGCGTCTTCTTCCCAATTTGGGTGGGTGCAACAGGTGTTCGCCCAAAGGCCGGGTGTATGGTATTTGCCCATCGCCCGCCGCTGGATCAGAACACGTCCTCGGTTCATCACGAACACGCTGACCGCCTTGTGTTTCAGCCCCCGCAAATGGGCGTCCAGCTTTTCAACCGGTTTCAATGTGCCGTTCTCCCAGGCCGGGATCATGATCGTCACATGCCCAACGATAATACTGGGCGCACAGGACGTGCCCCGCTCTGCCTCGTGGTTTTCGGTTGTGCCATCGGTCGCACCTTTTGCAAGTTTCCTGCCCATATACCCATCAATCGCTGGCATTTGCACCTCGACTTCGTGACACAGAGCGGGGGGCACCGCTCGGGCCGCGCGTCACCGGCCGGCTTGACGCCCCGAATATCATCGCCAATGGCGGTTGGAACCGACAGTGTAACGCTGACTGTGCCTGCCTGCCAATGCCAACTCCTTTTCCCAGGCACGCAGGCCTGTAGAGCGCGCGCCTGTCATCAGTCAATCTAACCCTTTCTTTTTCATCGAATTGTTCCGTTAAGCCTGCATTCATTTCTGCCACTTTATGCCTGTCTTGGGTGATGACATGAGGAAGTGGGATGAAGGAAGGATCAAACGCACCGACGATTATCAAGCGCAAGAAAATCATCGCAGGCGGGGGCCATCATGGGGGCGCCTGGAAGGTGGCCTACGCCGACTTTGTTACAGCGATGATGGCCTTTTTCATGCTGATGTGGCTGCTTAACGCAACGACAGAACAGCAACGTAAGGGGATTGCCGACTATTTTTCGCCGACGATCCCGATAAACCGTATATCGGGCGGTGGCTCTGGCGCATTTGGCGGCAACAACATCTTTACTGAGCAGGCGTTGGCACAAAGTGGTACGGGCATCAGTCAACCGACCATTGGTATGAACCCGGTGCGTAGTGAAAGTGATGCAGAAGGCGCCGCAGCGGTTGCCGCTCAGGTCGCCGCGTTGCGCGATATCGAGGCTGTGCTTATGGGGCAGGGCGGTGAAAGCATGCTGTCTGATCAAGCGCTGCGCCACATCATCACGCGATTGACCGATGAGGGGCTTGTGATCGAAATATACGACCTGCCCGGGGTCACGCTTTTCGTGGATGAGACAGCGGTGCCCAACCCCGTTACCGCCGAAATCGCGGCGATCATGGCACGGTTGTTTCGGGCCGTGCGCAATGAGGTTGCCATCGAAGGCCATCTGAGCGCGAAGTCATTGCTTCAGGTCGATAATCCTGTTTGGGAGTTGTCAACCGATCGGGCCGCCCAAATGCGCCTGATGCTGCAAAGCGGTGGGCTCGATCCGATGCGTATCGTGCGCCAGACCGGAGCGGGCGACCGCGAGCCTGCTGTCCGAGACGCGACCGCACCACGCAACAACAGGATAGAGGTCATCCTGCTGCGATCAGATCGCTGAAGAATGGGATCATTAGAATTTTAGGTATTAGGGGGCCGTTAAGACGCGGGCATTAGGGATGTGAGGAAAGGCGCTACATATCCGATGCAGAAAGGCTCAATATATGTCGATATCCTCCTCCCTGAATGCGAGCGTTGCGGGCCTGGCGGCAAACGCATCCCGTCTGGCGACGATTTCCGATAACATTTCAAATTCTTCGACTTACGGCTACAAAAGGGCTGTCACCGATTTTCAGTCGATGGTGATCGAAAGCGGTCGGGGAACCTATACCGCCGGCGGGGTACGTACGACGGCGTCACGTCTGATCGACGAACGTGGTGCGCTGGTATCGACCTCTAACCCCACGGACCTTGCCGTGCGTGGGCGTGGTATGTTGCCTGTCACCTCCGAAACCTCTGTTGCGGTCGACAATGGGGATAATCCGCTGTTTCTGACGACAACGGGGTCTTTTCGGCCCGACGCGCAGGGTTACTTGCGTTCGGCAGGGGGGCTGGTGCTCATGGGTGTGCCAGCGGCGGCAGATGGGACAATTCCGAACTATCCACGTGATTCAGCCGATGGTCTGGTGCCTATTCAGATCAATGCAAACCAATTCGCTGGCGAGCCGACAACCCGCGTGGACCTTTCGGTGAACCTTCCTGCGACTTCGACACGCGAAGGCGCGGCTGGTGAACCAGAGGCCTTGTCAGTTGAGTATTTTGACAACCTCGGGGCGTCCTCGAACCTGAGCTTCACTTTTACGCCGACCGTTCCGGCCAACGGCGCCTCGAATGAATGGACAATGGAAATCCGCGATAGCGAGTCAGACGTTGATGCGAATGGAATTCCTGATGTTGTTGGTGAGTATACGCTAACCTTTGATGCCACGCGCGGCGGAGGCGGCACCCTGGCGAATGTTGATTTCGCAAACCCGACTGCGCCGATTGGCGGCGCCTACGATCCGCTGACTGGTGCGCTGAGTATCGCGGTCGATGGCGGACCGATGGAGATCAATATTGGTGAGTTGGGCAGCTCGATCGGGTTGACCCAACTGTCCGATGCCTTCGCGCCGGTTTCGATTTCCAAGAACGGGACGCCGGTCGGCAGCCTGACCTCGATCGAGGTAGATCAGAATGGTTTTGTCCGGGCGTCTTTTGATATTGGTATCAACCGGGTTCTTTATCAAATTCCGTTGGTCGATGTGCCCAACGTCAATGGTTTGGAAACACTGGATCAGCAAAGCTATCGGGTGACGCCTGACAGCGGTTCCTTCTTTCTTTGGGATGCCGGTGATGGGCCCACAGGGGATATCGTTGGCTATGCAAGAGAAGAATCCGCCACGGATGTTGCCGGTGAACTGACCGAACTGATTCAAACCCAACGTGCGTATTCATCCAACGCCAAGGTAATCCAGACAGTCGATGAAATGCTGCAAGAGACGACAAACATCAAACGGTAACCAAAGATAGGACCCATCTGACATGAGCGTGTCGAGCGCCCTCAACAATGCTTTGACTGGTCTGAAAGCAAATGCGCGGATGGCCGAAGTCGTGTCTTCGAACCTGTCGAACGCCCTGACCGACGGCTATGGTCGGCGGTCGGTCGAACTCTCGTCGGTGCAGGTTGGCGGGCGGGGCGGCGGGGTGCGTGTCGATGCGATCAACCGCTTTGTTGATGCAGGACTTTTGGCGGACCGTCGTTTGGCCGATGCAGCACTCAGCGGGCAAGATCGCAGCGCCACAATGGTTGTGAGGTTGGAACAAGCAATCGGCGGGCCGGATGATGCAGCGGGACTAGGTGCGCGGCTTGCAGCGTTTGAGAATGCACTGATCAGCGCCAGTAGCGACCCGGCATCCGAAATGCGACTTGTCTCTGTAGTGTCGCGCTTGCAGGAGGTCGCCAACACACTGCAATCCAACACGCGCGGTATACAATCATTGCGGCAGGACGCCGATGCAGCGATCGCGCGGGATATTGAAGTGCTCAATACGGCATTGCGTCAGGTTGATACGCTCAACAGTGATATTCTCCGCATCAAAGGTTCTGGCAATGATCCTTCGGCTTTGCTGGATGCACGCCAACGCGCTGTCGATCAGATTGCAGAAATTGTCCCGGTGCGAGAGGTTGTGCGCGACAACGGAACGATTGGGCTGTTGACGACAAGTGGCACGACGCTGTTGGATACTCAACCGGTGGAGTTCGGCTTTCAGCCCACCCCTACAATCACCGCTGACATGACCCTGCAGAGCGGCGCACTTGGTGCGATAACGCTTGGCGGAACCGTATTGGATGCCGCGAGCGGGATCGGGCGCCTTGGTGGTGGCTCTCTGGGTGCTGCGTTCGCGTTGCGGGATCAGACTTTGGTTCAGGCGCAAGACTCACTGGACCTGATTGCGGCGGATTTGATCGCGCGCTTTCAGGACAGCACCAATGACCCATCGCTCACCGCAGGCGATGCTGGATTGTTGACTGATCAAGGCGGACCGCTTGACATTTCGGACTTGCAGGGGCTTGCCGGACGCATTGCAGTGAACGCCAGCATCGTTCCTAGTGACGGTGGCAACGCCGCTTTGCTGCGCGACGGCCTGAACGCAGCAGGGCCCGGACCTTCCGGAAACGCCACGCAGCTCAACCGCTGGGTTTCAGCGCTAGCAGCGCCGCGTTCAGATGTGCCCGGGGCATCACCGCAGTCAGCGGCGGGGCGAATCTCTTCGTATGTTTCAGAAATCGGTTCAACCCGTTTGATGGCGCAAGAGCGGCTTAGTTTTACGACAGCAAGATGGGAAACCTTGCGCGAAGCCGAGCTGGCCGATGGCGTTAATACTGATGCCGAATTGCAGACGCTCTTGCAGATCGAGCAGGCCTATGCAGCAAATGCCAAGGTGATCCAGACAGTTGATTTCATGATGCAAAGACTGATGGAGATCTAAATGACAGTGGTTTCAGTTGGCGATATGGCGCAGCAGTTCAGATCGCTGCGCAATGGCAATACCATCAAGACTGAGCTCAATGCCTTGGCCGAAAGCCTATCCAGCGGCAAGGTGACGGATCTGACAAAGGCTTTGAATGGTGACACGGCCCGGTATTCGGGGATCCGTTACAGCCTCTCGCAATTGGACGGCTACAATCAGGTCGCGACTGAGACCCAGCAGACCCTTGCGAACATCCAGACTGTTCTGAGCAAAGTTGACAGTTCCCGTAGTGCCACAGCAGAGCGCCTTCTCTTGGTCAATGATAGCAGTACGGCTGCACAAATCGACGAAGCGGCATCATCGGCGCGCGGCACATTTGAAGAGATTGTTCTGGCCTTGAACACCCGGATCGCAGATCGCGCACTGATGGGAGGCAATGATGTAATTGGGGCACCACTATCCAGCGCCGAAACCATGCTGGTGGATATCGAAACCGCACTTGGCGGCGCTGTCGATCAGGCGACGATCAGTGCGACCGTAGAAGCATGGTTCAATGACCCGGCTGGCGGGTTTTTCACCAATGGCTACCAAGGTGATACCGCAGCTCCTGCAGAGCGGCGCGTGTCGGGCAACAGAACCGTCGAGATTGACGCGCGCGCCGATGATCCGGCGATCAGATTGGTGTTGCAGGGTGCTGCGCTCGCTGCTCTGGCGAACGACCTTCCCGGGCTTGATCAGGAAACAAGATCTGGCATGCTGCAAGAGGCCGCATCTCAACTGTATGGATCCGGGAGCGATCTAGTTGCGGTTCAAGCACGTATTGGCTTCACCGAAGCCAGTGTAGGGCGGGTGCTGGCTGAAACCAACGCTGAGCAAAACACCCTGCGGCTGGCACAAAATGATCTATCCTTGGCTGACCCATTTGAAACAGCATCGCGGTTGCAGGCCACACAACTGCAGTTGGAGACTTTTTTTAGCGTAACGGCAAGGATGTCTCAGCTTAGTCTTCTGCGGTTTATATAGATGCGTTTATTCACAGCCATATGTCTTGTTTTTATCGGGGTTCTGCCGACGATTGGCGCGGCAAACCCGATCCGGATCAAGGATCTGGTCGAATTTGATGGCGTCAGGTCGAATGACTTGGTCGGCTATGGGCTGGTTGTTGGACTGAACGGGACCGGCGACGGGCTGCGAAACTCACCCTTCACTGAAGATATACTCGGCAATGTTCTGGAACGCCTTGGCGTGAATGTCACCGGCGAACAGTTCCGCCCCAATAATGTCGCTGCTGTTCTGGTGACAGGGTCTTTGCCGCCGTTTGCGCGGGCGGGCAGCACTTTGGATGTGACAGTTTCAGCGATTGGCGACGCCGATAGCCTACTTGGAGGGACGCTCATCATGACCCCTCTCAAGGCCGCAGACGGCGAGATATACGCGGTGGCACAAGGGTCAATCATTGCCGGTGGTGCGGCGGCAAATGGCGATGGTGCAACCGTCGTTCAGGGCGTTCCGACCGCAGGTGGGATACCCTCAGGAGCGACGATCGAACGAGAGGTCGCGTTTGATTTTTCCAGCCTAGCGACCGTGCGCCTGGCGTTGCGGACACCCGATTTCACCACCGCCGGACGGATCGAGCGCGCGATCAATGCGGAGTTTGCGCGGCCGGTTGCGGTGATGTTAGATGCGGGCACGGTAGAAATGGATATCTATGCCACGCAGATGCGCTCTCCGGCGCATGCGCTGGGGCGAGTAGAGAATATTCTGGTGGAACCGGAACAGCGCGCGCGTGTGGTCGTTGATCAGCGATCCGGCACCATTGTCATGGGTGAAGATGTGCGGATCAGCCGGGTGGCGGTCAGCCAGGGAAACCTGACATTGCGCATTCAGGAATCACCTCTTGTCTCACAGCCCAACCCTTTTGCTGAAGGAGATACCGTGATCGTGCCCAGAACCGCTGTTGATATCACTGAAGAGCCCGGCATTGGCCTTGCCGAGGTGAAAGAAGGCACCTCGTTGAGCGAAGTGGTGGCTGGTCTCAACGCGCTCGGCGTGGCCCCTCGAGACATGATTGATATCCTCAAGAGCATCAAGGCAAGCGGCGCATTGCATGCCGAGTTCGTCGTGCGCTAAGCCACGCTGCCAACAGTTTCAGACATTACCGGCTGGTCTGGGAAATCTCCGTGACAGTGCTGCGGAGTGGAGGTCATAAAACCCGACGATCGCATTGAAACTCTCAGAGGCGCAGATAGAGCGGCCTGCCCAACAAGTGAAATCGCAAAACCACCCAACCGGCAGTTCCAAAAGCTCGAGACATTTGGCAGGGCAGCTTTGCTATGTTGTTCTGGCATCTCGTGGCATGGAAATGGGGTGAATTGATAAGGCATTAACACGCGGGTTACGCCGGTGTCCTGACTTTGTACCCCTTCGTTCGTGCCCTATCTGACACTCCCGCAACACTACCCTCGCATCAACCGTGGCAAGTCCCCCGCCAGCCCGGCAGCTTCGCGGATGAACCCGCGCCGTAGGCCGGGTGCAGCATTGACCAGGCCCATGCCGATGTCCCGTGCCGTTCGCAAGAAAGGGTTGTCGTTTGAAAATAACCTGTTGAAAACATCTGTCGCCAGCGCCAGCGTGGCCGTGTCAAACCGCCGCCATTGCTGGTACTGCGCCAGTGTCTGTGCGCCGCCAATGTCTTCGCCGCGCGCCCGCGCTTGTTCCAGCACATCGGCCAGCGCAGCGACATCCCGCAGGCCGGCATTCAACCCTTGTCCAGCGATGGGATGCATTCCATGTGCGGCATCGCCGACCAGTGCCACACGGTCGGCGATAAAGCTGTTCGCCAGTGTCAGTCCCAGTGGGTAGCTGAAACGCGCCCCGGTCAGGCTGATTTGTCCCAGAAAGCTGCCGAATGCCGGGCGCAGCGCGGCCAGAAACTCAGCGTCGCGCATCGCCATCAGTTCTGCGGCACGTGCCTCGGTTTCGCTCCAGACGATGGAAGCGCGGTCATTGGTGAGGGGCAGAATGGCCAATGGCCCGGCGGGCATAAAGAATTGATGCGCGATGCCGCCATGCGGCTTTTCATGTTTCACCGCACAGACGACCGCCGTTTGCCCGTAGCCCCAGCCAGTGCGCTTGATCCCGGCCCGTTCGGCTGTGCCGCTTTTGCGCCCGTCCGACCCGATCAACAGTTTGCCGGTGATCTGCCCACCCGACGCGAGCGTCACGGTCGCGCCAGCCATGCTCACCGCCTGCGTCACGACCGTTTCGCCAGACAAATGCGTGATTCGCTGTTCTTTCTCCATCGCTTCAAGGAAGGACCGCCGAAGATGCCGGTCTTCGACCATATAGCCCATCGGTCCTTCCTCGATTTCGGCGTGATCGAAGTGCATCATCCAGGGCGAAGGACCTTCGCCCGCGCGCCCGTCGGTTACCTTGATCTCAAGCATCGGCTGGGCCTTGTCGCAGATCACCGGCCAGGTGCCGATCCCGCGCAGAAGCCGCATAGAGGCAAGGGCGAGCGCGTAGCTCCGCCCGTCGAAATTGACCCGCTTGCGGGTGTCCAGTGGCAGGCTGTCGATGATAGTGACAGTAAACCCGGCCTGTGCCGCAGCCAGTGCCAGTGCCGGGCCATTCATCCCGCCGCCCACGATGATCAGATCGCTATCCATACCGTGCAATATGGCCAGTCAAACGGGATTGTCCATGCGCCTCTTGGCCGCTACCGTCGCGGCAAACGGGGGGACGGCATGCAAGACTGGCGATGGATGACAGCCGCAGATCTGGGGCGCGGTATCGGGGTGGGCGAAATTGACCCTGTGGTCCTGACAGACGTGTATCTGGACGCCATCGACGCGCATGAGTTCCGCGACCGGATTTATGCCCGCGTCACCCCAGAGCGCGCACGAGCCGAGGCCCAGGCGGCAGCGGATCGTGCCAAGGCGGGTATGCGCCGCAGCGCATTGGACGGTGTGCCGGTGTCGTGGAAAGATCTGTTTGACACGGCGGGTGTCGGGACCGAAGCGGGGACGGCCCTGATGGCCGGCCGCGTGCCGGATACGGACGCTGAGGTGCTCAAGGCGGCAACGGCGGCGGGCCTCGTGTGTCTTGGTAAGACACATATGTCCGAGATCGCGTTTTCGGGTCTTGGCTTGAACCCCATTACAGCCACACCCCCATGCGTGAACGACCATACGGCTGTGCCGGGCGGGTCATCGTCGGGGGCCGGGGCCTCGGTCGCCTTTGGTCTGGCCGCCGCTGGAATCGGGTCTGATACAGGTGGGTCGGTGCGTATTCCGTCCGCGTGGAATGATCTGGTCGGCCTCAAGACGACGCACGGGCAGCTATCATTGGAGGGTGTCGTGCCGCTTTGCCTGACGTTTGACACCGTTGGCCCGCTTTGCCGCTCGGTTGAGGATGCAAACCTGCTTTTGGCGGCGTTGAAGGGGGGCACGCCTGCTGATCTGGCAGGCAATTCCCTCGAAGGTGCGCGCCTGATGGTGCTGGATACGATTGTGCCAGACGATGTGCGCGATGCACCGCGCGCGGCGTTTGAAAGTGCTGTCGTGCGCCTGCAAGCAGCGGGCGCGCAGGTTGAGCACCGCTATTTTTCCCAGCTTTTCGATGCGTTCAACGTGGCAGGCAACCTTTATGCCGCGGACAGCTATGGCTGGTGGCGCGATCTGGTCGAAGCTTCGCCCGAAAAGATGTTCCCGCAGATACTGGAGCGCGTGCGCGGCGGGCGAACAGTAAGCGGCCCTGATTATTGCGCAGGCTGGAACATGCTGCGCGATATCCGCAAACAATACGCGGCAGAGACCGCCCAGTTTGACGCCGTGATCATGCCCACTGCCCCGATCCTGCCGCCCAACGCGGAACGGCTGCTGAATGATGATGCATACTACAAGGCCGAGAACCTGCTGGCGCTGCGCAATACGCGGGTGGCGAACCTGATGGATGTGTGTTCGATCACATTGCCAACGGGGGTGCCGTCTTGCGGGATCATGTTCAACGGGCAAAACGGCAGCGAAGAGGCGCTGCTGCGGTTGGCAGTGGCGGCGGAGCGGGCTTTGAGCTAGCGGTCATCCGGGGCTTGATCTTGTAGGGAAGTCAGCACCTCCATCGCCAGATCGCACTTGTCAGATGGCACGAACACATGGTCATGATGACATGCCGCGACCATGTTGCAGGGAATGGCGTGGTGCCCCAGCGCAGTGGCGACCGCTGCTGTCAGCCCGACGCCCTCTAACGAGGAATAGACGTTGAGCGTGATACATCTCATCGGCAGGTCAACATTTTCACCTGCTTTGGCGGCCACCCCCACGGGGACAAGCATCGACAACCCCTCGGGTTCTTGAAATGTCCCGATGGCCGCGGGTGAGAGCGCTGCAATGACGGCAGCATCACGGGTTGAGATAAAGGCAAATTCACCCGGCTGAACCTCGGGCGTCATGTTCGAAATCATGTCGTGCGCGGTATGTGCGACTGTTGGCATCAGAAAACCACCCTCCTTGGCCGAAATGATCGCAGGCCCAGACAGAGACCGCAACCACGCGCGTTAATGCCTTTAACTGACCGAAAAGCCACAAAAACCATCCCCTCCTGCCCCTTGTTCTGGACAGACCCGCCGCCGCCGGGCTAGTTTGGGACAAAGCCGGGCGAAATGATCCGGCGTATTGAGGCAGTTATGGTTTTTCCTGAGCGGTTTTCGGACCTCCCGGCAGCGACGTGGCCACGCTTGCGTGCGCTTTTGGACGTGCCGACACAAGCGTCCGAGACGATCAACATGACGATTGGCGAACCACGCCATGCGTTTCCCGGCTTTGTGGGCGATATTCTTGCGGCCAATCTGGCGGGCTTTGGCAAATACCCCGAGAACAATGGCACCTCGGCCTTGCTTGATGCGATCGGCGGTTTTCTCAAGCGGCGCTTCGATCTCGATGTGCCAGATGATCAGATTTTGGCGCTGAACGGCACGCGCGAGGGGCTTTATAATGCGGCAATGGCGCTTTGCCGGGAAGAGAAGAACGGCCAGCCCGTTATTCTGACGCCCAATCCGTTTTATCAGGTCTATGCCGTGGCCGCCCTTTCTGTCGGGGCCAAGCCGATCTATGTGCCTGCCACCGCCGAAAGCGGCCATTTGCCGGATTTCCATGCGCTGCCTGTTGATGTGCTGGACCGCACAGCCGTTGCTTACGTCTGTTCGCCGGCAAACCCGCAGGGGGCCGTTGCAGATGCGGATTATTGGCGCGACCTGATTGCGCTGGCGGAAAAGCATGATTTCATCATCTTCGCGGATGAGTGTTATTCCGAGATATACCGGGAGACACCCCCGCCGGGTGCGTTGCAGATTGCCACAGAGATGGGCGCTGATCCTGAGCGGGTTGTGATCTTTCATTCCCTCTCAAAGCGGTCAAACCTGCCCGGTCTGCGCTCGGGGTTTTGTGCCGGTGGGCCGCAATCCATCGCCCGTTTGCGCAAGTTGCGCGCTTTTGCCGGAGCGCCGTTGCCCGAGCCTTTGCAGGCCGTCGCCGCAGCCGTGTGGAATGATGAGGCACATGTGGAAGAGAACCGCGCCCTTTATCACCGCAAGTACGATATTGCAGACGAGATATTTGGCCATATCGACGGCTACCGGTCCTTGCAGGCCGGGTTCTTTTTGTGGCTGCCCGTTGATGACGGTGAAGCCGCCGCGGTGAAGCTTTGGCAGGAAACCGGCGTCCGGGTGCTGCCCGGTGCCTATCTGAGCCAGCAATCAAACGGGGAAAGCCCCGGCAAAAACTACATTCGGGTCGCCATGGTGGCCCCACAAGAAGAAATGCAGCGTGGTCTGACCCTGATCCACGCCTGTTTATATGGTTGAGGAAGAACTTATGGCATCTTACCAATCCCGGCGGCGTGACCCTCTTCTGGACAGCACAACGCAGGCAGCTATCGAAAAGCGCACCAAAGAGTTGCTGGGACTAGTCCTGATCTTTGCGGGGTTGCTGATCGCGGTCATGATGGGCAGCTATTCGCCTGATGATCCCAGCTGGATTTCGGCGACCGATGCCCCGGTTCAAAACTGGCTGGGGCAATTTGGTGCCTCTTTTGCCGCCCCTTTGATGATGGTCATCGGCCTTGGGGTTTGGGTCGTGCCGTTGGTGTTGATGGCCTGGGGTGCGCGCTTTGTCATGCATCATGGTCAGGAACGCGCCATCGGGCGACTGATCTTTGTGCCGGTCGCGATTATTCTGGCGTCTGTGCATACTGCCACCCTGACGCCGGGCATTGATTGGCCTGCGAATTTTGGCCTTGGCGGGCTATTCGGAGATACGCTCCTGGGTGTGATCCTGACGATCGTACCTGTCGGTGCGATCTTCGGGGTCAAGCTGTTGTCGTTCCTGACGGGTATCGCGCTGCTGGGTCTCATGGCGTTTGTGCTGGGCTTTACCCGATCTGAAATAAAGACTGCTGGCCGCTTTCTGCTGCTGGGGACCGTTATGCTTTATGCCCTGTTGCTGCGTATGCTTGGCAAAGGTGCCACCCTGTCGGCGCAGGCTGCCCAGGGGATGTCGGCTACCGTTCAGTCCCGTCGCGAACAGATGCACCAGGCCCGTGCCGCGCGCGCCGAAGAACCCGACGTGGACGACCCGTTCTCGGTTCAGCCGCTTTCAGATGATCCCCGGTTGCGGGCGGCGGCTGTGGTGCGCGCAAATCCGGTGATGCCAACGGCAGAGCCGCCGTTGACGGCGCGCCAGATGCCACCCGCCCCAGAACCTGTTGTACAGCCCCGCCCAACTGCGCCCGCACCGCAGGGCAGGTTCCTGTCCGGTCTGCTCAGACGCAATGACACCATGCCTGAACCCGAGTTGGTGACACCTGACCCTCTTGACCTCCTCGTGCCCGATGCCGGCAATACCGACCGCGTCAGCGCGCGCATTGCCGATGCGGTCAAGCGCCGTGCAGCACCACCCTCGCCAACCGGCGTGCGGATCGAACCATCACTGACCGCTGGCCGTGGCCCGCAACCGCTGGTCCTTGCCCCGCAGGACGAGGAAGAGGCCGTGCTTGATGGCGCCGATGAGGCCCCGCGCATGGCCGCACCCCATATGCCCATTCCAGAGGCGCATGTGCCAACGCCAGAGCCGCGCAGCGTTGTCCAGCACCCGCCCAAGCGTGCGCCGCAGCCATCCAGACAAGCTCAGGCAGAGGCGCAGCCTGCGCTGAAGTTTGATGACAAATACGCCAGCTATGAGCGCCCTCCGCTGGGTCTGCTGACCAGCCCGATTGAAATTCAGCGGCATCACCTGAGCGATGAGGCGCTGGAAGAAAATGCCCGCATGTTGGAAAACGTGCTGGATGACTACGGCGTCAAGGGCGAAATCGTGTCTGTCCGCCCCGGCCCGGTTGTCACAATGTACGAGTTGGAGCCAGCCCCCGGTTTGAAGGCATCGCGTGTGATCGGCCTGTCCGATGATATCGCGCGCTCCATGTCGGCGCTGTCTGCACGTGTATCAACCGTGCCGGGCCGGTCGGTCATCGGGATCGAATTGCCCAATGAGAACCGCGAGAAAGTGGTGCTGCGCGAAATCCTGTCGCACCGGGATTTTGGTGACGGCAACCAAAAGCTGCCGCTCGCGCTGGGCAAGGATATCGGCGGCGATCCGATTGTCGCCAACCTTGCCAAGATGCCGCACCTGTTGATTGCAGGGACGACGGGCTCGGGTAAATCCGTGGCGATCAACACGATGATCCTTTCACTGCTTTACAAGCTGACCCCTGAAGAATGCCGGATGATCATGATTGATCCCAAGATGCTGGAACTCAGCGTCTATGACGGCATTCCGCATCTGCTGTCGCCTGTTGTGACAGATCCCAAGAAGGCGGTTGTCGCCTTGAAATGGGTCGTGGGCGAGATGGAGGAACGCTATCGCAAGATGTCCAAGATGGGCGTGCGCAATATCGACGGCTTCAATGGCCGCGTGAAAGATGCGCTGGCCAAGGGCGAGATGTTCAGCCGCACTGTCCAGACCGGCTTTGACGATGAAACCGGAGACCCGATTTTCGAAACAGAAGAGTTCCAGCCTGAGTTGCTTCCTTATATCGTCGTGATCGTCGATGAGATGGCCGATCTGATGATGGTAGCTGGCAAGGAAATCGAGGCTTGCATTCAGCGGCTGGCCCAGATGGCGCGCGCTTCGGGTATCCACCTGATCATGGCAACCCAGCGCCCTTCGGTGGATGTCATTACCGGCACGATCAAAGCGAATTTCCCGACCCGCATTTCCTTTCAGGTGACGTCGAAGATCGACAGCCGCACGATCTTGGGGGAAATGGGGGCAGAGCAACTGCTGGGCATGGGTGACATGCTCTATATGGCAGGCGGGTCCAAGATCACCCGCGTGCATGGCCCGTTTGTCAGCGATGAAGAAGTGGAAGAGATCGTCAACCATCTTAAGGGCTTTGGTCCGCCGGAATATATGTCTGGCGTTGTCGAGGGCCCGTCAGAGGATAGCGAAAGCAGCATTGATCTGGTGTTGGGTCTGGGTGACGGATCGGATAGTGAAAACGCGCTTTATGACACGGCCGTGGCGATTGTGATCAAGGACCGCAAGTGTTCGACCTCTTATATCCAGCGCAAGCTGGCGATCGGCTATAACAAGGCGGCGCGTCTGGTCGAGCAGATGGAAGATGAGGGTGTTGTCAGTTCGGCCAATCACGTGGGCAAGCGCGAGATATTGGTGCCTGAACAACATTAGGCGGGTGGCCGGAATTTGTGACCCAGATCAAGGTGCGATTGGGCCTGATCCAGTAGTCTTGGGGGCAAGCAATAAAGGACGCTCCCATGTATAAGAATATTCTCGTTCCCGTTTCATTCGAAGCGGACCGCAACGCCGAAGGTGCAATGGATATCGCGCAGGCGTTGCGTGCCGAAGGGGGTGCGATCACCTGCATGCATGTCATGGAACACCTGCCGAAATATGCCACCGAATACCTGCCGGATAGTCATCTGAAAAACGCAAAGGCAGAGATCGCCGAGAGTTTGAAATCGCTTGCCGAGGGTGTCGATAATGCGGCCACTTTGGTGGTTGAAGGCCACCCGTCGCGTACCATTCTGACACATGCTGACAACAATGATGTCGATCTGATCATCGTCGCCAGTCACCAACCCGGCATGCAGGATTACCTTTTGGGATCGACGGCCGCCAAGGTCGTGCGGCACGCACAATGCGCGGTGCATGTGCTGCGATAGGGCTGGCCTTGCCAGCATGGCGCTGATACGCGGGCGTCATGCCGAATATCTCTGATAATGTCCGCGGGGCGCTTTTGATGATGGGTGCGATGGGCGCCTATACGTTCAACGACGCATTCATGAAAGCGCTGGCAGATGAGATCCCCTTCTTTCAGGCGATCTTTTTTCGGGGTGTTGGCGCGGTGATCTTTCTGGCGATCATGTGCCGGATGCTGGGCCAGTTACGGTTTCAGCACCCGATGCGCGACTGGGGGTTCATGCTGCTGCGCACTGCAGGTGAAGTGGGCGGGACGTTCTTTTTCCTCACGGCGTTGTTCAACATGCCCATCGCCAATGTCAGCGCGATCCTTCAGGTGCTTCCCCTCAGTGTCAGCCTTGCTGCTGCCCTTTTTCTGGGCGAGGCGCTGGGCTGGCGCAGGCTGTCGGCGATCATTGTGGGTTTTATCGGCGTCATCCTGATTATTCAGCCAGGCGGTGCGGATTTCAGCATCTTCAGTCTTTATGCGCTTGCCGCCGTTGCCTGCATCACCCTGCGCGACATTGCCGTGCGGCGAATGTCGCGGGATGTGCCTTCGGTCTTTGTTGCCCTGATTGCGGCGATCGGTGTGACGGGGCTTGGCGCCGCCGGTTCGCTGTTCACCCAGTGGCAGCCGTTTACCACCACATCGGGTTTGCAACTGGCGGGGGCAACGGTCTTTTTGATCTTTGGCTATATCGCGTCGGTCAGCGCCATGCGTTTCGGCGAGATCGGATTCGTGGCACCATTCCGCTACACCGGCCTTTTGGTGGCACTGATCCTTGGTGTGCTGATCTTTGACGAATGGCCCAATGCGCTGGCGCTGGCTGGTGGTGCTGTCGTTGTCGCAACCGGCCTGTTTACCCTCTACCGCGAGAGCAAGCTGCAAATCCTGCAACCGG
>Ga0316204_10000658_pt1 | contig 119645 bp, 106 predicted proteins | sample 6monrhotite_MG_2_FD_205661 | JGI IMG/M metagenome (GOLD analysis project Ga0316204, IMG submission 205661) | Microbial mat bacterial communities from mineral coupon in-situ incubated in ocean water Damariscotta River, Maine, United States -... | ecosystem: Environmental > Aquatic > Marine >...
AATCGCGCGGTGCAGGGCAGCCAGTGACAAGGGGATGCCGCCCTGCACCGCGCGATTGACCTGAACGGCGTTGCCGTGGCGCGCAACATGCAGGCGTTTGACCTGGGCCGCCTGGCCATGGCAGACCCCGCAGCCGCGCGGGCCTTGACCGGCAGGGACCAGCCGGTTGAACTGACCGCACATCGCACCGCAACGCTGGACGACGTGATCGCGCTGCGTGTGGATACGCTCACCGCCTACAAGGACGCCGCCTTCGCCCGCGCCTATTCCGCCCGGCTCGACGACCTGCGTGCAAAAGGCCTGCCAGAACCGGCGCTCATGGCCGTGGCGCGCGGGTTGTTCAAACTGATGGCCGTGAAGGATGAATGGGAGGTCGCACGCCTCTATTCCAAACCCTCATTCCGCAAGTCACTGACCGATACATTTGACGGCGACATGGACCTGACCTTTTACTTCGGTGCCTGGCCCTACGGCGGCACCGATCCGCAAACCGGCAAGCCGGTGAAAGGCGCGGTCAAGGGCAAGACGGCGCTGCGTTTTTTCGGGCTTCTCAACCGCTTGCGCAGCCTGCGCGGCACGTTTCTGGATCCGTTCCGCAACAGTGCTGAGGCCAAACTGGCGCGCCGCCTGATCGCCGACTACCAGGCCGATATCGACTTTGCCCTGGCCCATTGGGCGGACACCAAAACCGCGACCCTGACCGAACTTCTGGATCTACCCGAACACATCCGCGGCTATGGCCACGTGCGCGAACGGCACGCCGAACAGGTCGCCCATCGCCGCGCCGCGCTGCGGTCGCAGATCCAGACCGAACCCGCCGAAGCTGCCTGAGGGGGCGGATGGCAGCTCCCTGATCCAAACAATTTGACTCAAATTTTCCATCTTTGTGCGGCAAATATCCCGGTGGGGTGAATTGCCCGCAGGGCAAGAGGGGAGGCAGCGCCTCCCCTGTCCCAGCCCGGTCACGCCACCAGGGATTCGGCGTTTTTCAGATCCACGCTGACCAATTGGCTGACCCCTTGTTCAGCCATGGTCACGCCGAACAGCCGGTCCATGCGCGCCATCGACAAGGCATTGTGGGTGATGATCAAAAACCGCGTATCGGTGCGCCGGGTCATCTCATCCAACAAATCGCAGAACCGCACCACATTGGCATCGTCCAGCGGGGCGTCCACCTCGTCCAGCACACAGATTGGTGCTGGATTGGCCAGGAACACGGCAAAGATCAACGCCAGCGCGGTCAGCGTCTGCTCGCCCCCGGACAACAGGCTCAACGACGACAGCTTCTTGCCCGGCGGCTGGCACAGGATCTCCAGCCCGGCCTCCAGCGGATCGTCGCTTTCGACCAGCACCAACCGCGCTTCGCCGCCACCGAACAGATGCACGAACAAGTTTGCGAAACTTGCGTTTACCTCTTCAAACGCCGCCAGCAGGCGTTCGCGCCCTTCACGGTTCAGCGCCGCGATCCCGCCGCGCAGCTTGGCAATGGCGGCCTCCAGATCAGCCTTTTCCGCAACCAGCAGATCGTGCTCTTCGGCCACCACGCGCGCGTCTTCTTCAGCCCGCAAGTTGACCGCGCCCAACCCGTCGCGCGCGCGTCTGAGACGGGCGATATCAGTGTCCAACTGCGCCACCGCGGGCATCGCGTCTGCGTCCGTGTCCAACTGGTTCAGCAGGCCCTGCGGCGTGGTGTCCAGATCCTCGGCAATGCGGTTCGCGGCCAGCGACACCGCTTCGGACGCGGCGTCGACGCGGGCTTCCGCGCGGGCGCGGGCCTCACGCGCTTCACCCGCGCCGCGCTCGGCACCGCGTTCGCCGTCTTGCGCGGCCCGCAAAGCGCTTTCACCGGCCAACAGCGCCTCAACAGCCGTTGTGCGCCGGGTTTCGGCCTCGGAAATCGCGTCGATCAACTCCTCGCGCCGGGCTTGAATTTCCTCGGGTGCGGCATTGGCATCGGCCAGTTGCTCGGTTGCCTCCTCGGCCCGCGCTTCCAGATCGGCGATGCGGTCGGCGGCATTCGTCTTGCGCGATGTCCAGCTTTGGATTTCCCGCGCCACTTCTTGCGAACGGGTGCGCCGCGCGGCCCCGTCCCGGCGCAATTCATCTTGCGCCGCACGCCGCGCCATCATCGCCATGCGCGCGGCTTCCACCTGCGTGCGGCTACGTTCCAGGCCGCTGCGGGCGCTGTCCAGATCATCAAGCTCGGCCAGCGCCTCCTCGGTTTCGGTCAGGCGGTTCAGCGCTTCTTCGGCTTCGGCCTGCATACGCTCCAGCGTCAGTTCCGCGCTTTCGCGTTTGGAGTGCAGCAGGCTGGCCTCGGCCTCTGCCCGGCTGGCGGTGCGGCTGGCTTCGGTCAGGCGGGATTCGGCGGCACGGCGGGCCTCGCGGGCCATGCGGTCGGCCTCGGCCATTTGCGTCAACCTGGCCTGACGCTGCTGATGCGCTTCGCGCGCAGCATCCTGCCGCCCCTCGGCCTCATCCAACTCGGCGCGCAAAGCGGACAGGCGGTTGATCTGCGTCAGCCGAATCGCAGCGGCGTTGGGCGCGTCTTCAGCCCGTTGCATAACCCCGTCCCAGCGCCACAGATCGCCCTCTCGCGTCACCAACCGTTGTCCGGGCGCCAGTGCTGCGTGCAGGTCCGGCCCCTGCGCGGCGTCAATCAACCCGACCTGCGACAACCGGCGCTGCAGTTCGGCAGGCGCGCGCGTGTGGGCGGCCAGCGGTAACGCCCCGGCGGGCAAAGGCGTCGGCGCGTCATAGGTGGGCAGGTTGTGCCAGCCGGTGCCCTGCGCCACCGGCGGCAGGCGCAGATCATCGGCCAAGGCCGCGCCCAGCGCGTGCTCGAACCCGGGGTCGACGGTGATCTGATCCAGGATCCCGCCTTCGGCATCGGAATCGCGGGCGATCAACCGTTCCAGCGCGCCCAATTCAGCCGCCAATGCCTTGGCTTCCCCTTCGGCAGAGGCACGGGCGGCGCGCGCTTCAACCTCTTGCGCCTGCGCTTCGGCGCGCGCGTCTTCGGTCTCGATCAACGTTTCTTCGGCGGCTTCCAGCAAGTCCTGCGCTGCATCCCGCGCATCTGCGGCGTCTTCTTGAGCCTGCACTGCGGCGTCCAACGCTTCGGCGGCTTGCTGGGCTTCGGCGGCGGCGGACTGCGCCCCGGCACTGGCGCGCGCACCCTCGGCCCGCGCGTCATTGGCTTGCCGGGTCAGCGCCTGATGGCGGGCGGACAGCCGCGCGACATCTTCGGTGGCCTCTGTCAGATGCGCCTCGGCGTCGGCCAGGACGTCGGCGGCCTCTCGCGCGATCTCAACCGCCTCTTCCAGCTTCTGCTCGTGGCCATCGCCGGCACGGTCCAGTTGCTCATACTCCCATTGCAGCCGCTCGATGGTCTCATCGGCGTCGGTCGCCAAACCGGCTTCGCGCTGCGCATCCAACCTGAGCTGCTCAATCCGGGCCATCAGCGCCTGCACAGCCTCGCGGGCGCGTGCCTCTTGATCGGCCAATGTATCGCGCTGCACCTGAAGCCGCTGCAGGATGGCCCCGGCAATCGCCTCTTCCTCACGCAAGGGCGGCAGGGCATCTTCGGCACGTTCGCGCAGCGTTCCAGCCTCGCGCGCCATGCGTTCGGCAGCGGCGGCGGCCTGAATCGCTTCGGTCAAGGCTGTTTGCACCTCGGCGCGCGCCTGGGATGCTTCGCGCCAACGGCGGTACAGCAACATCCCTTCGGCACGGCGCAGTTCAACCGCGATTTCCCGGTAGCGCGCCGCTTGCCGCGCCTGCCGCGCCAGCACCGTCATCTGCTGTGCCAGTTGCTCTACGGTATCGCCAACCCGTTCCAGGTTGGTTTCCGTGCCATTCAGCCGCAGCTCGGCTTCATGACGGCGCTGATACAGGCCAGAGATCCCGGCCGCTTCCTCAAGAATCCGCCGCCGGGCCTTTGGCTTGGCGTTGATCAGCTCGGATATCTGCCCCTGCCGCACCAATGCGGGGGAATGCGCCCCTGTTGACGCATCGGCGAATAGCATCTGCACATCGCGCGCGCGCACGTCCTTGCCGTTGACCTTATAGGCCGACCCTGCATCGCGCGTGATACGCCGCGTCACGTCCAGCGTATCGGAGTCGTTGAACCCAGCGGGCGCCAGCCGGTCCGAATTATCGACGCCAAGCGCCACTTCGGCAAACGCCCGCGCACCCCGGCTGCTGGTGCCGGCGAACACCACGTCCTCCATCCCCGAACCACGCATTGCCGTGGGTCGGTTTTCCCCCATCACCCAGCGCAGAGCCTCCAGCAGGTTGGATTTCCCGCAGCCGTTCGGCCCGACAACACCAGTCAGCCCTTCGTTGATGACCAATTCGGTCGGATCAACGAAGCTTTTGAAACCGTTCAGGCGCAGGCGGGTGAATTGCACGGACGAATCCCTTTGGGGCTGGGTGGGCAGTGTCCCTTGGGTCTGCAGATGAGTCAAGAAACGCACGCCCGATGTGGCGGGGAACTGCGCTTTATCCACAACATATTGCGGCGTTTCGGGGATGTTGACGGCGTTCGACAGGCCGCGCAAACTGCCGCCATGACAGCCCAACACCCGTTTGCCCGGCTTGGCGACAAGGATGATCTGCGCCCCGTTCTGGCGCTGATGCACCGCAGTTTTGCCTATATGGACGGGGTGATCGACCCGCCGACATCCCTGCACCGCCTCTCACTTGAGGATCTGCACCGCGCCGCCCGGACCGCGGAATTGTGGGTGATCCCTGGCCCTGCCGCTTGCATGATCCTGACCCCGCAACATGACACGCTGTATCTGGGCAAGATGGCCATCGACGCGCGGCACACAGGCCAAGGGTTGGCGCGGCGGTTGATCAACCACGCGGTGGACCGAGCACGTGCACTGGGGTTCGCCAGCGTCACCTTGCAAACACGCGTCGAATTGACCGCGAACCAGGCTATTTTCCAGCGGCTGGGTTTCATCGAAATCGGGCGCACGGCGCACCCGGGTTACACGCGGCCCACGTCGATCATCTACCGACGTAGCGTGGCCGGGGTGACCTCTGCTAAACTTGGCAATCCCAGGTTTTCCCTTGGCGGAACGCCCCACGGACACTAGCCTTGCACAGGCAACCACCGCTAAATTGCACCACACAGAAAGTGCGAACAGCCAAACCGGAGGAATTATCCATGAAAACCCTGACGTTACGCCTGCTGCGAAGCCTGGTCATTGCCGTGGCCGTTGCTACCGCCCCTTTTGCCGCCATGGCCGAGGTCAACCGCGTCGCCATTCATGTCGATGAAAACGACCCACAGCGCATGAACATGGTGCTGAACAACGCCAACAACATCATCTCGTATTACCAAAGCCAGGGGGAAGAGGTCGAGGTGCAGATCGTCGCTTATGGCCCCGGGCTGCACATGCTGCGCGCCGATACCTCGCCTGTGATTGACCGGATCAGCTCCATGTCGATGCAGCACCAAAACCTCAGCTTCGCGGCTTGCAACAACACGCTTCAGGGCATGCAACGCCGCGCCGGTCACGATATCGCGCTGCTTGAAGAGGCCAACGTCGTTCCGTCGGGCGCGGTCCGTCTGATCGAATTGCAACAGCAAGGCTGGGCCTATTTGCGGCCGTAACGGGTTGGTCGCAACGTCGGGGCTGCACATTGGCCCCGACATGCGCTACCGCTGCGCAAACAACGGAGACTGCACATGTTCAAAGCCCTTGTCGTCGAAAAATCCGAATCCGGTGAAACCAGCGCCACAGTTCAGGAACTGTCAGATGATCGCCTGCCCGAAGGCGACGTGACCGTTGCCGTCGAATATTCGACGCTGAACTACAAAGACGGGCTGTGTCTGTCGGCGGGCGGCGGGCTGGTGCGCAAATATCCGCATGTGCCGGGCATCGACTTTGCCGGCACGGTCGAACACTCGGATGATCCGCGCTACCGGGCCGGCGACAAGGTGGTCCTGACCGGCTGGCGCGTCGGCGAAGTGCATTGGGGCGGATATGCCACCCGCGCCCGGGTCAAAGCCGACTGGCTGGTACCGCTGCCCGAAGGGCTGACCACGCGGCAAGCAATGGCCGTCGGCACCGCCGGGTTCACGGCGATGTTGGCTGTGATGGCGCTGGAAGATCACGGGCTGGCCCCCGGCGCAGGCGAGGTTCTGGTTACCGGCGCGGCCGGTGGCGTTGGATCCGTCGCCGTGGCGCTTCTGGCACGGCTTGGCTATCAGGTCGCTGCCGTCACTGGGCGCGCGTCGTTGGAGCCCTATCTGCGCGACCTGGGCGCCAGCCGCATCATCTCGCGGGCAGAATTGGCCGAAACGGTCAAACGCCCGCTGGAAGCGGAATCCTGGGCGGGCTGCGTGGACAGCGTGGGCGGGCCGATGCTGGCACGTGTTCTGGGGCAAATGAAGTACGGCGCATCGGTTTCGGCGGTCGGTTTGGCGGGCGGCGCACAGCTGCCGGCAACGGTGATCCCGTTCCTGCTGCGCGGTGTGAACCTGCTGGGCATCGACAGCGTGATGCGCCCCTATTCCGACCGCGTGCGCGCCTGGGCCCGGATCGCCCGCGACCTGCCGATGGACAAGCTGGAGGCCATGGTCAACCCACAGGGCCTGTCGGACCTGCCAGCGCTGGGTGAGGCCATTCTGAAAGGTCAGGTTCAGGGCCGTGTCGTGGTTGACGTCAACGCCTGACGCAAACGATCTTTGGGCCGGACGCATGCCGGCCCAACCACTCTGCCCAAAGCTGCGCCCTAGTTCTCAGGCACCGCTGCGGCCATTTCGGCCGGATCCAGAACGCCCATTTCCTCGAAATACCTCAACGCACCGGGGTGCAGGTCAATCGGCAAACCGGTGCGCGCGCTTTCCAGCGACAGCCCGCAGGCGGCGGCATGTACTCCGCACAAATACTCCAGGTTTTCGAAAATGGCCTTTGTAATCTGATAGACGTCTTCGTCTGGAATGTCGGCTCGCACCGCCAGGAAGTTTTGCATCGCGACCGTCTGCAGCGGTTCCTCCACGCCCGGATACGCCCCCCCAGGAATGGTCACCGTTGTCAGCAGCCCCATACCGCCATCCAACTGCGCCGCCTGTTCATTGGTCACCGACAACAGCCGAACACCGTCATTCATACGGGTAAACGCATCCACAACGGCAGCGGCGCCCATTCCACTGCTGATATTGACCCCGCCAATCTGGCCATCAATCAGCATCTGCACCGACTGCGTGGAATCCTCACTGACCACCCCCCAATCGGACGTATCAAGCCCATAGTTGGTGAACAGGATGCTGTTCGCGTAGGCCGTCCCAGACCCCTCCGCACCCATCGAAAAGCCCTGCCCTGACAGATTGACCAGATCGTCCAGCGTCCCGCTTTCCACCAGATCGCTGCGCATCAGGAAATGTTCGACATCCGGCCACAGCATCGCCACGGCCCGCAACTCATCCTGCGGACCAAAGGCCACGGTCTGATCCGTCACCTCCTGCACCCAATCCCCGGCCAGAACCTGCAAGATGCCAAACTGCGCCGCATCTTCGTGCATCAACGCGATATTCTCGATCGACCCTTCAGAGGTGATCGCCTGCATGTCGATCCCGTGGGACCCCTGCAAATGGATCTTGGCCAACAGGGCAATCGCCACACCGACCGGGTAATAGGTGCCCCCCTCGGCTGCGGTCGCAAGCGTATAAAGCCGCGGCGCGTCCTGGGCCATGGCGGGCGCTCCTACTGACAGCGCAAGGGCCAGCGCCGTGAAAGCCCGTCGGGAAAGTTTGATCGGCATGAGGTCGCTCCGTTCGGAAGGGCATTGGTCAGGGCGCACTCCACAGATTGCCCGATGCCCCGCAGATTTCAACCCGCTATACGCCCCGGCCAATGCATCGAACAGCCCGGCCTGACATCGCCCACGTTACATTGCCGTGAAGTGGGCTGCCCTTTCCCCTTTGCAACTGGTCCGAACAATTTGATTAAAATTGCGCATCTTTGTGCCGTAAATATCCTGGGGTGAGCCGCGCAGCGGCGAGGGGCGAAGCCCCTAACCCTCCAGGATCAGCGACGCCGCCTTCTCCGCGATCATCAACGTCGGCGAATTGGTGTTCCCACTGATGATCACCGGCATCACCGACGCATCAACCACCCGCAACCCACGCACGCCATTCACCCGCAAATCCGGGCCGACCACAGCGCGCGGATCGGTGCCCATGCGACAGGTGCCCACGGGGTGAAAGATCGTCGTACCGATCTCACCCGCCGCCTTGATCAGGTCGTCATCGCTTTGCGCCGCGTCACCGGGCATGAATTCGGACGGCGCATAGCGCGCCATCGCCGGGGCCTGCATGATCCGCCGCGTCAGGCGCAGCGCGCGAACAGCGACCCTGCGGTCCGTTTCGGCAGACAGGTAATTCGGAGCAATCCGCGGCGGCGTCATCGGATCCGGCGTGGTGATGTGAACCGTCCCCCGGCTGTCTGGGCGCAAATGGCAGACCGATGCGGTGATCGCAGGGAACGGATGCAGGTTTTCGCCGAACGCGCCCAGGGACAGGGGCTGCACGTGGTATTCCAGGTCCGCACGATCGACATCCGGACCGGACCGGGCAAACGCCCCCAACTGGCTGGGCGACATCGACATCGGGCCGCGGCGTGTCGTCGCGTATTCCAGCGCAATCCGTGCTTGCCCCAGCCAGGAATTCGCCATGGTGTTCAGCGTCTTCGCGCCGTGGACCTTGTAGGCCATGCGCATCTGCAAATGGTCTTGCAGGTTTTCACCCACATCGCTGTCATGGCGCACGCCAATGCCCTGGCGCTGCAAGACCGCCGCCGGGCCGATGCCCGACAGTTGCAGCAACTGCGTTGAACCGATGGACCCGGCTGACAAGATCACCTCGGCATTCGCCCGTTCCTCGCACAACATCCCGTCACGCAGATAGCGCACGCCGACGCAGCGGTCGCCCTCGAATATCAACCCTTGGGCCTGCGCGTTGGTGTGAATGTTCAGGGTGCGACGGCCCCGCGCCGGGCGCAAAAAGGCCTTGGCCGTGTTCCAGCGCCAGCCGGCGCGCTGGTTGACCTTGAAATACCCAACACCCTCGTTGTCGCCGGTGTTGAAATCCGGCGTCGCGCGAATGCCGGTTTGCTCCGCCGCTTTGGCCCAGTCATCCAGAATATCCCAATGCAGGCGCTGATTTTCCACGCGCCATTCGCCACCGGTGCCGTGCATGTCGCCCGGGTCACCCGCTGCGTAATCCTCATGCTGCTTGAAAAACGGCAAAACATCGTCCCAGCCCCAGCCGGTATTGCCCATCTGGCGCCATTGGTCGTAATCAGCCGATTGCCCGCGCAGATACAGCATTCCGTTGATCGACGAGCAGCCGCCAAGGATCTTGCCGCGCGGATACAAAAGGGACCGCCCGTTCAGCCCCGCCTCTGGTGCGGTCTTCAGCAGCCAGTCGGTGCGCGGATTACCGATGCTGTGCAGATACCCCACCGGAATGTGGACCCAGATGTAATTGTCGCGGCCCCCCGCCTCCAACAGCAGAACTTTGGACTTGGCGCTCAGGCGGTTGGCCAGCAGGGCGCCCGCGCTGCCCGCACCGACAATGATGTAATCGTAATGTGCCATAAGTCCTCCGGATTTCAGCCATTTTACCCGTTGCCGATTCGGATGCAAACGCGCATTCATGCTAGACCCAAACACAAGTGTTGGGGCGGGGAACCCCGCCTATGCTACCCCTAGCGGTTGCTGAAATTGGTCAAATTTGCTACCCAAGAAGGCAGTTGAGTCCAACTTGAATGACGACCCGCCAAGGGCCGCGCCCACTGGATCGAGGCAGATATGAAACGCATCCTGATTTCCGCAGCACTTGCCACCGCGATGCTGACACCTGTTGCTGCGGCGGCTGGCCCCATTGAAACCGCCTGCAATCGGTCGGATCGCTCGCAATCGACGCGGTCCCTGTGTCGCTGCATCGACGCCGTCGCGCGTGATACACTCACCCGGTCAGAGCAACGCCGCGCGGCGGGATTCTTCACCGATCCAGATGAAGCCCAACGCGTGCGTATGTCCTCGTCACGCCGCGACAATGCGTTTTGGGAAAGCTACCGCGCTTTCGGCGCCGCTGCAGAGCGGATCTGTTCTTAAGGCGCCCGCTGCGCCTGAACTCGTGCCTGAACCCGTGCCCGGACCCTTGAGCGCCACAGCGTGAACAATCCCGCTGACACCACGATCCCCGCCCCAATGGCCACATTGGGGCGCAATGCCTCATTGAACACCAAAATCCCCAAGGCCGAGGCGAATACCAGTTGCAGATACGCCAAGGGTTGAATGGCGCTGGCTTCGGCCAATTCATAGGCCCGGATCAACAGAAAGTGGCTGAAGGCGGACGTGACACACAAGGTCGCCATCCAGCCCCAATCGGCGGGTGTCATCGGTTCCCAGAACCAACCGCCAATCACAGTTGTCACCACCGCACCGATCACCCCCATCCAGAAAAAGCTGACGGCGCCGCTGTCTGCGCGGGACACAAACCGCGTCAGCAGACTGTAGAGCGCGAACATCCCGGCCGCCAGAAGCGGGATCAGCGCCTCTAGTTGGAACACGCCAAACCCGGGTTCCAGGATCACGATCACCCCGACGAAGCCAACGCCTATCGCCACCCAGCGACGCCACCCCACCTTTTCGCCCAACACCGGGCCAGACAGCGCCGCCACAATCAGCGGATAGACGGCAAACACGGCGTGGCTTTCGACCAGCCCCAAAACCGTAAAGGCCGCGACCATCACCAATATTTCCAGCGAAATCAGAATGCTGCGAAAGCCTTGCACCCAGGGCATCCCCGATGTCGCAGCCCGTTTCAGCCCGCCCGCACTGCGCGACGCCAATGCAATCACGAAGGCGGCAAAGAACCAGTACCGCACCATGATCACCATGAAGACGTTGTATTCCCCCGCCAAGTGACGAGAGATTCCATCCTGCATGGCAAATACAAACGTCGCCGCGACCATCATCCAGACACCGCGATTGATGTTCTGCGGGGTCATGCGGGCATCCTGCCAATGGTCATGTGTTTCTTTCGCCCGAAGCCCGGCACGCGCTGCACAGTGAACCCGGCGGCTGCCAATCCGCGCCGCACGTGGCCCGCGGCGGTATAGGTGGCCAACGTGCCGCCGGGCGCGGTATGCGCACCGACCTGCGCCATCAGGTCTTCGCCCCACAGTTCCGGGTTTCGGGCCGGGGCAAAGCCATCCAGAAACCACGCATCTGCCTGCCCGTGCCACTGGCCGAGTGTGTCGCGCGCATCGCCGATGCGGATCTGGGCGATGACACCGGGCAACGTCAGGTGGCGGACGGGGCCGGTTGCCTCGGCCCAGGCGCGCGTCAGATCCCCGGCCATTGCCAACCCAAACGGTGCCAAGGCCCGCGCCATGTCATCGGCGCGCATCGGAAACGCCTCGAACGAAGTGAACCGCAGGGTGCCCGGCCCGGTCCAGGCCTGCGCCAACATCAGTAGGTTCAACCCGGTGCCAAAGCCCAGTTCGGCCACGTGAAACCCGTCCCGCAATCGCAGCGGCAAGTCATTGCCCGCCATGAATACATGTTGTGATTCCGCCAACCCGCCCGTGAAATACGGGTCATCGAACGCCGTGGCAACGGGCGCGTCGGTGTCTGTCCATGTCAGGGCGGGGTGGTTCATGGCGCGGTGCGGCGTTAGGAATGAACAGACAGTGGCGCGGCTCCGGGGGAATGGCAATGGCACAAATCACGGTGATGGGTGCAGGGATCTTTGGCTTGTCGGCTGCGTGGATCCTGGCGCGGCGCGGCGCACAGGTGACGGTCGTCGAACAGACAGCGGTTGGGGCGGGGTCGTCGGGGGGAACCGTCGGCGCGTTGGCCCCGCATGTCCCCGAAAACTGGAACCCAAAGAAGGCTTTTCAGCTAGAAAGCCTGTTGATGGCGGCAGAATTCTGGGCCGACGTTGCGCAGGTGTCGGGCGTTGATCCGGGCTATGGCCGTTTGGGCCGTGTGCAGCCCATCGCAGACCTTGCCGCGCTGGACCGCGCGCATGAGCGCGCCGTGGGCGCACAGAAGTTGTGGCAAGGGCGTGCCGAATGGCGGGTTGTGCGGCTGAATGAAACGCCGGGGCTGAGTTTTCACAGTCCCAGCGGTTGGGCCATCCACGACACGTTGAGCGCCCGACTGGCCCCGCGCGCCGCACTGCATGCGTTGGCCACGGGGTTGCGCAAACTGGGGGCAGGATTTGACACCGGCACAGCGCCCCCACCCAACGCGGACCTTGTGCTGTGGGCGACCGGTGCTGCCGGGTTGGAGGACCTTGGCGCGGATCTTGGAAAACCCATGGGCGGCGCCGTCAAGGGACAAGCTGCGGTGTTGCAAGCAAGCTTCCCCAACGCCCCACAAGTGTTCGTGGATGGCCTTCACATCGTTCCGCACGCCGATGGAACCGTGGCGGTTGGTTCCACGTCCGAGCGTCTCTTTGCCCACGCCACACACACCGACGAACAGTTGGAGACAATCATCGGCCGGGCGCGGGCCGCGTGCCCAGAGTTGGCCGACGCACCGGTGATCGATCGTTGGGCCGGTTTGCGCCCACGCAGCCCATCACGCGCGCCAATGCTGGGGGCATGGCCGGGGCGCGCCGGGCATTTCGTGCTGAACGGCGGGTTCAAGATCGGCTTTGGAATGGCACCGAAGCTGGCACATTTGACCGCCGATCTGTTGCTGGAGGGGCGAGACGCCATCCCCGCCGGCTTTCGGATTGAGGATAACCTGAACACCAAAGCCCGCTAAACAGAAAGGGCCCCGACCGGCAATCGCGGTCAGGGCCCCTACTTGTTCAGTGTCGCTTGGACTTAGTGCATCCGCGCGTCGACAGTCTGGATCGAATCTTCGATCAGTTTGCCGGCAGCGTCCGCGCCCAGGTTCTTGGTGATCAGGTCACGGGCCGCACCAACGGCCACCGAAATCGCCTGGTTGCGCACCTCGCGTACGGCACCTGCTTCGGCGGCAGCAATCGAATCCTCGGCTGCCCGCAGGCGGCGTGCAATCGACGCCTCCAGATCAACCCGCGCCTGCTGCGCTGCAACCTCGGCATCTGCCTTGGCTTTCGCAACAATGCGCTCTGCCTGATCCTTGACTTCGGCCTTCTTGCGCTCAAACGAGGCCCGCAGCTCTTGCGCGTCTTCACGCAACTTGCGGGCTTCTTCCAGCTCGGCACGAATGGCGTCGGCACGCTTGTCCAACTGCCCCACCAAAAGGCCGGGGACCTTATAGTAGATCAACACACCCACAAACAGCAGGAACGAGATCAACACCACGAAGTTGGTGTTGCGCAGCGAGAAGAACGGACCGCTGGCCGCAAAGGCCGGCGATGCCATAAACACGGCGATCAGGGTTAGGAGCCGGGTCATGCGGCACCCCCTTTCAACTGGGCAGTCACCGCAGCCGTTACAGAACGCGCATCAGCAGAGACGCCGAACGAGCCCAGCAACTCTTTGGTCGTGTCCTTGGCAACCGTTTTCACCGCCTCAGCAGCCGAGTCACGGATCTCTCCGATCCGGGCCTGCGATTCCGCAGTGCGTGCGGCAATCTCGGCATCGGCTTTGACGATCGCCGCGTTAAGATCCTTCTGGATCTCAGCTTTGGCGTCTTCAATCACCTTGGCAGCCGCAGCGCGTGCGTCATCCAGCGCCTGATGATAGGCGGCTTCAGCCTCAGCGGCTTGGCCTTTGAACGTTTCCGCAGCGGCGATATCGTTGGTAATTGTCCCGGTCCGTTCGGCCAGAACCGAACCGATACGGGGCAATGCCACGCGCGAAAGAATGAAGTATAGAACGACAATCGTGACCAGAAGCCAGAAGATCTGGTTCCCGAAAGTCGAAAAATCGAGCTGCGGCATTCCGCCCGAGCTTGCCGCGTCAGCGGCATGACCGGCGTCAGCTGTGTGCTCTGCAACTTGCTCGGCTGTATCTGCAGACATGGCGTCCTCCTGATGGACCGTAACCGTCGGGTGCGCGTTCCCACCCACCCGACCGTAAGGATCACGGAAAGGTCAGGATCAGACGGCGAACATCAGCAGCAGCGCGACGAGGAACGAGAAGATCCCCAGCGCTTCGGCAAACGCAATACCGATGAACATGGTGGCCGTCTGGCCAGCAGCAGCGGACGGGTTGCGCAGGGCACCCAGCAGGAAGTTGCCAACAACGTGACCCACGCCGACAGCGGCGCCGCCCATGCCGGTACAGGCCAGACCAGCACCGATGTAAGCACCCATTTGTACGATATCGCCTTCCATAGCAGTAGCTCCTTACGATTGGAATTTGGCTTGATTGATGAACCCGGCCTTAGTGCCCAGGATGCAGCGCATCCTTCAGATACACACAGGTCAGGATGGTAAACACGTAGGCCTGGATAAAGGCCACGAGAACTTCCAGGCCGTACATCGCGGTGATCGCGATGATCGACAGGGGGGTGACGGCGACGCCGACAGCCGAAATCAGGATCAGCGGCGTGAACGCTGCGAACACCTTGATCACAGCGTGACCCGCCATCATGTTGCCCGCCAAACGAATGGAGTGGCTGACCGGGCGCACGAAGTAACTGATCACCTCGATCAGCGCCAGGATCGGACGCAATACCAAGGGTGCCGACGACACCCAGAACAGCCCCAAGAATTTCAATCCGTTGACGTAAAATCCGACAATGGTCACGGTCAGGAACACCGCCATCGCCAGAACCGCAGTCACGGCAATATGCGACGTTGGCGTGAATGCCATTGGCAGCAGGCCCAGCACGTTCGAAAACAGGATGAACAGGAATAGGGTGAACACATATGGGAAGAACTTCAGCGCGTCTTTACCGGCGATGTCTTCGACCATCTTGTGAATGAAGCCATAGGCCAGTTCGGCCACCGACTGAATGCGCGTCGGCACGATTGCGCGGCCCCGGGTGCCCAGAACGAACAACAAGGTCGCCGCAAGCACGGTAATCGCCATCCACAGCGCCGCGTTCGACACCGTAAAGAAGCTCAACTCGTCACCGCCGCCCAGCGGGCGCACGATGAACTGATCCATCGGGTGGAAAGCCAGGCCTTCGCTATGCTCTTCCGCTGCCACGTTCAGTCCCTTTCGTCCTCGGCGGTCTGACCCGCCGCTTTCATGCTTTGGCGCTGAACCTCTTGTGCGGACCGCATCATCACGCGGATACCGGCCACAAGGCCCAGCAATATGAACAGTACCAGAAACAGCGGCATGGTCCCAAACAAGGTATCCAGCCCGAATCCAACACCAAAGCCGATCAAGATACCGGCTACCAACTCTGTCACCATGCGCCAGGCGTGTTGCGCCATCTCATGGCCGTCTGCCACCTTGTTGGACTCAGGTGCTTGCACCTTTTTCATCCTTGCCAGCCGCTCATCGAACGCACGCAGGCGCTCCAGATCATCGGGGTCGGACATGGATAAAGCCCTCAGGTCGGTCGAGCGCAACCTAGAAGCCGACGCGTACAGAGTCAAGCTGCAACACAATCCCATAACACTTTGTATTGGCTTATATTTTTTCCGAACCGCTCCACGAAACACCGCGCCAAACGCTCTCATTGCTGCGATTGCACATTCAACCATTTGGTTGATTGTTCCGCCCTGTGGCGTCACACTGCCCCCATGGTCACACAGCCCCACCTCGATATCATCTTCATGGCCCTCGCCGATCCCACGCGTCGGGCGATCCTGTCGATGCTGCTGGAAGACGACATGGCCGTCAGCGACGTCGCCGAGCCAATCAGCATGTCCCTCGCCGCGGTGTCCAAACATTTGGCCATCCTTGCCAATGCCGGGCTGATCAGCCAGGAAAAGCGCGGCCGCGTCAAATGGTGCAAATTGGAGCCGGACGCATTAAGGTCCGCAACCGTCTGGATGCAGGCCTTTGGCCAGTTCGAACCCGTTCATCTTGATGCCTTCGAACGCTTCTTGCAAACGGAACTGGCAGACCCCACCGATGGCGGGCCGCTCTGAACGCCGCGCACCCAGACCCCATCTCCATCGTTTTCATCTTTCCCAAAATACTCTGGGGGTGAATGGCCGAAGGCCAGCGGGGGCAACGCCCCCGTCACGCCGTTCCAACGGCGTGCCCGGGTCGCGCGGGCGCCAGCCCGTGCGAAACCGCTACCTGCGCATACGCTCCAGCAGGGCCAGGGACACATAGCCATCCGGCGGCAACCCGTTCGCCGCTTGCCAATCCCGGACCGCAGCCAGCGTGCCGGATCCAACGCGCCCGTCAATCACGCCCGCGTACAGTCCGGATCGCTGAAGCAGCCGCTGCAATTCCTCGCGCTCGGACCGGCCCAGCGGGCGGTCGTCGCGCGGCCAGTCAGCGGCGAACTCATCGCCCCCGCGCAGCCGATCCGCCAAATGCCCGACCGCAATCGCATAGGCGTCGGCGTTGTTGTAGCGCTTGATCACACGGAAATTGCGAAATGTCAGAATGGCCGGGCCACTGGATCCGGCGGGAAACATCAGCGTCGCCTCGCCGGTTCGCGGTAATTCACCCCCGGGCTGTGCGCGAATGCCCAAGCCAGCCCAATCCCGCACGCTACGGCTGGTGTTGGCCAGGCGGGGGTTGAAATTCGCCGGAATGCGCACCTCTACACCCCATGGCTGCCCGGTTTGCCAGCCGTGCCGCGCCAGATACGCGGCGGTAGACGCCAGCGAATCCGTTGGGTCATCCGACCAGATATCCCGGTGGCCATCGCCCCGGAAATCGACCGCGTATTCCAGATAACTGGTTGGAATGAACTGCGTGTGCCCCATTGCGCCGGCCCAACTGCCAGTCATCTGTTCGGGCGTCACGTCGCCTGCCTGAAGGATCTGCAACGCGCCGATCAGCTGCGCCTCATAGAATCCGGCGCGGCGGCTGCCCATGGCCAGGGTTGTCAGCGCCGGAATGATCCGCACGTCCCCGCGCAACGCCCCAAACGCGCTTTCCAAGCCCCAGACCGCAACGATAACTTCGCGCTCAACACCGTAGCGCGCTTCGATCTCATCCAGCACAGCCCGGTGATTGCGCAGCATCGTGCGCCCATTTCGCAGCCGCGAGGCCGAAACGGCGCTGTCCAGATACGCCCAGATCGGGCGCGAAAACTCAGGTTGGCGCGATTCCCGTTGAAGGATCTCGGGGTTTGTTTGCAATCCCGCGAAGCCGCGGTCCAACGTTGTGCGGCGGATCCCTTCGGCCATGGCCCGCCGTCGAAACCCGCGCAGCCAATCGGCAACTGCCGGATCGGACGGCCCAGCCAATAACCCTGACGGGCGGGCCGGTGGCCGGATTGATTGGGCCGGTGCCAAAGCCAGCACTGCGGCGGGGGGGTCCGCGCGCGGGGTGTCCGCGATGACCCCTTGAGCCGGGCGTGGAACCGGAAAGATGGACCGCTCGATCGTGGCCCTGGCCTCCATCGACGCGACGGGCGCCATGACCACCCCCAGTGCAAGGGCACGCATGTGTTTCATAGGCCTGCTCTGTTTTATTGTTGTGCGGTGTTTGGCTGGAATTCTAGCGCAAATTGCCAAGGCTCGAAACCCGCGGCAGTTCAGGTAAGCGGAACCACGCAATCGCAGATCCGCAGCTTGACCCGTGTGCCAATGGGGTGCTGCGCGCCGGGTCCGGACAGGACAATCATGCACTCCTCGCCTTCCTGCACCCAGTAGATCTGATCATGGCCGCGAAATTCCCGTCCGACAATGATCGCGGCACCGTTCAGATCCGGTTCGAGCATGATCTGCTCTGGCCGCACCGCCAGCGTCACCGCGCCATTCGCCGCGCGGCTCATGGGCAGGTCACCGAAGGCGGTCTGGACGTGCATCCCATCCGCTGTGCCACGCAAAATGTTGGACCGCCCAATAAAATTTGCGACGAATTCGTTGACCGGATTGCGGTAGATTTCGTCCGGCGTGCCAACCTGCACAACCCGCCCGTGGTCCATCACGGCAATCCGGTCCGCCAGCGCCAGCGCCTCTTCTTGATCATGGGTGACCAGAATGCCCGCCGAACCGGTGGATTTGAGCAGTTTACGAACCTCTTGCCGGGTTTCCACGCGCATCTTGGCATCCAGATTTGAGAACGGCTCGTCCAGCAAGATCAGTTTCGGCGCAACGGCCAAGGCCCGCGCCAATGCGACGCGCTGTTGCTGGCCGCCGGACAACTGGTGTGGACGGCGCTTGCCCAGATCCGCCAACCCGACCAGCGCCAACATCTCCTCGGCGCGGGCCTTGGCCTGCGCGCGCGGCAGTTTGCGCAAGCCAAAACGCACATTGTCCAGCACACTCAAATGCGGGAACAGCGCGTAGTCCTGAAACACAAATCCGATGCCGCGTGCCTCTGGTGTCAGGTGGGTGATGTCCTGCCCCTCAAACAGGATGCGCCCTTCGTCAGGGGCTTCGAACCCGCCAATCATGCGCAATGTGGTGGTCTTGCCGCAGCCGGATGGGCCAAGAAGCGCCAACAACTCACCCTCACCCAGCGCCAAGCTGACCCGTTCGACCGCCGCCGCATCGGCATGAAGAAACGTCTTGCGCAGGCGGTCGACGTCCAGCAGCGTTTTGGTCGGGCGCTGCCTGTAGCCCAACGGCGTCGCCTCGGCCGGCATGCGGAATGTCAGGGTCTTTGGCAGCTCTGTCATGGGTCTCTCTGGCCCCTTGTGGGATGGGCCGTGTGAAGGGGCGGGGCCAATTCCAACCGTTGCACTTGGGTATAATTTGCCGGGCGCGATGTCAAATTGCTTCTGCCCCGCTTTGACCATTTGGTCAAACAGGGGGATTGCGTGGCAAACAGCCCCGGCGCATACTTGATCGCTGAAAAAGCCCGGAACCCCAAGATGATCAACCGCAATACCGGAACGCCGCTGAACACTGACTGGTTCGACCGCGTGCGCATCAACCGCCCCGCCGCAGAACGCCGCGCCGCCACGCTGGCGACCCGGCGCAGCGTGAAAAAGGAATATCAGGCCGCTTGGCTGGTGAACGCGTTGCAATGCACGGACCTGACAACCCTTGCTGGCGATGACACCGATCACCGGGTCGAACGACTGTGCGCCAAAGCCCGTCGCCCGCTGGCCGACCATATTGTCGCGGGGCTGGGACTGACCGAAATGCCGAAAACGGGCGCGGTCTGCGTGTATCCCACGATGGTCGCCCCGGCCAAGCGGGCCCTGTCAAACAGCGGTATTCCCGTGGCCTCTGTTGCCACCGGGTTCCCGGCCGGTCTGATGCCATTCGACCTGCGGCTGGCCGAAATTCGCTATGCCGTTGATCAGGGCGCCGATGAGATTGATATCGTGATCAGCCGCGCGCACGTCTTCAACGGCAATTGGACCGCCCTTTATGATGAGATCGCCGCCATGCGCGAAACCTGCGGCACGGCGCATATGAAAGCCATCCTGGCCACGGGTGAGTTGTCAACGCTGTCCAACGTCTATGCGGCATCGATGGTGGCCATGCAGGCCGGCGCGGATTTCATCAAGACCTCAACCGGCAAGGAAAGCGTCAATGCCACCTTGCCCGTCAGCCTGACCATGGTGCGGGCCTTGCGTGACTATGGCGCGCGGACGGGTTTCAAGATTGGCTTCAAGCCCGCCGGCGGGATCAAGACCGCCAAGGACGCCATCGCCTGGCAAATCCTGATGAAAGAAGAATTGGGGCGCGATTGGCTGAACCCTGATCTGTTCCGCTATGGTGCGTCGTCGATGCTGGCGGATATTGAACGCCAACTCGAACACTATGTCACAGGGCGCTACGCCGCCTCTTATCGTCACGCGATTGCTTGAGGTTGATATGCCCACCGTCTCCGAGGTCTTGAACAGCATGGATTACGGCCCCTCCCCTGAATCCCCCGCCGCCGTCCAGGATTGGCTGTCTGCGCATGACGGCTTTGGCCATTTCATCAACGGCCGCTTCACCAAGCCCGCCGACACCTTCGCCAGCATCAACCCGGCCTCCGGTGTGGACCTGGCGCAGGTCAGTCTGGGCGATGCAGGGGATATCGACACTGCGGTGAAAGCAGCCCGCAAGGCAGCAAAGGGATGGGCGGCGCTGTCCGGTCATGCGCGTGCGCGCCATCTTTATGCCCTGGCTCGCCTGTTGCAAAAGCGGGAACGATTGTTCGCTGTTCTGGACTCCATGGACAACGGCAAGCCGATCCGCGAATCGCGGGATATCGACGTGCCGCTGGCCGTGCGCCATTTCTATCACCATGCCGGCTGGGCCGAACTTCTGGCCGATGAATTTCCCGGCCACCGCCCCCACGGCGTGTGCGGGCAGATCATCCCATGGAACTTTCCGCTGCTGATGCTGGCGTGGAAGGTTGCGCCTGCCCTGGCTGCGGGCAACACCGTGGTGTTGAAACCCGCCGAACAAACGCCGCTGACCGCACTGCTGTTTGCGGAACTTTGCATTGAGGCCGGACTGCCTGCAGGCGTCCTCAACATCGTGACCGGGGACGGCACCACAGGCGCGGCGCTGGTCGATCACCCCGATGTGGACAAGATCGCCTTTACCGGCAGCACCGACGTTGGCCGACGGATCCGCAACGCCACGGCGGGCAGCGGCAAGGCGCTGACGTTGGAGTTGGGCGGGAAATCCCCGTTTATCGTCTTTGATGACGCCGACCTGGACGCGGCGGTTGAGGGCGTGGTGGATGCCATCTGGTTCAATCAGGGCGAGGTCTGCTGCGCCGGGTCACGTATTTTGGTGCAGGAATCCGTGGCTGAGCACTTCACCGCGCGCCTGAAAACCCGCATGTCCAAATTGCGGGTGGGCGATCCGTTGGACAAATCCACCGACATCGGCGCGATTGTCGATCAGGTGCAACTGGCGCGCATTCAGGGGATCGTCGCGCAGGCGGTAGAGGAAGGCGCGGTGCTGCATCAAGCGCCGTCCCCCAACGGCCCCGGCAGCTTTTGCGCGCCGGGTCTGCTGACCGGACTGGGTGCCGCCAACATCGCCATGTCCGAGGAAATCTTTGGCCCCATCGTCAGTTTGATGACCTTCCGCACCCCGTCCGAGGCGGTGGAGCTGGCCAACAACACGCGCTATGGCCTGGCCGCGTCGATCTGGTCGGAAACCATCACCACCGCGCTGGACATTGCCGCATCGGTCAAGGCCGGTGTGGTCTGGATCAACGGCACCAACATGTTCGACGCCAACGCCCCCTTTGGCGGGATGCGAGAGTCAGGCTTTGGCCGCGAAGGCGCGCGCGAAGGGATGGCCGCCTATCTGACGCGCGACCTTGCCGGGAAACCCCGCAAGCCCGTCGGTGCGCTTTCCGCCAACCCCGGCGTTGTAACCGGTGTTGGAACCGGCGACGGCATCGACAGAACCCGCAAGCTGTATATTGGGGGCGCACAAAAACGCCCGGATGGCGGTGCGTCCTACACCGCGCAGGGCGCGCAGGTCCCGCTGGGCAACCGCAAGGATATTCGCAACGCTGTCGAGGCTGCGAACAAAGCGGCCGGCTGGTCCGCCGTGACCGGGCATAACCGCGCGCAGGTGCTGTATTTCCTGGCCGAAAACCTGAACGCACGCGCTGCCGAATTCGCCGCGCTGGTGGGGAAGGCAGAGGTCAACCTGTCCATTCAACGCGCCTTCTACTGGGCGGCTTGGGCCGACAAATTCGACGGCCGCGTGCATTCCACGCAATCGGCGCATGTCACGCTGGCGATGAAGGAACCTTTCGGCGTGATGGGCATCGTCGCACCCGAAGAGGCACCACTGCTGGGGTTCCTGTCGGCCTTGCTGCCGGCGCTGGCGATGGGCAACCGCGTGGTCGCTGTGGCGTCCCAATCCAACCCGGTGCCCGCGTTGGATTTGGTGCAGGTGTTGGAAACCTCGGACATTCCGGGCGGCGTTGTGAACATTGTCACCGGCCCGCGCACCGAATTGACGGATACACTGGCCAAGCATGACGGCGTGGCCGCGCTTTGGGTTTTTGGCGATACTGACACTTGCACGATGGCCGAACGCCTGTCGGCGGGGAACCTGAAACCGGTCTGGGCAGAACCCGTGCTGCGCGACTGGGCTGGCGCGGACGGTCAAAGCCGCGATTTCCTGCGCCGGGCGGTACAGGTGAAAACGGTGTGGGTGCCTTACGGAGCGTGACGGCCGTGACAGACATTCTTCCCCTTGCCGCCAATCTGGCCGCGCTTGCGTCGGCCCTCATCCTTTTGGGGCTGTCGTTAGGTCAACTGTTGCAGCCGGCGATTGGCTTTTGGCCACCGCCCGCGCCTGAAAGCTGGCAAAGCCGTCTGTTCCGGGCGTTGTTTCGTGTGCTCTTCTATGGCCTCCTGATCGGCAGTTTTGCGTGGCTCTGGCAGAATGGTGCGGCTGTGTCCCCTCTTCGTATCGGGGTTTCGGCCCTGTTGTTCTGCATCGGGTTTGGTGTCGCATTGGCGGCGACCGGCGCGCTGGGATGGGGCAATGCCTTTGGCGCGCAGGACGGCCTGAGAACAACAGGGATCTTTGCGTATTCACGCAACCCCATCTATCTGGCGACGTTTTTTGGGCTGGCAGGATGGGGCTTGCTGGTCAGCGAGCCGATGATCAGGGTCGTTCTGATCTTGTGGGCGATCCTGTATGTCGTGGCCGTCTTTCTAGAAGAACGCTGGCTCTCGGAACGCTATGGTGCCGACTTTGACGCCTACCGCAACCGCGTGCGCCGCTTTGTCTGAATGAAAAAGACGGCCCCAAGGGGCCGCCTTTTTGTTCATATATCAACGGATCACTTCAGCGACCGCTCCACCGTTTCGCGCTCGAAGATTTCGATCACGTCGCCCTGGCGGATGTCCTCGTAGTTCTCGAACGCCATACCACATTCCTGACCCGAGATGACTTCCTTCACCTCGTCCTTGAAGCGTTTCAGCGTTTTCAGCGTGCCTTCGTGGATCACCACGTTGTCGCGCAGCAGGCGCACGCCAGCCGAACGACGTGCCACGCCTTCGGTGACCAGACAACCGGCGACCTTGCCGACGTTGGACACTTTGAACACATCGCGGATTTCGGCGTAGCCGATGAAGTTTTCGCGCACTTCGTCCGACAACAGGCCCGACGCCGCCGCTTTGATATCGTCGATCAGATCGTAGATGATCGAATAATAGCGGATTTCGACGCCCTTTTGCTGGGCCGAGGTCCGCGCCGTCGCATTGGCACGAACGTTGAAGCCGATGATCGGCGCGCCCGAAGCTTCGGCCAGACCAACATCCGAGTCGGTGATGGCGCCCACACCGTAGTGCAGAACCCGCACGCGCACTTCGTCGTTGCCAACTTTCTCCAGCGCCTGAACGATCGCCTCGGCAGAGCCCTGCACGTCGGCTTTCACCAACACCGGCAGTTCCGCCACCGTTTGGTCGGCCTTGGCCTTGGCCATCAGCTGTTCCAGCGTGGTCGCAGCACCGGCTGCGGCGCGGCGGTCCTTGGCGGCTTGCTCACGGTAATCCGCGATTTCGCGGGCCTGGGCCTCGGTCTCAACCACGTCCAGAACGTCACCGGCTTCCGGCGTGCCATTCAGACCCAGCACCTCGACCGGAACCGACGGACCCGCCTCATCGACACGGTCGCCCTGATCGTCGATCAGCGCCCGCACCTTGCCCCACTGCTCACCGACGACAAAGATGTCGCCTTTGCGCAGGGTGCCGTGCTGCACCAGAACGGTGGCAACGGGGCCGCGGCCCACGTCCAGCTTGGCTTCGATAACGGCGCCTTGTGCGGCACGATTCGGGTTGGCCTTCAGTTCCAGAATTTCTGCCTGAAGCGCGACGGCTTCCAGCAATTCATCCAGACCGGCACCCGTCACTGCGGACACTTCGACATCCTGCACATCGCCGCCCATGCCTTCGACAACGACTTCTTGCTGCAACAACTCCGTCCGCACCTTGTTGGGGTCGGCGGCCGGGCGGTCACATTTATTGATCGCCACGATCATCGGCACCTTGGCGGCCTTGGCGTGGTTGATGGCTTCGATCGTCTGCGGCATCACCGAATCATCGGCAGCCACTACCAGGATGACGATATCCGTCACCTGCGCACCACGAGCACGCATCGAGGTAAACGCGGCGTGACCTGGGGTATCCAGGAACGACAGCACAGCCCCTGATTCGGTGGTCACCTGATACGCACCAATGTGCTGGGTGATCCCGCCGGCCTCGCCGGAAACAACGCTGGTTTTGCGGATCGCATCCAGCAGAGAGGTCTTGCCGTGGTCAACGTGGCCCATGATCGTGATGATCGGCGGGCGCGGTTGCAGGTCTTCGTCTTTGTCTTCGATGGTCTGGATGACCTGCTCAACATCGGCGTCGGATACGCGCACAGCCTTGTGGCCGAACTCCTCGATCACCAGCTCAGCGGTATCGGCATCGATGGGTTCGTTCATCGCCACCATCATGCCCATTTTCATCAGCGACTTGACCACATCTGCCGCACGCTCGGCCATCCGGTTGGCCAATTCCTGCACAACGATGGTTTCCGGCAACTGCACGTCGCGCACCTGCTTCTCGGCCTGTTGGCCCAAGCCAAGCGCCTTGGCACGGGCGCGTTCCTGCTTGCGCTTCATCGCCGCCATGGAGCGTTGACGTCCGCCGCCCTCGCCCGAAAGCGCTGCGTTCAGCGTCAGCTTGCCCGAACGACGGCCACCACCTTCGTTGCGGCCCTTGTTCTTGTTGCGATCATCGCGTTCGCGGTCGGTCTTGCGTGGGGTCGGGGCGCCACCGCCACGAACCGGGCCACGCTCGGCCGGGCGTTCGTCTGTCTTGGGTGCAGCAGCAGCCGGCGCGGCCACGGCAGCCGCTGCGGCCTTTTCAGCCTTCGCTGCTTCCGCGACTTTGCGGGCTTCTTCTTCGGCCTTGGCCTTCAGCGCCGCTTCGCGCTCACGCTCTTCGCGCTCACGCGCTTCAATTTCGGCGCGGCGGCGTTCACGGTCTTCCACGCGGGCCTTTTCGTCGGCCAGCCGGGCGGCGGCTTCTTCGACTTCACGCGATTTGGCGGCGCGCACAGCGGCCAGCCGGCGTTCCAGCTCAGCCTCGGAAATCCCGGCGGGGCGACGGCCCGCGTTGCCGCCTTGCGCGTTCTTTTTGGCTTCGTTGTCTTGCGACGGAGCCTGGGCGCCCGGTTTTGGCACGAGGACGCGCTTGCGCTTGGTTTCCACAACCACCGCCTTGGTCCGGCCGTGGCTGAAGCTCTGCTTCACCTGACCGGGGGATCCTCGTAGCCCAAGGGGCTTTTTGCCGTCTGTATCGCTCATGCGTCTCGTCAATCCTCTCCGGTGGTTGAACCACCGTCACACCCGCGCATCCGCGCGAGCTTTGCCGCTTCCTCTACTACACGTGTGCACAGACCGCCAGCGGCAAGCGCGGCATGTATTACATGTTCCCGACCGAATGCAAAACCGATTTCACCCGCGTTCAAACAAGTGATATGGCTGTGCGCGCCGTCCGGGGGGCGCAGTTTCGTTTTGCCCCGTACAGAGCCATCGCTGGCCTGAATAAGCAGGGCCGCATCTTCGTTTCGCAGCCAGTCGCGGGTCTTTTCGTACCCGGCAACGGCCTGCCCAGCCTTGCGCGCCATCGCGATCAATTCGATCACCCGGCGCGTCAGCAAATCATGCACCTGTTGCGCCAGATCGTCCGGCGCCGTCACCTGCATTTTGGCCGCGCGCGAGAACAGGCGGCGTTTGACCGCCAGTTCCAACGCATCCCGGTCCGCGCAGACATACATCCCGCGCCCCGGTAACTTGCCCCAGATGTCGGGCACGACTGTGGCATCGGGCCCAACAACAAACCGAATCAGCCGGCCGCGTGGTTGGGTGTCCCCGGTGGCAATACAGCGCCGTTCGGGTTCATCCCTGTCCTTTGTGCGACCACCGCGCGTCATGCGCTACGCCTCCGGGCCTCAGACGCTTTCCTCGTCGCCATCTTCGGCGGAGAGGTCTTCGTCGTCTTCGTCCTGCACCAGATCGGCGGGATCAACCCATCCCAACTGGATACGGGCGGTCATGACCAGGTGCTGTGCTTCTTCAAGGCTCATCTCGAAGGGCTCCAGAAGGCCATCATCCTTCACGCGCTGCCCGTCCACACTTGTCCAGCCGCCGGCCAATTCCCAATCCGCACAGGTGGCGAAGTCTTCCAGCGTTTTCACACCGTCCTTCGCCAGCACTTCGACCATTTGCGGCGTCAGCCCTTCGAACGAAATCAGGCTGTCTTCCGCACCCAACGCGCGAGCCGCTTCCAAAGAGGCCGTGTTGATGGCCTCAATCCGGTCGCGGGCACGGGCCTGAAGCTCTTGCGCGGTTTCGTCGTCGAAGCCGTCGATCGACAGCAATTCGTCAACTTCCACGTAAGCGACTTCTTCCAGGTTTGCGAAGCCTTCGGCAACCAGCAATTGGGCCATCATCTCATCGATGTCCAGCGCTTCCATGAACAAGGCGGTCCGTTCGGCAAACTCGGCCTGGCGCCGTGCTGATTCGTCCGATTCGGTCATGATGTCGATGTCCAACCCGGTCAACTGGCTGGCCAGACGCACGTTCTGACCGCGCCGACCAATCGCCAGCGACAGTTGCTCATCGGGCACCACGACCTCAATGCGCGCGGCATCTTCGTCGATCACAACCTTGGACACTTCGGCCGGCTGCAACGCATTCACCAGGAACGTCGCCTGATCTTCGTTCCACGGGATGATGTCGATCTTTTCACCCTGCAGTTCGTTCACAACAGCCTGCACGCGGCTGCCGCGCATACCCACGCAGGCACCGACCGGATCGATGCTGCTGTCATAGGAAATCACGGCAATCTTGGCGCGCGAACCGGGATCCCGGGCCACGGCCTTGATCTCGATGATGCCGTCATAGATTTCCGGCACTTCCATCTTGAACAGCGCGGACATGAATTCCGGCGCGGTACGGCTCAGGAAAACCTGCGGCCCACGGGCTTCGCGGCGCACATCCTTGATGAAGCACCGAATGCGGTCATTCGGGCGATAGGTTTCACGGCCGATCTTCTCGTTGCGGCGCAGGATGCCTTCACCCCGGCCGATATCGACGATGACGTTGCCGTATTCTTCACGCTTGACGGTGCCGTTGATGATCGTCTGGGCGCGGTCCTTGAATTCCTCATACTGGCGGTCACGTTCGGCTTCGCGGACCTTTTGCAAGATCACCTGCTTGGCCGACTGCGCAGCGATTCGGCCCAGTTCAACCGGCGGCACCTCTTCCGTGATCTCATCGCCGACTTTCGGGTCGGTCATGAACGCCTTCGCCTGCTCGGCGGTCAGTTCCGCGTGGTAGTTTTCCAGCAGGTCGTCCTCGACCACGGTGCGCACACGGGTGAACGTCGCGCGGCCGGTCTTGCGGTCAATGTGGACGCGGATGTCCATGTCAGCGCCGTAGCGGGACTTGGCGGCACGCGCCAGGCTGTCCTCCATCGCCTGCACGACCAGTTCCGGGTCGATCAGTTTTTCGCGCGCGACGGCCTCGGCGGTCTGCAACAGTTCCAGCTGGTTGGCACTGGTGATAGCCATGAATCACTCCTCCTCGGAAGCGGTCTCGGTTTGAATGTCGTCAAAGTCGGCTTCGTTGATGACGCCGGAATCTTTGCGGGCGCGCAACGTTTCGGCAATCAACTCATCGGTCAGGATCAGCTTGGCATCCGACAGCCAGTCGAATTGCAGGCCAATGGTAATGGGTTCGCCCTGATCTTCGATTTCGATCAGCACTTCATTGCCCTCAACGCCCTGCAAGCTGCCTTTGAACCGGCGGCGGCCATCGATCAGCTCTTCGGTTTCGATCCGTGCCTCGTACCCCGACCACGTCTCAAAGTCCTTCAGACGGGTCAACGGGCGGTCGATGCCGGGGCTGGACACTTCAAGCACATAGGCGTCTTCCAGCGGATCTTCGACATCCAGAACCGCCGACACGTTGGTTGTGACCGTGCCAAGTTCGTCGATCTCGATCCCGCCGGCAGGCCGGTCCGCCATGATCTGCAAGATCCGGGTCTTGCCTGACATCAGGCGCAGACGCACCAGTTCAAGCCCTTCGACCTCGATCGCCGGGCGCACGATTTCGGCAAGCCGTTGATCGATCGCCGTACGGGCAACCAGATCGGTCATGTTCGCCGGGTCGCTGATATGCTCGCTCATGTGGCGAACCTCCAGAAATGAAAAAACGGGCCAAACGGCCCGCCACAAAAATCGGTGGAGCCTTGGAGTTTTCACCCCGCAGCCGCCGCTGTTGAAGGCCATATACGCCCAGCGCCGGTAAACTTCAAGCGATATGTCTGATTGTACGGTTTTCCCTTCGCACCACCGCGTTTAGGGTGCGCATCAGAGCGAACGGAACCCCCATGCCCCTGTCCCGATCAACCCACCATCTTTCTCGTCGGCGCTTTCTGGCAATGTCCGGCGCCGCTGCCCTGATGTTGCCTGCGCCAACGGCCGGTGCCATCACCACGCACCCCAATTCGGTTTTTCGATGGACAGGCAGCGGGCCGGCGTTCGGCGGCTTTTCAGCGATTGAACTCAGCGCGGACAGAACCCACGCACTGGCCCTGAGCGACCGAGGCTTTGCCATCCGGCTTCAACTGATACGCAACGCAGCGGGGCGGCTTACCGGGGTCGAAGAAATTGAGCATTTCACACCGCTTGACCTTGGCGGATCAGGGTTAAGTGGCACGCGCGCCGATATCGAGGGCATGGACCAGGCCGCCGATGGCACATTGTATCTGTCGTTTGAAGGGTGGCGGCAAACGCGGGTCATGCGCTATGCCGCCAACCGCGCCGAACCCCACGCACTGTCGGTGGAACCCGCGTGGCGCAGATTGCGGTCCAACAAAACGCTAGAGGCCTTGGCCGTCGATCACCAGGGCGCGGTCTTTACCATCCCCGAAAGCGCAGACGGGTCTGGCTTTCCCGTGTATCGGCAATCCGCGCCGGGCTGGGATGTCGTTGCCCAAATTCCCCGCCGTGGCCGCTTTAATCCCGTCGGCGCCGACTTTGGGCCGGACGGTGCGTTGTATCTGCTGGAACGCAAATTTCGCTTGGCCTTCTTTGCCACGCGAATCAGCCGGATCCTGCCAGGGGCCTGGGATCGGCCGCAAACGCTGGTCGAAACCAGTTACGGGCTTTTGGACAATCACGAAGGCATCAGCATCACCCGTGACGCAGCCGGGCAGCTGTGGGCGACAACGATTTCTGACGACAATCAGAACCGGTTCCAGCGCACCGAGATCGCCGAATTCGCCCTGCCGCCGGCATAAGCCCCTGCGTTAGCCGTTTGTCACGCTAAACATTTGATCCCGCAGGGTATTCATCACCTGAACCAACTCGGCCGCGATACCGGGCTCGGACAGCGCGTGCCCTGCCATCGGTACAAATCGCAACGTGCTGGCCGGCCACTTGCGGTGCAGGTTCCAGGCCGTCACGGGCGGACACACCATGTCATATTGCCCCTGAACGATCACGCCCGGAATATCACGCATGATGTCCAGATTTTGCATCAACTCGCCATCGACATCAAAAAAGCATCGGTTCAGGAAATAGTGATTCTCGAGCCGCGCGAAGGCCCGCGCGTAATCGACCGGCGTTTCGAAATAGCCCCGCGTCTTGATGGACGCCAACGCGTTTTCCCAATCCGACCACAAACGCGCAAAGCGGGATTCTTCGCTGAACACGCCCGAAAACAGGCGCCGGTTATAGGCGGCGATCAGATCGTCCCGCTCCTCTTGCGGGATCGGATCAACGAACCGGGCCCAAAGATCCGGGAAAAACCGCCCCGCGCCACCGCCATAGAACCACTCCAACTCTGCCTCGGTGCCCATGAACACCCCGCGCAAGGCCAGAAACGCCGCGCGGTCCGGGTGGGTTTGGGCATAGGCCAGCGCCAGGGTCGCCCCCCAGCTTCCGCCAAAGACGATCCACCGCCCCACCCCGATCGCAATGCGAATCCGCTCAATATCGGCGATCAGATGGTCGGTCGTATTTGCATCGACACTGGCATGAGGCCGCGAACGCCCGCACCCGCGCTGGTCGAACAGAATGACGCGGTAGTACGCAGGGTCAAAAAAGCGCCGCATCATCGGGCTGGCACCGCCCCCCGGCCCGCCGTGCAGAACCACCACGGGCACACCATCAGGGTTGCCGCTTTGCTCCAGATAAACGCTATGACCATCCCCGACATCCAGCATTTGCCGGTCAAACGGCTCGGATGACGGGTAAAGAAACGCATCTGCGCGCTTTTGCTCGTGGGACTTGTCCATCAGCGGGTCTATATAGCCATGGTAACGCCTGTTCCACGTCCCATTCCATGGGATGCGCACCCAAAAGGCAAGCCGGAGTTCCAGATGACCACGTCCACCATTGATCCCGCTGAAGTCGCCAAGTTTCAGGCCATGGCCGCCGAATGGTGGGATCCACAGGGCAAATTCAAGCCCCTGCACATGCTCAACCCTTGCCGGCTGGACTATATCACCGGCCAGATCGCCGCAGAATTTGGCCGGGATCTGACCGCGCCGCACCCGTTCGATGGGCTGCGTCTGCTGGATATCGGGTGCGGGGGGGGGTTGTTGTCCGAACCCATGGCACGGTTGGGGGCCACCGTAATCGGCGCCGACGCCGCCGAGGGGAACATCCCGGTCGCGCAGGTGCACGCCGAGCAATCCGGGCTGACCATCGACTATCGTCACACCGCAGCCGAGGATCTGGCGGCCGCAGGCGAACAGTTCGACGTGATTCTGAACATGGAAGTGGTCGAGCATGTCGCCGACCCGCTGGCCTATCTGACCGCCTGCCGGCAATTGCTGAAGCCGGGCGGGCTGATGGTGTGTTCAACGATCAACCGAAACCCCAAAAGCTTTGCCGTGGCCATTGTCGGCGCCGAGGTTGTGATGCGCTGGCTGCCGCGCGGCACCCATGAATGGCGCAAGTTCATCACCCCGGATGAATTGTATGGCCTGCTGCAAAACGCCGGTCTGGACCCGGTGGATCGCAAGGGCATGGTGTTCAACCCGGTGTTGTGGCGCTGGTCCCTGTCCGAACGTGATCTGTCGGTGAACTACGTTACCACCTCGCTCAAGCGTTGATCGCGTCGATCGCCGCAATCAAGGCGTGATGACGGGCGATGAAACCCGTGCGCACATCAACCGGTGGACGCGGGCGGATGCGAAGCGTGGCGACGGTGGCGGACGGCTTGCCGAAAAACGTGTTCGCCTCTGAGGGAGAGAACCCGGCGATCTGCGTGGCCTCAAGCCACGCGCTGGACGTATCCGCCCGTTTGATCAGCGTCTTGATCGCCTTAGGCAACACGGCGGGCAGGCCAAACCGAATATGGATCGCGGCGGTCAACCGCGTATCCAGCGCCCCATAATCCGGTCCGATAGCGGCCTTGACCGGGGAAATCATGTCGCCGATCACGTATTCCGGGGCATCATGCAGCAGCGCCGCCAACCGCCAGCGCGGGCTCAAAGACGGCTCCATCTGGCCGATAATCTCTTCTACCAGCAGTGAATGTTCGGCCACCGAATACGGCCAATCGCCGGTGGTTTGCCCATTCCACCGGGCAACAAACGCCAACCCATGGGCGATATCCTCCAGTTCGATATCCACCGGGGTCGGGTCCAGCAGATCCAGCCGGCGGCCAGACAGCATTCGTTGCCACGCGCGCGGCTGTTTCATGTTGGCAGTCCGTGTTGATCCGTCTGCCGGTTCGATACCGAAACACGGCCACCCGGTAAAGCACAGGCTTGCCAACGGCGTCATTCACGTCAGGCACGCGGTTCAACCGACCGGACCAAGCAGCAACAAAAAGAAAAGCGCGAACCCGGCCATTGCGATCCCGCACAACACAATCAGAACCGGGCGAAGAATGCCCCACACTCTGAGTCGCCATGGCTGAGAGGGATTTTCGCGCGAGGCGGCGTCATCGGTGCTTTCTTCGTCGTCGTCATCAATCCAGGCCTCCGGCGAAAAAATGGAGAAGGGGCGCGGCGCGGCGGGATCTGGAGGAGGATCTGCGCGAATTGAAGATGCATAGGGCGTGCGAACGGGCTGATCCTGGCCCACGTCCTCGACCGCCGCCGCCAAACCGGCCACGTCAATTGATTGCACCGTCCCGTCAGGGGCCCGCGCAACGGTATCCTCTATGTGTTTCGGGGGGGTCTGCCGCGGCTGACGCACCTGCCCGCCTGCCGTTTGACGGTTCCGTTTTTGGCGCGGCCCATCGGATGCAACAGGGTCAGCAGGCGCGGGGTCCGGCGACGTCGGGGGATCTGACAAAACTGGTGGTTCTGGCGACTCTGGTGGTTCTGGCAATTCTGGTTCTGGCAAAACCGGTGGCAAAGACGCCCGCAGCTTGCGGATGATGTCATCCGTAGCTGTCACGTCATCCCCCGGCGGAATCGACGCGGAAGCCCGGCGGGTCGAGCGCAGGTTCATCCAGCGCCCCATGATCGCCGCGCGGCGGGCCCGCGGCGGTGGCAAATGGTTGGGGTTGCGCAACAGTCCGACACGCGCCTGCCGGTCCAGCCGCATCCGGCGCCGGGTTTCGGCGCAAACTGGGGTTTCAGGGGTCAGAACGTCAGGCACAACAGGCTTCCCGTCTGGCAGACAACACGCCATCAGACTGCCACCCAGATCTTAAGAAGCCCTTGCCAACCCCGCGAAAACCAAAAGGCCGGGCACATGGCCCGGCCTTGGATCGCTCAATACGGTCAGATCAGGACACCGGCGTTGCGCCCTGCCCCTGCTGAGCCTGCCGTGCGGCAAGCTGCTGGCGATACATCGCCATGAAGTCGATCATGTCCAGGTTCAGCGGCGGGAAGCCCCCGTCACGGGTCACATCGCTGATAATCCGGCGCGCAAAGGGGAACACGATGCGCGGGCATTCGATCAGCAGGAAGGGGTGCATCTGATCTTGCGGCACGCCGTCGATCAGGAAAATCGCGCCATATTCAAGCTCAACCAGATACAGGGTCTGACCGGTTTCCTTGTTCTTCGATTCCACCTTGTATTTGGTGACCACCTCGTAGTGGTTTTCGTTCTCGGTCTTTTTCTTGGCGTCCAGGCTGACTTGAACCTGAATGTCGGGCTGCCCGGCGGGCAGTTTGCCGTCACCACGCACAACTGCGTTTTCGAACGACAGGTCACGCACGAACTGCGCCAGCACCTGAAATTTTACCTGCGGCGCCTCTGCCGGCTGCGCACCGTTCTGCGGCGCTGCGCCGTTGCCATTCTCGGCCATGGAAGTCTCCTGGTTGTGTCTTTGCCTGGCGGCGTTCTAGCAGGTGGCGTGAGCGCCCTCAATGCCCGCGCAGATCGTCGATGCGATGATCCGGATCCAAGGGATCGCGGCGGGGTTCATAGACCTCGAATTCGCCTTCAACGACATCACCGTCGCGCCGCGCATAGGCCGTGGTCACAGTGGCCCGCGCACCGATGCCCCGCACAATGGCGCGTTGCAGCGGCGGGATCAGCAACACAAGGCCCAGCGCGTCGGTCAAGAACCCCGGCAGGATCAACAATAGTCCCGCCAGCACGCGAAATGCGCCTTCGGCCAGGAACGCGCCAGGCTGCACCCGCAATCCGCCTTGCATCATGGCAACGGCACGGGCTTGCTGGCCGCGCAGGATCGTCGTCCCCAACATGGCACCCAGGATGATCAACAGCAGCGTCGTCAGGACGCCGACTTGCGATCCAATCGCAATAAACAGCGCAATCTCGATCAACGGAAGCGCGACAAACAGGAGCAGAAGCGGCACGGGACAGATTCCTCGGTTGTGGAACGGTAGACTTGGGGCCTTGAGCGCCCTACATAAGCATCAACCGCCTGAAACCAAGCCTGATCGACTGCTTGACCACCCCTTCCGAGGACTTAATGGATTCTCCTGTGATACAACTTCTCGTCTTGGCCGTCATCGCGGTCTTCCTGATTCTGAAGCTGCGCAGCACGTTGGGCACACGGGACGGGTATGAAACCCCGCCTGAGCCCGCGCAAAGCCCGGCGTCCGCACCACGCCGTGACTTCGAGGTGATCGAAGGCGGCGAAGACCATGATATTACGGACCATGTGCCCGCTGGTTCCAACGCTGCGCTGGCCCTGGCCAGCATGAAACGCGCCGAACCCAGCTTCAATGTCAGTGAATTTCTGGGTGGTGCCAGCGGTGCCTATGAGATGATTCTCATGGGGTTCGAAAACGGTGAGCTGGATGACCTGGTCCCGTTCCTGTCGCGCGATGTATTTGAGAGCTTCGACGAAGTGGTGCAGCTGCGAGAGCGCGAAGGCCTGGTGGTGGATGCCACATTTGTCGGTGTGCGTGAACTGGTTCTGGTTGATGCACATTTCGATGATTCCACCCGTGAGGGCGAGGTCACGGTGCGTTTTGTCGGCGAACTGACATCAATCGTGCGTGATCGCAATGGTGACGTGGTCGAAGGTGACGCCAACAGTGTCAAGCAACAGCGCGACACCTGGAGCTTCGCGCGGATTATGGGCTCGGACAATCCCAACTGGAAGCTGGTCGGCACCGAAGACTGAGTCGGTCGGCGCAGGGCAAGGAAGTGATGCGGCATGTCCCGGCGGCGGTTGTCAGAGGAAGAGCACGAACTGTGGAACCGCGTCGCGCGCACCACCATTCCGCGCCAGCCTCTGCCAGAGCCGAAACCAGATGCCCACAAAGGGCCTTTGCCTGACCCTGCCCCCCAGGACCCGCCCGCCAGGTTCAAACCCAAGGTTCAGATCCCACGGGCGTTCCCGGCGGCACCTGCCAAGACCCCTCCTATCCAGTTTGACCTGGCCGAACCTGTCGGCGACAGGCTGGCCCGGCAGGGCGTGGCCATGGACAAAAAGCTGCACCGCACCATGATGCGTGGCCGTCTGGAGCCAGACGCGCGAATCGACCTGCACGGCATGAGCGTTGCGCAGGCGCATCAGGCGTTGACCGGCTTTGTTCTCTCGGCCCACGCGCGCGGCCATCGTCTGGTTTTGGTGATCACCGGCAAGGGGCGGACACCGGCGCGAGACCACGCAGCCCCAATGCCCGCCCGGGCTGGCGTCCTGAAGCACGAGGTTCCGCATTGGCTGCGCAGCGCGCCGCTGGGTCCGCTGGTTCTGGAACTGCGCGAATCACATCGCAGCCACGGCGGGACAGGCGCGTATTACGTCTATCTTCGCAGACGCCGCTAAACGGCCTTGCGCTGTGGTTTACCGCAGCCAGGCAGGCAAGATCCGGCGCGGACGTGTTTCGGTCATGGGCTGCAAGATCACCTGCGTGGTGTTCTGCAACGTCAGGATCGTCGCGGGCAACAGCGGCAAGGCGCCTGAGGCATCCGTGGCCAGCGCGGCATTGACCGCATGCATCTGGTCCAGCAGCCCGATCAGCGCCGGCGATGACCCCACCGTGAAATGCCCCACCCCCTGGCTGAACGCGCTCACATCGACCAGTGTCACGCCCAGGCCTTCAACCGGCGTGACGTCCGACAGGTTGCCCAACCGCGCGGTTTCACCCGTCAGCCGGGCCGACAATGTCAGGATGCGATCCCGCTGAGAGGTGACAATCACAAAGGGGCGCGGAAGCTGGCCGATCGCCCGAACCTGTTGGCGAAACAGATCCACGTCAATGTCGGGCGACAGCAGGAACACCCCGCCAATGGCGTTCAACGCCGGGTCATGGGTCAACGCCAGCTGGCGCATCGCCTCCATCACCAGATGCGCGCCCATCGAATGGGCCATCAGGATGATCCGCCGGGGCCCGGCGGCTTGGGTGCGTTGCAGCATTTCCACCAGCCCGTCACGCGCGAACAAGGCGCTGTCACGGTCATAGGCATAGGCCAGCGGCGCCCCCAAGGACGGCCAGGAATACTGCAGCATCACACCAGGCAGGCGCAGATCATGGTCCAGCTGCGCACCCCGATACAGCCCCTGGATAAAGGTGTTGTTGAAGCCGTGAACGAACACCACCGCTTCACGCTCTGACGGGGGCATTTGCGATAAAGCCGCGCGCACCGCACCCTCAAACCCCTGCCCGGTCAGATCCTGCGTTTCAGCCAGCATGAAATGGCGCTGCGGGTCCGCCGCCTGGCGTCCGCGCGGGCGCGGGATTTCCCCGACCTCGCGATCTGGTGGGATGGACACCGTGTAACGGCCATAGGCCACGTTTTCGCTGCGATCCCAGCCCGGTGTCGTCTGATCCGGTTCTTGCTGCCGGGTCGTTGCCACAATCATGGTGGTCAGCGCCGTACCCGCCGCGGGCGGGCCCTGAACATAATCCACCCGTTCACGCGCTGTGCAGGCGGTCAGCGTCAAGACAACAATGAAAGGCAGCAGGCGCATGTTAAGTTCCGGGTGATGATACCTTGTCTTATACCAGCCCAACGCCTGGCGTCAGGGGGGATCAGATCAAGTTTGCGGTTTCCCAGCGAGGGGTTGAGCAGTAAGCCAGTGCCCATGACAGATCCCATCCCCGCCGCCCGCGCCGCCACCGAAGCACTGCGCAGCCTGTTCGAACCGACACCGCTTCAACGCAACGACCATTTGTGCAAGCGTTTCGACGCCGATATCTGGTTAAAGCGCGAAGACCTGTCCCCCGTGCGGTCCTACAAACTGCGCGGCGCGTTCAACGCCATGCGCAAAGTGCTGGCCGTGACGCCAGATCAGCAGACGTTCGTCTGCGCCAGTGCCGGAAACCATGCACAGGGCGTCGCCTATGCCTGCCGGCACTTTGGACGGCGCGGGGTGATCTTCATGCCCGTCACAACGCCGCGCCAAAAGATCGACAAAACCAGAACCTTTGGCGGCGACGCCGTGGAAATCCGCCTTGTTGGGGACTATTTCGACCATTCGCTGGCCGCCGCGCAGGACTTTTGCGCGCAGCAGGGCGGGCATTTTCTGTCCCCGTTCGATGATGCCGACGTAATCGAAGGGCAGTCCAGCGTCGCCATCGAAATCCTGGACCAGCTGGGCCGCGCGCCGGATCTGGTGATCCTGCCGGTGGGTGGCGGTGGGCTGTCCGCTGGCGTGCGGCGTACGATGCACAGCCTTGATCCCAGCATTGGCTTTCGTTTTGTCGAGCCATTGGGAGGTGCCAGCCTGACAGCCGCCCTGAAGGCCGGTGAACCCGTCACGCTGCCGCGGGTCGACAGCTTCGTTGACGGCGCGTCGGTGGCGCGAATCGGTCAGATCCCCTTTGCCCAATTGCATGATGTGGATCCGGCGGCGGTGCTTTTGGCGCCCGAGGACCGGATTTGCGTGACCATGCTGGAAATGCTGAATGTCGAAGGGATCGTGCTGGAACCCGCGGGTGCCCTGGCCATCGATGTTTTACCGGTGCTGGCCCCTGAGATTCGTGGGAAAACCGTGGTCTGCCTGACGTCCGGCGGCAATTTCGATTTTGAGCGCCTGCCCGAGGTCAAGGAACGCGCAATGCGGTTCTCGGGGTTGAAGAAGTATTTCATCCTGCGCCTGCCCCAGCGCCCCGGTGCCCTGCGCGATTTTCTGGAGCTACTGGGACCGGACGACGATATCTCTCGGTTCGAGTACCTGAAAAAATCGACGCGGAATTTCGGATCGGTCCTGATCGGGATCGAAACCCATCAAGCGCAAAACTTCGATGCGTTGTTCACGCGTATGAACCGCGCGGGCTTCGACTACCGCGATATCACCGACGATGAGACGCTGGCCAATTTCCTTGTCTGAAGCCGCTACCCCTTCTGACCCGCGCCTCAGGCCGCGCGGCGTTTGAGTCCGTTGACGAATTCCTGCCGCGACTCAGAATAACAGGTCTGCAAGGCGTCCAGATCGACCTGATCGCCTTTGCCATTATTTGCACTGGCCTCTCCGACGCTGCACATCGCGGCGAAATCCGCAAAACCCAAATTCAGCGCCGCCCCTTTCAGGAAATGCAGATCGGCCGCCAGCATGGAACTGGAGCCCGCACCGTTCAGCTTGCCGATCCCCTCATCGACTTCTTGCAAGAACACCTCGACAATTTCGTCAAAGGCATCCGCCATATCCGCTTTCAAGTCATCGACTTGCGCCCAATTGATCATCACAGGCTCCATTGGCAGTCGGACAAAGAGTTGACCACAATCGTTAAGGGCAAGTTACCGTAAAACCCGGGTTCTGAACAATTGTCGATTTCAGGAATTCTTAAGACGATCGGTTCAAAACAGCCTTTTGATTGTTGTCAAAGGTGCCCTGTGTCCCCACCCGCTTCGTTTTCCTCTATCGAACTTCCGTCGGTTGCCACGGTGACGCCAGAACAGGTGATCCGCAATGTTCTGGTCGTTGATGATTCACGCGCCCAGCGCATGCTGATCACCGCGGGCCTTCGCAACTGGGGCTTCACGGTGCATCAGGCAGCATCTGGGATCGAAGCCCTGGCGCTGTGCAATCGGATTGAATTTGACCTGATTCTATCCGACTGGATGATGCCGGAAATGAATGGCATCGAATTTTGCCATGCGCTGCGGGCGCTGCCGGATGATCGGTATATTTATTTCATTTTGCTGACGTCGAAATCCGACAAGGCCGCCGTTGCCCAAGGCCTGGACGTGGGCGCGGATGACTTTTTGGCAAAACCGGTTGATTCGGGGGAATTGCGCGCGCGCATCAAGGCCGGGGAACGGGTTCTGGCGATGGAGCGGATGCTGCGCGGCAATAACGAGCTTCTGACCGACACGTTGATCAAACTTCGGACGCTTTATGAAACTCTGGACCGGGATCTGGTCGACGCCCGCAATTTGCAACAATCCCTGCTGCGCGAACGCCATCACAGCTACCCAGAGGGCGATATCAGCCTGATTCTGCGCCCCTCAGGCCATGTGGGCGGGGACATGGTCGGGTTCTTTGACATCACACCCACGCTGACCGGAATATACGGCTTCGATGTGTCCGGCCATGGCGTCACGTCGGCGCTGATGACTGCGCGGCTGTCCGGCCTTTTGTCTGGCGCATCGGCGGATCAGAATCTGGCCATCACCCGCGGCCCCGCGGGCCTGATGGGAACCGACCCGGCCCAGGTGGCGACTGAAATGAATCAGCTGATGTTGTCAGAGATCCAGACCGACCGCTATGTCACGTTGGCCTATGCCGAACTCAATCGCCTGGACGGAACCTTGCGCATGGTTCAGGCCGGGCACCCGCATCCGATGATCCAACACGCCAGCGGCAACCTGTCCGTTCTGGGCAGCGGCGGTATGCCCATCGGCCTGTTGGAGGGGGCCACATATACCGGATTCGAAACGCGGCTTCGCCCAGGCGAACGGCTGTTGCTGGCCTCGGACGGAATCACGGAGTGCCCAAATCCAATGGGCGTGGAATTGGGTCATTCTGGGTTGCAGCACATTATGAAGCGTTTGTCGGACCTGCGCGGCAATGCGTTGCTGGAAGCATTGATGTGGGAGTTGGCACGCTGGCACGACTCGGAGGAGTTTCCAGATGACGTCAGCTGCGCACTGTTTGAATATGACGGCCCTCAATCTGCGCAGGAGATCGCAGACTGAAATTGCGACGCCGTTGCAGTCATGCCCAGATCGGCGGCGGTTAAACTGCCCTGTGAAAACCGCACGGCCACCAACCCTGACCAATCGGCCCGCGCCAGCACCAACTCGGGCCCAGCGCCACATTCCCGAAGCCCGCCCAGGATCTGGGGGTCGCCAAACCGGTGGTTGGTTACGCCTGCCAGTTCGGCCACGGGCACCAACTGCGCCCCGACCTGCCGCCAGATCACCAGCGTCTTGCGCAAATGCGGGCGATCAACAACTGCGATCTCCACGCTGCCATCGCCATCCAGATCGGCAACCGCCGACACAGCCATCCACCGGTTGCGGCGGCCGATAAAGGGCGACGCGGCCACCACACCTTGCGGCCCGTATACGACCAAGCGCGCACCCTGCCGGGCATCGGCCTCGACCACGATAACCTCTGGTGCGCCATCGCCATCGATATCGGCCAGCCGCGCCGCGTTGTCCTCAAACACGCGGGACTGTGGCAACCGGATCAGGCGCTGCGATCCGTCCGACATGTGTAGCCGCAATGCACCGTGATCAGCCACTTGCGGCCCCATCGGGTGGTGCGCGTATCGCCCCGTTGGCTCGGCGAGCTCGGCGCGGGTGATGACTTGCGCCTGCGCGGCTCCGGCCAACATCCCAGCCAGCATAATCACCCCAAAAACGGCTCTAATCATGCGATTTCTCCAATTTTTCTTCGATCGCCCGCAACCGGGCCATGACCTCGTCGCGGTACAAATCCGTGCGGGCATCGGTTTCTTCACCATGCGCTTCCTGCATCGAATTCACGATCAGACCGACCAACAGGTTCACCACTGCAAATGTCGTCACGACGATGAACGGAACGAAGAACATCCAGGCATAGGGGAACGTGTCCATCACCGGGCGCACGATGCCCATCGACCAGCTTTCCAGCGTCATCACCTGAAACAGCGTATAGGCAGACCGCCCCAAGGTGCCGAACCAGTCCGGAAACGTGGGCCCGAACAGTTTCGTGGCCATGACCGAACTGATGTAGAAAATCATTGCCATCAGCAGGAAAACTGAGCCCATTCCAGGCACCGCGCGGATGAACCCCTCGACGACGCGGCGCAGGGCGGGCGCCACCGACAGCACGCGCAACAACCGCAAGATGCGCAGTGCCCGTAGCACACTGAAGGCATGCGCTGCTGGCACCAATGCGATGCCTACGATCAGAAAATCGAAGATGTTCCAACCAGACCGGAAAAACCGGCCACCATGCGCAAAAAGCTTCAACCCCAGCTCAACGACAAAAACCGCAAGACAGGCCGCATCCAGAAGCAGGATCACCGGTCCGGCAGACGCCATGACCACGGTCGAGGTCTCCAACCCCAGGATCACAGCGTTGAACAAGATCACCGCGATGATGGTATTGCGCACGACGGCGGTGTCCAGAAATGCGGATATTTTCGGTCTGAGGGTCATGGCGTCCTTGCGTGTCTTTCAGCCTGCGCCGCGCGAAAACCGGGCGGCCAATTCAACATGTGCCGACCAGCGAAATTGGTCGATGACCTGCACCCAGTCCAGCGCGTAGCCCGCCGCGCATAGCACCCGGGCGTCACGCGCAAAACTGACCGGATTGCAGCTGACGGCGGCGAGAACCGGCACACCGGCGCGGGCCAGTTCGGCCACTTGTGCCTCGGCCCCGGCGCGGGGTGGATCGATGACGACGGCGTCGAACCCGGCCAGTTCATCCGGCAGCAGGGGGCGGCGGAACAAGTCACGGGTTTCGGTGCTGATCCGTTTCAGGCCCTGCGTGATGCGCCAGGCGTGATCCAGCGCGGCCATCATCGGCGCGTCGCCTTCGACCGCGTGCACCTCGGCGGTTTGGGCCAGCGGAAGGGCAAAGGTGCCGCAACCGGCGAACAGATCAACGACGCGGCGGGCGGGGCCGACGGCGGTGACGACGGCGTCAAGCAATGTGGCCTCGCCGTGTTTCGTGGCTTGCAGGAACGCACCGGGCGGCGGCGAGGTTTGGGCGCGGCCCATTGGCACGGTGGGCGGTGCGGGTTGCACCACGACATCACCGTCCCACGCCAACCGCGCCAACCCATGCCGTCCGGCGATCTGCGGCAAGGTCTGACGCAGCACGTTGTCCAGTGGTTTGCCGCCGGTCACGGCCACATCGACCCCTTGATCTGCAACCAACAAGGTGAACTTCACCTCGGCCTTGCGCGACGCACCAGCGATGACCAGTTCCTCCAGCGCCGGGATGATTGCCAGAAGTGCCGGATCCAGCAACTGGCAATCGGGGATCGCCGTCACGGTGTCAGACGCGCGCCCATGGAACCCCACCAACGCGCCGGATTTCAAGCGCCGCCCGGTCAGCGTGGCCCGGCGGCGGCTGCGGGGCGGGGATGTTTGAAGCGGCCTGAACTGTGTTTCCAACCCCTGCGTAGACAGCGCCTGCGCCACAACCTCCTGCTTCCACTGCGCAATGAAATCATCCGAGGCGTGCTGCAACGCGCACCCGCCGCAAGCCTTGTAATGCCGACACGGCGCCGCAATCCGGTCGGCAGAGGGGGTCATGATGCGCGGTTGCGGTATGCGGCCTTCCACGACATCCCCGTCGATCACCTCACCCGGCAGGGTGCGGGCCACCGTAAGACCCTGCGCCACACCCTCGGCGCGCGTATTCAGCCGCTCGATGGTGATCATGTCAGCGGCACCGCGGGGGAAAACGCATAGCCGTCTGGTGACAGGATGGTGGCTTCGCGCAGGCCGTGGGGCTTGTCGGCCGCAGGTTCGATCACCACGCCACCTGCCGCATCGGCGCGGGCACAGGCCGCATCCGGATCAAGGCCGAACAGATACAATTGCACCCCGGTGCCGCGTGGCGGGGTTTCGGGCAGCAGGTTCAGCAGCGGATGGCGCGCGAAGGTGCCATCGGAATGCAGTTGCATCAGCACGCCATCATGCGCGGCCAGTGCAAAATCGTCGGAAAGCCGGTGAATGGACAGCCCGAAACAGGCGGTCAGGAAATCGGCCATGCCGCGCACATCTTGCACCAGCAGATTGACACCAACCCCCCGCAACCCGCGCCCGAACGTGGCGGCATCCACTGTTTCCAGATCCATCACGCGTTTTCCTCTTCATCTTCATCCGTGCCCAGAAACCCGCCCGACTGGCGCGACCAGAACCGCGCATAGCGCCCATTCAGCGCCAGCAGTTCGGCATGTGTGCCTTGTTCAACGATATGGCCGGCGTCAAGCACGATGATACGGTCCATGCGCGCGATGGTCGACAGCCGGTGGGCAATGGCCAGCACCGTCTTGCCCGCCATGATCCGTTCCAGCGCCTTCTGGATCTGGGCTTCGACCTCGGAATCCAGCGCGCTGGTGGCTTCGTCCAACACCAGGATCGGCGCGTCTTTCAGGAACGCGCGGGCCAATGCGATGCGTTGGCGTTGGCCACCCGAAAGCCGCACACCCCGTTCGCCCAGATGCGCCTCATAGCCGGTTCGCCCGGCAGCATCGCGCAAATCGGTGATAAATTCATGCGCTTCGGCAGCACGCGCGGCGGCGATCAGCTCTGCCTCGGTGGCATTGGGTGCACCATACCGGATGTTGTCGCGGGCAGAGCGATTGAACATCGCAGTATCCTGCGTGACCATGCCGATTTGCAGGCGCAGGCTTTCCTGCGTCACGCTGCGCACATCCTGCCCGTCGATCAGAATTCGCCCGCTTTCGGTGTCATAGAGCCGCAACAACAGCGCCACCAACGTCGTTTTCCCGGCACCAGAGGCCCCGACAATGCCGATCCGCTCTCCTGGCGTGATCCGCAGGGACAGATGTTCCACCCCGCCGGATTGACGGCCATACGCAAAGCCCACATCGTCGAATGTGATCTCTCCCAGCACCGGGGGCATCTGCGCGGCGTTGTCGGTATCGGTCAGCACGTGCGGCACTGTCAGTGTCTGCACACCGTTTTCGACCTCTCCGATATTCGCGTAGATTGCCATCAGCGTGAAGCTGACCCAACCGGTCATTTGCGCCAACCGGATGGACACGGTGCCCGCCGCCACGATGGACCCGGTTGACGCCTGCCCGTTGCTCCAAAGCCACAGGGTGCCGCCAACCAGAGCCACGGGCAGAACCCCGGCCAGCACCATCAAGGACACACGGAAGGTGGCCGAAACGATCCCATACGCCAGAACCTTTTGACGATACCCGCTCATCGCCTCCAACGCGTTTTGATCTTCATGCCGGGAATGGGCGAACAGCTTGACGGTGCGGATGTTGGTGATGGTGTCCACCACCTGCCCTGTCACGTTCGCCCGCGCGCCGGCCCGTGCGGCCGACCGTTTGCGAATGTAGGGCATGAAAACCCGGATCATCGTCAGGTAGATCACCGCCCAAAGGAACAAAACCGCGCCCAGCCGCCAGTCAATCAGCCCAACCAGCGCCGCCGACGCGACCAGCGATGACAGGGCAAAAGCGATGGTGTTGATCGATTCGCTGACCACATCCGTCAGGGCTCGGGCGGTCTGGATCTGCTTTTGCGCGATGCGACCGGCGAAATCATTGTCGAAAAACCCGATATCCTGCCCCATCGTCCAGCGATTCAGCCGCGACAGCACCAAGGGTTCAACATTCGGCGCAATGGTCAGAAAATTCGACGCCGAGTTGAGGCCGAACGCAATTGGCCGGATGACCAGGAAGAACACCACAAACAGGATCAACAGGGCGGTGTTCTGATCGAAAAACATGTCCATCTGCGCGTTGACCGCTGCGTCCACGACCGCACCCATCAACAGCGCCGCCATGACCTCGGCTCCGCCACCCAGGGCGGAAATGACCACGGCAAACCCAATGCCGAACCCTGCACCCGACAAAGACCAACGGATGAACGCCCACAGCGTGTTTGGGGGCGGCCCCTCTGCCCGTTGAAAGGGGTTGATCAGGCGGGACAAGATCATTCTGCAGCGTCCTTTTTGCCCGCATCGGTGCCGATGAACCCGCCCGATTGACGGTGCCAAAACCGTGCATACAGCCCATTTTGCCCCAGCAAATCCGCATGTGTGCCCTGCTCGGCGATGCGCCCGTCATCCAGCACGATGATCCGGTCCATCCGGGCAATCGTCGACAACCGATGCGCGATGGCGATCACCGTCTTTCCCTCCATCACGCCGTAGAGCGTGTTCTGGATCTGCGCTTCGACTTCGGAATCCAGGGCGCTGGTGGCTTCGTCCAGCACCAGGATCGGCGCGTCTTTCATGATCACCCGCGCGATCGCGATGCGTTGCCGCTGCCCGCCAGACAGTTTCACCCCCCGCTCCCCGACGCGCGCGTCATAGCCCCTGCGCCCTTCGGCATCGGACAACGACAAGATAAACTCATGCGCCTCGGCCCGTTTGGCGGCGGCGATCATGTCGGCTTCGGTGGCACCAGGTTGGCCATACAGGATGTTTTCGCGCACGGATCGATGCATCAGCGACGTATCTTGTTGCACCATGCCAATGCGCGCGCGCAGGCTGTCCTGCGTGACTTTCGCAATATCCTGCCCATCAATCTCTATCTCGCCGCTTTCCGCGTCGTAGAACCGCAGCAGCAGCTTTACCAGCGTCGATTTCCCAGCCCCTGAGCGCCCGATCAGGCCAATCTTTTCGCCCGGATCAATCGTCAGCGTGATGTCCTGCAATCCGCCAGAGCCACGCCCGTAATGATGGCTTACACCTTTCAGGCTGATCCGGCCGTTGGCAAATTCCAGCGGCGCAGCACCCGGCGCATCGACCAGCGTGACCGGCTGGGCGATGGTCTCCATCCCCTCGGACACCACACCCAGGTTGCGAAAAAAGGAACTGACGGCCCACATGATCCAGCCGGTCATGGCGTTCAGCCGCAGCACCAGCGCCGACGCCGCCGCGACGATCCCCAACGAGGCCGATCCAACGGACCACAGCCAGATCGCCCAACCCACAACCGACACAATCAATAGCCCGTTCAGCCCCACCAGGCACACATCCATCACGGTAAAGATGCGCATTTCCTTTTGAAACGTGGTGCGTGCGTGTTCGATGGCGTCGCGGGCATAATCAATTTCGTGATCCGCTTGCGCGAACAGCTTGACCGAATGAACGTTGGTATAGGCGTCAACCACCCGGCCAGTGACCGCACTGCGGGCATCCGACGCGGCCTTCGATGCCGGGCCGACACGGCGCACCGTCCAGCGCACCAGCAGCATATACAGCCCCAGCCAAGCCAGCAGCGGCAGCACCAACCGTGGGTCGGCACCCATCAGCAGCACGGCGGCGCCGATCACATAGGCCGTGGAAAAGCTGAGCGCGTCAAAGATCTGGAACACGGCCTCGCCCGCCGCCGGCGGGGTTTGCATGATGCGGTTGGCAATGCGCCCGGCGAAATCGTTCTCAAACCAACCCACCGATTGGCGCAGCACATGGCGGTGCGCGCGCCAACGGATCAGCGTGCCAAAGTTGGGCAGGATCGCGTTGTTGATCAGGCCCACGTCAATCACCTGCAAGATCGGGCGAATGACCAGCAGCGCCAGCGCCGCGCCTGCCAGCTCCCATCCATGCGCCGACCAGAAGCTTTCGGTGCCGGCGGTGCCCAGCAGATCAACGATGCGGCCCAGATACCAAAGCAGCGCGATTTCCACGAAAGCCACGATGACCGAGAACAGGCCGGTGATGGCGAACACGGTTTTGAACGGCTGCATGTAGTCCAGCAGAAACGGCCACAACTGGCGCGGCGGGGCATCTTTCTGTGGATAGTCGATATACGGATCGACCAGATTTTCGAAAAACTTGAACACGCGGCTGATCCTTCACCTGTGAAGGCAACCTAAGTCGGATGCGCCTGTCAGGCCAGTCCCAGAAACGCCATCAAACCCGCGCGGTCCGGTGTAAAATCCTGGGCGATCCAATGCGCCTCGGCGCGTCCCAAGGCCTCACCCAATGCTGCCCCCTGAAATGCGGACATCAGATCACGGGATTTCAGCGGAAACTGCGCCTGCGCCCCGCGAAGGATATCATCCTGCCACCCAGCCGGAGGGGGCAGTTCGAACAGCGCCGCCCGGGCCAGAATAATATCCGCGGCCAGATCCGGCCCCAGCTTGAAGCCCAGAGCGGCGGCGGGGGCGGCGCTGGCGATAGCGTCTCTAACATTGCCCAAATCACGCGTTTCAGACTTTGACAGGCGCAGGTGATTGGCTGTGTCAGGTCCGCCGATCACCGCCAATCGCCGCAGCCAGGCGCCGGGCGCAGCGCCTTCCAGATGCACCAGAATGGCCAACGGCGCCGCCACCGCGCCCGGCAATACAGACGCCAGAACACCGGAATGCGCCATGGCGGCAACGGTCGGCGCAGGGTCAGGCGCGGCCAGAAGTTTGCGCAGCTCGGCGGTGACGCGCTCCTTGGAAAGCGTCTCTAACATGGCGGAATGCTGCGCACAGGCGGCCAACGCGTCGGCATCCAAACCGCGTTCTGCGTCACCATACTGGGCGTGGAACCTGAAGAACCGCAGGATGCGCAGATAGTCCTCGGTGATCCGGGCGTCGGCGTCACCAACAAAGCGTACGTGGCGCGCCAACAGATCCCGAAGGCCACCCAACGGATCCACCAAAGTGCCGTCTGCCTGCGCATAAAGTGCGTTCATCGTAAAATCTCGGCGCATCGCATCTTGGGCCAATGTCGCCCCAAAAGACACCCGCGCGTGACGGCCGAAGGTTTCGGCGTCATGGCGGAACGTCGTGACTTCGAACCCCTCACCCCCGGCAACCACGGTCACGGTGCCATGGGCAATCCCCGTGGGAACCGCGCGCAATCCGGCGGCTTTTGCAAGGTCAGAGACGGTTTCAGGCAGGGCGTCGGTGGCAATATCGACGTCAACAACCGGAACGCCCAGCAAGGCGTTGCGCACGCATCCCCCGACCGCCAACGCATGATACCCGGCCCCGGACAACATGGACAACACCGCCTGTGTGTGCGGATTATCCAGCCATGCACCCGATACCTTCATGCGGTCAGTCCAGTCTTTGCGCCAAAGCCCGCAGCATACGCGCAGTCGCGCCCCATATGTAATAGGGGCCCCACGGCACTGTGTAAAAGGACCGCCATTGCCCCAGCCACCGGCGGCGTTGGATGGAATAGGCATCGGGGCTCATCAGATGGTCGAGGGGGACAAAGAACGCCTCTTCGACCTCTCCTGCTTCGACCACCGGGGAAAAGGGCCCCTGAACATGGCCCAAAATCGGCGTCACGGCAAAGCCGGTCACGGTTTCATGGATCGGCATTTGCCCCAGAACCGTCACCTGCGCCGGGTCCAGACCCACCTCTTCATGGGCCTCCCGCAATGCGGCGGCGGTGATACTGGCGTCGGTGGCATCGACCTTGCCGCCCGGAAAGGCGATCTGCCCGGGATGATGCTGAAGACCTGACGCCCGCTTGGTCAGCAGAACCGACAGGCCCGAAGGGCGCTCAACCAGCGAAACCAGAACCGCAGCGGGGCGCAACGAACGCCCTTTGGGGCGAAACCCAGGGTTCAGATCAAAATCGCTGGAGCCGCTCCCGGACTGGTCCAACGCGGCCGTGATCCGGGTCAGCGTATCAGGTGTCGCCATCTTGCCCGGCCTCAAATCCCACGCTGTCGGCGGCCAGCACGTAATGCACACCGCAGAACTGGCAATCGGCAGTCACAGTGCCCTCATCCGTGGTCATGTGCCCGATGTCGCGCGCCGAATAGATCGAAAGGCTTTGACGCACTTTATCTTCGGAACAGGTACAGCCAAACGCCAGCGCCTGGGCATCAAAGACGCGCGGGGATTCTTCGTTGAACAAACGAACCAGCAAGTCGGTCGGTTGAACGCTTGGGCCGATCAATTCTGACTGCTCAACGGTGTTCAGCAAGATATTGGCGCGGGTCCAGTTTTCGGCGTCATCGCCATGGACCAGATCGTCGGCGGCCAACAAACCGGCTTCACCCGTCGCGTCCTCTTTGGCATGGGGCGAGGCCTTGGGCATGTGTTGCAACATCACCCCTCCCGCGCGCCAGCGTTCACCCTGCCCGGCAATCGTCGATCGGCCAAAGGCCGTGGCAAACCGGGTCGGCAATTGTTCGGACTGCGCGAAATAGGTTTCCGCACAGCCAGACAAAGAGCCGCCAGCAATCGGCGTGATGCCTTGGTACGGGGTCATATCCTGGCCCTGATCAATGATGATCGCGAAATACCCCTGCCCGATTTGGGAAAAGGGATCTTCGCTCAAGCTGAGCGCCTCTGCATCAAAGCTGGCGTACGCGCGGATCTGCGCAGGCTCGCCCTCGGCAGTGGGGGCGTAATAGTCGGTCGCGATCAGGCGCACGGCACCTGATCCGCGCACCTGAAGGGAAAACCGCCAGCGCAGCTTCATCGTCTGACCGATCATCGCGGTCAGCAGGACGGCTTCGGCCACAAGGGCCTCAATCGGTGCGGGATAGGCGTGCTGCGACAACACTTTGTCCAAAACACCATCGACCCGCGCCAGACGTCCTCGGACATCAGCACGATCCAGTTGAAACGGCAGGACGGTATCGTCCCAGGCGATTTGCGCACCGAGGGTCATGGGTAACCTTCACATCAGGGGCTTGGCTTCGAGGCCCTCATATAGGACTGAATTAGACAGGGCCAAGGGGCAAAGGTGATTCGCCCCCAACACAGGATGCGTCATGATCCCGCGATTCGGCACACCACGTCAGAGCAACCGCACCTACCGCGTGCGCCACGGGGCCTATGCGGTCTTGTGGCGGGACCAGCAGGTTTTGCTGACCCATCAGGCCGAACCATGGTCTGAATTCCAACTGCCGGGCGGCGGCATTGATCCCGGCGAATCACCGGTTCAGGCGCTGCACCGAGAGGTGATGGAGGAAACTGGCTGGCGCATCGGCCAGCCCCGGCGGCTGGGTGCTTGCCGGCGATTCACCTATATGCCCGACTATGACATGTACGCAGAGAAGATCTGTTCCGTGTATCTGGCGCGTCCGGTTCGGCAAGTATCTGATCCGCTGGAAGACGGGCACACCGCTGTCTGGTCTGATCCGGACTCCGCCCTTGATCTGCTGGGCAACCCCGGCGATGCGGCGTTTTTGCGCGGGGTCATCCAATGGCTGCGCTGATCACCCGACGCGTGGCGGTCTTGGGGCTGCTGTCGGCTTGCGGATACAGGCCGCCGCGCTTTCTGGAATATGACGGCCCCGAGGTGACGGACGTCCGCATCTACAAGGACGCCCGCCGCATGGAATTGTGGCACAATGACCAGATGCTGGAGGACTACCGCATCGGGCTGGGCGGGGATCCGTTTGGCCACAAGCAGCAACAGGGTGATTCGCGCACGCCGGAAGGGCGCTACATCATCGACCGGCGCAACCCGAACAGCGCGTTTCATCTGTCACTGGGGATATCCTATCCGAACACCGATGATATCGCCCGCGCCGAGGCCGCCGGCGTAGACCCAGGCGGGGACATTTTCATTCACGGCGTCGGGGACCGGTTCCGCCGGCGCGGCGCCGACTGGACCGAAGGCTGCATTGCGGTCAGCAATCGAGAGATCGAGCAAATCTATGCCATGGTGCGCAATGGCACGCCTGTGGTGATTTACCCCTAACTTATGGGGCTATTGGGCTGCGACCGGGGCACCGGTGGTCAGAACCCACCACAGCTTGCCATTGGATTCCTGATACCAGGCAAATCCGATCTCCTGAACCCGCGATTCCAGGATAATCGCCCGCGTATCGCTCCGGTCCAGCCATGCGGTCAGCGTTTCCAGCTCGGTCTCATAGGTTTCCGAAATCGTCTCGCCCAGGAAACTGCCGCGATATCCGACACGATTCACCCGGTCGATTGGCGAAGAGCCGTCAGAGCCGAAATGCCAGGGGCGCCCCTGGATGGACATATCGCGCGCATGGGTCGCGGCGGCCGAAGTCAGTTCAAGATTCAGTTGAACGGGTGACAACCCGGTTTGCGCGCGCACGGTGTTGATTGCATCGCGCATCCGCGCCTGAATGATGGGAACGTCACGTTCGTGGATCGTATAGATCACCTGAACCGGCCGCCCATCCGGCCCCAAACGTGTGCCAGAGCCGCTGGTTGTGCAGGCCGATACCGCAACAAGGGCGGCCAGAACGAAATGGATGAGGCGGGGCATAGGGGTCCTGACGATCTGCTGCGCCTTTGGCTTAGCCAAAAAACGCCGACATTTCAAATGCTACTGACTGTGTTCACAGGGCCTTGCGTTGCGAATAGGGCATTTTTGGCGTATAAGTGATAAAAAAATATCGAGCGACAGAGGCACCCAATGTCCAATTCAAACTTTCCGCGCCTGACCCGGCGTGGCTTTCTGGCCGGAAGTGCCGCGCTTGGCACCACGCTGACTGCACCCGCTGTGCTGGGCCAGACCGCTGGCGGCACGATGAGCAACAGCACCGAAATGGAATCCAACGGGCTGGAAACCACGCCGCGGAACATTTCCAGCTTTCGCACGCTGAACTGGCGCGATTATTTCAGCAACTTGCGTCAGGGCGCGATCCTTGCGGATACCGAAAGCCGCGCCGTGCACTTCTGGTCAGCGGACGGCAATACGTATCGTCTGTATCCGTCATCCGTGCCCATGACCGATGATCTGACCCGCCGGGGCCGCACGCAGGTGGTGCGCAAGGTTGAAGGCCCGGAATGGCGGCCCACGCCGTCAATGCGTGAACGCAATCCGGAATGGCCGGAATACGTGGGTCCGGGGCCGGACAATCCGCTGGGCTCTCATGCCTTGTATCTGGGGTGGCAGTATTACCGCATCCACGGCACACACGACACACGCAAGATTGGACGGCGGTCATCGAACGGATGTATCGGCCTTTACAACGAGCATATCTCCGAGCTTTTCGGCTTTACACAAATCGGCACTCAGGTGTTGCTAATTTGACGACATTGCGGCGAACTGGCGGAAATCGAAAAACTCCCCCGTTGCAATTGGTGCTGCAAACTGGTTTGAGAAAGGCACGAGGTATCGTCTTGGGTGCGCATTCCGCCCGTTAATGAGAATATGCGGAAGTACGCAAATATCTGGAGGTTGACATGAAAAAACTCGCTCTCGCTGGCCTGCTCGCCATCACCGGCACCGCTGCATTGGCTTCGGGCTACGTTGCCCCGCCGATGATGGAGCCGGAAGTCGTCGTGACTCACTCGTCGTCGTCGGTTGGTGGCATCGTTGTGCCGCTGCTGCTGCTGGTTCTGGTTGCCGCTCTGGCCAACTGATCCGCACACTGCGATCTACGTAAAGGGGCCAGGCGCAAGCTTGGCCCCTTTCGTATGTCTGGGTATCCGACGGCCCGCCGGGGCGGTTAGCCCAGCCAGCCGCCCAGATTTTCGCCTGCAATCACCGCCAGCGCGTCCATATGCGCCGCATCGTCGTTCAGGCAGGGGATATAGGTGAAGGAGTCGCCACCGGCATGTTCAAATGCCTCGCGGATCTCTCCTTCGATTTCTTCCAGCGTTTCAATGCAGTCCGCGGCAAACGCCGGGGCCACCACAGCGATCCGCGTGATCCCGGACCTGGCCAATTCGGCCACATGCTGAACCGTGTAGGGCCGCAGCCACTCCTCGCGCCCAAACACCGACTGAAACGTCGTGTCGATCATCGAGGCATCCCAGCCCAACCGCTCGCGTAGCAGGCGCGTCGTTTTCTGGCATTGGCAGTGATAGGGGTCACCCTCCATCAGATAGCGCTGCGGCATGCCGTGATAAGACGCGATCAGCTTTTGCGGCTTCTGCGCCATCGGATCCCACACCCGCTGCACCGACTGGGCCAGCGCGTCGATATAGGCGGGATGGTCGAAATAGGCGGCAACGGTGCGGGCCGCGGGCTGCCATTTTTCGTCCATCAAGGCGCGGAAGAACTGGTCATTCGCGGTGGCCGAGGTTGCACCGGCGGATTGCGGATACAGCGGAAAGAACAGGATCTTTTCGCAGCCTGCTGCCACCATGCGCCGGACAACATCCTTGGTGGACGGGTTGCCGTAGCGCATACAGAACTCCACCATCACGCCATCGCCATAGGCGGCTTGCATCCGCTCAGCCAATGCCTCCGACTGGTCGCGCGTGATGGTCAGCAAAGGGCTTTCATTCTTTTCCGTGTTCCAGATCAGCCGGTAATTCGCGCCCGATGTAAACGGCCGCTTGCTCAGGATGATCAACTGCAACAACGGCTGCCATTTCCAGGACGCGAGGTCGACCACACGCTTGTCGGACAGGAATTCATTCAGATACCGCCGCATGGACCAATAATCGGTGGCATCCGGCGTGCCCAAATTGGCGATCAACACCCCCACCTTGGCGCGTGCAACCGGGGTGTGGCTGTCCGGGGCGTGGCGCAGGCGGCCTTCCCCAGGTGCGTCATGGTGAACGGCGGTTGGTGTCGCGGACATGGGCTTCCTTTCGGTGGCTGTTGCCTTCACCTAGCGAAGCAGCGGCTCAGGTCAATCCTTGCGCAGCTTGGGTGCGGCAATGGGCGCAGGTTCCAGCGGTGTTTCCTGCGCGCCCAGCGCATCCGCCAGCCGCGCCGAGGCCGATCCGGGCTTCAGCGGCTTTTGCTGCCCCTCTGCCGGTGCCCAACCCGTCAGGAACAGGGTTTCCGCACTGGCGATCAGGCGGCCGTCGCCGTTGGCGAAACTGTCGGCATAAAGCTGCGCCGCGCGGGCCAGAACGGCACGCGGCATGGGCGCACGGTGGCGGGCGGCCAGCGCGTTGGATTCACCCATCGCGCGCAGGTCCTGCACCAGATGCATCAGATCCCGGTAGAGGATTTGCCGCGTGAACCCATCGGCCACCGGCAACGCCAACCCGGCGCGCTGCAGCAGCCCGCCCAGATCCCGGATTTCCCCCATCGGCACCACACGCGGCGACAACCCGCCCAGGACATCCGATTCCGCCTGTGCCAGCACCGCGCGCAGTTCGGCCAGGGTCTGCCCGCCAAACATCACTGCTATGAACAGCCCGTCCGGGCGCAGGGCGCGGCGGCATTGGATGATCTGCCCCAAGGGATCATCGGCCCAATGCAGCGCCAGCGCGTGGATCACCAGATCATGCGTCCCCTCGGCCAGATCCAGCACCGGATCATCGGCCACAATCTTCGCCCCGGGCATCCGTTCCTGCCACACCTTCGCAAAAGGCGTGATGATCGCGGGCGACGTAAACGTTCTGTTAACTTCGCTGAGTCTCTCCTGAACCTCGTCGGCGGCGTCCTCGTGCAGGAACAATGCGGGGTCTAAGTGCGCGCGGGCGCGAAACCGGGCCAGCGCGGTGCGGTCGGTCAATAAGGGGGGGATCATCTGGGTCATGGGCACTGTGTTTGGCGCGTCGGCGTCCGAAGTCAAGGGCCGCAAAGAATGGCGCTTTGCCCAGCGCATGGGTCGTGCCGTGATCAACACGCTTTACCCGCCGCAATGCTTGGCGTGTGAGCAGTCAGTGCAGGAAACCGGCACGCTGTGCGGGCCGTGCTGGGCGCAAACTCCGTTCATCGAGGGGCTGGCCTGCGATACTTGCGGCCTGCCGGTGCTGGGCGATCCGACCGAAGGGGTCGTGCAGTGCGAAGACTGCCTGACCACGGCGCGCCCCTGGTCGCGTGGGCGCGCAGCCTTGAGTTACGGGGCAACAGCCCGGCAGCTTGTTCTGGCGCTCAAATACGGCGACCGACATGACATCGCCGCGCCAGCGGGGCGCTGGCTGGCACGCAAGGCGGCGCCGCTGATCCGCCCGGATACCTGCGTTGTGCCGGTTCCGTTGCATCGCTGGCGGTTGTTCAAGCGGCGGTTCAACCAGTCCGCACTGCTGGCCCACGAATTGGCCCAACAGGTGCATCTGAACATGGTGCCGGATGCGTTGATCCGAACCCGGTTCACAGGCACGCAGGATGGACGCAGCCGCAGGGCACGGTTTGCCAACATGCAGGGCGCCATTCACGCCCATCCCCGCCGCAGCGCGCGCCTTGCCGGGCGGCACGTTTTGCTGGTCGATGACGTCATGACGTCGGGCGCAACATTGGCCGCCGCCGCCGAAGCCTGCTTCGCCGCAGGGGCAGATGACGTAGATGTGGTTGTTTTGGCGCGGGTCGGACATGAAGACGCGGCGTGATTGTCCGCGCAAGTGTTCACAAACGGCGATGACGGGCTTACATCTTTCGGGAAAGCGAAAGGATGCCCTATGGCCCAGATCGAAATCTACTCCTCGCCGTATTGCGGGTTTTGTCACGCGGCCAAGCGGTTGCTGAAGGCCAAAGGGGCCCCATTCACCGAAATCGACGTGATCGCCCAGCCTCAGCGCAAGGCCGAGATGATCAAGCGCGCCAATGGCGGGCGCACCGTGCCGCAGATTTTCATCGACGGCCTGCATATCGGCGGCAGCGATGAGCTGCATACGCTGGATCGGCGCGGCGGGCTGGACCCGTTGCTGAAACAGGCGGGTTAGGCAGATGCGCACGGCTTTGCTGCAAACCTGCGTCGGGGATACGCCCCGCGACAACGTCGCGCCGGTGCGCGCGGCGTTCCGGAAGGCCGTGGCCGGGGGCGCTGGCTTCATTCTGACGCCCGAGGTCACGAATTCCATTTCGATGGACCGCGCGCATCAGCATCGGATCCTGACCGACGAGGCTGGCGACCCGGTTCTGGCGATGCTGCGCGATGAGGCGGCGCGCGCCGGGATCTGGGTGCTGGTCGGGTCGATCCTGGTCAAGACGGACGACCCCGACGGGCGATTCGCCAATCGCTCGGTGCTGATCGGGCCGGACGGACAGATCACCGCGCGCTATGACAAGATCCACCTGTTCGACGTGCAGGTCACCAAGGCCGAGACCTTTCGCGAATCCTCGACCATCCGCCCGGGCGACCGCGCCGTGCTGGCGAAAACCCCCTTTGCGACGCTGGGTCTGACGATCTGCTATGACGTGCGGTTTCCCCATCTGTATCGCGCCTTGGCCAAGGCCGGCGCGCAGATCCTGACGGTTCCGGCCGCCTTCAGCCCCGTCACCGGCGCCGCCCATTGGGAAACCCTGCTGCGCGCCCGGGCGATTGAGACCGGCTGCTACGTGCTGGCCCCGGCCCAGACCGGCGATCACAAGACGACAACCGGGCGGGCGCGGTCGACGTATGGGCATTCGTTGATCATTGATCCCTGGGGCGCCGTTTTGGCCGATGCAGGCACAGAGCCGGGCATAGTATTTGCAGATCTTGACCTGTCACTGGTAGAACACGCGCGCGGCCGTGTCCCCTCCTTGACCCATGACCGCCCTTTTTCGGGGCCCTTGATCTGACATGCACACAACCGACGATCTTGCGATTTCCCTGTTTGCAGAGCTGTTCATGACCGATCAGCTGGCCCGCGCACGCGTGGCCAAGACCCTGCCGAAGGGGATGGAGCTGTCGCATTTTTCGGTGCTCAACCATCTGGCGCGCAGCACCGAGGAGCGGTCCCCGGCGCAATTGGCCAAGGCGTTCAACCTGACCCGCGGCGCGATGACCAACACGTTGAGCAAACTGGAAATGGCCGGGTATGTGCACATCCGCCCGGATTGGGATGACGCGCGGCGCAAATTCGTGGCCATCAGCCCCGCAGGCCGGCAAGCCCGTGACGCCGCCTTGCACGCCATTTCCCCGATCATCGCCAGATTGACGCGCACGCTGGGCGTGGATCGCGTCCGCGCGGTATTGCCGGTTCTGAGAGAGCTTCGACTGGCGCTGGAACGCGACGAAGCCTAGGCCGGCGGATGATCAGCGCGGGCTGCGCTTTGCCAGAATGCGCTGCAATGTGCGCCGGTGCATCGTCAACCGCCGCGCGGTTTCCGAAACATTGCGGTCACATTGCTCATAGACCCGTTGAATATGTTCCCAACGCACGCGGTCAGCGGACATCGGGTTTTCCGGCGGATCGGGCAGGACGGCGCCTTCTTGCTGAAGCAGCGCGTTGATCACTTCTGTCGCGTCGGCGGGTTTGGACAGGTAGTCGGTGGCGCCGATTTTCACCGCTGCAACCGCCGTGGCAATCGCGCCGTATCCGGTCAGCACCACGATCCGTGCGTCAGGCCGTTTGGCACGCAGGACCTCGACCACATCCAACCCGTTGCCATCGTCCAACCGCAGATCGATCACCGCATAGGCCGGTGGGCGCGCCGTGGCCAACGCCTTGCCGGCCGCCACCGAGTTGGCGGTCTCCACGGCAAAGCCCCGACGCTCCATCGCGCGGGCCAGGCGTTTGAGGAACACCTCATCATCATCCACCAGAAGAAGCGACGGATCATCGCCCAAAGTGAGCGCGGTTTCGTCAGCCATGCCTGTTTCCCTTTGTTTCCAATACTGATCTAAGCGTCATGGCCCCGCAGGTCAAACCCTGGGGCCGCTAACAATGCGTCGATCAGTTCTGGTCAAGGTAGCATTGCATGATGTCGGCGCGCCGCTCGCCGCTCATATCGTGGCGCAGCACCTCAACTGTCCCGCGGCCGGGGATCACGAAGTAGCTGAAGGTGGAATGGTCGACGAGGTAAAACTCATCGTCGCCGGGCTGCGCGGAATAAAAGGTGCGATAAGCCTGACTGGCCGCGCGCACCTGTTCTTCACTGCCGGTCAATCCGATCATTCGGTCATGGAATGCCGACGCAAACGCGCCAACCTGGTCCGGCGTATCGCGGCGCGGGTCGATGGAAATGAACACCGGCTGCACCATGTAGCCGCGCTGTTCCAGGATATCGACGGCCAGCGCATTGTTGGCGTTGTCCAGCGGGCAAACATCGGGACAGAAGGTATAGCCGAAGTAGATCACCGACGGCATGGTCAGCACATCGGTGTCCGTCACGGTTTGCCCCTGGGCGTTGACCAGCTCAAATGGTCCGCCAATGGTGCTCAGACCGCCTTGCAACACAGAGGCGTTGCAGTCCGTCGCCTGGCCGTTCGGATCAGCAAACGGATTCATCCAGCTCAGATTGACGGGGCGCTCTGAAAAATATGCCAGCCACACCAGAACACCGAGCAACGCGGCAATGAACGCCGCCGCGCCAATGGAATACGCCCTCATCATGCTGGCCCCTTAGCTTGCACATCGACTCTCATGGTTCCGCTTGATGCCTTACCCGTTGGCGCTTAACAATGCGCAAACCCGTGACCGCGACAACAGGCCGCTTGATGGAAAACCAAACAACCGGCCTGATGAACCGTGACGTTCAGGGCCATTGGGTCCGGTTGGAAACGCTGACCCGTGTGCGCTGGCTGGCGGCGTCTGGGCAGGTGGCGGCGCTGGTGGTCACGTACTGGCTCGTTGAACTGCGGTTTCCCCTGACGCTGTGCCTGGCCGTCGTTGCCGTATCAGCGCTGACCAATCTGTTGTCGGCCTATATCTATCCGCGCACAAAACGCCTGTCCGAGACAGAGGCATTGCTGACGTTGATCTTTGACACGGCACAATTGTCGCTTCTGCTGTTCCTGACCGGCGGCATGACCAATCCGTTTGCCTTGTTGTTGATTGCCCCGGTCACCATTGCCGCAACCGCGCTGCAGTTGCGCAGCACGCTGATCCTGGGCGTGATCACCATCTTCCTGACCACCCTGCTGGCTCTGACCTACGAACCCTTGCGCCTGTCTGACGGAACACCAACGCAATTGCCCGAACTGTTCCGTTTCGGGTTTTGGCTGGCCCTGGTTATCGGCATCGGGTTTATCGGGCTTTACTCGCGCTCTGTTGCCGCTGAAAAACATGATCTGGCCGAAGCCCTGCTGGCTATGCGGATGGCGCTGGCGCGTGAGCAAAAGCTGACCGATCTGGGCGGTGTCGTGGCCGCCGCCGCGCATGAGCTGGGCACGCCGCTGGCCACCATCAAGCTGGCCTCCTCTGAACTGATCGACGCGCTGGGCGATGACCCGGAACTGGCCGAGGATGCGATCCTGATCCGCGAACAGACGGACCGCTGCCGCTCAATCCTTCGGTCCATGGGGCAGTCCGGCAAGGATGATACGTTGGTGCGTCAGGCGCCGCTTGAAACCGTGGTCACCGAGGCCGCCGCACCGCATGCTGACCGCGGCAAAGCCGTGGTGTTCGATGCCGTCAACCTGCCTGATGGATCACGGATGCCTGCCATTCTGCGCATGCCGGAAATCGTGCACGGGTTGCGAAACCTGATCCAGAATGCCGTCGATTTCGCCGAAACCACCGTTTGGGTGGAAGCCACATGGACCGATACGATCATCCAGCTTCGGATAATCGACGATGGGCCGGGCTATCCCCTGCATCTTCTGGACCGGATCGGGGAACCCTATCTGCGGGACCGCCGCAGTGACAAACGCCCGGAATACGATGGGATGGGCCTGGGGCTGTTCATCGCCAAAACGCTGCTTCAGCGCAGCGGTGCAACCGTTCGGTTTGCCAATTGCAGCGCCGGACGCAGGCCAAGCGGTTTCACGGGGGTCCGTTGCGGTGCCATGGCCGAGGTCACATGGCCCCGGCGCAGCATTCAGGCAGACCCGCGCGGCCCCCTGGGCCAGAACACGCCGCACCCCGTCTCGTGACGATCTGCAGGCTTTAACGTCGCCTTAACCAATTCCCGCCATTCTTGGACGAACCAAATGCTTTGTTGGCAGGATGGTTCCATGAATACGACGCTTCTTTTTTCATTTGTCCTGGTTGGCACTTCGGCTTTGACCGTGCTGGCCGTTTTGATGCTGCTCTCTGCTTTTGGGCGCCGGGGTCAGCCCCGCAAAGGTGCACCCATTGGCGGGGGCGATCCCGCGTTCCTTTTCGACGGCCCGCACCTGATTGACGCCAACGCGCGCGGTCGGGCCATTTTGCAGGCCCTGCCAGACGCGGAATCCGATGGCCTCAACGCGCTGTTGGGGTTTCTGAACGCCGACTTTCCGGGGTTGCAGGGACGTTTAAGCGCGCTTGACGGCTCTCAACGGCTGACCATGCCGTCAGAAAAAGCCGGATCCAGTCTGGAATTGACGGTTGAACGCCATGACACCTCGCTGCGGCTGACATTGGTTGACACAATGTCCGATGAAGGCGCCGTGACGCTTGATCGGCTCAGCTACCGCGCCATGACGGAGGAGTTGGACCTGCTGCGCGGGTTGATCGATGCCGCCCCGCTGATGCTGTGGCAGGAAAACAAAAGTGGCCAGATCACCTGGGCCAATCGCGCCTATTTGCAGCGTCTGGCCGATGACAGCACTTTGTTGTCCTGGCCCCTGCCCGCGCTGTTTCCAGCGGGTGATTCGACCGCTCCGCAACGCGTCAGCCTGGTGGAGGCGGCCGACCGCGATACCGCGGCCTGGTTCGACGTCAACCGCGTGGCCGCGGGTCAGGGGACTCTTGTCTTTGCCCTTCCCGCCGATGAGGCTTATCAGGCTGAACGCACAAAGCGCGACTTCGTTCAAACCTTGACGAAGACCTTTGCCACGCTGCCGATCGGTCTTGCGGTGTTCGATCGCACACGCCGATTGCAGGTGTTCAACCCCGCCTTGACCGATCTGACCGGTTTGGAAACGGAATTCCTGTTGTCAAAGCCCGGCATCGAAGGGTTCCTGAACCGGATGCGCGACAAACATGTCTTGCCGGAACCGCGTGACTATCGCAGTTGGGCCCGCCGCTTGCTGGATATCGAAACCGCCGCCCCGATCGGGGAGTTCGAGGAAACCTGGACCCTCCCCACTGGCCAAACCTTCCGCGTCAGCACCAACCCGCATCCGGATGGTGCATTGGCGTTCCTGATTGAAGATATCACCTCGGAAACCCATATGAACCGCAGCGTGCGCGCGCAAATGGACACCAGCCAGTCGGTTCTCAATCAGATCGACGCGGCGATTGCCGTGTTTGCGCCGAATGGGCAATTGGTTCTGACCAATACCGCCTTTTCCCAACTCTGGATGTTGGAGGGTGAGGACTCACTCAATGCCGTTACCTTACCAGAAGCCCTGCAAAACTGGCAGGAGGCGGGTGACAACCCGCAGCTGTGGGCCCGCGTGGGCGGCCTGACGCGGCCTGCGCTGGGTGAAAATCTGCAGGTTACAGGCACCATGACCCTGGCTGATGGCGAGGTCCTGTCGGTGGACGCGCGACGCACAACCACCGGGGCGCTGCTGATTGCCTTTACTCAGGCCGCCAAACAGCAAACCGCCCCTGAGCAAGGCTCAAGGGCGGAGTCCCGCGCACAGGTTCTGCGCGCCAGTGCCTGAACGGTCGCTTACAGCGACGATTCGATCCAGCTGGCCAAAGCGGCTTTCGGCGCGGCGCCGACCTTGTTGGCAATAACCTGGCCGTTCTTGACCATGAACAGCGCCGGGATCCCGCGGATCCCCATGGCGGCAGCCACCTGCGGGTTTTCGTCAACATTGACCTTGGCGATCTTCACGCGGCCTTCATATTCCACCGACAGCTCTTCCAAGGCCGGGCCGATCTGCTTGCAGGGGCCACACCATTCAGCCCAGAAGTCGATGACGACAGGCAGCTCGCTGTCACGAACTTCGGCATCGAAGGTCGCGTCGGTCACGGGTACGGTGGACATGGCATTCTCCTGTTGTGCGGCCGGATGGGCGCAGGGATGTGTGATGGGTCCTACCTATGAAGGTGCCAGCGCTGGGTCAAGGGCGGCGCGGTGCAACGCCGCATCGGTCAACGCGGGGTCCAGCGCCATCAGGTGCCCCGTGGCCGTCCACACCAGCATGAGATCAACGCGCCGGCCCGGGAACTGCGTGCTCAACATGTGCCGATACGCCCCCATCTGCCGCAAAATCCCCTCAGGCACCAGTTCGGGCGCATCGGGAATCGCCCGGTTCGATTTGAAATCAACCGCCAGCACCCGCGTTTCATCGACCAAAAGCCGGTCGATAATCCCCCAGATCGGCCGCCCCAACCATTCACCCGACAGCGCGACTTCAACCAACGCATCAGGCCGAAAGACATGAGCCAGCGCCGGGGCGCTTATCACATTCTGCGCCTCGGACAGGCAAAGCTGCGCTTCGTCGCCCTCTATCCCCAATGCCAAAAGCTGTTCCTGGCCACGGGCTTTGCGCAGATCTGCCGGACAATTCGGTAAGTGTTCCAGCAACGCATGAATTGCCCGGCCCCGGCGCAGCGCCACCTCAGCCTCGACACCGTCCCCCGCCAGCGCCTTCGCCCCGCCCAGCGCCGTCGGGGACAACAGCCTGCCGCGCGGACCTATCGGCGGTAAACCGGGCAAAACCAGCCGCGGTGCGCTGATTTCACCGACATCCCTTGGGCGCCCCGTCGCCATGGGCCAGTCCCCGTGCTCATGGCGCAGTCCCGCGCCCAAAGGCGTCGCGTGCGGCACAGGTGCCATCCCGGCCATGCCCGCCGACACCTTGGCATACCAGCACTCCGGCGCATCGACCTTGCCGGCCCCCACCACGATCAGCCAGCTTTCCGCCCGCGTCAGCGCGACATACAGCAGACGGTCATTTTCCTGTTCGCGCAGGGCCGCCAGCGCCTCCTCAGCCTGGGTTTGAACCGGCGTTGCGGCGGTTTTGTTGGCGCGCAGGATCGGCAGGTCCCCAACCGGCGTGATATCGGCCGGGTTCGGCGCGCGGCGTTGGGCGGTGTCCGGCAGGATGACAATCGGCGCCTCCAAACCCTTGGCTCCGTGAACCGTCATCACCCGCACCCGCCGCCCGGCTGATTCGGTCTGGCGCTTGACCTCGGCGTCCGAGGCCTGAAGCCACCCCAGAAACCCGTCCAACGATGGCACGTGATCTTGCTCATAGCGTAGGGCCAGATCGACGAACGCCTCCAGCGCCTCATCCACCTCAACCCCGAATCGCGCCCGAATGCGGCGGCGGCCGTCATGCCGGGTCAGGATCCGTTCGATCAACTCAAATGGGCGCAGAAAATCGACCTGATCGCGCAGATCGTCCAGAACCCGCCGCGTGTCCTCTTGCGCCGGGTCACCGCGCAGGGCTTCCCACAGGAATTTATCGCCGCGCGGATGGGCAAGTCGGAACAGCTGATCCTCGGACCAGTCGAACAGCGGTGACCGCAGGGCGATGGCCAATGACAGGTCATCTTCGGGCAGCGCAAGGAAGGACAACAGCGCAATCAGATCCTGCACCGCCAGTTCATCCGCCAGGACCAGCCGGTCGGCCCCGGCAATGTCCAACCCCTGCGCCTTGCATGACCGGATCAACGCATCGAACAGCGTCTTTCGCCGCCGCACGAGGATCAGGAAGTCCCCTTCATGCACCGGGCGCGGGCCATCGCGCGTTTCGATTTGCTCTCCGCGGTCGATCATCGCCCGGATTTCCCCGGCGACCGCACCGGCCAGAACAATGTCCGGATCGGATTTCGCGGGCCGGTCCAGCGGATCATGCCAGGGTTGATCCGGGTCCTTTTGGGGTTTTTCGACCGGCGGCCACAAGTCCACGCGCCCCGGCTTTGTCGGGTGAAACGGCTGATGGTCGCTGGGGCCACCCAAACCGTTTTCGCCGTGTTCGGCCGCGAAGCAGCTATCAACCAGCCGCAACACCGCATCCGAAGACCGGAAGGAATGCTTGAGTTCAGACAGGGTCAAACCCTGCCCCGCATCCGTCAGCCGCCGCTTGAACGCCGCGCGAGTTCCTTCGAACCGCTGCAGGTCGGCGCCTTGAAAGGAATAGATCGATTGCTTGCGATCCCCGACCACGAAGATCGTGCGCCCTGCGTCGCGCGCGCCTTGCCCGGCGGCAAATTCCTGCGTCAGCAATTCGATTACGCGCCATTGCTCGGGGCTGGTGTCCTGGGCCTCGTCCACCAGAATGTGGTCGATCCCGCCATCCAGTTTGAACAGCACCCATTGCGCAACCGAGGTGTCATTCAGCAGATCGCGGGTCAGGCGGATCAGGTCATCGAAATCCAGCCACCCGCGCAAAGCCTTCGCGTGATCAAACGCCGGAAGCCACAATCGCGCAAAACGGTGCAGCGCCTGCGCCGAGGCCAGCGCACCCAACCCCAGGCGCCGGTTGCGATTTTCCTCGACCCTGAGGGCCAATGCGTCCAGCGCCGCTGCGTCATCGTCGGCCAACAGGGCCTGCGTTGCCTTGGTGGCGATCTTTCCGACCTTTGCGGCGAAGGGCGTTTTCCCGCCTTGATAAAGAAGCTTGCCCTCAAGCGTCTCTAACGTTGCCATATCCAGCGTTCGGATAGGCGCCAGCGCATCGGCCATCTTCACATCATTGGACGACCCTTGGCGCAACACCGGCAGGACACGGGCCAGCATTTCAAGCTCGGACCCATCAAAAACATCCGCCAGAATTTGGTCAAAGCTATCGCCCGGCTTCACCTCGAACAGGGCGTGCAGGTCTGGCATTTCTCCGGAAAATGCGTCTCTATACTTGCCCAAATCGCGCAGAACCTGACCAAAAGCATCCTCGCCCAGCCGGCTCAGCAACGCGGTCAAAAGCCCGGCGTCCGATCCCTGGGCAATCCGGTCCAGCAAGTCCACGCGCAGTTCTTGCAGGCTGCGGTCTTCAACCTCGGCAAAATCCGGCGACACCGCCGCCTCAAGCGGAAAGCGCCGCAAAACGGCACTGCAAAAGGCATGGATCGTCTGGATCTTCAGCCCGCCCGGTGTCTCGATCGCGCGGGCAAACAGGCGCCGCGCGTCGCGCAGCAATCCGGGCTGGCCGTCAACGTCCTCGCCCAAATCCCGCAACGCGCGGATCAGCGTCGCGTCCGGCAACATTGCCCATTCGCCCAGCCGTTGAAACAACCGGTTCTGCATCTCGCTGGCGGCGGCTTTGGTGTAGGTCAGGCACAAGATGCGTTGCGGCAGGGTGCCACGCAGCAACAGCCGCGCAACGCGGTCGGTCAGCACCTTTGTCTTGCCGGACCCCGCATTGGCCGACAACCACGTCGACGCCACCGGGTCTGCCGCTTCGACCTGGCGCTGCGTGGCTTCATCCATCATGGTCGCCCACCTTGATCGTGACCGCATCATCGGTCGGTTGCCATTCGCCGCGCCGGGCAAGCGGATGATATTCGCTGCGGCGGCGCTCTTTTTCCACGGCGCGCATCGCGGTGAACCCCTGCGCCGGGTCAAGATAGGCGGACAGAAGCGCCGCCAACTCTGCCCGGCTCTTGATCAGGGCGTCAGGTGTCACGATGGCGTCTTGGGTATCAAATTTCGATCCCAGCCCGACGTATTCAGCCCGCGCCACCGGCATCGCCCCCAACGCGCCAAAGGCACCGTCCTCAACCATCAGCGCCAACAGCACCAACTGCTTGTTGAACGCGGCCTGCTGCCCTTTGGTTGGAAGCGCGCCGGTTTTGTAATCATAAACCACTGCCTGATTGTCCGGCGTCACATCGATCCGGTCCGGCTTGCCAATCAAGGTGAACGCCGGATCGCGCAGGGTTTGTGCGGCCTTTTGTTCGGTAATAGCCGGGGTGCTATCCAGCGCCGCGTTCCACGCAACAAACGCCGCGGCCGAGGGTTGAAGCCGCGCCAGCCAGTGCAGCCGCACCGAATGCCATGGGCATTCCAACGCCAGAACCGACTCGGCGACCTGCATGAATGTCTCCACGTTGCCGGGCGTGCCGGGGGGATGGCGGCGAACATAGGCGTCGAGCACCTGATGCAACACGGTGCCGCGCAACCGTGCGTCGGCCTCAGGCGTCAACGGATCCAGATTGCGCAGACGCAGGACGCTTTGCGCGTAAATCTGATACGGATCGCGGATCAGCGTTTCGATCCGCGTGACCGCCAATTCCCGCGGACGTGCCTGAACCGGGGGCGCCGGGGCGGGGCGGGGGTTTCGGGTCGTCATGCCCTGCGGCAAACCGCCCTGATCACTTTCATAGGCATCGGCCAGCGCCAGCCACGTCGCGCCACGCGCGCGCATCTGCTTTAACGCCTCTGGCCCGTTTTGTGCGGGCAGCCCGGCGATCAGGTTGGTCAGCCGGTTCAGCCAGCGTGACGGCACAGTCTCGGCCTCGGCATTCCGCGTTGCGCGCACCAGCATCACCTCTACCCCGGAAACCGCGATCTGAAAGTCATGCGCTGACAGACCAATCTGGCGTTCAGGCAACAGCAACCCGGCATCCAGGCGCATCTGCCGGTTGAACCACGGGTCGGGCTGAGGGGCGCTTGGCCAGACCCCGTCGTTGAGCCCGCCCAGGATGATCAGATCCGCGCCCTGTGCACGCGCCTCCAACGTGCCCCAGATCATCACATCGGGGTGCGTTTCCTGCCCCTCGCGCACCTCTCGGCTGGCAAAAACAGTCTCTAACACTGCGGAATAGTCGCCGATGGGCATCACTCCGCCACTGTCTGCAACGCCCAGCAACGCGTCGAACATCGCTTTGGCCTGCCCGCCGGCCTCAGCTTTCCACAGCTCCCCGGTGTCGGGGCCGTCCGGCCCCTGCGCCAAGTGCGCAGCAAAGGCCAAATGCGTCTCTAACCATGCAGAAAGCGGTCGGATTTCCGGACCGTCGAGCACGGCCATCGCGCGGATCAGCCACGCCGCCCAATTCTGGCGCTGCGGTTTTCCATCGGCCCATTGTTGCAACGCCGATGCATCAGGATACGGCAATCCCCGTCTGCGCAAAAACAGCTCCAGGTCCCGCAGGTGCAGCAGATGTTGACCGCGCTCGGCGGCGCTGTGCGTGATCGGATGTTTGAGCAACGACACCAACGCCTGCGATGTCATTGCGCCGCGCATCAGTTCAGCGATCTGGCGCAAGTAACGTCCAGGCGCCGACAGTGACAACGGGCGCCCGGCGCTGTCATCCGGGCGGATGTGCCAGCGGTCCAACACCGATGTGACGCGCCGCGCCAATGTGCGGTCCGGGGTGATCAGGGCGGCCTTGCGCCCATCCACCGCAGCTTGACGCAGCGCCAGTGCAATGCTCAACGCCTCTTGCCGGGGGCCCTGGGCTTCGATCAGGGTCATGCCTTGCGTGGGATCCATCAAATCCCCCAGCACCGGGCCATCGCGCAACCATTGATCCGTTACCGGAGCCGGGCGCAGCGCCAATGACACCATCGCACTGCGCTGAACCGGGGTTGGCGTACCGTGCCAGGAGGGAACCTGCGCCGCCGTCAGCCCAAGGTCACGCAGCAGGCGCGCAAACCGAAATTGCGGGTGATCTTCGCTGATCATCGGATCGCTGAGACCTTCCCACAGATCCTGCGGCATCGCGTGATCGAACCCAGGCAGCACAACCGAACCCTGCGGCAACCGCGCGACCGCGCGCATCAACAGCGCCGACGGCCCGCGGGACCCGGTGGACCCGGCGACGATGATCGGATGATCGGGCGGCGTTTTGGTCCAGTGATCCGACAGCAGCGCGATCGACCGGCGCAAGCGCCCTTGCCCGCCTGAAACCGGGCCGAAGTGCTGTCGGATCAGCCGGATGAACTGCAAAGACCGGGTCCAGTGTTCGGAATGATTGCTGACGTCCAGGTGTTCCAGCGCGGCGGGCGAGACGTTTTCGCCCTGCATCTCGTCCAGCAAACGAAACAGCCCATCGGCCAGTGAAAACGCGGCGTTGCTGGGGGCCAGATCCGGCTCTCTGATCAACAGCGCACGGATGGCTTGAGCCAGTTCCAACCGGGTGCGCAGGCCGGTATCCGCCGCCTCGCCGCCTGACAGATCACTGATCAGCCGCAGGCGGGGCAAAAAGCCTTGCCCCTGGCGGATCAGCGCCTCCCTTAGCCGGGTTTGCATCCGTGCCGTGTTCACAATCACTTCGACCCGCGCCATGGCCTCGGGCGGCTGACCCGCCATGCGCGCGCGCAGCCCATCAGCCAGAACTTGCGGAAAATCCGGGCCAGGGGGCACCGCAAAGACGCGAGGGGTTGGGCTGGGTTCAAACATTCTCCACCCCCTTCAACCGCGCGGCCCACGCCGGATCCTCAGCCAGCGCCACCACATTTCTCCCACTCTCCAGAACCGAAAACCGCAGCGTCAGAGCCTGTTTTGGCCGATCAGCCCCCAGCCGTTCAGGCCATTCGACCAGGCACAGCGCTGTTTCAAACGCCTCGGTCAGACCCAGTTCGACCGCCTCATCAGGATGCGTCAGGCGGTAAAGGTCAGCGTGCCAAATCTCAAACTTCGGGGCGTCATAGGTCTGCACCAACGTGAACGTCGGTGAGGGCACATCCTCGCTCACGAAGCACTGGATCAGGGCGCGCGCAAAATGGGTTTTCCCGGCGCCGATCTGCCCGTCCAGCAACAGAGTATCGCCGGCGCGCACGTGGCGCGCAAAGGCCTGCGCCAAACGGTCTGTGGCGGCGGGATCGGGCAGAAAAAGGGGGGTGTTCAGCTGCATCATGCGGCCAGACTAACGCCCGTGTGACCCCCCCGCCAGAGGGCGGGTGCTTGTGAACAGCAGATCCCGCCGCCATATAGGGTCAAGCAATGAAAAGGGGTTCGCATGTCCGAACAAAAATTCCCCGGCTGGCATGGCACCACGATCCTGGCGGTTCGCCGGGGGGGTGAAGTGGTCGTGGCCGGTGACGGCCAAGTCAGCCTGGGCCAAACGGTGATCAAGGGATCCGCACGCAAGGTCCGCCGCATCGGGGCAAGCCAGGACGTGATTGTCGGTTTCGCCGGATCCACCGCTGATGCGTTCACGTTGCTGGAGCGGTTGGAAAAGAAGCTGGAAGCCGCGCCGGGGCAGCTGGCGCGGGCCTGCGTTGAGCTGGCCAAGGACTGGCGCATGGACAAATACTTGCGCAACCTGGAGGCCATGCTGATCGTTACCGACGGTGCCGATTTGCTGGTGGTGACCGGCGCCGGTGATGTGCTGGAGCCTGAGCACGACATCGCCGCCATCGGCTCAGGTGGTAACTTTGCGCTGGCCGCCGCACGGGGCCTCATGGAAACCGACTTGCCCGCCGAAGACATCGCCCACAAGGCCATGGCCATTGCGTCGGATATTTGTGTCTACACCAACGGCAATCTGACGATTGAACGGATCAAGAAATGACAGACCTGACCCCCCGCGAGATCGTTTCTGAACTGGATCGCTTTATCATTGGCCAGTCCGATGCCAAGCGCGCCGTGGCCGTGGCGCTGCGCAATCGCTGGCGGCGCAAGCAGCTGGATCCGGCGATGCAGGACGAAGTGTATCCAAAGAATATCCTGATGATCGGGCCCACAGGCGTCGGTAAAACGGAAATCAGCCGCCGGCTGGCGAAGCTGGCCAAAGCGCCGTTTCTGAAGGTTGAGGCCACCAAATTCACCGAAGTCGGCTATGTCGGCCGCGATGTGGAGCAGATCATCCGCGATCTGGTCGAAGCAGCGATGATCATGACCCGCGACGACATGCGCGCTCAGGTCCACGCGCGCGCGCAAACCAATGCCGAAGAGCGCGTTCTGGATGCGATCGCCGGCAAAGATGCCCGCAGCGGCACAAGGGATCTGTTTCGCAAGAAGCTGCGCGCCGGGGATCTGGACGATACCGAGATCGAACTGGAAATCGCAGAAGCAGGCCCGTCCCTGCCGATGATGGAAATCCCCGGCATGCAGGCGCAGGGCATGAATTTGGGCGATTTGTTCGGCAAGGCCTTCGGGGGGCGCACGGTGAAAAAGCGCCTGACAGTGGCCGAAAGCCATGATTTGCTGATCAGCGAAGAGGCCGACAAACTGCTGGACGAGGACGCCGTGAAAGCCGCCGCGCTGGAGGCGGTGGAGCAAAACGGGATCGTGTTTCTGGACGAGATCGACAAAGTTTGCGCCCGCGCCGAAACACGCGGAGCCGATGTCAGCCGCGAAGGCGTGCAGCGCGACCTGCTGCCGTTGATCGAGGGCACGACGGTGTCCACCAAGCACGGAACGGTGAAAACCGATCATATCCTGTTCATCGCCTCGGGCGCGTTTCACGTCGCGAAACCGTCTGACTTGCTGCCCGAATTGCAGGGTCGTTTACCGATCCGCGTGGAACTGCGGGCACTGACCGAAGATGATTTCGTGCGCATCCTGACCGAAACCGACAATGCCCTGACCCGGCAATACGCTGCGCTGATGGGAACGGAAGCCGTTGACGTGACCTTCACCGAAGACGGCATCCGCGCGCTGGCCGCCATCGCCGCCGAGGTGAACCGCTCGGTCGAAAACATCGGCGCACGACGACTTTACACCGTGCTGGAGCGGGTGTTTGAAGAGTTGTCATTCGGCGCGCCAGACCGTGCCGGGCAAGCGGTGACGGTGGACGCGGCCTATGTTGAGGACAGCATCGGTGATTTGAGCCGCTCTGCCGATTTGAGCCGCTACGTGCTGTAGGAAGGCGGGGGCGTTGCCCCCTCTTTCGCTGCGCGAAATTCACCCCCAGAGTATTTTGGGAAAGATGAAGCCGGATCAGGGTGCGATGAGATACTGTTGCAGTCTGCTGCGCAGCGCATCGGGCATTGGTGCGGATTTGCGGGTCTTGGGGTCGAAGAACACCTCGGTCAGGTCATAGGTCGCATGTAGCGCGCCGGTTTGGGCGTGGATCATGCGCAGGTGGAACGTCACACTGCGCCCGCCCAGCCGACTGACCGCGCCGTCGATGATGAATCCGTCGCCGGCCACCAACTCCTTTATGAAATTGGTTTCTGCCTTGGCGGATACGACATGCACGCCGTGGTCGGCCATCATCCAGTCGATGGGAATATTGAATTCAGTGTACATAAAGAACGAGGCATCATCGAAGAACGGCGCGTAGTGGCGCACATTCATGTGGCCGAAGATGTCATGGTGCCAGGGATGCACCACGCCGCGCATCAGTTCGGGGCGGTTGTCAGGCATTGAGGTCGCGTCCTTCGACAAAATGACCATAGATCGTGGTCATGATGGAAATGCCGAATATCAACGCGATCCATTGCAAGATGATCTGAAAAACGATCGCGATGACGGGGGCGGTTTCAGTCAACACACCCGCCGGCAGTATCAGGACAAACGACGCAATTATCGTCACGATGGCTAGCACCAACATTGTGATATTTGAACCGCGCGTGGCATCGAAAGCCTGCCCGATGCTCATACGCTCGCCGATCGCGGCGGATGGCAAAAGGGGAGAGATGCGGTAAAAAATGATGACGACAGGTGCGTAGAACAGCAAACCAGTCAAGGCTACCCCGACGAAGAGAGGAACGCCGATCATGGCGAAAACCGCGATGATCAAGCTGCCGACAAAACCGATGATCAGTGCCGCGCCAAGAATGGCCAGCGACAGGATGATCCCCGAAACCAGATACCGCCCGATCGCACCACCATTGAACCGTGGGCCCAGTGCGCCGGGGTGTTCTTCCAGCAGGATATACCGGTGCCAGGCTGTGGCCGTCCACAGCACGGTGATGATGCCGCCGATGGCTGCGACGGGAAGGAACGACCAGAACCCGTCCGGGACATCCGGCATCTGACCGACCGGTGTGCTGCTGGCCCATTCCCCTGACACGAATGCCGTGCCGAATTGCGAGATCATCCAGACGGTCATCAGGGTGTTCCAGACCAGCGCCGGGATGGTGATGCGAAGGGCGGATCCCAGATTTCCAAGTATCATGCGGATCGAATGGAGAAACAACTGAAACCCTAACATCAGGGCGCTCCTGCAACTTATGGACTATGCGGCATTGTTCTTGTGTGTAGTGGGTCTTGTCAATCTGCGCCGGGCATCACCGGGTGTTGCGCCCGGCGGGTAAAGGCGGTAGCCAAAGCGCGATTTATTCCATGGGAGTTTTCCACATGTCTGCGCCCAAGAAAGTTGTGCTGGCTTATTCCGGCGGGCTTGATACCTCGATCATTCTGAAATGGCTGCAAACCGAATACGGTTGTGAAGTCATCACCTATACCGCCGATTTGGGCCAGGGCGAGGAGTTGGAGCCCGCGCGCCGCAAGGCCGAATTGATGGGCATCAAGCCCGAGAACATCCACATTCTGGACGCCCGCGAAGAATTCGTGCGCGACTACGTGTTCCCGATGTTCCGCGCCAATGCGCTGTATGAGGGGCTGTATCTGCTGGGCACCTCGATCGCGCGGCCGCTGATTTCCAAGCATCTGGTGCAGATCGCGCATGAGCATGGCGCGGATGCGGTGGCGCATGGCGCGACCGGCAAGGGCAATGACCAGGTGCGGTTTGAACTGGCGGCCTATGCGTTGGATCCGTCGATCCGGGTGATTGCGCCGTGGCGCGAATGGGATTTGAGCAGCCGCACCAAGCTGCTGGAATTCGCTGAAAAGAACCAGATCCCGATCGCCAAGGATAAGCGCGGTGAGGCGCCGTTCTCTGTCGATGCGAACCTTTTGCACACCTCAAGTGAGGGCAAAGTGCTGGAGGACCCGGCGGATGAGGCGCCCGATTACGTGTATCAGCGCACCGTGAACCCCGAAGATGCGCCGGATCAGCCCGAGATGGTCGAGATCGAGTTCGAGCGCGGCGATGCCGTGGCGATCAATGGCGAGCGGATGACCCCTGCGGGCATTCTGACCAAGCTGAACGAGCTGGGCGGAAAGCATGGCGTGGGCCGGTTGGATCTGGTGGAAAACCGCTTTGTTGGCATGAAATCACGGGGGGTGTATGAAACACCGGGCGGCACGGTTCTGTTGGAGGCGCATCGCGGGATTGAGCAGATCACGTTGGATTCGGGTGCCGGCCACCTGAAGGATTCGATCATGCCGCGGTATGCCGAGCTGATCTATAACGGCTTTTGGTTCAGCCCTGAGCGCGAGATGATGCAGGCCCTGATCGACAAATCGCAGGAACATGTCACAGGGACCGTTCGGGTGAAGCTGTACAAGGGATCCGCGCGGACGGTGGCGCGCTGGTCCGAGCATTCGCTGTATTCCGAGGCGCATGTGACGTTCGAAGAAGATGCGGGCGCCTATGATCAAAAGGACGCGGCGGGCTTCATTCGCTTGAATGCGCTGCGCCTGAAGCTGATCGCGACGCGGAACGCGCGGGTCGCGGGCAAGGGCTGACGGCGAGCTTCGACGATTTTGCAGCGGGTCGCGGAAACGCGGCCCGCTTTTTCACATGATGATCGCGAAAATGCCGATCCACAGGACAGAGCCGATCAGAACGGCCATTGCGATGCCGGCCCCGGCAGGCAGCTGAAAGCCTTCGCCCCGTTCGGCGGTGCCAGAGTTGATCAATTCGGCGGTTTTGACCTGCGAGTTCATGGCATCCCTTTCAATCCTTGCGGGCCAGCCTGGGCCCAAGGTCTGAAAAACCCCTTAATCGCGGCGGAAAAATGGCGCAGGTGGGGCGATTTTGCCGTGATGCTCCTGCGTGGCCAGAAAGGCGCGCACCTGATCCAGGTTTGGCATGGCTTCAGCGGTGCCCGGCCGGGTGACCTGAAGCGCGGCGGCGGCGGCGGCCAGCGTCATTGCCTCCAAAGCCGTGCTACCCTGATCCAGCGCGGCGGCCAGAACGCCGGCGAAGCAGTCGCCCGCGCCGGTGGTATCCACAGGGGTCACGGCAAACGCCGGGATATGTTGGGGCGCGGCGGCGCGGCTGATCCAGTCGGCACCGAGTGATCCGCGCGTGACGATCACCGCCTCGACCGGCAGATCGCTGAGCGGGACACCCGTGGCGTTGACCAGCGCGTCCGCCTCCCCTGCGTTGACCAGCAAATGCGTCACATGTGGCAGAACGGCCTGAAGCGGCCCGAGGGCAAAGGGCGCGGCGGAATAGAACACGCGCACACCCCGACTGCGGGCGATTTGTGCGGCCTCGACCTGGTGCGAGGTCTCATTTTGCACCAGCAATGTGTCGCCGTGTCCGGCCTGCGCCAAGGTCTGCGCGATCAGGTCAGGAGATTGCGCCAGATTGGCACCGGAAAAGATGATGATCTGGTTTTCGCCCTGCGCATCAACCGCAACGATGGCGTGGCCCGTCGGCTGATCGACCCGCGCGATGGCATCCTGCGTGATCCCATGGCGGGACAATTGATCCATCACCCAGGTATCACCCTGCCCGACCGCCCCGATATGCACCACCCGCGACCCGGCCCGCAGCGCCGCAATGGACTGGTTCACACCCTTGCCACCCAAGCCCTGCGAAAACCCGTGCGCCGACAGTGTTTCACCGGCCTTGGGCAATGCGTCCAGCCGGTAGAAAAAGTCAGCGTTGATCGAGCCGAGGCAGAAAACGGTCATTTTCCGGTCGCGCCCAGACGACAGGCCGCCATGACGGCCATGTTCATGATGTCATTGACCGTGGCGCCGGTGGACAGGATCTGGATGGGTCTTGGCACGCCGGTCAAAATGGGACCAATAACCGTGGCGCCGGCCATTTCCTGCATCAGCTTGACCGAGATCGACGCCGAGTGCCGGGCGGGCACGACCAGAATGTTCGCAGGCCCGGTCAGCCGCGAAAACGGATAGGCCGCAGCAGCGTTGGGGTTGAGGGCGACATCGACGGTCATTTCGCCCTCATATTCGAAATCAACACCGCGTTTGGCCAGAACATCCGGCGCCAGATGCATTTTCTGCGCGCGTTCGGAAATCGGATAGCCGAAGGTCGAAAAGCTGACAAACGCCACGCGCGGCTCCAGCCCAAGGGACCGGGCGACGCTGGCGGCGCGGGTGGCGATGTCGGCCAGATCGTCTTCCTCGGGCCATTCATGCACCAAAGTATCTGCGATCAACACGATCCGCCCTTTGTGCAGCAGTGCCGAGACACCAACCGCACCGTCCTGCGCACGGGCGTCGAACACGTGGTTGATCATGTCCATGACCAGCGCGGATTTCCGCGTGGCGCCAGTGACCAATCCGTCGCCGTGGCCGTGTTGCAGCATCAATGCACCAAATATGTGCCGATCCCGCGTGGCCATACGGTGCACATCCCGCTGATCGAAGCCCTTGCGCTGTAGGCGTTTGTACAGGAAGTCACGGTATGTATCCAAATGCCGGGTATTGGCGGCGTTGACGATCTGTAGTTCGCGCACCGCATCGCCCAAACCCGCTGTATCCAGACGCTTGCGGATGTCCTCTTCGGTGCCAACGACCATCGACTTGCCCAAACCCGCGCGTTGATAGGCGACGGCGGCACGCAAAACACGCTCATCATCGCCTTCAGCGAAGATCATCCGCGATTGAGCCTGACGCGCGCGCGCGAACAGGCTTTGTTGAATCGTCGCGGTGGGGTCCATGCGCGACTTCAGCGTCAGCTGATAGGCGTCCAGATCAATGATCGGGCGTCGGGCGACACCGGTATCCATGCCAGCTTTCGCCACCGCCGGCGGAATGGTGTAGATCAGGCGCGGATCAAACGGTGTGGGGATGATGTAATCGCGCCCGAATGACAGCTTGCGGCCATAAGCCATGGCGACCTCATCGGGCACGTCCTCGCGCGCCAGTTCGGCCAGGGCGCGTGCGCAGGCGATCTTCATTTCGTCGTTGATCGCGCGGGCGTGGATGTCCAGTGCGCCGCGGAACAGATAAGGAAAGCCCAGCACGTTGTTCACCTGGTTCGGATAATCCGACCGGCCCGTGGCGACGATGGCATCGGCGCGCACGGCGTGGGCTTCCTCTGGGGTGATTTCTGGATCGGGGTTGGCCATCGCAAAGATGACCGGATTTTCGGCCATGCTGGCAACCATATCTGACGTCACCGCCCCCTTGGCCGACACCCCCAGGAACACGTCGGCCCCCTTCATCGCATCCTCCAGCGAACGGGCCTCGGTTTTCACGGCGTGGGCGGATTTCCACTGGTTCATCCCTTCGGTGCGGCCTTGATAGATCACACCTTTGGTGTCGCACATGATGCAGTTTTGATTGCGTGCACCCATGGATTTCAGCAATTCCAGACAGGCAATCCCGGCGGCCCCTGCCCCGTTCAGCACGATCCGAACGTCTTCAATCTTCTTGCCCGAAATCTCCAACGCGTTGATCAGACCGGCGGCACAGATCACAGCGGTGCCGTGCTGGTCATCATGGAACACCGGGATATCGCAGATTTCTTTCAGGCGCTGTTCGATGATGAAACATTCGGGCGCCTTGATATCCTCAAGGTTGATACCGCCGAAAGTGGGCGACATCAGATGTACGGCCTTGATGATCTCATCCGCGTCTTCGGTGTCCAGTTCAATGTCGATGGCGTTCACATCCGCGAACCGCTTGAACAGAACCGCCTTCCCCTCCATCACCGGTTTGGCGGCCAACGCACCCAGATTTCCCATGCCCAGAATGGCCGTGCCGTTGGTGATCACGGCCACCATGTTGCCTTTGACGGTGTAATCAAAGGCAAGCCCCGGATCCTTCGCGATGGCTTCCACCGGGACGGCAACACCGGGGCTGTAGGCCAGCGACAAGTCCCGCTGCGTGGCCATCGGCGTGGTGGCGACAACCTCGTATTTGCCGGGTGTCGGCTCAAAGTGATAGGCCAGTGCCTCTTCGGGGGTGATGCGGGATTTGCGGGACATGCGGGTTCCTCCAGTTCTGCCCTGCATAACGCCCAACAATCCGCCAAACAACATGGGGTTCTGCCCTTTTCGCGGGCTTGGGGGTTTTGTAGGGTCGCACCGCTGAACCCGGAGAACATTGTGAGCGAACCACACCGCCCCGTCACGCCGATGATGGCGCAATACCTGGAAATCAAGGCGCAGCATCCTGATGCGCTGCTGTTCTATCGCATGGGTGATTTCTATGAGATGTTCTTTGACGATGCGGCAGCAGCGGCCACCGCATTGGATATCGCCCTGACCAAGCGCGGCACGCATGAGGGGCAGCCGATCCCGATGTGCGGCGTTCCGGTACATTCCGCCGAGGGGTATCTGCTGTCCCTGATCCGCAAAGGGTTCCGGGTGGCGATTGCCGAGCAAATGGAAAATCCCGCAGAGGCCAAGAAGCGCGGTTCGAAATCTGTGGTGAAGCGTGATGTCGTGCGTCTGGTGACGCCCGGCACACTGACCGAAGACGCACTGCTGGAGCCGCGCCGCCACAACTTTCTGACGGCGTGGAGCGACATTCGCGGGGCCGCTGCACTGGCCTGGGCCGACATATCCACCGGTGAAATGCGGGTCATGCCCTGCCCGCGCGTGCGACTGGCGCCAGAGCTGTCCCGGCTGGGCGCGCGCGAGTTGATCATACCGGACGATCTGGCCGCCGAACTGCGCCCGTTGGCCGATGAAATGGGGATCGCACTGGCAGAACGGGGCCGCGCGGCGTTCGATTCGGCGGCGGGGCAAAAGCGGCTTTGCGCGCAGTTTGGCGTGGCGTCATTGGATGGATTCGGCACGTTTGAGCGCGCCGATCTGTCGGCGTTGGGCGCGCTGGTTGATTACCTGGATATGACGCAACGGGGGCACATGCCACTGCTTCGCCCGCCGGTGCGCGAACTTGCGGGCGAGGCGATGCAGATCGACGCCGCGACCCGGCGCAACCTGGAACTGACGCAGGCGTTGGGCGGGGGGCGCGATGGATCCTTGCTGGCGGCAATCGACCGCACCGTCACCGCAGGCGGTGCACGGTTGCTGGAGCGGCGGATTTCCAGCCCCTCGTGCGACCTATCGGTCATTCATGCGCGTCACGATGCCGTCGCCATGCTGGCGCAATCGGACGGGTTGCGGGGCACCGTGCGGCAGGCGCTGAAAGCCGTACCGGATATGGACCGGGCGCTGTCACGGCTATCCTTGGATCGGGGCGGCCCACGGGATCTGGCGATGCTGCGGGCCGGTCTTCTGCAAGCCGGAGATCTGGCTGCCGTGCTGGGGCGCGAAGCCGTTCCACCACTGTTGGAGCGCGCGGCGATGGCCCTGGTGGGACATGAAGACCTGGCCGATCTGCTGACCGACAGGCTGGTCGCGGAACCCCCGTTGCTGGCGCGCGACGGTGGGTTCATCGCCGCCGGTGTGGACGCCGATCTGGACGCCGCGAGAGAGCTGCGCGACGAGGGGCGCGGCGTCATCGCCCGGATGCAAGCGGACTACGCCCAGACAACGGGAATTTCCGGGCTTAAAATCAAGCATAACAATGTCTTAGGCTACTTCATCGAAACCACGGCGACGCATGCGGACAAAATGCTGTCGGCCCCGTTGAACGATGTATTTATGCACCGCCAGACAACGGCCAATCAGGTGCGATTTACCACCGTAGAACTGTCCGAGCTGGAAACCCGAATTCTGAACGCGGGGTCCCATGCGCTGGAAATCGAGAAACGGCTGTTCGAGGGGTTGCGCGGCGCAGTTCTGGAAGCCGCCGGACCGATTCACGACGCCGCACGTGCGCTTGCGGAAATCGACGTTTCGGCCGCCTTCGCACAGGTCGCGCGGGCGTTGGATTGGTGCCGTCCGGTGATGGACGACAGCCGCGCCTTTGACATTGAAGGGGGGCGGCATCCGGTGGTGGAGGCTGCACTGGCGAAGGCAGGTCAGCCGTTTGTCGCCAATGATTTGACCCTGTCACCCAGCACCCAGGATGCTGCCGCAATCTGGTTGGTGACGGGGCCGAACATGGCGGGTAAATCCACGTTTCTGCGGCAAAATGCGCTGATTGCCATTTTGGCGCAAGCGGGCGCGTATGTGCCTGCACGCGCGGCGCATATCGGGTTGGTGGATCAGGTTTTCAGCCGCGTTGGGGCCTCAGATGATCTGGCGCGCGGTCGATCGACTTTCATGGTGGAGATGGTGGAAACCGCCGCCATCCTGAACCAGGCGGGCGCGCGGGCTTTTGTGATCCTGGACGAAATCGGACGCGGAACCGCCACCTATGACGGGCTGTCGATAGCGTGGTCGGTGCTGGAACATTTGCATGAGGTCAACGGCAGCCGGGCGCTGTTTGCGACCCACTACCACGAAATGACCGCACTGGCGGACCGGTTGGCCGGCGTGGAAAACGCCACCGTCTCTGTGCGCGAATGGGAAGGCGATGTCGTCTTCATGCACGAAGTCCGAAAGGGCGCGGCGGATCGGTCATATGGCGTGCAGGTGGCGCGGCTTGCCGGGTTGCCCGACGCGGTTATCACCCGTGCGCGCGAAGTTCTGGATATGCTGGAGCGCGGAGATGAAGGGCAACGGGGCGCGGACACGTTGATCGATGATCTGCCGTTGTTTTCTGTGCCCTCTCAGCCGCCGGCGCCAAAGGCCCGCAAAGCCTCTGTTGTCGAGGAGCGCCTGAAAACGGTCCACCCGGACGCCCTGAGCCCGCGGGATGCGCTGGCGGTGATCTATGAATTACGCGACTTGTTGGAAGCGTCGGGCAAGTCGGAGTGACCCCCGCCCTGCCCTAAGTCGTGGATCAATTCGCCGGGGTTGACGACACCCCGACCTGCGCCGGACGCAACAGGTGATCATGCAGGCGGAACCCATCCGCGACCACTTGAATGACCTGACCTGCGGCAAAATTTGGCACCGGGGCTTCGAACATGGCTTCGTGCATGTGGGGATCGAATGCATCGCCGGGCTCTGGTGACACTTTCTCAACGCCGTGGCGCGCAAAGATATTGGTCAATTCGCGCAGGGTCAGTTCCAACCCCTCGACCAGACCTTTGGCTTTTGTTTTCGTTTCTTCATCAACCAGGGACAACGCACGGCTGAGATTGTCATAAACCGGCAACAGATCGCGCGCCAATTTTGTCCCACCATAAAGCGCGGCTTCGCGGCGGTCTTTTTCGCCCCGCTTGCGGCTGTTTTCCAGATCCGCGAGCGCGCGCATCAATCGGTCGCGCATTTCCATGCGCTCGACGTCGAATGCCGCATGGGCTTGATCCAGCAAAGCTGCCGGGTCGATTGCGTCTTCGGCAATGGGTTGATCGGCTTCAACTTGCGGGTCAGCCGGATTTTCTTGTGGCTCTGCCATGTCTTCCTCGTCTTACTCAGACCCCAGATCGGTCAGCATGCGGCCAACCAATTGCGCTGTATAATCTACTATCGGAACGATGCGACCGTAATTCAGGCGGGTTGGCCCAATCACGCCCACTGCCCCGATAATCTTACTGTCGGCGTTCATATAGGGAGAAACGACCAGAGTGCTACCCGTTAGTGAAAAAAGCTTGTTTTCCGCGCCGATAAAGATGCGAACGCCGTCGCCTGCCTCGGTCAGTTCAAGCACCTCGGCAATGTCGCGCTTCCGCTCAAGATCATCGAAGAGCTCGCGGATGACCTGAAGGCTGTCTGCATCGGTTTGTTCAAGCAAATTGGAGCGCCCGCGTACGATAAGCCGCTCTGTCTGCTCGCCTTCATCTTCCCAAATCGCCATCCCGCGCTCAACAAGGTCGCCGGCGATCTTGTCGATTTCCTGGCGCCGGTTGGTGATCTCAATTCGCAAACGGGAGCGAAGATCGCTGAGGGACAGGCCGGTGGCAAACGCGTTGATGAAGTTCACCGCCTCACGCAGGGCCGAGGGCAACAAGCCAGGTGGCGGCTTGAAAAGGCGATTTTCGACCTGACCATCGGCAAACACCAGGACAACAAGGGCGCGGTCCGAGGCGATGGGAACAAATTCGATATGCCGGATTGCGGCTTCATGCTTTGGCGTCAGGACCAGACTGGCACCCTTGGTGATCGAAGACAGCGCATTTCCGACATTGTCGAGCATGGATGTGAGATCGCGCTCATTTGACAGGCGCGTGGCCTCCAGTTTCTGACGGTCGGTTGCATTCACGCTGTCAACTTCAAGAAGGCCATCCACAAACAGGCGTAAGCCGGTCTGCGTGGGTACACGACCAGCCGAGATATGCGGGCTTTTCAGCAGACCCAGATACTCCAGATCCTGCATGACGTTGCGGATCGTTGCTGCGGACACGCTTTCGCTGAAATCCCGCGTCAACGTGCGGGAGCCGACAGGAATGCCTGTTTCAAGATACGATTCGACGACGCGGCGAAAGACTTCGCGCGTGCGGTGATTGAGGTCAGAAATGTTTGGCGGGTTGCCTGGCTTTGTCATAACTGGCCGTGTCTGATTTCTGAGTGATCCGGTTGCAAGACCGGGCGTGGGGCGTGTAACTGGGCACAAATTGAAAAAAGGATGCTGGTATGCGCCCCTCTGGTCGGAAGTTAGATGAAATGCGCGCGGTTTCAATTGAAACCGGCGTGATGCGGCACGCAGAAGGCTCATGCCTGATAAAAGTCGGCAATACACATGTTTTGTGTTCGGCGTCTGTCGAAGAACGCACCCCACCGTTTTTGCGAAATACCGGGTTAGGCTGGGTCACTGCTGAATACGGGATGCTGCCACGCGCAACGAATACCCGCAATAGGCGTGAGGCGGCCACGGGGAAGCAGGGCGGAAGAACCGTGGAAATACAACGGCTTATTGGAAGGTCGTTGCGCGCGGGGATTGACCGGTCCGCGTTGGGTGAACGGCAAATCACCATTGATTGCGACGTTTTGCAAGCCGACGGCGGGACACGGTGCGCGGCCATTACGGGGGGGTGGGTTGCCCTTCGGCAGGCGGTCAACGTTCTGCTTGGGTCCGGCCAGATTAAGTCTGACCCGATTATCGGCCACGTCGCCGCGATATCTTGCGGGGTTTACGGCGGGCAACCGGTTCTGGATCTTGATTATAGCGAAGACAGTGCTGCGGGCGTCGACGGGAACTTTGTCATGCTTGGCGACGACAAATTGATTGAGGTGCAGATGTCTGGCGAGGGCAGTGTCTTTGGGCGCGCAGAGCTGCAAACGATGCTGGACCTGGCGGCGAAGGGATCAGCGGCGTTGATTGCAGCCCAAGCAGGCGCCCTATGACGCGGAAATTCGAGGGCCAAAAGCTGTTGTTTGCGACCCACAATTCCGGGAAACTGGACGAGATGCGTCAATTGTTGGGCCCGCGAGGATATGAGGTTGTTTCTGCCGCAGAGATGGGCTTGCCTGAGCCGGAGGAGACGGAAGATACGTTTGTGGGGAATGCGCGCATCAAAGCCCACAGCGCCGCGCGGGCAACGGGCTTGCCGGCGCTGTCGGACGATAGTGGGCTTTGTGTCGATGCATTGGACGGTGCGCCGGGCGTTTATACCGCCGATTGGGCTGAAGGCGCTGGCGGTAGAAACTTTGGCCGTGCGATGACCCGGACGTACGACGCGTTGATTGCTGTTGAAGCGGAGCACCCATGGAATGCGCGGTTCCAATGTGTGTTGGTTTTGGCCTGGCCAGACGGGCACGATGAAGTTTTCGACGGCTCTGTTGATGGAGAGCTGGTTTGGCCGATTCGCGGTGCTGAGGGCCACGGCTATGATCCGATGTTTGTGCCTGAAGGTGGTGGCAAAACGTTTGCAGAGATGACTCCTGCGGACAAGAATAAGATCAGCCATCGATTTCGTGCCCTGCAGAAGCTGTTGGCCGGTTGTTTCACGTGAAACACTCTAAACCAGGTGATGCCAGGGAGAATTGGGAAGAATCCGGCTTCGGCCTTTATGTGCATTGGCCGTTCTGCGCTGCGAAGTGCCCGTACTGTGACTTCAACAGCTATGTATCCAAGGAAGTATCACACGTCCAATGGGCAGAAGCGTTTGAGCGCGAAATCTTGAATGCAGGCGCGGCTACACAAGGTCGAACCTTGGATAGCATTTTCTTTGGAGGCGGCACGCCGTCCCTTATGGATCCCCAGACAACCAAGCGGATAATTGATGCTGCACAAAGGCAGTGGACCTTTCGGAATTCGATTGAAATCACCCTCGAGGCAAATCCGAGTTCCGTCGAATACGGAAAATTCGTCGATTTTCAGTCAGCTGGAGTCAATAGGATCTCCCTCGGCATCCAATCTTTGGACGACCAGGCGCTTCGCCGCCTGGGCAGGCTACATTCAGTCGAAACTGCGCAGAAAGCATGGGATATTGCGAACAAGGTCTTTGATCACGCCAGCTTTGATTTGATTTATGCCCGACAAAACCAATCGCTGAAATCTTGGGAGGCGGAACTTCTCGAGGCCTTCCAAATGAACCCAAATCACCTGTCTTTGTACCAACTTACAGTGGAGGACGGCACTGCTTTTGGGGATTTGCTTTCGCGAGGACGATTGCAGGGACTACCGGACGAAGATCTTGGCGCCGATCTGTATGAACGTACGCAAGACATCTGTAACGAACGCGGCATTCCCGCCTATGAAATTTCAAATCATGCAGTGAGCGGCGAAGAGTCTGTGCACAATCGGATCTACTGGCGCGGTGGAGATTTTGTCGGAATTGGCCCAGGCGCACACGGCAGGTTGACCATAGGCGGTCGCAGGATTGCAACTGTACAGGAAAAAACACCTGCGAAGTGGCTTTTGCGAGCCGCCGAGGGGCGCGCTGCTGAGCAGGATCCTGAGGTCCTAAACCTGACCGACCAGGCCCGAGAGTATCTTCTCATGAGCATGAGAATGGCCGAAGGGACCCAATTCGACAAACTGGATCGATTGACGCCCGTTTCTGCCCTGAAGAGGAAGATTCAACACTTGGATCAGCTAGGTTTGGTTTGGCAGGACGGCCAAAAATTTGGGGCGACCCCAGAGGGACGCCCGTTGCTCAACAGGATCTTGCTGGAGCTGCTGTCTGACACCTAGCGAATTGACGACAAAAGCTGGCACAATTGATCAAGCTGATCTAGTTCCTTGTAGCGAATTGTGACTTTGCCGTCGCCGCCTGTGCGATGATCAATCGTCACTGTCATGCCCAAATTGGCCGATAAGTCTTCTTCAAGTGCCCGGGTGTCTGCATCTTTTTGCGAATTCTTGTACGCTTCAGGGTTCCCTTTTTCGGTAATGTGCTTCGCCAACCGCTCTGTTTCACGAACAGACAACCCGGCTCCCACCACCTGCATTGCAAGCTTCATTGGATCCTCGGCTGTCACCAACGCACGGGCATGGCCCGCAGTCAGTGTCCCAGCAACAACCATATTCTGAACGCCATCCGGCAGGTTTAGAAGGCGCAGGAGATTTGCAATGTGGCTCCTGCTTTTGCCAAGAGCCTCTGCGATCTTCTCCTGTGTGTGACCAAAGCGTTCAATAAGTTGTTTGTAACCGGCAGCTTCTTCAATGGCATTCAGCTCCTCGCGCTGAATGTTTTCGATAATGGCGATTTCCAAGACTTCTTGCTCGTTCAAATCACGAACGAGCACCGGAATCTCGGCGACTTGGGCGATCTGCGCCGCCCGCCACCTCCGCTCGCCCGCAACGATTTGATATTCAGAAGTTTGTCCGGGAACAACGCGCACGACCAGTGGCTGAAGAATTCCCTTCTCGGCGATCGACTTCGCGAGTTCTTGCAATGCCACATCATCGAAACTTCGCCTAGGCTGGTCTGGATTCGCAGAAATTGCCGAAATTGGTATTTGTCGAAGCTGCGTTTGCTGAACCGAACCAGTTTGCACGTCAGATGAATTCCCGGCGTCCAACCCTACATCAGCCATGAGTGCGGACAGCCCTCGGCCAAGACCTCGTCTTTCATTCCTGCGTTCAGACATCGGCGAGAATCCCTTTCATGTCTTTGTTATTCCGAAGAAACTCTTCTGCAAACGACCTGTACGCCAGGGAGCCCTTCGACATAGGGTCATAGCTTAACGCCGGCATAGAAAACGAAGGCGCTTCACTCAACCGAACATTACGAGGGATCACCGTGTTGTAAACTAGATCCCCGAGGGTGTCACGAGCGTCCTTTTCAACTTGCTGCGAAAGATTGTTGCGCTGATCATGCATCGTCAACAAAACGCCTTCGACGCGCAGGCCGGGGTTTGCGGTTTGGCGAACCTCACGGATGGTGAGCATAAGCTGTGACAATCCCTCTAGAGCGAAAAACTCACTTTGCAGCGGGATCAAAACAGAATCTGCTGCCACTAATGCGTTGACCGTCAACAAATTTAAAGAAGGCGGGCAGTCAATCAGTACATAGTCAAAGCCAAGCCGCCTTAAAGTCGGGTTCGCGAGTGAATCCTTTAACAGAAAGCTGCGTTTACTCACGTTGTGAAGCTGAACGTCCGACGAAGACAGCTCCGTTGTTGAGGGAATTACGTAGAGCCCGGCTGTTGAAGTCTCCACGATCACGGTCTCTGGAGACACATCGCCCAACAACACATCATAAACCGTCTGGGCCCGCTTCTCCAAGCCCACACCAAGGCCGGTAGACGCGTTTCCTTGAGGATCCATATCCACCAAAAGCGTTTTCCGGCCAACTTCGCAGAGGCTGGCCGCAAGATTAATCGCAGTCGTAGTTTTTGCGACCCCGCCTTTTTGATTGGCGATGGCGATGGTTTTCATCTCAGCAGATCCTTTGGCTTCAGATTGGTGATTTTGAGTATCCGAGCACTCGTGTCTGTTTTACTATGAAGAATTTCGCAGTCGAAGGCCCAATAGAGGGAGGCCGCCGAGATCTCTTCTTTGTAATTTTGGCCTTTTGGAAGAAGCGCAACCGATCCCTCGCGGCAGTGCGCATAAACATATCCCAGTAGCTTGTCCAAAGGAGCCAGAGCGCGCGCCGAAACCACTTCCGCATTTGCCGGGTCGGCGTTTTCGATTCTGCAGGCGATCACGTTGGCGCTTAATCCAAGCTTCTCTATCGCAAGCTTCAGAAATGCAGCTTTTCTCGCATCAGATTCTATAAGAGAAACCGTGGCGCGCGGCATCATTTCTCGCGCCAATACTGCAACAACCAGCCCAGGCAATCCACCACCGCTGCCAAGATCGCACCACTGTTCAAAGTCCCGCCCGGCTGCAGAAAAAAGCTGTGCCGAGTCTACAATGTGGCGATCCCAAGAGCTTCTTGCTGAATTTTGGCTTATCAAATTGATCCGCTTAGACCATTTTCTCAGTAATCCGTCAAATTCATCTAATGCGTTCAGCGTTTCACGTGAAACAATCTTACCCGCGATCAGCGGAACCTCAGGCAGAGACATGTCTAAAAACCAATTCACGCTTGGAGATTGACATTAATACAGCAAGGGCGGCTGGTGTCATTCCTTCGATTCTTTTCGCCGACGCAATACTGTCCGGCTTTAGATCATTCAACTTCATTTGAAGCTCGGCTGAGAGAGACGGAAGTCCGGAGTAGTCGTAGTCTGCGGGAAGCTGCAAGACTGCCTCGCTCTGTGTCAGCGCGATCTCCCTCTTATGCCGTTCAACATATGGGGCATACATGGCATCGTTGCGTACGGACTCGATCTCGGAAATCCCGAAGCCCGTGAATTCAGGATATTGCCGAACCACGGCGCTCAAATCGACCTCTGTGTTTCCCAATAGTTCATAAACAGTTTTCTTTTGTCCACTCCGCGCCCTTTTGGTATCTAAGCGCTTCTGATCTCCGCTGGACACCAGTCTGCTTCTAGCCCAGCGAGAAAGAGAAGAGAGTCTTTCCGATTTCTCTTCGAATCGACCACGCCTCACCTCGCTAAGCAAACCAAATTTCTCCGCTAACGGTGAAAGCCTTTGATCTGCATTATCAGCGCGAAGCATCAACCTGTACTCTGCCCGCGATGTAAACATTCTGTACGGCTCAGTAACTCCACGCCCTACAAGGTCGTCAATCATAACGCCGATGTAGCTGTTTTGCCGAGAAAGAGTCAACGCCTCCAAACCCAGAGCCTGAGCCGCCGCGTTTGCACCAGCCAAAAGTCCCTGCGCCGCCGCCTCTTCGTATCCTGTGGTGCCGTTTATTTGCCCCGCCAGAAAAAGCCCGCTCAAAGCCTTTGTCTCAAGCGTTAACTTCAGAGAACGTGGATCAATATAGTCATATTCAATTGCATAGCCATATTGGACAATTTCCACTCTCTCCAAACCAACAATGGTCTTCAGGAAATCATCTTGGACCTTGCGTGGCAAAGATGATGAGATTCCGTTCGGGTAAACCAGGTTGCTGTTCAAACCCTCGGGTTCCAAGAAAATGTTGTGAGAGCTTTTATCCTCGAACCGTGTCACCTTGTCTTCCACCGACGGGCAGTATCTTGGACCAACTCCTGATATATTTCCTGACCTCATCGCAGATTTGGACAAGTTTTTGCGGATAATGTCGTGCGTTCTCGAATTTGTTGCAGTGACGCCGCAGCAAACTTGGCGTGCGGAGGGGGAAGTGTTCAAAAATGAGAGCATCGTTGGATGTTCATCACCGGGTTGTTTTCCCACTCTGTTCCAATCAATCGTCGTAGCGATCAATCTTGCCGGCGTTCCAGTTTTCAGACGACTGTTCCGCATGCCAAGATCACGAATCCGGTCTGCTAGCTTGTCGGCTGCATTGGATCCACGTCGGCCGGCGGAAACCCGCTCCGAACCGATATGGATCTCTCCTCTCAAGAAGGTACCTGTTGTCAAGATTACCGCACGGCAACTCACACTGGATCCATCCGAAAGTAGCACACCGCAAATCTGAGCAGAATTCTCAAGAACGTCGACAACTTCATTTTCAATTACATGCAGTTTCGGTTGTCTTGCGACATACCTTTGAATGAATTCTGCGTACCTTTTTCTGTCAGACTGCACCCTTGGACCCTGTACCGCAGCGCCCCTTGATCTGTTCAACAGTCTGAATTGAATTCCAGAATAATCTGCAGCCAATCCCATTACGCCATCAAGCGCGTCAATCTCACGAACCAAGTGGCCTTTGCCAATGCCACCGACCGCCGGGTTGCACGACATGACTCCCAAATCTTCTTTCCTAAAGGTAACCAACGCCGTATCGGCTCCGCGCCTTGCAGCAGCCAACGCCGCCTCAACCCCGGCGTGCCCTCCACCAACAACGATGACATCGAATTGTTTCACGTGAAACGCTCCTTACTTTCCGATGCAAAACGAAGAAAAGATACGACCAAGGACATCCTCTACATCAACCCGGCCAACAATACCATCCAAACACCTCAACGCTTCTCTAAGCTGCTCGCTTACCAATTCCCAATGGCCTGCGCCCAGTTCGAGCATCTCGATTGCCTCGGCGACGCAAAACTCAGCACGCTCCAACTTGTCAAAGTGGCGCTCCCTCGTAAAAATGGAAGACACTGAAGTCAGAGTCTCCAATCTGGTGACGATCTGCTCCATCAAACCATTCAGCCCCTGCCCCGAAACTGCACTAATTCCCGGCTGCTTCCATAGATCCGCCTTTGAAAGTACGACAATATCCGTGTCTGCAATCAATTCACTCGGCGCCTCGCCTGGTGCCGCCTGCATGTAAATCCGAAGATCCGCCAGACCGGCCCGCGAAACGCCACGCTCAATTCCCAACTGCTCTATCTCATCATCAGTTTCGCGCCAGCCGGCGGTGTCGATCAGCGTTACTGCAAAGCCGCCAATATCCATGCGAACCTCAATAACGTCACGGGTTGTCCCCTCGCGTTCTGACGTGATGGCGGCCTCTCTGCGGGCTAAGGCATTGAGCAACGTGGATTTCCCAGCGTTTACTTTCCCTACGATCGCGATTTCAAAACCGTCCCTGACCGTTTCAGCAGCTCTTCGTCCTGAAATTTGACCGGCCAAACTGCTTTTCAGTCGTTGCAAGGGGGCTTTGACATGATCACTCAGGTCGTCCGGGATTTCCTCGTCGGCAAAATCCATGGACGCCTCAAGCATCGCAAGCGCCTCAAGCAAATCTCCCCGCCAGACTTCGACCAGACGCCCAGCTGAACCATCAAGCATTTGCATCGCCTGCCGACGTTGCCCTTCTGTTTCGGCGTCGATCAAGTCGGCGAGCGCCTCGACTTCGGTTAAATCCATTTGCCCCGCAATGAACGCGCGCCGCGTAAACTCGCCCGGCTCTGCGCTACGAACGCCCTCAATCGACAGACACGCCGACAGCATGGCAGACACCACCGCGATGCTTCCGTGAACTTGAAATTCGCAGATCTTTTCGCCCGTAAAACTCCGGCCAGTGTCAAAAAGCAACACTAACCCGCGATCTATCAGATCTCCGTCAGCGCCGCGCATCGCGGCCAGTGTTGCCACCCGTTCGCCTGGAATTTTGCCGCATATCCGCTCGCAAACTGTCCAAGCCAAGGCCCCCGACACGCGGATGACAGCAACACCTGCGCGCCCCCGGGCCGTTGCCAGGGCGACAATCGTGTCCATGGATAACCCCAGTATCTCAGGAGTTCATCGAATCGAAGAACTCGCCATTCGTCTTCGTTTGCTTCAATTTTGACAGCAGGAATTCAATCGCATCGGTGGTGCCCATCGGGTTCAGGATCCGGCGCAAAACAAAGGTCTTTTGCAGGTTAGAACGCTCAACCAGCAGCTCTTCCTTACGTGTTCCCGATTTCAGGATGTCCATCGCCGGGAAGACGCGCTTGTCGGCCACCTTACGGTCCAGCACAATTTCACTGTTACCGGTGCCTTTGAATTCCTCGAAGATAACCTCGTCCATGCGGCTACCGGTATCGATCAGCGCCGTTGCAATAATCGTCAGCGATCCGCCTTCTTCGATATTCCGCGCGGCACCAAAGAACCGCTTAGGCCTTTGCAGCGCATTGGCATCCACACCACCCGTAAGGACCTTGCCAGACGAGGGCACAGTTGTGTTGAACGCGCGGCCAAGCCGGGTGATCGAATCCAGCAAAATCACCACATCCCGCTTGGTTTCCACCAATCGCTTGGCTTTTTCGATCACCATCTCCGCAACCGCCACATGTCGGGACGCCGGTTCATCAAACGTCGAAGACACAACTTCTCCATTCACCGACCGCTGCATGTCGGTAACTTCCTCTGGGCGTTCATCGATCAACAGCACGATCAAGTAACATTCCGGGTGATTGCTGGAAATCGAATGCGCGATATTCTGCATCAACACGGTCTTACCGGTGCGCGGCGGCGCAACGATCAGCGCACGCTGACCCTTCCCCAACGGCACCACGATGTCGATAATCCGTGCTGACCGGTCCTTGACCGTCGGATCTTCGATCTCCATTTTCAGCCGCTCATCGGGATAAAGCGGCGTCAGGTTGTCAAAATGAACCTTGTGCCGGGCCTGGGCCGGATCATCAAAGTTGATCGATGTGACTTTGGTCAGAGCGAAATATTTCTCATTCTCACCAGGCGCCTGCATCACCCCTTCGATGGTATCGCCAGTTCTCAACGAAAACTGGCGAATGATGTCTGGCGACACATAAATGTCGTCCGGTCCCGAAAGATAGTTCGCCTCCGTCGAGCGCAGAAACCCAAAGCCATCCTGAAGCACTTCCAGAACGCCATCGCCCGCAACTTCCCAGCCTTCTTCAGCACGTTCTTTCAGGATCGAGAACATCATCTCGCCCTTACGCATCGAAGGTGCGTTTTCAATTTCCAGTTCTTCGGCCATGGCCAGCAACGACGCCGGCGTCTGTGCCTTGAGATCGGCCAGATTCAAACGGTTCTCGTTCATGAGAAAACCCCCCAGGATACCCGCTGGTATCGGATCAAATTTCAGTTTCATCGGAAAACACGGTAACCGGACGGTCCCGCTTTGACGTCTCTCTACGCGGATCGTTCGTCCAAGTCAATTTGACCTGGCTAACAGACGTACGGTCCCATTCTTCTTAATAAAAAAGAAAGAAATGAAAAAGGATGATGATGTAGTAAGGGCAGTGGATAACCTGAATTCCGTGGTTATCCACAGAATTGAACACCCTTCCTTGGCTGGCGAAGGAATGGTAGTTCTTCTATATTAAACAATAACTTACGGTGCTAAAGACCACCAGAAAGCAATCAATTCGGCAGTTGTCCACACAGGCGAAAAACCAGATATCCCATGTGGACAAACCCGGCTCGATCGCTTGACAGATTGGGTATGACCACGCCATCACCGCCGCAGGGCCTTTTGTCCCCATGTTTGTTCAGCAGACCGCGCACAGGCTTATCCACATGACTTTATTGACGCTTGCCTCCGGTTCCGCCATCCGCGCGCAGCTTTTGCGCAACGCAGGGTTGGAGATCGTGGTCGCTCAGGCCCGAATCGATGAGCAAGCTATCGTTGATTCGCTCAAAGCAGATGGCGCGACCCCGCATGACATCGCCGATGCGCTGGCGGAATACAAAGCCCAACGGATTGCCGCGAAAACCCCTCAATCCTTGGTTCTGGGGTGTGACCAACTGCTGGAATGCGACGGCACCCTTTTTAGCAAGCCCGTGGATCCAGCAGATGCCCGCGCGCAACTTCGGGCCCTGCGCGGTAAAACCCATCGGCTGCACACCGCGGCGGTTCTGTATTCCGACCAACAGCCCGTCTGGCGTCACGTCTCCACCCCGCGCCTAACGATGAGAGAGATCACGGATGACGCTCTCGACCGCTACGTTGACGAAAACTGGCAAGAGATCCGCCATTGCGTCGGGTGCTATCAGATTGAAGGCGTCGGCATTCGTCTCTTCTCGGCCATTCAAGGTGATCTGTTTTCCATCCAGGGCCTGCCTCTGTTAGAGCTACTCACCACCCTGATCCAACGTAAGGACATTCCGGGATGACCCATGCCATTCCCTTGGCCGGTGTGATCGGCGATCCCATCGCCCACAGCCGGTCACCCAGTCTTCACGGTCATTGGTTGCGTCGCTATGGCCTGCCCGGTCACTACGTTCCTCTGCACATCACCCCGGCCGATTTTGAACAGCTTGTGCCTTTGCTGCCCCGCATGGGGTTTGTAGGTGTCAACGTCACGATCCCGCACAAACACACCGCGCTGGCGCTGGCGCATACGGTTACCCCATTGGCGCGGCGCATTGGCGCGGCAAATACGCTGACGTTTACGCCGCAGGGGATTCACGCAGACAACACAGATGCATATGGGTTTTCACAAAACATCCTCAACGCCGTTCCCAGTTGGGCGCCTCAGACCGTCGCCGTCATCGGTGCCGGGGGCGCCAGCCGGGCGATCCTTGCGGCGCTCGAAGATCTTGGCGTCAGCGAAATCCGCCTCACCAACCGCTCTCCTGCCCGCGCGCGGGATCTTGCGGATCATTTTGGTCACGGTGTGACCCCGGTGCCCTGGGACAATCGGTCTGACATGCTGGACGGCTGCGATACGTTGATCAACACCACGTCGCTGGGAATGGTCAACAACCCCGCCCTATCCCTTGATCTTGAGGCCCTGCCCAAACACGCCATCGTCAACGATCTGGTTTATACCCCGCTGGAAACCGACCTGCTGGCCGCCGCCCGCACCCGGGGCAACCCCGTTGTTGATGGACTGGGCATGTTGTTGCATCAGGCGGCGCCCGGGTTTCACCGCTGGTTCGGCACCGACCCAACTGTCGATGACGATTTGCGCCGTGCGGTGTTGGCGGCATGACTACGATCCTCGGCCTGACCGGCTCTATTGGCATGGGAAAATCCACCACGGCCAAAATGTTTGCGGATCGCGGCTTGCCGGTCTGGGATGCCGATGCCGCCGTGCACCGCCTGTATGCGCCGGGCCAACCCGCCGCAAAGGCCGTCGCCGCCGCGTTTCCCAGCGTTATGGAGGCCGATGGCAGCGTGAGCCGCCCGCGCCTGCGCGCCCTGATCGCACAGGATCCATCCGGTATGGATCGGCTCAACGCCGCTGTTCACCCGTTGGTTGCGGCTGATCGTGCGGGCTTCATTCAGGCCAATTCAAACGCCGACATCATCGTCATCGATGTGCCCCTGCTTTTTGAAACCGGGGGTGACGCCGCGTGTGATTTTGTCTGCGTTGTCAGCGTGCCCTATGACCAGCAGCGCGCCCGTGTCTTGGCGCGCGGCATGTCTGAAGATGACTTTCAGATGATCCTCGCCCGCCAGACACCAGATGCCGAAAAACGGGAGCGCGCCGATTACGTAATTGACACGACCAGCCTCGACACAGCGCGCGATGGTGTTGATGATGTGCTGGCCGACATTCGACGCCAAAGGACAGCCCATGCGTGAGATCGTTCTGGATACCGAAACGACCGGGCTGGACCCATTTGACGGGCACCGCCTGGTTGAAATTGGCGCCATCGAACTGATCAATCACATGCCCACAGGGCGACATTACCATCAATACATCAATCCGCAACGTGACATGCCCGCCGAGGCCTTCGCCGTGCACGGCCTGGACAATAACTTTCTGCATGACAAACCGCTGTTCGCGCAGGTCGCTGATGACTTTCTGGCCTTTGTGCAGGGTGGGAAACTGGTCATCCACAACGCCGCATTCGACATGAAGTTCCTGAACGCGGAACTGGACTGGGCCAAAAAACCGCAACTTCCGACCAAGGGCGTGGTGGACACTCTGGCCATTGCGCGACGTCGTTTTCCGGGGTCGCCGGCGTCACTGGATGCCTTGTGCCGCCGGTTTGGGATCGACAATTCCGCGCGCGAGTTGCACGGGGCCTTGCTGGACAGTGAGATCCTGGCAGAGGTGTATCTGGAGCTGATGGGTGGCCGGCAGCCGGATTTTGCCCTGTCCACCGCATCGTCGCAGGGCAGTGCCGCGCAAACGGACTCGGATTGGCGCCCGCGCCCGCGCCCCAAGCCACTGCCGTCCCGCTTGAGCGCCGATGAAGAAGCCCGGCACGCTGAGTTTGTCCAGAAGCTGGGCGACGCGGCAGTTTGGCGTCGCTATGCCGACTGACAGCCCGTTCGCCCTTGTGATCGGGGCCGGGCCGGCAGGCTTGATGGCGGCTGATGCCTTGTTGCGCGCGGGCGTGGCGGTGATCATCACCGACGCGAAACCCTCGGTTGGCCGCAAACTGCTGATGGCGGGAAAATCGGGGCTGAACATCACCAAGGATGAAGCCGCGGATGTCTTTCTGACACGCTATGCCGAAGCCGCGGACTGGTTGCGGCCCATGCTGGCGGGCTTTGGCCCGGCGCAGGTCAAAACCTGGGCGGAAACACATGGCCAGACGGTGTTCACCGGATCCAGCGGACGGGTGTTTCCGAAGGTCATGAAGGCCTCGCCGCTGTTGCGTCATTGGCTGGCAGATTTGCTGGCGCGCGGGTTGGAGGTTCGGACCCGGTGGCGTTGGACCGGGCTGCAGGACGGCGCGTTTTGCTTCGACACCCCCCAAGGCGCACAGACCTTGCGTCCGGGCGTGACGGTGCTGGCGATGGGCGGGGCCAGTTGGTCACGGTTGGGGGCTGATGGGGCGTGGGCGAAGATCCTTGCGCAACACCACGTGCCGCTTGCGCCCTTCAAACCTGCGAATATCGGCTTTCACGTCCCTTGGACCGCCCATATGGCCCCGTATTTTGGCGCGCCGTTGAAGTCGATTGCCTTGTGCGCCGGCTCGATTCGCGTCGAAGCTGAGGCGGTGATCTCCAAAGACGGGATCGAAGGGGGCGGCGTTTATGCGGTCAGCCGCGCTGTGCGTGACGGGGCACCGTTGGCAATTGACCTCTTTCCCAACCAAGGCATTGACGCCATCTCAGCGAAGCTGACCAACCGCCCAAAAGGCGAAAGCACGGCAAATACTCTGCGCAAGGCACTCAAACTAAACGGCGCGCGATTGGCGTTGGTGCAGGAATGTGCGCGCCCCTTGCCAAAGGATCCAGCCGCTGCCGCGCGCAAGCTCAAGGCCCTTCCGATCCCGGTCACCGGCCCGCGCCCGATGGATCAGGCGATTTCAACGGCTGGGGGCATTCCGAAAGCCGGGTTAGATGACGGATTGATGCTGCGCGCGCTGCCGGGGGTTTTTGCGGCAGGTGAAATGCTGGATTGGGAGGCCCCGACAGGCGGCTATCTGCTCACAGCCTGTCTGGCCACCGGGCGTTGGGCGGGGCAACAGGCCGCGCAGTGGTTACTGAAAAACGCCGGTCAGGATCAGCCCGCCGCCGATTGAATAGCGCCCGGAAATCGCATCCCCCGTTTGAAATGGGGCGATGTCCTCTTGATACACCGCTTCAAATTCAGCACGTTCTGGGCGGACTGTGACGTTCAACACCTCAAACCCGAAAATCTGCTGGCTACGTGGGAATTGCGCTTTGTAGACGCATTCCTTGATGCTGAAAATCAGCCGCGCCGCACGGCCAGGGGCTTTTTGTGTGGTGACCCAGGCGCGCTCAACCTCTGTCAAAACCGTGGACCACACATCTGTGGGCAGATCCTCATCCATCTCCAGATCCGTGCCGACCATTGACTCCGCCGCGCCAACAATCGCCAACGCCCATCCGCCCGCGTGCGTGATGGACCCGCTCAACCCCTCGGGCCAGACGGGCGCGCGGTTCAGGGCCATGGGAATCGACCGGTTCTGCGCCATTGCCTGTCGCGCCGCCAGACGGCCGGCGGTAAATTCCTGCTGCCGTGCTGGGATTGCGCAGACCATTGCGGATTTTTCGACGTCGAACAACGCGCTGGGATCAGCGCCAGCTATCTGCACGACGCCAACCGCACGGTCCGGCCCAAACACCGTCGCCGCCAAGGTGTCCAGCACCTGGCGGCGGTTGATGGTATCGGCAGACCTCACCCCAATCGGCTCAGGCGTTCGGCGCGCATGGCGCGGCGCCGTGACATGGCGTCTTGTCGCCCGCGTGCATCCGGGCTCTCAGCCGGAGCAGCGGATTTGTTGGTGATCTGCGCACCCGGTGCTGCGCCCACTGGTTTCAGCTTGCTGTCAATATGGTTGGCCAGTGCCGACAGGACCGGGAAACGGAACACATCGGTGATCGACAGACCCGGCAGCGCCAGGGCCTCTCGAATGTCTCGGTGCACCTGAACCGCCAGCAACGAATGGCCGCCCAACAAAAAGAAATTGTCGGTTGGTTTGACATCGCCAACCCCCAGCACATTGCGCCAGATTTCCGCGATCCGAGCCAGCGAATCCCCGCCATTGGCCGCAACCGGGGCCGAAACCACGGCTGGGCGCACGATACCCGGCGCGGGTAGGGCCTTGCGGTCGATCTTCTTGTTGGGTGTCAGCGGAAAGCTGTCCAGCCTGATGATATGCGCCGGGACCAGATGCGCGGGCAACGATTCTGCCAGCGCCGCGCGCAAAACCGATCCGTCAGCGGTGCCAACAACATAGCCCACCAGCCGCACATCGCCCGGTGTTTCCTCACGCGGGATGACAACGCTTTGGGTGACACCCGGCAACCCATCCAGCGCGGTTTCGATTTCGCCCAATTCGATGCGGAACCCGCGAATTTTAACCTGATGATCGGCGCGACCCAGAAAATCAACAGAGCCATTCGCCCGCAAGCGCACCAGATCCCCGGTGCGATACATCCGCCCCGGCGCAAAGGGATTGTCAACGAAGCGCTCTGCGGTCAGGTCCGGGCGGTGCCAATAGCCGCGCGTCACTCCGGCGCCGCCGATCCACAATTCACCCTCGGCACCAACCGGCACCGGGTTTTGGGCGTCATCCAGAACGTGCAGCGTGGTGTTGGCGATGGGCGTGCCAATTCCGACAACACCGTCCCCGCCTTTGCTGTGGCAGGTGGTTGACCAGATCGTCGTTTCCGTGGGGCCATACATGTTTTGCACCGGGCCGCCGGTGATCTGCGACAGGTCCTTGGCCAGCGCACCGGGCAGGGCCTCTCCTCCGATCATCATGTGATCGACGCGGGCCAACGCGGCGCGGGCGTCATCACTTTCGACCATCATCCGCGCCATCGACGGGGTGCATTGCAGGTGCGTGACCTTGTGGCGGCGGATCTGCGCAGAGAGCGAGAAGTCATCCTCGGCCAGTTCAGTCGGCGCGTTGGATCTTCGCAGCACCTCGGCCAGCGGAAAGAGCCCCTCCAACACCTGCTGAACCGGGACGCCGTAGTCGATCAGACAGCCGATTTCATCGACGCCAATCGCCTTCAGCTGTTCCGTCCGCCGCAGACAATCCTCGACGGTTCCGAACATGCCCGAGTCCTCAAAATAGCGGTTGAAGGCATAATCCAGAATGCCGTCCACCTCATCCTGGCTCAGGCTGTCCAGGTCGATATCCATCGGGTTTGATACACCCTTCGGCTTCTTGAAGGCAGGAAAGGCCCAGGCATATTGCTTGACCAATCCGGCAGCGGCCAGAAGGTAGTTCTTCATCGGCTCGCGCGCGGTGTCGCGGGCCAGTTCACGGGTGCGCGCGACATAGGTGTGCAGCATCAGCGTGACCGTGAAATCCTTGGGGTCATGGCCCGCGCTTCGCAGCGCGGCGTGGTAGATCTTGATCTTGCCCGCGACCTCATCAATCGACTGGCCCAGCAGGTGTGTCAGCACATTCGCGCCGATTTCACCGGCCTCACGCCAGGTATCGGGGTTGCCGGCGATGGTCAGCCACAGCGGCAATTCCTTCGACACCGGACGCGGCAGCGATTGCACGCTGCGGGTTTCACCGTTGTGATCAAAGTCCACGGATTCCCCGCGCCACAGGCGACGCACCTTGTCGATGGTGTCAAACATCGCCGCCTTGTTGTTCGGCACGCTGTTTTCAGGCCGCAGCACAAAATCAACCGGATGCCAGCCGCTGGCCATCCCCAGCCCGGCGCGCCCGCCAGTCAGGTTGTCGATCACGGCCCATTCTTCGGCAATGCGGATCGGATGGTGCAACGGCGCAACACAAGAGCCAGAGCGCACGTCGATATTCTTCGTCACCGCAGCCACGGCCGCCCCGGTCACCGCCGGGTTCGGATAAGGGCCGCCAAATGCGTGAAAGTGGCGTTCGGGGGTCCAGACCGCCTTGAACCCGTGGGTATCGGCGAATTTCGCACCCTCCAGCAGCAGTTCATACTTTTGCGGGCCGGGGCCGTCATCATTGCCCCAATAGAACAGGCTGAAATCGATCTTTTTGTCCGACACGGGCAAAGACCCGCCAGACACCAACATGCGATCCTGATCCGAGGTCAGCACCAACTTGAAGCCGCGCGACAGAGTCCAGAACAATTCCAGCACCGAAATGTCGAAGGAAAGTGAGGTCACGGCCAGCCAGACGCCAGCGGGATCATGCTGAATGCGGTCATCCATACCGGCAAAGAAGTTGGCGACATTGCGGTGTTCGACCATCACGCCTTTGGGCAAGCCGGTCGAACCCGAGGTGTAGATCAGATACGCCAGATTATCCGGCGACGCCCCGGTGGCGGGGTTTTGGTCACTGGCTTGTGACAGGCGAATATCGGTGTCCAACACCAGCAATTCGCCCGTGTGTTCCGGCAATGTGTCGATAAGCGCCGATTGCGTAACGATGACCGGCGCTGCGCTGTCGGTCAGGAAATGGCGCAAGCGGTCGGCGGGATAGGCGGGGTCCATCGGCACATAGGCGCCCCCGGCCTTCAAAATGCCCAGCGCGCCGATCAGCAGTTCAGGTGCGCGGCGGGTGCACAAAGCGACAGGAACATCCGGGCCAACACCCATGTCCTGCAACACCGCAGCAACCTTGTTGGCGCGGGCGTTCAGGTCGGCATATGTCAAGCTGGTCCCTTCGAACACCAGCGCGGTTGCATCGGGCGTGCGGTCTACCTGCGCCTCGAACAGATGAGAGATGGTCTGGTTGTCAAATGCCCGGCCGGTGTCATTGACGGCGTCGAACAGGCGCTGTTCGGTCTGACTGATCAGCGCTTTGGGCGGCAGTGGAACCGTGCCATCGGCATCTGCCAGCATGGTGATGCGATCCGCGAACAGATCCAGCTTGGCCTCATCGGTCAAGCTTAGATCGGCGGACAGGGTGCAGCCGTCATCGCCCACGATCAGGCACAGCGCCGTGCCGTCCACATGCGCGCCCGTGGTTGAAAGGCCCAGCGCAGGCATGGTCAGCGGCGTCAACGCCGGGTCCCGTCCGATCAGATCCCGCGCATAAGACGGGTGTTTTTGCAGGCGATCCAAGGTGGCGGTGATCCCGGCCTCTCTTGTCGACAATGTGTCGCCGTGCGGGGTCATGGGCAGCCACGGGGCGATATACCCCGGCGCTGTCTGTTGAAGGTCAGCGGTTTCGCGCCCGGCACAGGCCCAGCCGCCGGGCACATATTGCGCGATGATCGCGGCGGCGCGGGCGGCATCTACTGGCAGGTTGCGTGCTGCAAATCCGGTGGCGGCACCTCTGGCAGCCGCCATTTCGCTGGCCGAAAACCCGGTCAATGCGGCGCGCCAATGGTCCTCAGCCGGGGTCACCCGTGCGATGGCATCGGTCAGCGTTTGATCTGGGCCAAAGTGTAACACGTCACCCACGCTGGCAATCTTATCGGCGGACACAGGCAACCCGGCCAGGCACGTCAGCCCAGACAGGCGCACCGCGCCGCCGGTGCAGGCAATCACCAGGCCTTCGCCGGCGTCCAGCACGGTGCCGGGTACGCCAGCGCGCTGCAGCACCTCGGCGTGGGACACGGCAAAAACGCCCGCATCACTTTCAATCTTTGGCAGCGCCAGCGGGTTCCAGTAGCCGCTATGATCCAGCGCCCGCACCATCCGCATCACGTCAGAGGCCGTGCGCCCGAAATCCAGCCGCGCGGCGGTGTCGGGGCGGTCATTCTTCTTGCACAGCGTGCGCTGCGTCAGGTCTTGTGCGCGTCGGCTCTTTGCCCCGGTTTCAAGCGCGGCCACAACCGCCGGGAAACTTTCAATCGCCGCACCGTAACAGCGGGCGTTCAGGGAAAACGCGGTGTCATCCTCGGCAATGTCAAAACTGACTTGTTCCAGGATGTCGCCTTCATCGACGCCGCCTTCGATCAGGTGCCAGGTGATACCGTGACTGGTTTCGCCGTTCAACGCAGCCCAGATCGGCGCATTCAACCCCGCATAACGGGGCAGGGGGCCGTCGTGGAAATTGACCGCGCCCTGGCGGGCCTTGGCCAGCAGGATATCGGGCAGAACCGTCAGGTTGGCGATGGACAATAGCCAGTCGAAGGGCGCCGTGATCCGATGTTCCAACCCGGCACCCGGTTCGACCACGTCGATCCCGGCCCCGTTGGCCCACGAAATGACATCCGCGTTCTGGCTGACAACGGCGTGAATGCCGTGTCCGCGCCCCAGCAGGATCTTGGCGCATTGAACCAACAGGGATTCATTGCCGACCAGAACACTTGAAAACGAGGCCATATTAACTCTCCTGGGATATGCGCGTTCCCCAACTGTGTCTCACAAGATCACGGAGAAAATGTGGCGGTGTGTGGGGTTTCTTGCGGCCCATCACCACGCGCAACCCATACACCCCCAACCCGGCAACATGCGCGGCGGTGGCGGTCAGCGCATAAATCCGGCCATGGTTCTTTTCAAAATAATACCGGCGTGAGGCGAACCAATACCCCGGCACGCGCTGCCAGTCCTTCATGCCGGTGCTGACCGAACCCAGATGCATGACCCGGCTTTCAACCACGTAAACCGTGGGCCACCCGGCCATGGCGGCACGGCGGCACAGATCGGTTTCCTCAAAATACAAAAAGAACGTCTCGTCGAAGAGGCCGACCTGGTCCAACACCGACTGGCGCATCAGCACGCTGGCCCCGGCCAGCCAATCCACTTGCTGGGTCTGCGTGGGCAACGCCGGCGCGACGATGGCGTTTTTCAGAAGTTTCGAGATCGGACCGGTCTTTGCCGCCCCCTCAAACTCCCCAGCAATCGACGGGAACCGAAATGCCGTTGTGTGGGGGCTACCGTCCTCGCCATATATATGGCTGCCTGCGAAACCAGCCTTGGGGTGGTCCTTCAGATAGGTCACCAGCTGCTGAATCGCGCCAGCGTCCGGAAAGGCATCTGAATTCAGGATATAGACGAAATCAGGCTTCGATCCATCCGGCAAACCGGCCCGGATGCCAAAGTTGTTGCCCGCGCCATACCCCCCGTTGCGCCCTGATTGCAGCACGCGCACACGTGGCCACTGGGCTGTGGCGGCCTGCAATGCCTCAAAGCTGCCGTCCTGGCTGTCATTGTCGACAATCGTGATTGCGCCTTCGATCCCCTCCATCGCGGTGATCGCAGCTTGCGCGGCGCGCAGGGTCATGTCGGGCGTGCGCCAGTTCAGGATGACACATAGAACGCGGCTCATGCTTCGGCCTCCGAAATCAGGGTTTTCAGTTTGGATGCCATGACCCGCACATTGGGTTCCAGCACCATGCTGTCATGATCGCCGGGCACTTCATGCACGCTCAATCCCGGCATCCAGGGGGACCAATCGTTGTCCTCATAGACATATTCCTTCGCGCTGCTGACCCAGCGCCCGCCCGTGACCTTCCAATGCATGTCCAGCGGCGGGCGGAACAGCGCAACCGGCGCGTCATAGCTGCGCAGCGCGACATGGGGCAGCGCATCGCGGAACGCGGCCTCGATCGCGCGGTTATGAAAGCCGCTGTCGGCTTCCCCTTCGGCTTCCTCAGCCATGCGGGCCAGTTCTTCTTTCCAGTCGCGCCGGGCCTGCATCCATTCTCCGACATAGCCGATGCCCTTGCGGCGGAACTCATGCAGCTTGATCATCGCCTTATCGGCGCGGCTCAATTCCGGGCGCAGGGGCAGCGGTGTGTCCAACATGGTCAGCAAAGAGACCTCCTCGCCCGCCGCGCGCAGTTGATGCGCCATTTCCAGCGCGGTCAGTCCACCGCCAGAGAATCCGCCGATCAGATACGGCCCCTGCGGCTGCACCTGCCGGATCTCGGCCAGGTAATCGCGCGCGGCATCCTCCAACCGCGTGTGCGGTTCCGCACCGCCCAAAAGACCACGTGCTTGCACGCCATAAAACGGACGATCCGTGCCCAAAAGCTGCGCCAGGTGCCGCAGGTTCAGCACGTTGCCGAACATCCCGGCCACCAGGAAGAACGGGGTTTTCGGCCCGCCTTCGCCCTCATGCATTGGCACCAGGAATTCATAGCGCCGGGTCGGCGCGCTGGGCGCGGGCGCATCACCGCTTTCCGTGATGCCTGCAATTTCGGCCACCATGGCGGCGATTTTTTCAACGGTCGGCGCTTCGAACAAAACCGAGATCGGGAAATCCACGGCCCAGGTCTTTTTCACCCGTGCGAACAGGCGCACGGCGATCAACGAATGCCCGCCAAGGTCAAAGAAGCTGTCCTGCACGCCGACCCCTTCGACGCCCAGCAATTCCTCCCACATCGACACCAGCATCCGCTCAACATCATTGCGCGGTTCAACATAATCGCTGTCCAGGTTGGGGCGGTCGAACTTCTGGCCATCCACGGCCTCTGATCCCTGAATTTGGGCGGCTTCGGCCATCAATTCCGGCAAGGTGAGAGACGATACAACCACCTGCGCGCGGTCCAGCGACAGCGCGCGCAAGAAGGCATTCGCCCCCTCGGACGACGTGATGCCCATCGACAGGTTCCGCGCCAAACGCTCTTCACCCGGGTTCAGCGCGCGATCTTCGCCGCTGAGCTCATCGAAGTGAACTTCGGACGCCAGCAGGGGCGCGGGCGTACCAAAGCCGCCCTCCAGACGTTTGATCGTAAAGCGGCCGATTTCGGCGCAGACCTGCCCGTCAGGCGTGGCCAGCGTGATATCAAAGCTGGCGAAACCGGGTTCAGCGGGGGCAATACGCACATGGCTGATGATTTCGGCGGGCAGGGCGGAATACACCCGCACCCGGCCGTAGGACACCGGCACCCACAGAGCGCGGCCGCCGTAGCCTTCGATCAACTCCATCGCCCAGCCGGTGGCCAGATCGGCCAGCGCCGGGTGCAGCACGTAACCCTGCCCCAGATCATCACGGAAGGCCTGCGGCAACGACAGATGCGCAATACCTTCGCCGGTGCCAAAGGCCCGGCGATTCAGCACCCGCCAGCGCGGACCAAAGTCCAGATGCGCCTCTTGCCCGGTGGCCATACCGTTCGGATCCTCAGCAATATCCCGGCCACAGCGCGCCATGATTGCAGCGACATCAATCTGACCCGGCGTGTTCATCGGCGCCATTTCAATCCGCGCCTGGGCATTCAGGGCAAACCCCGTGCGCCCACGCAGCCTGACGGCCGAGCGCAGTTCAAAATCATACCCCGCATCGGAACGTTCCAGCGTCACGCGGATTTCCTTGGGGTCAGAGACCTCAAGCGCGCGAAAGAAGGTCAGATCGGCAATCTCGAACGGCTCAACCTCACCTTGCCCATGCAGCGATTGCACAGCGATTTCCAGGATCCCGGTGCCGGGAACAAGCGCGGTGCCGTCCTTTGTGCGGTGCTCATCCAGCAGCCACATATCGGTGTCATAGGTGGCCCTGAACTGCCGGTTCATGCGGGCATCGAACCCGGCGCTGTCCAGCAAGGGCAAATTTGCCGGCGTTTCGGGCATCGCCGGGCCGTGGCCAAGGCGCTGCGCCATGGCGTCAGCGGCCATGCCGACCTCGGCCCAAATGCCCCAGTTCAGAGACAGAACCCGCGTCTTGCCGGTGCGCGACTGTGCCCAGGCGTTCAGGTATTCATTGGCGGCGACGTAATCGACCTGACCGGCGGGTGCGGTCAACGTCGAGGTCGACGAAAACACAACGATCTGATCCACCGCGCCATCGGGCAGCAGCGCATCCAGCACGCGCAACCCATGGACCTTGGGCGCGAAAACGCTTTCCACGCTGCCCACGGTTTTCGCCAGCAAGGGCGCGTCATCAATCGCACCGGCGGCGTGGATCAGACCGTGAATGCGGCCAAAGCGGGTGCGCACCTGCTCCAATGCTGCGCGCATGTCGTCGATGTTGCAGACGTCGGCGGCGATCACCATGACATCCGCGCCCAAACCCTCCAACCGCTCTACTGCCAGAATGCGGCGGGCGACGGGATCGGCGGGGTTTTCGGTGCGCGCGGCCCATTCGGACCGATCCGGCAGGGCGGTGCGGGCAATCAACGCAATCTTCGCGTTCGAGGTCTTGATCAGCGCCTCGGCCACGGTCTGACCGATGCCCCCAAAGCCGCCGGTAATCACCCAGGGTGCACCCTGCGGCAGGTCTGGCGTGTCGGTCAGCGGTTGCGGGCGCAGGCGCTGTTCATAGCGTTTGGCGCCGCGCAGGGCAGCGACGGTATTTCCGGGCTCTGCAAACAACTCCTCCAGCAAGGCGGGGGCCAGATCCGGGTGGCCGCCGCGCTTGCGGGTCCGCGGGTCAATGTCCAGCGTTGACGCGGTTATCCCGGCCATTTCATGCGGGATCACGCGGGCCGGTCCGGCGATCATCGCCTTTTCGGGCCAGCGCAGGGCCTCATCCTTCACTTGAACGGCACCAGACGTGATGACCGTCAAATGCATGTCGGCCAGCCCTTCGGCGGCGATCGCCTGACCCAAAAACAGCAGCGAATAAAACCCCTGCTCAACATGTGCCTGAAACGCGTTCGATCCGGGGCGGAAACGCTCCTCACCGCTCGCCAGCCAGAAATGGGCGATGCGCGTGGGCACGGTGCCACGGTGCACCAGATCCTGGATCAGCTGGTCATACCCTTCGCGCCCGCGCTCAGTCGGCAGGGAATAGGCGCTGTCGGTGCGCCGGCGGAAGGTATCGCCGCCGTGCACCTCAATTACCTTTTGACCGGCGGCGCGCAGTTGCGCGACAACCGGCGCGGCAATGTCGTCCTGATCCGCAAAGATCAGCCAGGTTTCTTTCGGCGCGTCGTCCAGCTCAGATTCGATATCAAACTCAACGGCCGCCGACCGGGGCACCCAGCCCAGCCGCGTGCCCATGTGTTCCACGTCATCAATCCGCGCAGGGATGGCGGTGACCGTGTCTGCGCTGGGTTTGGCGGGGGCGATGAAATATTCGCTGCGGTCGAACGGATAGGTCGGCAGCGGCACGCGGTTGCGGCGCGCTTCACCCCAGATCTGGGACCAATCGAAATCCCCGCCCAGCGCCCAGATACGGCCCAAAAGGCCCATGTGGTAAAGGTCATCCGCGATGTCCTCATCAGGGTGGCGAAGGGCGGCCAGAACCTGTTGCGGCGGCACCGCGCCGTGCATACGCGTCAGCGATGACAGCGCCTTGCCCGGGCCGACCTCCAGCCAGATACGATTGGGGTTTTCGGCAAGCGTAGAGACACATTCGGCAAACATCACGGTGCCGCGCAGGTGTTGCGTCCAATAGTCGGGGCTGGTGGCCTGTGCGTCGGTCAGCGCCACGCCGGTGCGGTTGGAAATGATCGGCAGGCTGGGCGCGTTCAGCGGGATTGAGGCCAGGAACGCGCGAAACCGGTCCAGGATTGGTTCCAGCATCTTGGAATGTGCGGCAATGTCGATGGCGATGCGCTGGGTTTCAATCCCGTCCGCCAGCAACCGTTCGGCCAGCGCATCCAGTTCCGCGTCAGGGCCAGACACCACGGTCAGCTCTGGCGCGTTCATGCTGGCGATATCCAGATCGCCCAGATACGGCGTCACATCTTGCACCGACAAAGGCACCGACACCATGCCACCGGCCGGCACGGTATCAAACAGCGTGCCGCGCAAATGCACCAACGCGATACAATCTTCAAAGCTCAGAACCCCGGCCAGGCAGGCGGCGGTGTTTTCACCCATCGAATGGCCAACAAGCGCTGTGGGCTGAACACCCCAAGCCATGAACATCTGCGCCAGCGCATATTCGGTGATCATGATCAGCGGCAACTGAACCGACGGCGTTTTCAGCGCCGCATTCGCCGCATCCTCGGCCCCCGGTTCAGGCAGCCAGAGCGCGCGAATGTCGTAATCCAGCCGGGGTTGAAGGACCTCCAACCCCTTGTCCATCCATTCAGCGAAAACCGGTTCGGTCTCATACAGGTCTCGCGCCATGCCGGCGAATTGCGCGCCGCCGCCGGGGAACATGAACACCACATCGGGACTTTGCAGCGCGGTATGGGTGAACACGCGGCGGGGGTCGTCTGCGTCCAGCAAGGCGGCGGCGTCTTCGTGGGTTTCGGCCACCACCACGCGGCGCTTATCAAAGGCGCGGCGCCCGTTCTTCAGCGTCCAGGCGATATCTGTCAGATCCTGATCCGGGGTCTTGCGCAGATGCGCGGCCAGGTTCGTGGCCTGCGCGTCCAACGTTGTTTTGGAGCGCGCCGAAAGGGTCAGCAGTTGAAACGGCCAATCGCTGTCTTCGCTGGCCGCACGGTCCGGGGCTTCCTGGAAAATCGCATGGGCATTGGTGCCGCCCACGCCCAAAGCATTCACACCCGCGCGGCGGGGGTGGCCACGGCTTTCCCAGGGGGTCAGCGCGGTGTTCACGGAAAACGGCGAGGTTTCGAAATCAATCGTCGGGTTCGGGGCCTCGAAGCCCAAAGACGCCGGCAATTCCCGGTTGTGCAGGGACAAGGCCACCTTGATCACGCTGGCCACACCTGCGGCGGTGTCCAGATGGCCGATGTTGGTTTTCACCGATCCGATCTTGCAAAAGCTGCTTTGGTCGGTGGTTTCGCGAAACGCCTCGGTCAGCGCCGCAACTTCGATGGGATCGCCCAGATAGGTGCCGGTGCCATGGCATTCGACGTAATCGACGGTGTCCGCTGTGATGTCGGCCACCGCCTGCGCCTCGGCGATGCAGCGCGCCTGACCTTCAACGCTGGGTGCCAGATAACCCGCCTTTTGCGCGCCGTCGTTGTTGATGGCGCTGCCTTTGAGGACGGCCCAAACGTGATCGCCGTCGCGGATCGCATCGTCCAGCCGTTTCAGCACCAGACACCCCGCGCCAGAGCCAAACACAGTGCCCTGCGCACGATGGTCAAACGCGTGGCATTCGCCGTCAGGCGACAGGACTTCATTCTCTTTGTACAGATACCCGCGACCTTGGGGCATATCGATGGTCACGCCGCCCGCCAGCGCCATGTCGGCCTCACCCGAAAGCAGCGCCTGCGCCGCGTAGTGCAGTGCGACCATGGAGGTTGAACACGCCGTTTGCACATTGATCGACGGCCCGCGCAGATCAAAGATGTGGCTGACGCGCGTGGACAGGAAATCTTTGTCGTTGCCGGTGTGGCGCAGCAGGAACATGCCCACATCCCGCACCAGATCGGCGTTCGAACAGATGTTGAAATAGAAATAGCTGCCCATCCCGCAGCCAGCGTAGACACCGATATTGCCGTCGAAGGTCTCTGGCATATGGCCGGCGTTTTCCAACGCTTCCCATGCGACCTCCAGAAACTGGCGGTGTTGGGGGTCCAGAATGGCGGCTTCCTTGGGCGAAAAGCCAAAGAAGTCCGCGTCGAAATCTGCATAGCGTTCCAAAGGGGCGGCGAACGGCACGTAGTTGGGTTGCCGCAGCAACGCCGGATCCTCGCCCGAGGCCAGGATTTCCTCCTCATCCAGGCGACGAATGGCGCGCAATCCGTTGCGCAGATTGTGCCAATAGTCGTCAATCGATGCGGCACCGGGCAAATGCGCGGCCATGCCGACAATCGCGATGTCGGTTTCACTGTGAGCTGTTTGGGGATCGGCGGACATCGGATTACCTGAACGTTCGGAACACTGGTTGGAAACAATCAGGTCAATAGGGCAAGAATTGCCCGCAATTCGGGCATAACGGTGGCGGGGGGTTTTCTGTCAGCGGTTTACAGAACGGTGCGGCGCCCCTTTTGCGACGGTTTCGCGCGGCTCGGGGGGTGTTTGACGCCCAGCGCCACGCCCGAATGCGCCTGCCGGATACGCGCGCTCTGGGCATCGGCAATGGTCACTTTCAGGGTTTCGGCGTATCCCAAAAGGGCCCCGGCCATCAGCCAGGTAAACGGGATCAGCGTGGCGTTGGGCAGCATGTCCACCATGTTGACGGCCAGGATCAGGCCCAGCGTGGACACGGCGATCGGTATCGGAGGGGCCAGGGGCTTTCGGGCCTGCCACCACAGGCTCAGCACCGGCAGGGCCAGCAATCCGAACATGGCGATGAAGCCCAGCCAGCCATAGTGGCCGATGGTGATGATCCACTGGCCATCGACGATGGACTGGGTTTCGCCGGTGGCCGGATCATAGACCATGAACCGCCCCCAGCCGCCCCAGCCAAACAGCGGCTTGGATTCGACATGTTGCAGGATGCGGTCTTCGTTGGTGAACCGGTATTCCAGTGACTGCGCGCGTTCCTCGTTGACGCCTTCAAGGTAGGTGATCAGCTCTGCCGTGGGCACGGCGTCTGAACCGCGAAGCATCGGATAGGCCAGCACCAGCACCATCAGCATGGCCGAGAGCGCCAAATGCACCCGTGGCTTCAACAACAAAACGATTGGCACGAAGATCAGCGTGAACAGCAACGCGCCCATCGATTTACAGATCACCACCAGCCCAAAGATGCCGACCAGAATCACGAACTGCTTTGTGCGCTTTTCAGCACTGGAGTCCTTGACCATCGCTGCGGCCGCCATGGCGCACATGAAGGCAAAGAACGCCACCCACAGCCCGTGGGGCATGAACACGAAGGGCCGAAACCCGCCGTTGCGCATGGCCTGGGCGAAGTCATGTTGGAAAAAGCCGTAAAGACGGGTGTGCAATTGCGGGCTGAAACGCACCTCCCACAGCATGGGCAGGGCGTAAATCCCGGCGGCAATGACCAACGCCAGCAGGATCTCGCGGATCGCCTGTTCACTGCGCAGCCCGATCCGAGCAACGAAGAACGGCAGCATCAGGAACACCTGCTGCACAAGGGCGGAAACAGAATCGTAAATCCGCAACCCGGGCAGGCCCCATACCTCCAGCGCGTTGGGGTCAATCAGATGCAGGTTGCCGAAGGTATCGACACCAAAGGGCATGGCTTCCAGATTGGTCAAAACCGTGATCGCCGGGCTGACTATGAACATCGCCAACAAAATGCGCCCGACCCAGCCTTTCGGGAACAGCTCCGGCATCTTGCCCCAGACGGCCAGGCAAATGCCAAAGGTCATCAAGTTGGGAATGGTTTCCTTGTTCAGCGCCGGCACAATCGGCAGGTCGATGGCCGACAACTGCGGCAGAAACATATAGGGGGCCAGGATCGACCAGATCAGCGCGCGCTCGAACGGAAGCTTTTTGAACAATAAGACAGCCATCAAAGGCCAGCCCAGAAGGGCCAGCAGCGCCGTGGTATTGCCAATTTCAATCATGCCCGCGCGCCCGAATGGCGTGCCTGCGCGAAATGCGCGTTCATGTTGCCATGCCTCTCAGCCTGTCGCCCTCTGCCGGGGATTTGATGGGACTGTGCCCCATTGTTAACAAATTTATCCGCTAGTGTCTGCGTATGGGCCGTAATGTCGCGGTGAATTGCGTTCTTTGTATGAGGTTTTCGTGGAGTTTTCCTTTCCGCCCCACACAATCCGCGTGAACATGCCTGACGCGGGTGAATTGCTGACCGAGGTGCGCCGCCGAATGCGCGATGGCGACGGTTATGCGTTGGCGACGATCAACCTGGATCATCTGGTGAAACTGTCGCGCGATCCGGCGTTCCGGCAATCTTATGCCGCGCAGGATCTGGTTTGCGCCGATGGCAACCCCATTGTCTGGCTCTCGCGCATCGCGCGGCGGCCCGTGTCGCTGGTTTCTGGATCGGATATGGTGCTTCCACTGGCCGCACTGGCTGCCCGGCAAAACATCCCGGTCGCCTTCGTGGGTTCAACCGAAGAGGCGCTGGCGCAAGCCGCGAACGCCATGAAAGACGCCGTTCCGGGCCTGACCATCGCCGCCCGGATTGCCCCGCCCATGGGGTTTGACCCTGAGGGCGAGGATGCCGCGATCATACTGGATCAACTGGTGAAATCTGGTGCCGGGCTGGTGTTTGTCGCGCTGGGCGCACCCAAACAGGAAGCCTTTGCCGCACTGGGTCGAAAACTGGCGCCACGCCTGGGATTTGCCAGCATTGGCGCCAGTCTGGACTTTCTGGCCGGGCGTCAGACGCGGGCGCCACAATGGGTGCGGACGATTGCCATGGAATGGGCGTGGCGGATGCTGTCCAACCCGCGACGGTTGTTCAAACGCTATGCCGAATGCGCGCTGATCCTGCCGGGATATGCGGTGCAGGCGGTGCGGCAACGTTCCGGGACGGTGGGATAAACCCCACCCCTATTTATATTCGATCAGCTTCGCCTCGCCGCGCGCCAACCGCCGGACGTAAAAGCGCAGCGCGCCCACGCCTTCGGCCAGTTTGCCCAGCGTGTTGAAGACCGCAGGCTTCAACCCCATGGACCTGGACAGCCGCAGCACCTGCAACGGATAGAGCAGTAAAACCAGCAGCGCCGCCGGGTGCAGCAAAGTTCCCACCAGCGCAATCAGCGGAATCGCCAGACCCCAGATCCAGATACGCCGGGTTTCAGACACCCAATGCGGCATCTGCGGCGTGGAAAACCGCGCCGATCCCTCGGCAAAGGCATGGCCCGCGCGTTCACTGCGCTTCCACCATTGGCCAAAGCGGTGCATGTCCGCGTCATGCCAGGTCATTTCCGCGTCAATCCGGCGGATCTGCCAGCCATCGACGCGCAGGCGCAGACACAGTTCCGGCTCCTCTCCGGCGATCAGATCCTCACGGTAGCCACCGGCCGAGGCGACAACGGAATACCGCATCAAGGCATCCCCCCCGCAGGCCAGCGCATCGCCCACAGGCGTGTCCCATTCCGCGTCGATCATGGCGTTGTAAAAGCTGGCATCCGGGAAGCGTTCCCGCCGCCGACCACACACCACCGCCACGCGCGGGTGCTCTGCCAGCGTTTGCGCCGCGGCGCTGATCCAGCCATCCCGCAGCGCGCAATCGCCGTCCATGACCTGCACAAAACCCGGCGGATCCTCTGCCAGCGCCGCCAGCCCGGCATTGCGCGCCCGTGCGGCGGAAAACGGCAGGTCCATATCCAGCGCCACAACGGTTGCGCCCGCGCCCTTAGCGGCCTGAACGCTGCCGTCGGTTGATCCTGAATCAACGTAAACCACGCGGCGCACCCGCCCGGACAGCGACTCAAGGCACGCGATCAGCCGCGCACCCTCATTCCGGCCAATGACCACGGCGTCGATAACTGGGGGGGCTTGTGTGTTTTCCATCTCTGACACCGGGGATACGGCAGCCGCTTTGGCCCTGTCCAGCACGCAAGGTAATTGCCCGTTCCCTCTGGGCAAAGCCCGCGCGATGTGTTGCATTCCTGCCAAACAACATAAGGATAGCACCATGACTCGCGCCCAGATCGTCGGTTGGAGCCATTCCCACTTCGGCAAGTCCGAACAGCCAGACACCGAACATTTGATCGCTGAAATCCTGGCTCCCGCGTTGCAGCATGCCGGGATCAGCGCCGAGGATGTCGACGGCATTTTTGTCGGCGTCTTCAATGCCGGGTTCAGCCGTCAGGATTTTCAGGGCGCGCTGGTGGCGCTGGCGGACGACAAACTGCGCCATACCCCTGCGATCCGCTATGAGAACGCCTGCGCGACCGGGTCAGCGGCATTGTATGGCGCGATGGACTTTATCGAAAGCGGTCGCGGGCGGATTGCCCTGGTCGTCGGCGCCGAGAAGATGACCGCCACCCCCACGGCTGAGGTTGGTGATATCCTGTTAGGCGCGTCCTACGTGGCCGAGGAAGCCGATATTCCCGCCGGGTTCGCCGGGCTGTTCGGCAAGGTCGCGGGCAGTTATTTCCAGAAATACGGCGATCAGTCCGATGCATTGGCGATGATCGCCGCCAAGAACCACAAGAACGGGATGAACAACCCCTACGCCCACATGCGCAAGGACTTCGGGTTCGACTTTTGCAACACGCCGTCAGACAAGAACCCCCATGTTGCGGGGCCCTTGCGGCGCACGGATTGTTCGCTGGTGTCGGACGGCGCGGCCATTCTGGTGCTGGCGGATGCAGAGACCGCCGCCACCCTGAACCGCGCCATCGGCTTCCGGGCGCGGGTGCAGATGAATGACTTCCTGCCGATCTCCAAGCGCGATGTGTTGGACATGACCGGTGCGCGCAAAGCCTGGGCCGGTGCGCTTGAGGGCGCGACGGCCACGCTGGAGGATCTGTCGTTCGTGGAAACCCATGACTGCTTCACCATCGCAGAAATGCTGGAATATGAGGCCATGGGCCTGGCCGAACGCGGCCAGGGCCACCGCGTGATCCGTGACGGCCTCACCACGATGGACGGCAAACTGCCGGTGAACCCCTCGGGCGGGCTGAAATCCAAAGGGCATCCCATCGGCGCAACCGGCGTGTCCCAGCACGTCATGGCCGCGATGCAACTGACGGGCGACGCGGGCGACATGCAGGTGCCCGGTGCAAACCTGGGCGCGGTGTTCAACATGGGCGGCCTGGCGGTGGCCAATTACTGCTCCATCCTGGAGCGCGTGAAATGAGGATCGATCTGTCGCAGGGCATCACCCCGGTTTCCACCCGGATGATGAACCTGTCGCATGTCCTGACCGAAACCGCCCGCCGCCATCCGGGTGCGCCGGGGTTTATCTGGGGTGATCAAAGCTGGACCTGGGCGCAGATGGAGGCCCGCTCTGCCGCCTTTGCCGAAGTTCTGATCCAGCGGTTCAACGTACAAAAGGGCGACCGCATTCTGGTGCAGTCGGCCAACAACAACCAGATGTTCGAAGCGATGTTCGGCTGCTGGCGCGCAGGCTGCATCTGGGTGCCCGCCAACTTCCGCCAAACGCCTGATGACGTGGCCTTTCTGGCGCAATCCTCGCAGGCGCGCGGGCTTCTGGTGGGGGCAGAGTTCCCCGAACATGCCGCCGCCTGCGCACCGACGCTGGATTTCACCATCTCCATCGGCGCCAGCGATTTCGCGGACGACTATGAAGCCCTGATCGCCCCCTTCATCGGCCAATCCCGCCCCGCCGCAGCGGTTCAGCGCGATGATCCGTGCTGGTTCTTCTTCACCTCGGGCACCACGGGCCGCCCCAAGGCCGCCGTGTTGACCCATGGCCAGATGGCCTTTGTGGTCACCAATCACCTGTGTGATCTGATGCCCGGCACGGGGCCAGACTGGGGGGCCGATGACGCCTCGCTGATCGTCGCGCCCTTGTCACATGGCGCGGGCATTCATCAGTTGACGCAGGTGGCGCATGGTGTGGTTTCCATCCTGCCCGCCGGCCAGAAAATGGACCCCGCACAGATCTGGGCACTGGTCGAACAGCACCGCGTCACCAACATGTTCACCGTGCCGACCATCGTCAAACTGCTGGTCGAACACCCCGCCGTGGACCAGCATGATCACACCAGCCTGCGCCACGTGATTTATGCCGGCGCGCCCATGTACCGCGCCGATCAGATCACTGCGCTGGAAAAACTGGGCCCGGTTCTGGTGCAGTATTTCGGCCTCGGTGAGGTCACCGGCAACATCACTGTCCTGCCCTCAGCCCAGCATTCCATCACTGGCGATGCGCGCCTTGGCACCTGCGGTTTTGCCCGCACCGGGATGCAAGTGCAGATCCAGCGCGCGGATGGCACGCCCTGTGACCCCCTGGAAACCGGCGAAATCTGCGCCATCGGCCCCGCCGTCTTTGCAGGCTATTTCAACAACCCAGAGGCCAACGCCAAATCCTTCCGCGATGGCTGGTTCCTGACCGGCGACCTGGGGCATACGGATGCGGACGGCTATGTCTATCTGACGGGCCGCGCGTCGGACATGTATATCTCGGGCGGCTCAAACATCTACCCACGAGAGGTTGAGGAAAAGATCCTGCTGCATCCGGCGGTGTCAGAAGTTGCCGTGCTGGGCGTGCCCAACCGCAAATGGGGAGAGGTCGGCATGGCCGTTTGCGTCTGCCATGAGCCGCTGGATCAGGCCGATCTGCTGGCGTGGCTGTCCGACAAGGTGGCGCGCTACAAGCAGCCGCATTACGTTGTGGTCTGGGATGAAATGCCCAAATCCGCCTACGGCAAGATCACCAAGAAAATGATCCGCGAGGAGTTGGACATCCGCGGCCAGCTTCCCCCCGAATGATCGCAACACTGGTCCACCCGGGCACCGCGCCGTCCCGTCGCTGGGCCGCCCTGCCCTGCACCGCACAGCCGGTGGATCTGATCCTGCCAGTCGCTGATACCCTGGCGCAGTCGGTCGCGCTGGCCCTGGCCGATTCTGACGGCGGCTGGCTGGAAATCGACATGGCGACGCTGGCCAATCTTGATTTCGTCGTGCCGGGCAATGACCCCACCGGACAACACGCCGCCTGGTATGCGGGGCCACACCATATGGGGGCCGGGACGATCACGCATCTGGGCCTGTTCGCCGCCCGCAAACAGGGCACATCCTGGCTGCACGGTCATGGCAGCTTCGCGGCCCCCGGCTGGAAGGGCCCCGATTTCGGCCACATCCTGCCCCTCGACTCCCGGCTTGACACACCCACCCGCGCGCGGGGTTGGGCGCTTTCCGGCGCGGCGTTCGAGGTGCAAACGGATGCGGAAACCGGCTTTCCCCTGAACCAACCCGTTGCAAAAGGCGGCGGGCGCGGCGCCGCAGTGATCACCTTGCGGCCCAATCAAGACATGAGCACAGCGCTCGTCGCCGCCGCCGCCGAAGCAGGGATCACACAGGGCCGCGTGTATGGGCTTGGCTCGGTCGTCCATCCGCATTTGATCGGTCAGGATCCAATTGACAGCTACGCCACCGAACTCTTGCTGACTGGCGGGCAGATCCGCAATGGCACCGCAGACCTGGACGTTGAGCTTGTCACCCTGTCCGGCACCCGCCACTCCGGCCGGTTGGAGCCGGGAAAGAACGGCATCTGCATTACCGCTGAACTTCTGGTTGTCGCCGACTGACCCCGGCTTCATCTTTCCCAAAATACTCCGGGGGGCCCCGAAGGGGCGGGGGCAGCGCCCCCTGCGCGCTCAAAATCCGGGCAAGACCTGATCGCCATGATCACGCAAATAGATTTGCAGCCAAGGCGTGAACTCTTGGGATCGGCTTGCCAGCGCGTCGCGCAATGCTGGCGCTTCGATCCAGGTGAAATCCATCACTTCGTCCGGATTGGCCGTCACCTCGGGGCGCTCCGCACAATCTGCCAGAAACAGGTCCACCACCTCGTGTTCGGTCATGCCGTTGCCCACATCGGCGCGGTATTCCACCACGCCGCGCGGTGTCAGGGTCAGTCCGGTGATGCCCAGCTCTTGTTCCAACCGCCGGTGCGCGCAGTCCAAAGGGGGTTCGCCCCACAGCGGATGCGTGCAACAGGTGTTCGCCCACAGGCCCGGCGTGTGGTATTTTTCCAGCGCGCGGCGCTGGATCAGCAGGCGGCCCTGACACACCACGAACACCGACACCGCCGGGTGCCGCAGACCCTGCTGATGCACGGCCAGCTTGTCCATCGGCCTCAGTTGGCCGTCGATCCACGCGGGAATATCCTGTTGCATGCTGCGCGCCCCTGTTCCGGGCGGATCTATGCCGCAAGACGCCGGGATTTGAAAGGGTCAGAACAGACCCATGACCCCACCAATCACCGCGACCCCAACGAACAGAAAGGCCAGCCCGGCCCCCCAGATCAGGTGTCGGCGGCGGCGTTCCTGTGCTGGCATGGTGTAGGGGATGCTGATCACCGGGCGCAGTTGCAAATCACGTTCAACGCGTCCTGCGGTGCGCATCACCGGTTTCAGCCATTCCATCGCATATGCCACAAACAGCCCCAGCCCGATCCCGGCAATAAGCCCCATCAGGGCCACCTTCTTGCGGCTGGTTGAGATCGGATAATCCGGCACCAGCGCGCGTTCGAGCAGTTCAAAGCGTTCGGACTGCTGATCCACCTCGATGCGAGAGCTCAGTTCGGCCTCTCTCCGGCGTTCGGCGGCGGCGGTCTGCTGGGTTTGCAGCTGTTCCATCCTGCGGTTCAGGGCGATCAATTGCTGTTCGATTGCGGGGGCGGCCTGAAGCACGGCCTGAATTTCCCCGATACGGGCGTTGATCACCTCGGCCTGTTGCGCCAACTGCGCAATTTCATCATTCAACTGCGTGACCCGGCGGCGAGTGACAACCCGTTGTGAGGTGCCATCCTGACCGGCCAATTCGTTGCGGCGGGCGCTGATGTCCTGCTGGATCTGCAACAGATCATCGGCCAGCCGGCCCCGTTCGGCGCGCTGAATGGCCACTGCGGCGGTCAAAGACGCCTCGTGCTCACTGCGATAGGCGGCAATCTGGCCTTCCAAGTCAGCAATACTGACTTCCAGCCGCGTTTCCTCGGCACTGAAAAAGTCCAGCGCCTGCTGCGCATCACTTTGCCGGTCGCTGACGCTTTCCCGCACGACCGCGTCTGCAAGATCATTGGCGATCGCGGCCGCAAGCTGAGGGTCGTCGCTGGACGCAGAAACGATCAGCGCCGACAGCGACCCGTCGCGGGAAAACCCCTGTTGCGCAGCGGCAATCGCCGAAATGCTGAACGATTCGCGCATCATGGCCACCTGTTCGGACGGGCTGATCGCCATGCCGTCGAACAGGCCAAATCGCGCGGCCAGATCCAATAGCCCCTCGCGCGACATCAGGCGTTGTTCGATGATCTGAATGCGGCGTGTCACATCTGGCGGTGTCACGCCGGTGGCGGCTTCACCGACGGCGACCACCGGGTTGATCACCTGAATGACGGCGCTGGCGGAATAGACACGTTCGGTCTGCATGGCCATGACCAACCCGGCCACCGCCCCCAGCGCAGTGATCACCACGATCACCTGCCAGCGGCGTGACAGCCAGCTGATCAGTTCATGAAGGTTCTGGATCGGTCCCATCGCAGCGCCCCCTCAGAACCGGCGACGCGCGCGGCGGCGCGGTTCAGTGTCTTCGGATTTGTTCAGCGCAATGCCCAACAGCGGCACTTGCTGATCCAGAAGGCGCTCGCATTCCAGGATATCGGCGGCGGTGCTGCTGGTTCCGTCCGAGATCAGCAATACCGCGTCCAATTGCGACAAAAGCGCCTGTGCGGCCTGATCGTGCAACAAGGGCGGCATATCCAGCAAGGCCACATCGGGGGCCAAAGTGTCGATCATCGCCCGCAGCGCAAGAATCGCATCAGGTGATTGCAGCAATTCAGGGGCATAGCCGATCGGCGCATCGTTCAGCGCGATGGCCAGATTGTTGCCCACGCCCATCAGCTGGCTTTCGGCGTCACGCGCGCCGGTCAGCACATCCTCCATGGCGCCGGGCGCCGGCGTGTCAATCAATTCTGACAGGCCGGGGTCTTCCAGATCGGCGTCGATCAAAAGCACGCGCATGGTGTCCAGCCGGGCCATGCTGGCGGCCAGACCGGCCGCGAAAAAACTGCGCCCAGCGCCGCGCGCCGGTGACGTCACGCCAATACGGCGCCAATCGTTGGCTTTCAGAACACGGGTCAATTGCGTGCGAAGTTGGTCAAAGGCCTCGCCGGGACCTGTTCCGCGTTCAAACGGCGGAACCAAGCCTGCGCGCATCGCAAGGTCCGACAGCGAATGGTCCAACCGGGGCAGCGCATCCCAGGCGTCTTCGATGGCCAGGCGGCGTGGGCCGCGTTGGGCAGTGCCGCGCGCGCCGGGTTCCAGACGGCCCTGCAACATCGGCGCATGGTTGATCGGCCGCGTGGGCGGGGCCGGTGCTTCATCCGGGCCATTGCTGCGCCATCCAAGGCGTTGTTCCAATATGCGCGTATTGACCATACTCATCCTCTGACCGCCATTCTGACGGAACTGCGCTTTATGCTACGCCTGTGATGGCCGCAAAGCCTGTCACAAATAGGGCAAAACCGAGGTGATTGCGCCGCGTGCGCCCCGTGTGATCAGCCCGTGTGATCAGCCCATGTGATCAGATCGCAAAGACCTGGGCCAGTTGTGCGCCATGCACCAGCAGCACAACACCCAGCAAACAGGCAGCCAAAGCAGCCATCACGGCGTCATGCAGCGGATCCCACGCACCGTGCTTGCGCGCCAGCCGCAGTTGCAGCGGATAGCTTAGCAGCGCGGTCGAGGCCATGGCCAGCGGTGCGCCGGGCAGGCCCATCATGGGCACCAGAATGACCAGCAGCGTCACCAGGATCACGGCGCGCGAGGCGTTCAGGGCAAAGAACCCCCGCGAATCGCCCGAGGCCAGCGCCACCTGATCATACGTCAGGCCCAGCATTTGCGGCAGCAGCGCAAGGCTGACGATGGTCGTCACCGCGCCCGAGGTCGCATAGCGCGCATCATAAAGGAAATCGACGATATAGATGCCGCCCAGCGCCAGCGGCGCGACGCCACCGATCAGGAACAGCGACAACATGAAGCGGATCCGGCGGAGACGGGCGAAGTTTTCAGCCGACTCTTTCGGCGGGCTGGCGCGGTAGATGGGGATCATCAACCGTTGCACCAGCAACTGGCCCAGCATCAATGGAAAGCCCGCCAGGAAAAAGCCGATGTTATACAGACCCAGCTCTTGCAGCGTCAGATAGTGACCCAGAATCAATTTGTCGCTTTGCAGAACGATGAACCCGGCGACCGTGCTGAAGAAAATCCAACGGCCATAGCGCACCAGCTCGCGGGCGGACTCGCGCTCCAGATGCAGGCGGTTCGAAATTCCCGGCAGCATGATCCAGGCCAACCCGGCGCGGGCACCCGCTGCCACGACATTGCCGATGACCAACGCCCAGATGGATTGGGTCAGCCAGGCCAGGATCAGCATGACAACAACGCTGACAACCTGCGCTGTCATTTCCATGATGGTCACGCGCCCCAGGGCCATGTGGCGCGAAGCGGTTTCAGCGCGCGTCGGTTCCAACGCCAGCAGCAGCATGCTGATCGCGGCGACTGGGATCATCGGCAGCAACAGCGGCTCATTGTAAAACCACGCCATGGGCCAGGCCAGCGCACAAGCGGCGGCAAACAGGATCCCGGCGCGGATCATGTTCAGCGTCCAGGCCGTGTTCAGAAATGCAGGGTCGTCCCCACGTTTGGAGCTTTGGATCGCGGGCTGGATGCCCAGATCGGACAGCATGGTCAGGCCGACCAGCAACACCGTGACCAGCGCCATGGTGCCAAAGGCTTCGGGGAACAACAGGCGTGCCAGGATCAGGTTCGATCCAAAGCGGATCGCTTGCTGGGTGCCAAAGCCCATGATGGTAAATGCCGAAGACCGCATGATGCGGCTCATCAGGCCACCGGAACTGGGTCTGCTCATGATTGCTGCGTCTGCCAAAACAAAGCTCTTTCTTGATCACTCCCCCGAATCGCGGGGGTGGGCATCAGTGAAATTTCTGGCCCTTTTCCCTGACTTGCCTGCAAAATGCGGCAATGTTGTGACCCCTGTGCGCCATGGCTTTACCGCGCCGGTTTCTTGAATTCGCCCGATTTGGCCCCTAGCGCTGAGGAAAGTGAATGAGCAGGTGCGTGTTGTGAAAGTCGGATACATCCTTAATACATACCCAGCGCCGTCGCACAGTTTCATCCGGCGTGAGATGCGCGCATTGGAACGGCGCGGGCTATCTGTGCACCGCTTTGCGATGCGTCCGTTTGACGGCGTGCTGTCGGATTCCGGTGATCAAGAAGAGGCCGCCAAGACGGAATATGTGCTGGCGCGCGGGGTGCTGGCGATGGTCTGGGCGGTGTTCCTGAATGGCCTGCGCGCGCCCCTGCGGATCTACAGCGCGCTGGGCGTTGCAATCCGCGCATCGCGCCGGTCCGAAGCCGGATTGATCAAGCATCTGATCTATTTTCTGGAGGCCGCAGTGGTCGCGCGCCGCGTTGTTGAGGAAAACATCGACCGCGTACATGCCCATTTTGGCACCAACGCAACAACGGTGGCGATGTTGGTGTCAGAAATGACCGGGCGGCCCTTCAGTTTCACCGTGCATGGCCCTGAGGAATTCGACAAACCCGCCGCCATTGCCCTGCCAATGAAGATCAAGCGCGCGGATTTTGTGGTGGCGATCAGCTCGTATGGGCGCAGTCAGCTGTGCCGTCTGGTGGATCATCGCCATTGGCCGCGGATCAAGGTGGTGCATTGCGGGATTGAGCCGCAGAATTACGCCGCCGCACGCCCGATGCCGCAATCCCGGCCCTTGACGCTGGTCAATATCGGCCGGTTCGCCGAACAAAAGGGCCAGTTGCTGCTGATCGAAGCCATGGCCGAGGTGGTCCGCCGGGGCGTGAATGCGCGTCTTGTGTTGGTGGGCGACGGTGAATTGCGCACCCCGATTGAGCGCGCAATTTCCCATGCTGGTCTGGGCCATCACGTGGAATTGGCGGGCTGGAAGGACGAACCCGGTGTGCGCCGCGCATTGGAGGAAGCCCATGCGTTGGTGCTGCCGTCCTTTGCCGAAGGCCTGCCGATGGTGATCATGGAAGCCATGGTAACGGGCCGGCCGGTCATTGCCACCTGGATCGCGGGCGTGCCTGAATTGATGCAGAACGGGCGCACCGGCTGGCTGGTGCCGGCGGGCAATGTGTCAGCGTTGGTCGAGGCGATCACCGAGATGAGCGCGACAGACGACGAAACCCTGCGCCGCATGGGCACCACCGGCCGCGCCCGCGTGTTGCGCCGCCACAACATTGATACCGAAGCCACGAAGCTGGCCGGGTTCTTCAATCAGCGCCCGCGCACCCAGCCGGTCTGACCACCCCATCCCGCGCGCACCGCCACGGTGACGGCCGCATAGGTGACAAACGCCACCGGATC
>Ga0316204_10000659_pt1 | contig 119508 bp, 123 predicted proteins | sample 6monrhotite_MG_2_FD_205661 | JGI IMG/M metagenome (GOLD analysis project Ga0316204, IMG submission 205661) | Microbial mat bacterial communities from mineral coupon in-situ incubated in ocean water Damariscotta River, Maine, United States -... | ecosystem: Environmental > Aquatic > Marine >...
ATTGTGCCACTTAAAAATGCAGCAATATCTTCAATCGTTTCTATACGTTGTTCATCCATTTGTACCAACATCCTCCTATTATGGACGACATACTCGATTTCAGACTCATTTCATATTGGAAAAGGCTTAAATCACTAGGGCCTGCTACATAACCACTTAGAGGCGAATTGCTTTTATACGGCACCTTACCTGAAGGAACAAAGTAAGCGGCATTTTCTAAATGCAAATCTTGGTCATCAAAAAAGATATGCGGCTTTAATGCTTTAAGAACGTTTGCTTTTTCAACCCCACCTAAAAAGAACACTTCATCCACATAAACACCCCAGTGCCGTAATGTTTTGATTACCCTCATTTCTGCCGGAGCGCTTCTGGCAGTAACAATTGCAATTTTTACTGGTGAAAACTCTACACTAAAAGGCAACCTTTCCTGAAGCCGCGCTATTTTCCTGAGCAGTGTTGCGTATGGCCCTTCTGCAAGCGGAACATTCTGTGCCAAGTCCTCGGTTTGCTGAAATTTTTCAAGACCTTCTGTCTTATAAACCAACTCACTGCTCTCATCAAAAAGTACCGCATCACCATCGAACGCAATTCTCACCTGACCTTTCTGTACGCTTGAAACATCTCTTGGTGGTTCTTTAACCACTGCTACAGCACAGTTCCCTTCATCAGTAACTCGCTGGGCATCCTTAATACTTGTTGATAGAAACAAATCCACACCAAAGGCATCCAGATAATCAACAACCGATTCGCCACCCGTAAATGCATGACGAGTAATATTAAGTTCTTTTCTCCTAATATTGTTAAGCACCCTTATACCCGTTTCTGGGCTATTTCTCGACATGACAACAACTTCAACTAATGGCTTATCCTTATCATCAATTTGATGTTCATTTAATCCTTGAAGTGCCTCTACCAAAGCCATGCCAGTTCCATCTGCTAAGTCATCCTCTTCTCTAACCAGCATGTAATCGCGGTATTCCCTTACTGCGCTCTCCCTGTCTTCAGCAAACTTAGCTCTAAAAACACTATCTGCTTCACTGAGATCAAAAAGGGCTGTAGCTGATATTCCAATAACGAGAGTATCTGAAAAGTCTACTGATGCCATATGCTTGTTTCTCCGTGCTTCATGATGATACTTCTTTAACTCTTCAGGTTCTTGAGGTTTCGGCCTAGCAAACTTTCGTAGTACTTCCTCATTCCAGGAACAAAAAGTTCTCTCCACTTATCTTCATCAATTAAGTTGCTTTTTGCGTTGTTGCACAATGGGCATGCTAAGATGCAGTTCTTCTCGTTATATTCATTTTCACTACTATCTATTCTTTCAATTTCCAATGTTCCAGAAGACCTTTTTTTTGCACCATTTAAAGGTAGTTTTTTGTTTTCGTCTTTTGTGAACAGTTCGCGCAACTCACCTTGCGAAATCCCGCAATAGCCACAAACCTGTGGTTGCTTTTTATACCAATTATAAAAAGTAACAATATCACTGAACCCTTCTTCTCTGTTTTTTGTGAATTTTGATTTTATGTATGGAATGTCTGAGTACGTTTCTCGATAATCATTATAATCATCCACTTCAATATTAAACTGTCCCATGAACGTTTTAGCAATTGTCTCCTTGACCTCTACACTTGGATGTTCATCCATATAGAGCTCCTTAGAGGTCAACAGACCTCTTAACATATAATCTTTATATCTTTCCTCATTTGTCATCCTTACCCCTATATTCTTTCTTGTCACATTTAGCTCTTCGCGTATCAAGGTTTGCGTTTGCTTAACCAAACTGATGTGGCATTGAAGCCCACCCCATAAGTTCAACAATTACACCCCTCATCTTCCTCATCTCTAACATCTGCATTCTCTTATCATCTTATTAACGAGCGATAATAAAACATTGTGCGACAGATAGTGTCGCGACCCTTTGATTAATGCATAATTTCTAATGAAGCTGAAAACGATTAACAAGACTGCGAATGGTTCTTGATAAAATATTAATTACATCTAAACCTTATTCACCGCTAATAACCCTTAGTTGCTCAGTGATACAAGTTGCCCTTGGATGAGCTTTCATTGTAAGCCAACTTACATGGCCAGCTGCTTTCATATTGGAGAGAATATCAATGATAGGCACTAAAACTGCGCCCTTAATATGATAACTAGATTCAAAAATAACTATTGCACCGTACTCAAAACTATCTTTTGAGTATCGTTTAAAATTTGTTCTATTTTGCTTACCATCCGTGCCATCCACCCTGCTTTTAACTTGAATTCTTTTAGGGGCTGTCCCAGATAACTAGACATTATTCTTTCTAACCCACTGTTTTAACAATGCTAATTGGTCTCTTGGACTTGGGTTGTTAAAACGCCACTCACATTCCTTCAAAAAGTAGTAAAAATGTTCCTTAGGAACACCATTAAATTTACGCATATGCCGTTTAGCTTGGTTCCAAAAGTTTTCAATACCATTGATATGATTATGTTTGTGCGCAAACAGTTTGGAATGGTTTATTCGGTAGTGTTTAAATTCAGAAATATCTAACACATTATAACCCCTCCAATAGTCAGTATAAACAATGCTATCAGGTTTCACTTTATTTTGAATAATTGGCATCAAAGTGGATGATCTTGCATCAGGTATAATTTTTGTATAAACCTTCCCACCCCTTTTAAGCAAAACAAAAACTGGAACTTTACCTGCTGCCCCGCGACCTCGTTTTCCTTTTCGATGGCCGCCAAAATAACTCTCATCAACTTCAATTTCACCACTTAGAAATTCAGCCGCTTCTTGTTCAAGTTTGGAACTAATTATCATCCGCAAACGATGATAATAAAATGCGCCTGTTTTACGGTTTACACCCACCAGTTCAGAAGCACATCTAGCCGTACTTCCTGACACAAAATGTTCCATCAACCGCAACTGCTTTGAATCACTTAATCGGCTCTTTCTCATACTGTCCCTCACCATAACTATTTCTAGTTATCTGGGACAGCCCCTTTATAAGTGCTGACCTTGATATTTTCCTTTTTTCTAGATTATCATAGAACACATCCATCAATCGATTCAGAATTCTAAAATCAAGCGTACTTGCGGGATGATCCTCATGAAGCACAAGAGCCTGAGGTAAAATATAAGAAAGACTCTTATCTTGCTTCATTGCCAAATACTTTCCTGCCAGCAAAAAAGAATGCTTGAGCTAAAGCACGACTAGACACTGAGTTTCCTTCAAATGCGAAAGCCACCACCTTTAATAACATTTCTTCCTTGGCCCCATCTCTCTTAAAGTGGATATCACCATCTAAACCTCTATCTAAGCGCTTCCAATTATTTTTAACTTCATTCACACCAAAATAATTAGAATAACTTTTACACCACCAAAATTGAATTGAACTCATTGGAACAGAAATATGTTGAAGTGCTTTTAAAAAAATCAGCCCAACATCTTCATTTTTAATGATAATTGAAAACTCTTTAATATTATCAAAATCATCATCTGTCCATCGCTTGCGTTGACATTTATCGAGCATGAATATGACTGAGGCTAACTCAACCGACTTACAATCCAGATCAACCATACTCTTGATTCGCTCAAAATTTTCTTTTCGCTGTCTCGTCCTTATTCTCTGACTTATCTCTCCGCCCTTCTTTCGCTCGGCTTGTGATAGCTTGTGAATTTTTGGACTTTTATCGGGCTGTTCAAAAGTGGGTTTTCTGGTGAGGATTTCTTGCACTTCATTCTCGGCGATAGACAACTGTTTAGCGATTGAACTAACGCTAAATCCTTCCGCCCTGAGTCGAAATACATCATATCCTTTTGAGTTTAAACTCATTTATTAACGATAATTATAATACATATAAGCTGATATTTATATGTATAATGATATTTAGTACTAAACATGCTTAAAACTGTATATTAGGAAAAATAAAAAACAAACATTTGTTTATTTAAAACACTTTAATGTCCGAAAAGGTTAGATGTCACCTTTCCAGTGTACTATCCTCCGAAGCCGAAGGCCACAGGTTCGACTCCTGTACCGCGCACCATTTTAACAAATGACAGGGATAGATTGCCTGCAACAATTAAAACCATTCACAATGTTTTCAAATGCTGTTTTAACAACTCCCCATATTTTTCATGCCGCAAACCCAACGTCAAATTAGCAATCAAAAAGCCAAGTGGGTTCCCTGCATCAAAACGTTCGGCATCAACAACCACACCATAAACAGGCTCAACTTTCGCTAACTCATTCATCGCATCCGTGAGTTGCAATTCACCACCAACCCCAACTTTTCCTTGTTCAAGAAAATCAAACAAGCGCGGTGTAAAAACATACCGTCCAATCATGGCTAAATTTGATGGTGCGTCCGCTTCTTGTGGTTTTTCCACCATGCCACGCAATTGAAACACCCCATCTTCTTCTTTTTTCACATCAACAATACCGTATTTGGATACATCAGACCCTGGTACGCGCGCAAGTGCAACAACTGAAAACCCTGTTTTTTCATGTGCATCACGCAACTGTTTCATCACAGGCACATTTGAAATCATCAATTCATCAGCTAAAGAGACACCAAAGCATTCATCGCCAACCCAAGGTGCCCCACATAATACTGCATGCCCTAACCCCAAAGCCTCTTTCTGCCTAACATAAGCAATAGACGCCATACGTGCCACATGAGAAACGTTCTGGTACAGTTCATCTTTACCAGCAGCATGCAGACTTGCTTCCAATTCTGCTGAAATATCAAAGTGATCTTCAATAGCACGTTTACCGCGCCCTGTAATCATAATGATATCATCCATACCCGAAGCCAGAGCTTCTTCCACACCATATTGAATCATGGGTTTATCAACTACAGTAAGCATTTCCTTTGGTGTTGCTTTTGTTGCTGGCAAGAATCGTGTACCCATACCCGCAGCTGGGAAAATAATTTTTCTTATAGAATATTTCATTATACTTACAACCTTTAATATGCATTCTTGTCCAGAAAACCTTTGAACACAGTAAGTAATACGATTTTCAAGTCAAATCCAATCGACCAGCGCCGAATATATTCAAGGTCAAACTCTACACGCTTTTCCATTTTGTCCAATGTATCCGTTTCACCACGCCAACCATTGATTTGTGCCCAGCCTGTAATCCCTGGTTTCATTTTGTGGCGCCACATATAACCTTTAATCAGTTTTCTATATTGCTCGTTATGCGCCACGGCATGAGGCCTTGGCCCAACCACGCTCATGCGTCCTTGTAACACATTGAAAAATTGTGGAAGCTCATCCAATGATGTACGCCGAAGAAACGCACCTAGTGGAGTTATCCTGTCATCACCAATGCTTGCTTGCCGAATCACAGTTTCATCATTGTCGCAAGTTGTCATGGTTCTAAACTTATATACTTTAATTTTCTCGCCATGCAAGCCATATCGTACTTGTTTAAACAAAATTGGGCCTACTGAGGTGAGCTTTACTGCAATTGAAATAACCAGCATAATTGGCGAAATAAGCAAAAGAATAATCAAGGACAAGACAATATCCTCTACACGCTTAAGCATGCCAAAAGGCCCTGTCATTGGCGTTTCGCACAATGCGAAAGTGGGAAGCCCATCTACATTTTGCTCTCTAGCACCCATCAACTCAAAAACAAATAGATCAGGAACTAAAAACAAGGATGCAGTGGTATCTTGCAACTGATCAAAAACTTTACGCATTCGTTTCTCTGCGCGCATGGGCAAAGCCAAGTAAACTTGGTCAACACTTTGATCCCGTACAAATGCATAAACATCTTTTGTAGTCCCCAAAATAGGGGCACCAAAAATATCCTCATTACTTTTCAAAACATCATCATCGAAGAAACCAATCAACTGCATACCCATCCAATCGGACTGTTGAATACGCTGCGCAAGCATTTTACCCAAATCACCTGCGCCAACAATTACAACGCGCCGAGAATTTCTGCCATTCATGCGTAAAAGTCGTAACGAAAATCGCACTAAAACATGAACAAGTGAAAGCACAAAGGGTGTGACTAAAAACCAGCTGCCAAGTACTTTTCGTGAAAACAAGTCACCACTTTTTGTAACCCAAGCAATAAATAACAAACAAACAACTACAAGAATCCAACCTGTCAAAATAACACTTGTTTCTTTCCAAATAGAAGAGCCTCGCCATGCCCTGTAAACATCAACTGCGCCTAAGGCAATCCAAGCAAAAGCTGCACTCAATACCCCTAATACCTGGTATAATTTAGAATAGGGAACATCATTGACGAAACATAATACCATTAATAATACAATCACAACCACAGCATCAAACAAGCGCTGAAGACTTGAAAGCCATATATGATACCTTCGCATTACACCTTGCTTCAAATTAACTGCCACCTATTTTCTTTTCCCAAAACCAAGCATGTGATACAATGGATGACAAGCTCGTATACTTAGGCTTCCATTGCAATACTGATCCAGCAAGTGTTGCATCTGCAACAAGCACAGCTGGGTCGACACGATAAAGACATCTATTTTCACTAGCAGCCATTTGCCCTAATTCAGTTTTTTACTTCGGATGTAACAATCGCTGTACCACCAACAGCTAAAATATTCGTTAGTTTCGATGGCATCACCAAATCAGCAGCCCCTGCTTAATAGCAATGTTCCCAGAATAAAGACAACGGAGCAGTTCTGAAGAAACACTTAATTCAGTCCTGAATGCTACACGCCCTGCCTCATCATGTTTTACCCACTATATCAATATTGATATTGATATAGTGGGTAAAACCCTTTTCTTTTAAATTGATACAACGAAAATGGCGTCATTCTAGGCACCGCATCAAAGTACCATAATCAACACTATCTCTTTATCCGTAACTAGGCTAGACCTAACAATCAAAAACCACCTTATTATTCAAGAGTAACTCTTACTTCCTAATCCATCGTTGTCCGCTTTCTACTTTAATGCGCAAAAGCTGTAAAATAAACCTTAATATAAAATCCATGTGATATAATATATATCTTTTCCATAAACGTTTAAAATCTTTGCCCATCAGCCTATATACCCACTCAAAGCCAGACAAGCGTATCCACTCTGGGGCCATTTTAATGCGCCCACCAAAAAAATCAAACGTAGCTCCACTAGCAATAAATACTGAGCCTCTTATTTTTTCTATATGATCTTCAATCCAATAATCTTGCTTTGGTGTTCCTAATCCAACACTTATAATATCAGGCTTCAGCTCATTAATCTCTTTGCATATAGCTTTATCTTCTTCCTCAGTTAAGTCTCTAAATGGAGGTGACCTATAGCCCACAATCTGGATATGAGGAAAGCGAGTTTCCAAGTATGCCTTCATCTTAACAACGACTTCCTCATCTCCACCATAAAGAAAAAAGGTGTAACCTGTTATCTTTGCATGCTCAGCTAGCTTAAGGATTGTATCTGGAGCAGCAAATCGATCACAACGAAGTTGATTAAGCCTTCGAATCCAGCGAACAAATGGCATGCCATCAGCTCCAGCAATATCTGCTCCGTTGTAGATGTTTTTAAGACGTTCATTTTTATTGGCTAGAGTCACACAAAATGCATTGATACACGCAATATGGTGGGATCGCCCATCTTTATCACTAACCCAGTCATCGACAAGTTCGTACATATCTTCATAGGTCAATGCATCCAGCTTCGTACCAAGAAAATTGGCTACACCACGTTCTTTAACTACTTTCAATTTATCGATCCTATTGTTTAATTATTCAGCCGCGCATCAATCCACTGATAGAGGTCAGCCAATCCATCTCTTAGTTTAACTGTTGGCTCCCACCCAAGAATGCTTTTGGCCTTGCTGTAGTCGGCGCAGCGGCCCAAGTCCCCTTCCGGCTTACTGATATCGTATTTAATGTCGATATCCTTGCCCGAAATCTCCACGATTGTCTCAGCAGTTTCCCGGATCGAAGTACATACATCCGGGCCAATCTGAATCACCCCGTGTCCATAGCCTTTTTCTAAACCTAGCATAATACCGTTCACAATATCGTCGACATGGACAAATGCCCTACCTTGAAAGCCACTGCCCCAGACAACAAATGATTTTTCTGGTGCCTCAATGGCTTTTCTCACCAGAGAGGGAATGACTTGGCTTCTGCCCTCTTCATAGTCTGTAGGCGTTCCGTAAACATTGTGGAAGGAAAGGATGGTCACAGGAGTACCTGTCTCTTTTTCCAAAAGCAGGGCTTCATATTCGCCCATTAACTTACTCCAACCATAAGCTGATTCGGGGTTAGCGGGATACTGATTTTCTTCTTTCAGAGGTGCCGCATCAACACCTGACTGCAATTCAAGAGGAAAACTACAGGCCGTGCCCGCATACAGGTAACCTTTCAGATTAGCATTTCTAGCCGCAGTAACAACATTGGAGTTGATCATAATATTCTGACGAAAAATACTTCCCTGATTGGTAAATACGTAACCGATTCCAGCTACGATATCAGCCAGGTGAACGACATAATCCACTTCTTCAAATAAATGGTCTGCTAACCCAGGAATAGATAGGTCCAAATTATGAAAATCTTTTTCCATATCAATCACATATGAACCATCAATATTTTGAAGATATTCAGTCTTACCTCTCCAAAGGTTGTCAATAACTTTTACTCTATTCCCATTTGAAACAAGGCGACGAACCAAATTAGATCCAATCATACCTGCTCCACCCGTAACTAGTACCGATGCATTCTTATTCATTACCTATCTCCTCTTATTAAAGCCCATGATAAATCTATATCCGTTCATAAAAAAAGCAAAAAACATCCCCATCCCTTGCAAAGTATCTTGTTTATTACTTTTACTAAATTTGATCTTTTCTTTTTTCCTTAGCCTATTTCCAACCACTATATGACTCGACAACAGATAGTCATCATTATCCAAAAGCTCTATACTTTCCCTCAGTGAAATTCCACTAGCTTTTTCAATCTGATAAATAGATGAAACAGGATCTGCCGCCAACTTTTCATACTGAATTTCAATTACCTTATTTTTTAATATGATTCGGCAAATAAAAAAGCAAGTAAGCGCATATATGTAATATAAAAAGGTTGCTACTAGTGTTTTTGATGGCTGTTCCATATCTTCTTTTCTAAAGGCATTGATTATCCCCTCTGCTGACCTTGTCAAACTAACAACTTGGACCCTCTCTGGAAAAAGCTTGGCAAGTAAAAGAGCTCGTGCTGCATATTTAGACGAATCAACAATAATTTCAGCCCGGCCATTACAAATTGATTTAAACAATCGTTCATTAATCTCTTTATAGCGAGCTAACTTTCTTTTGTCTATCAAGTTCAATGCAACTAAAAAGAAAGAACTGTGAGCTTCTATGCTTCTGACAAGAGCTTTGGAATCTTTCAACTCCTCCAGGGTAAATTCTTCACACACTTTTCCCCATGCATCACACTGTGTAACATGTTTACCACAGGCACATATCTCACTAGAAAGAATTTCTGAGTTTATCATATGCGTAACTTCACCAGCACCAATAATGCCAGTATTATTTGAAATAATTACATCTAAAATAGTTGTGCCACTTCTTCCTGTGCCCATGATATAAATAATTTTTGACATTACGTTACGACCTTAGCTTTAGTGCTCATAAGATATCAAGAAAATTTGTCTCAAATTTTCTCCTTTTTTTGCAAAGCATATAGATGGTAGAAAAGAAATAAACCGTGCCACTTGGTTTAAACCATTTCATTCATAGAAACGCTACTTGAAGTCATTTATATAAATATTTTCTCTTACAACTTTAGCTGGGACACCTGCGACAATTGCCCTTGCTGGAACATCTTTAAGAACCACAGAATTTGCTGCTATAACACTTCCTGTACCGACTCTTACATGTCCAAGTATCTTTGCCCCGGTTGCAATTAAGACATCTGGCTCGACAATAGGAACTTCAGGCTGCTTTTTACTTCCTCCTATAGTCACATTGGAACCGATGCTTACATCATCTCCAATAACAACTTTGAAATGAATAACAGTACCGAGTCCACCATGGCCCAAATTAACTCTTTTACCGAATTTCACTCCTAGGCCAATATCGCAGGAGAACACAATACGAATTAACAGAATAAGAAACGTAGGAATAAATGGAATGCGATGTGCATATAAATAATACGCTACTCGGTAAATCCATAAAACTATTTTACCAAGCATGAAAAACTATTTTAACCATCATCAAATGCAAAACTTAACCTCCTGTACTTTCCATGAATACCGACTCAATCATTCTATGTAACTCTTCTCCAACCTTATGTGCAGCATACTCCTTCAATACCCAACTCTGCCCATGCCCACCCATTTGCTTGCGCAAACACGAGTCTATCAACATGATAAGCGCTTCTGATAATTGTTTCGGCTGATGTTCATCAATCAAAATACCAGCTACTCCATTTGGAACCACATCAGGCGTCGCGCCTTGGTTCAGGGCGATAACTGGCAAAGAATTCGCCATTGCCTCAAGAAATCCCATGCCAAAAGAATCATAAGTTGAAGGCAAACAAAATATGTCAGCCGAATCTAACAGCTGCTGTTTCTCAGAACCATCTACCCAGCCCGCAAAAATAACCTTGTCTTTTAATCCTAATTCCAGGACTTTTAATTTAAGATGTTCTGTCTGACTTCCATCTCCTGCTATCGTCAATAACATATTCTCAGGAACATACTGCATCGCCTCTATAAGCAAATCCAAGCCTTTACCCGGTTCAATTCTAGACATTGCAATAATCGATATTTTCTTCTCTCCCAAAATTACATGTTTATTAACTTTGCCTCTTGCTTTCAGCTCCCATGCAGAAGGTAACGGGTTCGGAATCACAAATATCTTCTTTTTTATGCCTGCCTCTAACAGCCTATGCTTCCACCATGGTGTTAATACTGAAATCGCACTTGCCTGACTGATTACCAACCTGAACATGATTGATGGAAAAAATGATTTTAAATATGAATCAACCTCAACAGAATGAAGCTGCATGATTGTATGTACCCCACAAGAGCGGCCTATCGCAAGCAAGAAACCTTCTCGAAATAGCGATATTCCTGAACCTGCGTGACCATATAAAACTACTTTTTTATTTGCTCTTTTAGCTTTTCGAATAGCACTCCAAAGACGCGGCATTGCACGAATCCACCACAACCAACTTCCGCCGAAATATTCAGGGTGATATGAAGGAATAACTTCAGTTGTTACACCAGAAGCCTCAAATGCGGCTAAGTAGCCTGGTAACGCAAATCCAATCCCACCTTTTCGACTCTCCGGGTCAGTTCCAGTAATAATTACATGAAAATCATTGTCCTGCATTCATTCTCCACTGTTCTCCACCCTTAATCTGCGTCAAATACAATGCTATATAACCCGCAATTAATGTCGTAGGTATTGGGCTTGTGAGGGCATGGCCAGCTACAACTGATTGTCCAAGGTAAACCCCAAGAGAAAGTGCAATCAATCCCTCAATAGGCTTCTTTGATCCCCATACAAAATTCTTTGTTATTGCTACAAGAAGAAAAATAAAATATGAGTACATGATTGAGGTAAAAATAAGCCCGTAGGAACCATACATATCAATAAAATCTACCTCCACTAACTTTTCATAGTCTGAACTACCTGAAAAAATAGATCCTACACCTTGTGCATATGAATGCTGCCCTTCACCAGTTAAGTTTAATAATGAATCTCGTTGACTTAAGTATATTGCTCCCATGGTAATTAAATACAAACGAGGCAAATCGCCACTCTGAATCTGTTCTAACTTGCCTTGTTGAAATGTATTCTCGCTTTGCTTAGCAACGCCATAGGATAGCAGTCCTAACAACAAACAAGAAACACTTAAAGCCATAAGCCACCTAAAAATGCGCTTTGCTCTGGTTAACCTTTTTGTTTTTGTATGGTCTCCCATCACTACTAATATTACAGGCAGCATGGAAGCTACCAAAACCAGCAATAAGGACGATCTTGTCCCGATTTGTAGACAGGCAAATGCTGATAGCGAAATTAGTACTAATCTGACCAAAGTAAAATCATATAACAGACGAAACATTGCAGCAAACAAGCCTAACCCAAGCGCAAGTGTTAAATCATTTTGGGCATAAAAAATTCCCGTGCTTCCAAAGGCGTAATCCCCATATGTTGCCTTTTGAATTCCTAATAATTGAGATAACAAAAGCGACAATCCAAGCACGTAACCTGAATACGCTATATATTCAATAATCTCATCAGAGCCAATTCGATACTTTCGAATCAAAACTACCACAAGAAGAATGACAAATGGGCCATATAATACTTTTACAAGGCTCTGAATATCAGATAAACTCCCAGTCTTCACTATCCCTGTGACAAGTCCTGGTATTGAAAATGCGACTAGCATAACTAGCCAAATCAAGACGAACCTGTCCGACATTTTATAATACTTTAATATCATAATTAAAGACAGCAACAAAACTAGTCCTCTTAAAATTATCCCGGGGGTGACTGGTAAATTTATGCCTAAATAATCCATGCCCCCATATAAAATATCAGCTATAAATAATGCTGGGAAAATACATATAAGCCAAAATTTCTTCTTAGAAAATTTAAAAGTATGCACTATAAAATATTACCACACTTATTTTATTAAAATAATTTAAATACAAGTTAAGTAATCCACGTTCTAAAGGAAGCAGTTGACATCTTTAACAAATTGCATCGCCAAATAATCATCTGAAAACTTTTTATACTTACTACTGCCAAGAAACCTCTCGGCTGCATTAAAATATTGCTCCGCTTCATCATTGCTCATTGATTTCAAATACAGTTCAAGTTCATGTAAGGTGTTGAAGTTTCGATAATCAACATACGTATCTGTGGGAATGAATTCAGCAATATCAGGAGCTCCCATGTAAATTGGAATCGTCTTAGAAATAAAACAATCGAAAATTTTCTCTGTAACATAGCCAGGAAAAACACAGTTTTCAAAACAAATTGAAAACTTATAGTTATTCATGACCTTATACTTTTCATCAATAGCACCATGATAACATTTTTTTACAGCCTCAAACTCTTTACGCTTCAATGTCTTCTTAGAATCCCATCCTCGCCCAAACAAATCAAACCCTTCAATACTTGAAAAATGTTTGATAACATCAATTCGTTTTTGGTAAAGGTCTTCAAACTGAAATATTGGATTCAAATAAGACATAACTTGCCACATAACCATTTTCAGAAAACTGGTAAGAAAGCCTCCAGCGGAAGTCTGATATCTACCTTTATTACTAGCTACCAACACCAATAGCGATTTATTCTCCCATGATAGCTTCTGAAAAGGTTTTACTGTTGCATTTGGCCAGTAAAAAGGTAATGAGTTAACATCTTTTGGCAAGTAATCAACAACACCTCTAAATAAATAATATGCGCTAAACCCATAAGTGTTCGATAACATTTCTTTATAAAACTTCCATGCCACATTAGGAGATTCTCCACTAAAGCACACACATGGTTTAACACCCATGTTAATTAGCTTTTGAGTTCTCGGACTAAACATATCTGATATAAGTAGTGCCTCATCGTATCTACTTGGGTTCTCCAAAAATACATCTGCAGCCACCATATCCCAGTTGTTCTCTTTCACTTTGTTATGCACTTTGGTCCACAAAGAAGCGCCTGGGTATTGGCTAGCAAAGTTCTCATCTAATAATTTATTAGCCAAAAACAAATCTACTGGCGTGTCATAAATAATAACTATTTTCTTACTCAAATTTCACCTCCGAACAAATTTAGCAAGCCGCGAAACCGTCATCACATAGACTAAAAGTGTCGCTCCCAAAACCTTTATGCCATGCACAGATTTCATGCAATGAAGAACCCATGGTACACTTAGAGCAGAATTAATCATTTCCCTAGATTTATAGGGTTGTCCTTGCAAAAACAAATACCATGCGCATCTTGCTAAGTCATTTTTTAAATACATATCATGCTTATTAAGATTTCTCTGAGAAAGATTTTCCTCACCAAATAGCTTTATATAGTATTTCATGACAAAAAAATAATCTGCAACTGTAGTCCGAGCCTTATTTATCTTTGCACTAGCATGATGCTCAGTAATACGATATCCATGGAGCTTTTCATTAATAACACCTATCTTATACTTTCTACTGATCCGTATCAGATAATCCAAATCTGCAGCCGTAGTAAAATCCCGTTCATTAAACTTACCAACAGATGAAACCACTTCTTTTCTTATCATTAACGTTGGCGTACTAATAAAATGTCTATGAGCTAACAGGAGCTCTAAAAACTCACCACAGTCAAAACTTCTGTTTCCCATGAGATCAAATCCTCTTAGTTGCTTTGGTCTTTTAATCTCATCATCATTTACATCTATCGATTTTTTTAACGTTAGCACTGCACCATTTGTGGGATTTGAAAGTAGAAACGCCAATTCCTTCTCAATTATTTTGGGATCATACAAGTCATCAGCATGATATAGGCATAAAAACTCACCTGAACCTAAAGTAAGTGCGTGGTCCCAGTTATCAAATGCTCCAAATATCCTGCCATCACCATCTTTAACCGGTGGGTTTTCTACATACAGAACGCCCTGTTTTTCATAAGTAAGCACAACTTCTTTAGTTCCGTCATTCGATTGATTATCAGAAATAATAATTTCTATATTTGGGTACGTTTGCGCCAATATAGAATCTAGTGTTTTTGCAATCGTTTTTTCAGCATTAAAACATGGAATGCAAACACTTACCAAAGGAGCGGTCTTCACCTCGCAACTCCAATCGCGGACATTTCCTTCACAAAACAATTGTCTACAAAGAGCGCATTGGTATGATTTTTATATGCAATTTCATAACCCACCGACTCAATAAACCTCACTATATCACCTTCATCCTGATTGATTTCAATAACCAAGATTTTAGGGCGAAATAAATCCCAGTTATTACTTTTCAAAACTATTAAATCATAACCTTCAACATCAATACTCATAAAATCTATGGCTTTAGATGAGCAGTATTCTTCAAGGACACTGGAGAGAGGTTTAACATTTACCCGAATAACATCAACAATCTTCTCTTTATAGGTTCCCTGAGAGTCAATTGCACTTTTCTTTGAAAAAGTTGATAGCGTATCTGCAGACATCCTGTAAAAATCCATCTCCCCGCATTCATCGCTAATTCCTATGTTCAAATTAATATCTCTCGGTCTTTCTTTACTAAAAGATTCAAGAAGAAGAGGATTTGGTTCAATATTAATACCATGCCATCCTCTGTCATAAAACATCTTCGTATTACTCAAAATAGAAGGGTGGTTTGCACCAACATCGACATAAAAACCATTTTCCAAACTGCGGAAAATCGACTGAACAATCAAATCTTCGTGATATTGAGAATAACTATGAAGAAATGGAGCAACATAGGGTTCATCCTCCTTACCTGTATCAACATTAATCCCGATGCACCGCATAAGTTTATATGCTATTGGGGGAATAAAATCTTGTAATAAAGCAGCCTTTCCGAAAACTTTCATAAACCCATACTCCTATTTTTAATGTTATTTAAAAAATTTATATCTTTAGCGATAAGATGTCCTATACGCTTTTCAATCATGTAGTCTGAATTAATAAAAGATTCTAACAACGCAGGGTTAGGAATCTTTCTTCGAGTGAAGGCGCGGAAAATTTTATCACATATCTCAAAAACCAACGGAAGACGCCCCTCTCCCCCATTTTTTGCACTCAGCAGATGTCCAATTGCCTTGACCTTTAAAATAAAAGAATCAAGCGATTGGTTTTTTTCTTGAGAGGTATTCTTATTTGTCAATTCAAACATAGGTTCAATGCCTAAGTCATACTGCATTTTCTTGAATTCTAAATTGAGATTTTCCAAGTTTAAAACATAATTGAATTTGAAAGGATTACCTGTGTGATCGGATAAAAAGTAATATTGAGGTAACAGGTGCACGTCAAAACACTCTCGTTCCAATTCATCAAGAAACATAAGAAACCGATTTCTTTGATCTTTACACCAATAAAACGGATATTTAAGAATATGCGGCGAGTCCATGCTTGCCCTACTAAGAATCTCAAGATAGGCAGAAATAAACCTAGTCTTGGGGCTTCTGACTACGGTGAAAATAGTATAACGTCTCAACTCTTCCTGTCTAAATCGTAATATATTATCTTGAGTAAACTCAAACTCTTTGATTGCTTTAATACTTGTGGTTGCATTCTTTGATACGTGAACAAAAATAAGGTTGTATTTTTCGCTTCGATAACAAAAGCCCTTTTCATAATAGCCTTCGATCATTCGCTTCTCCCTGAAAATCGAACAAAAATATTTCTAATTAGCTCTTTTTCACGCTCCCTAAAAACATTCAATTTATAGTATAAAATCACTACAACAAACTCAACAACAAGAGTAAGAATAAGCATATTGAGCCACGATGGTTCTGGATGACTAAACGGGAAAAACAAAACGCCTACGGTAATCACAATAAATATTGGACGAACAAAGGATATCGAAAGAACATTACTGTAATTCAACTTCAAATGAACTTTTAGAGCCCATAAAAAGTAAAAAAAGTCGACCATACAAGCAAGTAATACTCCCAGTGCCGCACCATCAAATCCAAAATAGGGTATCAAAACAGCGCAAAAAAACGTAAACACAAAAACTCTAATTACAGTATAAACTGTAAACTGATCAACACGACCTATCCCCATCATTACATTATTTATTAGGGAAGTTAAAGTTACCTTAATAAATGCTGCTATAGCTAACACATAAAATGTTGGTAATACTTTCTCAGTAATTTCAGGGCCAATCCAGAGGTAAAGAAACATATCCCCAAAAAGAAAAAGAGGGGCAAAAGTCATACAAGACAAAGCCACGAGAAACCGTGAAGAGTTCACAAAAAGACTTTTCAACTGTTCATACTGTCCTGTCGCATACAGTTCACTTGAAGCAGGGAAAACAAAGCTTAGTGTAAAACTTAGAGCATAACTAATTGAATTAGTTATCATATACGGAAGCGAGTATAAACCAACACTAGCAGAGCTAATCAATATCCCTAGTAGTGTTTTATCTATAGATCCCGCCAACCCAGTAATTCCCCGATGTACGATACCATAAACAAGGTAACTGCGTATTCTAGAGAATGCCTCTTTGGTAGGCCTCAGACTAATTTTTATGGAAGACATATAGAAATAAAAGGTTACAAAGTAGATAATAGCTGCAGCAAATAAAAATAAAACTTTACTGAATACGTACCCCTCTAGTCCATATCCTGAATAAACAGCAAGCACTCCCACTCCAACGCCAAGCACACTTGATAATGCAGAGATAGCATATGCAATATCATACCTCTGCAGCCCCATAGCCACCGAACGTCCCCATCCCATTAGTAATGTCGCAAAGAAACCTGCTCCCGCCAACTGAAATACGGTAGTAGATGTGTCCTGCAAACTTTCTGGAATTGTAAAAAAATGTTCTGCTAGATAGCTTGATAAACTGAATGCTACAAGCATCCCTAGAACACCTAAAACAATATATAAAACCAAAGTAGTACTCAGAAGTTCAGCTTCAGCTTTGGTATCCCCTTTGGCTCGATCTTCTGCAAGATATTTAATGAGCGGCAATCCAATCCCTAAATCCATCAGTGCTAAATAACCAATGACCACATTAACTAGAACTTGAACACCAAATGCATCTTCACCTAATGATCTAACCAAATATGGTGTTGATGCAAAATTTACCAACAATGGAACCGCATAACCAAGCAGACTTGCAACAATATTGACTGAATTTTTAGCCTTCTTATGACTCAATTAAAATTCTTCGCTATCTTTTGAAAGCACGGTACCCAATTCAAACAAAATCCCTTCCATAGAGCTCATTTTTGGTTTGTAATTGATTTCCTTATCAATCTTTTTAATTGAGAAGTAATTCATTTTTAAGCCTGTAGCATTCACAGCACTTACATCCCCATAAGACTCATGATTCAATCCGAATTTTTGGCCCAGCTCTTTTAAAAGATCAAATTTACTAACAGGTTCTTTCGTAAAGCAATCAATTGGCAAGTTTATGTGCCCTACCTCTAAAACAGACTGAATTAAATTAAAGAAGTCTGTTGGCGTGATAAAGTCCCTCACGATATTGTCTGCTGAGGTCTTAAAAACCTCTTTCTTTTGCAGTGCCCTAACAAGTTCTGTAATAAAGAAGTTCGCATTCATATCTTGGGTATGACTAAAGTAATTAAACACTCTTATATCGATAATCGAATATTCAGGCAAAGCTCTATGCCTAGCTTCCGCATATAATTTTGCAATCGTATACCAGTGTGTTTCATTTAGATTATTGATAGGAATTGATGCAACTGTTTCATTGGTAACAGGGTTCTCAAAATCACCACCATAAACAGCACCACTGCTTAGAAATAGATATTTACATTCAGGGTGAATCTTTAGATATGCTAATATCATCATGTCGTATTCATAGGTGATATCAAAAATAGTACTGCCCATCTCTTTTGCTTGGGCTGGATTCCCAACACCTACAAAATTAATGATCACATCGTAATGATCATCCGTACTAAAATCTAAATAATCACTGATGCGATAGTCTTTATATATTTCAACTTTATTTAGCCAAGTTTGAACCACGTCAACATCACGAGTAAAAAGCGTGCATTTATAACTTGTTTGATTTGAAAAAAATTCAATCAAATCCTTAGCGATTTGGCTCGTTGCCCCAAAGATTGCAATATTCATCATTTAGGCCTTAAAAGAAACAATGGGCGCTTGATGATCAATGGGGTTACCAAATTCCAGCCTCGGCCTGCACTCTCTGGCATCGGGCATCACTACTTCTAACAGGCATGGGTTTGGATTCTCCCTAAAGTCTTTAATCACTTTCTCACAATCTGATAAATTATCCACAGCAAAAGACTGAATATTATATGCCTCACCTATATGTTTAAACTTAGAGCTATAGCCTTGCCAATACGTCGATGAGTTTCGCCCTTCAAAGTACATCTCCTGAAAGCCCCTAACCATTCCTAATGACTCATTATTCAATACCATAACTAATATTGGTAGCTGCTCTCTTGCAATGATATCCAGTTCCTGAATATTCAGTTGCGCCCCGCCATCGCCTGTGATCGCGATGACAGGCCCCTGAGAAGCATAGTGAACACCAATGGCTGAGGGTATTGAAAAGCCCATGGTACCTAGGCCACCCGAATGATGCACCGACTGACCAGCACTTAATCTAAGCGTATGTGCTGCCCACATTTGATTGTTTCCAACATCCGCAACATATTGGATTCTTTCGCACTTAAACGCGTCGTTTAATATACCAAATAATTTAAACGGACTAATCCTCCAATCGGCATACTCATCAATAAATGTTTTTGAAAAACATCCATTTAACTCTTCAAACCACAGGACAACCTCTTTTTTCACAATAATACCTGAGCTCAAAAATTCCTTAAAAAAAGACTCACAGTCTGTCTGCAAGCTACCATTAGATATTACCCTATTATTTAACTGAGCTTCATCTATATCAACCTGAATGACCTTGGCTTTTCGTGCGAAATCATCCGTTTTCACACCTGTTTGACGAACATCCATTCTACTGCCTACTACAATCAATAAGTCACAGTGCTGAATTGCATAATTAGCAGCTCTCGTTCCATAAGCACCAATCAAGCCATAATAGTTTTCAGTTGCCGTCGCTTTTTCACTGCCTTTAAGGCTCGCAACATATGGCAAGTTATTTTCCGCTAAATATTTCAGCCATGCTTTGAAAGAGCCGGCATTTACCGCGCCACCGCCAACCAGAAAAAGAGGATTTTCAGAAAGACTTAGTTCTTGCAGTAAGCTTTTAAAATCAGCATGTGGAAAATCCACCTCAGGTTCTATTCGCGCGTGACTTTCAAGGTATGCTAATACCTCTTTATTTAATTCTGCGCGCTGCAAATCCATTGGTATGTCTAATAACACAGGCCCTGGACGCCCCTCTTTTGCAATATCAATGACCTTTTGCAAACAAGGAATCAACTCTTCAGCAGTTTCGACTTGGTATGCATATTTGGTAATGCTTTGCACTACAGTAACAATATCTAATTCTTGAAAACCCTGCTGTCTTATAGTCTTATTACCTTTAAGTTCGTATGTATTGACTTGCCCTGTGATAAACAGGCAAGGATGGCTGTCTAACCAGCAATCGGTAATACCTGTGATTAAGTTCGTCGCACCCGGGCCACTTGTACCCAAGGCCACGCCCATTTCACGATGATCCGTAGCTCTTGATATAGCTCCCGCTGCAAAAGCAGCCCCTTGTTCATGATGCATTGAAACCAGCTTGGTCTCGCCAAGTTGATTGATGCTATCTACAAGGTGCGCAATCATGCCGCCAATAAGCTCAAAACCATATCTGATATCATTGGCAACCAATACTTTAGCTATTGCATCTGAAGCTTTAATCATGACTTAAAAACCAACACCGAAGAACTCTTCCAGTTTTTCAGCAATGTAATCCAACTGCTCTTCCCCCAAGGCTGGGAAAATACCTAGCCATAGTGTCTGATTCATCGTCACATCAGTATTTGTTAGCTCTCCTACGATTCGGTATTCAACATCATGAAAATATGGTTGGCGCGTTAAATTACCCGCAAATAACAACCGAGTTCCTACTTTATTCTGATCCAAGTATTTGGTTAGATCTACTCGGCTTACACCAGCAGATTCTTTTACCGTAATAGGGAAGCCAAACCATGAAGGTGTGGAATTCTCTGTTGCATCTGTAAGCTCGATAAAATCAGTTAAGGTTGATAGACGATTCTTCAAGTATTCAAAGTTGGCATTACGCTTTGCCACAAATTCAGGCAGACGTTTTAACTGCGCTAGGCCACATGCAGCCTGCATATCGCTTATTTTTAGGTTGTAACCCAAGTGTGAATAGGTGTACTTATGATCATAACCCTGAGGTAAATCACCAAGCTTCATATTAAAGCGAGTACCACATGTATTATCACAACCCGGTTTGCAGTAACAATCTCTTCCCCAATCTCTAAATGACTCAGCGATTGTAATAAGTTTGCTGTTATTAGTGAAAACAGCACCACCTTCACCCATGGTGATATGGTGTGCTGGATAGAAACTTAATGTAGAAATATCACCAAATGTGCCAACCATTTTACCATCATACTTAGCACCCAAAGCGTCACAGCAATCTTCAATCAACCATAGATTGTGTTTTTCACATATCTCTTTAACTTTTTTGAGGTTGAAAGGATTACCCAGCGTGTGAGCAAGCATAATTGCTTTTGTTTTCGGAGTGATTGCAGCCTCAATCAAATCTGCGTTTACATTGTGTGTCTTTAAATCAACATCTACAAATACTGGCACTGCACCAAACTGAACAATCGGGTTTACCGTAGTCGGAAAACCTGCTGCAACACCAATCACTTCATCACCTTTCTTAATGGCTCTATCACCTAACTTCGGTGATGTTAAAGTGCTAAAGGCAACCAGGTTTGCAGAAGAACCAGAGTTAACAGTAATCAGGTGTTTCACCCCGATAAATTCAGCCAGCTCTTTTTCAAACATATCATTAAAGCGGCCTGTGGTTAACCAACCGTCAAGCGAAGCTTCAACCATATATTGCAGCTCAGTTTCACCAATCACTTTTCCAGAAGGAGGAACAACAGATTTACCTGGTTCAAATGGTTTTTCCACATATTGCAGCTCAGCAAACTCTTTAACCAATCCTGCTATCTCTTTTCTTAATGACTCAGTTGTTTTCATGGTTCATATCTCGCATATATTCATTAATTTCGTTTAAGCAGGCAACCTGCATATCCTCATGGTTAAGCCATGCCTGATGCCAGCTGATAATTCTTTGCAAAGTACTTTCAAGGTGCCATGTCGGCTGCCAATTTAATTGCTGCTTAGCTTTTGATATATCCAGTTTTAAAAAACCTGCCTCATGAGGGTGAGAGCCTTCATCCAGTTTCCAACTCGCTTCACCATGCCATTTTGCAACCATCTTATTGAGAATCCAGTCTACCGGCTTTGCATCATCTTCATGTGGGCCAAAGTTCCAGCCTTCGGCATAATCTTGCGGTGACTCATAAAGCTTTTTCGCCAATACAAGATAACCGGACAAAGGCTCCAGAACATGCTGCCATGGTCTTGTGGATTTAGGATTACGGATAATCACCGGATTCCTTTTTTCAAAAGCACTGAGGATATCCGGAATTAACCTATCTTCCGACCAATCACCACCACCAATCACATTGCCGGCCCGTGCTGAAGCTAGACCGATACCCTTCTCATGCATAAATGAGCGCCTGTAAGCTGAAGTGACCAGCTCAGCACAACCCTTGCTGCTGCTGTACGGATCATGACCGCCCATAGGCTCGTCTTCTCGATATCCCTGCTCCCGTTCTCTGTTTTCGTAACACTTATCCGTAGTAACACTGACAATTGATTTCAGGTTAGCGCAGGAGCGTGCTGCTTCGAGTACTTTAACCGTACCCATCACATTGGTTTCATAAGTCTCAACGGGTTCTTTATATGACAAGCGAACCAGTGGCTGAGCCGCCATATGAATCAAAATATCAGGATTGAATTTAACCATACTGGCCTGCAACTGTTCCAGGTTGCGGATATCACCAATTTCCGACTCTATTTTTTCCGCAACATTTGCCTCTTCAAACAGGCTTGGTGACGTTGACGGTGACAAAGCATAACCTTTAACTTCTGCACCCATACTTTCCAGCCACAGGGATAACCAGCTGCCTTTAAAGCCTGTATGACCGGTTAAATAAACACGTTTACCCTTCCAAAAAGATTGATCAACCATCTATTTACCACATCTTCCATGGTGCTTTTTTCTCTTTCCACAGCTTTTCCAGGGTCATCTTGTCGTGCAGGGTATCCATAGGCTGCCAGAAGCCATGATGCTCATAAGCCATCAGCTCCCCGTCTTCTGCAAGGCCAATCAGAGGCTCCTGCTCCCAAGTGCATGCATCATTAGGGATACGTTCTAATACTTTTGGTGAAAGCACAAAAAAACCACCATTAATCATAGCGCCATCACCTTTTGGTTTTTCTTTAAAACTACTCACTTGTCCTGCGTTAATATCCAATGCACCGAAACGGCCTGGTGGGTATGTTGCAGTCAGCGTAGCCTGCTTACCATGTGCTTTGTGAAACTGAACTGCTGTAGAAATATCAATATCTCCCACTCCATCACCATAGGTAAAACAAAAAGCTTCCTCATCTTTGATAAACGATGCCACTCTTCCCAAACGGCCGCCAGTCATAGACTCATCACCAGTATCAACCAATGTCACCGTCCAAGGCTCCGCACGCTCTTTATGCACTTTCATTTGATTATCTTTCATTGAAAAAGTCACATCGGATTGATGTAAAAAATAATTGGCGAAGTACTCTTTAATCACATAACCTTTATAACCACAGCAGATAATAAAGTCATGAATACCATGAGCAGAATACATTTTCATCACATGCCACAATATCGGTTTCCCTCCGATCTCAACCATAGGTTTAGGTCGCAAACTGGTCTCTTCACTTAATCTTGTGCCTAACCCCCCAGCAAGTATTACAGCTTTCATTCCCATTCCCCTTTAACTGCTAACAAAAGCATCTGCATAAAATTGTTTTTCTTCCAACCCTTTTTCCACAAGCAAAATACTTGCTGATTCAATCATTTGTAAGGAGCCACAAGCATAAACCTGCGTATCTCCCATACTCAAACTATCTTCAATCACCATATCTTGTATATAACCTAGACGACCGTGCCACAAATCATTCTCTTTTGATAACACTGGGACATAATTTAAATTGAGAGAGCTATAGCTTGGACTCCAAAAGAAATCCTCAACTCTTCTATTTCCCCAGTACAGAGAAAAATAAATCGCACTAAAAACATCTGGTGTTTCTGCCAACTTATCCAAAATCGACTTCACGGGCGCAATACCGGTCCCTGTTGCCATAAAGATAATATTTCTTTCCGGTTGCCTAAAAAAGAAACTTCCTTTGGGACCTTCTATTCTTAATAAATCATTAGCTTTGGCTTCATGAAACCAATACTGACTTAAAACTCCGTTCTCAACTTTCTTGATAAAGAGTTTTATTGTTTTCTCATTTGCATGATTGGCAATAGAATAACTTCTTCTCACCCCTTCTGGGCCAATAACATCAATAAACTGCCCTTCTAAGAAATTAAAACTCGCTGTCGGCGGTAATCGCAATTCCACTTCAACAATATAGTCTGTTATTTCTAAAACATTATTGATACGCGCAGGTAAAGTTTTGATTTCAATACCTTGCAAGGCACTTAACTCTTCTGCATCAATTAAAATATCAGTTGTAGGGGCACAACAGCACGTCAGTATTTTTTTACTTTTTCTATCTGCTTGCGTTAAGGTTATTTGCTCGCGCAACTCCACGACTTCACCTTCTAATAAAGTTGTTTTGCAAACACCACATTGCCCATTTTTACAGCTATATTCAAAAGCATGGCTTGAATGCAACGCACTCTCTAAAATTGAGCTAGCGTCACTGCCTTCAAACTCAATGCCTTCCTGAGTCTTAATCAACATTACTTATTTCCTAAATTTACCTTGATTTTCCAAAAACCATTGATAAGTCGAAGCAAGCCCACTTTGAAGTTGCGTCTGTGCTTTCCAGCCTAATTTTTCTAGCCTTGAAACATCAAGCAGCTTTCTAGGTGTGCCATCAGGTTTTGTGCTGTCAAACTCAATATCACCTTGAAATCCAACAACACTGGCCATGGTTTCAGCCATTTCTCTTATTGTACAATCCACGCCTGTACCCACATTGATATGTGAGAGCATTGGCTCTGTATGTGTTTGATACGTTTCATCATCCAAATTCATCACATGAATCGAAGCTTGTGCCATATCATCCACGTGCAAAAATTCTCTTTTCGGATTTCCGCTTCCCCAGACGATTACTTTTGTATCACTATTATTTTTTGCTTCGTGGAACCGTCGCATCAGCGCAGGAATCACATGTGAATTCTCAGCATGAAAATTATCATTTTCACCATATAAATTGGTGGGCATTACACAGCGATAATCGCGACCATATTGGCGATTATAACTTTCGCAAAGTTTTATGCCTGCAATCTTAGCAATTGCATAAGGTTCATTAGTTGCTTCTAATGTACCCGTTAACAAAGAAGACTCTTGCATAGGTTGCTCTGCCAGTTTTGGGTAGATACAAGATGAACCTAAAAATAGTAATTTTTGCACATTATTCTCATGCGCAGCCTGAATAATATTGGCTTGAATCATGATGTTTTGATAGATAAACTCAGCAGGATATTCATTGTTGGCATGAATGCCACCCACTTTTGCAGCCGCCAAATAAACTTGGTCTATAGCATGCTCTGCAAAAAAGTGATTTACTGCCTGCTGATTGGTTAAATCTAATTCTGCCAAAGGTTTGGTGATAAGCTGCACATTACTTTGGTTTTTTAATTGCCTAGCAATGGCCGAACCAACCATACCTTGATGGCCTGCGATATATATCTTTTTAGTCATTTAAAATCAGCCTTCAATCGCCACTGGCAAATCGTGTCCATGTGCTTTTAATAAAGCATGACGTTGCGCTGATTTCAAGTCTGCGGCAACCATCTCAGCACACATCTCTTGCACAGTAATTTCAGGTGTCCAGCCAAGTATTTCTTTGGCTTTACTTGGATCACCTAACAATGTTTCAACTTCTGCAGGGCGGAAATAACATGGATCAATTTGCACAATCACATCGCCAACCTTCAAAGCTGGCGCTTTATCGCTCTCGATTGCTTCAACAATACCCTTCTCTTCTAATCCTTTACCTTCAAAACGAACAGTTACCCCAAGCTCTTTGGCTGACCATTCGATAAACTGGCGTACTGAATACTGCACACCAGTAGCAATCACAAAATCATCGGGGTTATCTTGTTGAAGCATCATCCACTGCATACGCACATAATCCTTGGCATGCCCCCAATCGCGCAAAGCATCCATATTACCCATAAACAAACACTTCTCTAAACCCTGGGCGATATTAGCTAAACCACGGGTAATCTTACGCGTCACAAATGTTTCGCCACGACGAGGGGACTCATGGTTAAACAAAATACCATTGCAGGCATACATGCCATACGATTCACGGTAATTTACCACAATCCAGTAGGCATACATCTTCGCTACTGCATACGGTGAGCGCGGGTAAAAAGGCGTGGTTTCTTTTTGCGGAATTTCTTGCACCTCACCAAACAACTCAGAGGTGGATGCTTGATAAAATTTAGTTTTCTTCTCCAGACCCAACAAACGGATAGCTTCCAGCAAGCGAAGTGTCCCCAAGGCATCAACATCAGCAGTGTATTCAGGAGATTCAAAACTCACTGCCACATGCGACTGTGCACCAAGATTATAGACCTCATCAGGTTGAACTTGCTGCAAAATTCGAGTCAAATTGGATGAGTCTGTTAAATCGCCATAGTGCAAAATGAAGTGTTTATTTTCAAGATGCGGGTCTTGATAAATATGATCCACACGCTGGGTATTAAATGAAGATGCGCGGCGCTTAATGCCATGCACAATATAACCCTTAGCCAACAAAAACTCTACCAAATATGAGCCGTCTTGACCTGTAACACCTGTAATTAACGCTACTTTTTTCATCTTAATTATTTTCCTTTTCAGTTAAAAACCACTGTACAGCTTTTCTGATTCCCGATTCAAATGTTTCGGCAGGGTCTCACCCTAACTTGGTTTGCATTTTATTTGAATCAATTGCTTACCGCCAATCATGACCAGGGCGGCCCTTCACAAATGTAATCAGTTTCCCATATGGGGCATTTTCTGGATTGTGCTCGTCTATTAACGTGCAAATCAACCGACAAATATCAATATTCGCCCACTCATTAATACCACCAATATTATATACTTCTCCCAACTCGCCTTTACGTACAACTGCATCTATACCTGAGTAATGATCTGTTACGTACAGCCAATCTTAAGGGGTGTAAACGTGTACCACTACCACCTGCTAAGATAATACCTTTCACTTAACTTCTCCCGTAATCATCATCAAAGCGTTCAATATCATCTTCTTCCAAATAATCGCCGACTTGCACTTCAATCATTTGCAAAGGCACCTTTCCTTGATTTTCTAAACGGTGTTTCGTGCCAATTGGAATATAAACGCTTTCATTTTTGGCAACTATAACCACATCTTCTCCACGCGTCACCGTAGCAGTCCCTGACACCACCACCCAATGTTCAGAACGATGCTGATGACGCTGTAGACTTAGACTTGAACCAGTCTCCACTGAAATACGTTTCAACTTGTACCCATCACCCTTATGATCCAGCACTGTATAACTACCCCAAGGACGTTGTATCGTAACATGCTCACGGTGCTCACGTCCATTATTTAGCTTTAAGGCATCTACCAGTTCGCGCACTCGCTGGCTCTCATCTCTGGGGCACAACAATAACGCATCAGGTGTTTCTACAGCTATAATATTTTCAAGGCCTACAGCAGCAATCAAACGCGATTCACTGCGTAACAAAGTGTTTTTGCAATCAATAGCAATCGTATGTCCGCTAATAGCATTGTTATTCTTATCCTTCTCAGAAATATCAAAAACAGCATCCCAACTACCAATATCCGACCAACCCATTGAAACAGGTATAACCACCACATTATCCGAAGGCTCTAACACTGCATAATCAATAGAAATCGAAGGCATATCCTGAAACTGGTGACGCACAACCTCCTGCCAATTTTCACCCGACTGCCAAGCTGATTCCATAACTTTCAAAGTCTTATAAATATCAGGGTAATGTTTTTGTATTTCAGCTAAAATAGCTGATGCTTTCCAAACAAACATACCAGAATTCCAAAAATAATTACCTTCTTTCAGAAATTCTCTAGCAGTAACCAAATCAGGTTTTTCGGTAAATCGCTTTACAGCAAATGCACCGGCATCGTCACCTTTTTCTACTGCTTGGATATAACCAAAACCTGTATCTGGATGCTCTGGCACTATGCCGAAGGTTACTAACTTCCCTGACTCGGCCGCTTTGACAGCTTTTTTCAAACCTTGATGAAATGCAGGGATATCGTGGATGATGTGATCTGCTGGTAAAACAAGCATCACAGGGTCATCACCCTCTTGTTGCAATAATGCCGCAGCCAAAGCAATGGCTGGTGCGGTGTTGCGCCCACAAGGCTCCAAAATGGTATGCAAGTGATCCAGCTCGGAAAAGGCTTCGCCTGTAGCATGCCCTTCATTGGTTACGACCCAAACATCTTCTTGTTCAACTTGAGGGGATAACCTAGAAATGGTTGCTGCAAGCAAGGATTCATCACCATCTAGTTTTAAAAATTGTTTAGGCAGCTGCTGACGCGACATCGGCCACAATCGTGTTCCTGAGCCACCTGCAAGGATGACTGCTTTAATTGAATTTGACATTATTTATCCTCTTAAGTCAGCAGCAATCATTTCACTGCCTCAAATTGCTGCTTCATTTTAGATATAAAAATTTCTAACTGTTCTTGAGGTAAATCATTAATACCAGCAGCAGCTTTGCGGCCTCCTCCAGTTGCAAACTGTGTGACCAATTCATCTGCACCAAACCTGCGGTTTAAAGGAGCACGGACACTAACAAGGTAGTTTCCATTATCCTTCTCTGTGAGCACGGCATGGGCTCGGTCTGGATGTAGGTTAGTCAACTCATTGGCAAAAACACCACTCACTCGCCTTGCCCATTTCTCGTTGGGAAAACATGAAACAGCAATGTCGTTATTGCAAAATAATAAGGCAAGGCTTTCTACCTTGCTCATATCTGATTTGTACCCATTTTCTAATATACTGAAAACTTCTGGGGAGGATGCCATAAAAGAGAAAGGATCATCATAATCTTTTAAACTTTTAAACAGTTCTGCTGGGGCAAAAAACAAATCATCAAGACTTGCACCATAACCATTATAATTAAGGTATGTACCCAGTTTCTGCAATACTTTGAGCTGACCCTCATCAAAACCTGAGTCAGTGCCTAAACTTAACGCTTGAGCAGCAAGGTTATCACCAAAAGCAGCCGTAATAGCCCAGGCTCGATACTTGCCATGCAGTTGTTTATCAACAATGAGTGATGTGCATGTTTCTGCAGACAAGTCGATATCGATATTAAGGTTGGCATGTGCGATTAAATCACCTGTTTTATGATGATCGAAGTAATCAATGGTTGCACCATTATTCAATAGCCTTTGCACATCAGCGCTGTTTTTTTCAAAAGAGATATCAAGAGCTGTGACATGATCACCTTGCTTAGCATTCACTTTTTTAAGCAAGTTAATATCACGCTTAATACCCGTGACCAGCTCAGATTGCTGAGGGTTAGCTCTTCTTAACTGCACTAAAGCGCAGATACCATCTGCATCCCCATTAAACACATCCACATAACGCTTAACATGTGCTTTCATCTTAATGAATAACGCGATTTTCTTTAAGGTATGCGATGATTTGATCAGCGCACTCTTCAATACTCATCTCTACTGTGTCGATAGTGATTTGTGGCGATACTGGCACTTCATATTCTGAATCAATACCTGTGAAATTTTTTATCTCACCCTTGCGTGCTTTTTTATAAAGGCCTTTAGGGTCACGGCGTTCACATTCTTCAATGGCGGTTTTCATATACACTTCAATAAATTCGTGTTCTTGAACCAAGCTCCTCACCATCTCCCTATCCGACTTAAATGGGGAAATAAAAGCGGTCATTACCAATAGCCCTGCATCAATCATCAGGTTGGAGAGCTCTCCAATACGCCTGATATTTTCTACCCTATCTTCATCGGTGAAGTTCAAATCTTTATTGAGGCCATGACGCACATTATCACCATCTAACAAGTAGGTATGATGACCCAATTCAAATAACTTTTGCTCAACCGCACTGGCAATGGTCGATTTTCCTGATCCACTCAAACCCGTAAACCACAAAATGCACGGGCGCTGTTGCTTTTGTTTTGAGCGCTCATCTTTTGTTACACTATGCATATGCCATACAATATTGGTTGCGCTCATTGCTTATCTCTTCCCATTTTCTACAGCCTGATCGGTATCCGCCTCTTCTTTGCGCTTACGTAACCCTTCTTGAATCAACACAAAGATAATACACAGAAAACCAACTACAAAAGTTGCTACAATTACAATGATTGCGCGTTTCGGTTTTAACTTCTTATCAGGAGCTGATGCTGAATCAATGACGCGAAAGACAAAGTCCTGCTGTGTATTGGCCAACATCGCCTGTTTTTGCTCGGCTGAAATCAGTTCAAATAGTGCCTGGCGATTTTCTTCTATCTGCGTTCTACTTAATTCTAATTCAAGGTACTTTAGTTTTTTTCCACTTTGAGAAATAGCCTGCTCGCGTGAATGTTTATTTATTCTGCTGACTAGCTTCATCACCCATAAAGTAGCCAAATCAGGGTCTGTCCAATCTATTGAGAGCCTTACTAAACCAGAGTCTTTATCTGTGTTTATACTGAGCATCCCCCCTTTAATGATTAAACGCCATGCATCCCATAGAGAAGGCTGGCTCTCCTTGTCTTCAGCAACCCACTGCTTTCTTTCACTATCCCAAGCATCTTCAAAAAGAACAGGCATGAGCTTCTCATCTTTGACAAAGCCCCAGATAAACTCACGAGACTTTAAAACTGCGATACTTTCTTCTACTGAGCCGCCGCCAGGTGAAACGCCTGCGAGTGATGCAAGGCCACCCAAACCACCTAACATGGATGAAATACCACCTTTACTCTCTTCTCCACCAACAGGGGCAAGTAGCGCTTCGGCTCGGTAAACATTAGGCATTAACAATGACAAACCTGCGACAATCACAGCCGCCATAAAAGACACGCTGATAATCATCCAACGCTTTTTCCAGATGACGTTCCAGTACTCCAAAAGATCAATTTCATCTTCCTCAAAGCCACCGTACATTGCTTTAATTAAACGCGGATCCATCTGCTGTGAATCAAAAGGTGGTTGATTTTGTTTATTGCTAGATTCTTTACTCATTAAAACACACCAATTGTTTTCAATGATGCTGCACCCACTCCTATCTGCATCAATGCCCGCGACCAATCAAGCGTGGAATCTAGGAGGTTGAACTGCTCCAGTTCTTCGGGCACAACGATTGCATCCCCAGGATAGATTGAAGTACCCCCCCAATATTTCACCCGCTCGACCAAACCACTCGCTCGTACAACATAAGTACGTCCTTTGTCGGCCATGCGTGTCATACCGCCAGCTATTTCAATATAGTCATCTAGTTTATACTTCTTGCGGTAAAGCAAGGCTACGGTGTTATACACTTGGCCTAAAACCAACACCTGCTCTGGTTTTTTAGGAACAATAAGGGTGTCTCCATCAATCAAAGTAATGTCAAATTCGCTCTTCTCCAAAGCCTCAATATCTTGAAGCTCTATGACAAGCCTGCCAATTGCTTCCGTTTTTTCCATTTGTACGAGAACACGTTTAGCTGCTTCTAGGCCATTTTGCTTATGTTTCATTACCTGAGGGTCACTTAATGTCGCAATAGAACCTTCTAGCTGGGCAATTTCAGTTTTAAGGCGCGCGGTAGATTCATCAATTTTTTGCTGCTGCTCCTCACGAATAGATTCACGCATAAACACCGCACCTGGTAAATATGCCTTAGCCGTAAAACCACCAGCCCGCTTTAGCAGTGACGATAGCTTCTCACCATTTTCAACTGTGTATTCACTTGGAAACACAACTTCACCTTTAATTTTAACCCTAGCCCTATCACTCCACTGGCTAATTTTTCGTACCAAAACTTCATCATACGCTTGCAGCGCAATATTTCCCCCATTTTTCTCAACAAGAACCTTGGCTAAGTTAATACTCATTCGCTTAGAGACACGTTTTTTACCATCTTCCACAGTATAACGTGTAATCTCGACTTCCTTTAAATAGGCCTTATCCGTTGGCCCCCCTGCTGCAAGCACAAGGTTCAAGATATTCATATCCCCGCCTAATGGGTATACACCTGGTTTCATTACCTCACCCGATACACTCACCTTATCCAAAGGATTCAGTGACCGTTGAGAAAAAACATAAATTTTGTCCCCGTCTTGTAACAATGGCCATTTTTTGCTTTTTTTCTTAAAAAGTTCAGCTAAAGAAAGGCGAATCACCCCTACCTTTGCTTCATTTGCTTTTTCACGCTTAATGAGCACCAAACCAGTATGCGCTGTTGCCAACAAATCACTTGCTGATGATAAAATTTGGTGCAGGCGCATGCCTTCATAAAACTCATACTTGCCAGGACGCTTCACTTCACCCAAAAGCTCAATTTGCTTTTCTTTAATTCCAGGTACGGAATGAATGATAATTATGTCACCCGACTGAACCTTCGTGGTTGCGCTTGGCCTCAAATCCAACAAAAGCCTATCGCCTTGATCACTAATCCTGTCTAATTGTTCATGTTTTCTGTCTGCAGTGGCAGTCAAACCACCAGCTAAACCAACCACATTTGAAACTGTTTTTTCTTTTTTGATCTCATATATCGCAGGGCGGTTTACTTCACCGCTAACAGCAACTGTTTTGCCAACAGGCGCAATAAAAATAACGTCACCAGCCAAAAGTCTATAATCTTTACTACTGTCCCCATGCAGCAAAAAATCGTACAGGTCTAGGGTTGCCACCAACTTACCTTTTCGTTTTAACTGAACATTACGCATACTACCTTGTTTACTAATACCTCCAGAAACAAACAACGCGTTCGAAATGGTTGATAAACTACTGACCATATAAGAACCAGGGTGTTTAGCATCACCTAATACAAACACGCGCATGCTTCGAAGCTGACCCATACTGACAGAAAGCGTTACACCAATTGATTTTTTGCGTACTTCCTCAGCAAGAAGAGCCTTCGCTCCAGCATACGTCAGCCCCATAAGACTCATTGAGCCTATTTCAGGGACTTCTATCAAACCAGAACGATCTACCATTACAGATAAAGAATCATTTTTCTGGCCATAAAACTGCAACTTCAACTCATCCCCGGGCCCCATAACATATTCGGATGGAACAGGGATTTCTGTAACAGGTGCAAATGTAGTTGGGCTTCCAGCAAACAAACTATAACCAAACTGTCTCAATGGTTTTTTTTCTTCGACATTATTTTGTTTTTCTTTCAGCCAACTTTTCCAAATTTTATCAGGGTCTTCAAGTTGATCTTTTTCAACATAAGTTACATTATCTAAATCTTTATATTTATTATCATTCACGCCTTTTGCAATCGCGCTTATTTCTTGTTTTAACCTAAACCAAACCCCATATTCAATAGCACTTAATGTTTCATTTTTTTTCATGACTGAATCATTATTTGTAGCTATTGAATCATTATTTGTAGCTATTGTATCATTTTTTATGACCTCAGGTATTTCTAACGGCTGAGTCATTGAGCTGGTGGTTGAAGCAGGTAATTTCACGCCCATTTGTTTTGCTAGCTTCGCCTGTTCTTGTGGTGAAAGTTGTTTTGCCATCTCTATTTGAGAAGCAGTTGCTGCCGCGGCACCTTCAACAATGGCAACATTTAGCCCAAGCAAGCAAAATAAAGTGATTTTTAACATCTTAAACATAAAATTAACCCTTTCCTATACATCTTGCAGCTTTTTATAAACACTCAGCTTATCATCTATATGACTCGCCGCACCATAAAACGATTTCACCACTTTGTCCTTAATAAATTCTTCATTTAAGGCTATACTGTGAAGACCTCACATCAATCAACAACGCAAAACATCAACATAAGAACATTTTTATTTTACATCACTATGGCATAATAACAAATCAATCTTATTCACATGAGAAACGCTGTAGGCAAGGGTTACATTCGACTTAACCTCAAACCTTCACTATTTCATAAACAATGAGAAGTGATATGAAGCAGCCAAACTTAAAACATTTGCTGCAAATTCGCCTTTGACCGCTTTAATTCTTCCCGCTTCAAGCAAAACACTATAGTCATCAGAATACTGATATGATAATCCTGCATTAACTTGCCAAACTAAACCACCTCCAACCGCTAAGCCGCCACCCCCTGCGGCACCAACAAGTGCTTCAGCTTCGGCAGTCAAAACACCATGTAATGGGTACGAAGCACCTATGCCCACAAGCCCAGTCATATAACCGCCAGCTTGTCCTTCATAAGCAGCAATACCCTGCCCTGTTAAAAAAACATGCTGTCCAATAAAATAATCAGTTTGAAAACCCAGTAGGTTAACATCTCGGTTCGCATGATGTGTCCGCCAAGTCTCTGTAGAGCTTGGCAAAGCAATATAAGTCTGATTCACCAAACGAACGCGTAAATGCTTGACCGCATAATTTTGTAACTGAGTTATATCCAGCTCATCATCTGCTGTCACAAATGGTGTTGTGTAAGACTGGCTGAATTTAATAGCAAGGCTTCTCGCCTTAAATTCCGATAACACAGAGTCTGCCCAAGCTGCTTCAATCTCCAATGATAAGCCTTCCGAAAGTTTCGTTTGGACACCAATGCCGACATCAGTGAGCAATCCACCCCCTGTGTCCACATTGCCTCCTCCAGCAACACCCGCTGAGGCAGATATTTTGAGTGATGAGCCTTCCACAACCTCATAAAACATCCCTGCACCCAATAAGATTTGCATATACCCATTGCTCTGTCCCTGCATCGCACCTTCGGATTCAATCGACATAAACAACCAGTCGTTCAGTTCATGTTGCCATTCAACGCCAACTAGCCCTACCGTTGAAAATTGTGCTCCGCCAGATGCATTTTTTACACCTTGGGGAACATCATATGTTCGGTAAACAACACCAAAGTGATGATTACTATCAAACGGCCAGAGGTCAGATATGTATTTGCGTTTTGGCTCCAACCAGCCCTCTCCCAGTAACGTTTGAAAATCGTAACTATAGGATGCATAAACTTGGCTGCTATCAACATGCCCATTGGGAAAACTTACGCGACTCAAACCAACACTTGCATTGCCAGCGCGGCTATCCATGGATAAACCCATATGCCCACGCAGCATGAAACCACCACCCTGCAACTGATAACCACCATGGCCACCACCTGCACCGACAAAAAGACCTGTGTGTGCAGAAAAATTATCGGCCAAGCTTATTTTTGCATCACTTGCCAAACCCAAGGTAATAAAACCTCCGCGCTCACCTGTCACTGTGCCATAAGATGCTGCCCCCAACGATAGCCACGGGTAATCATCCAGCTGAAATAAGAAGTTGCCACCCAGCAACCCCATGGTTTCACCTTGAAATTCATCAAGGGTCAAGGTTTCAAATGTGAGATCAAACTTGGCTTCTGTTGCCCTAAGCAAATTATCCTCAGCATGAGCAACATAATAAGGCGAAACAACCAGCATCAAAGCAGAAACTATTTGTTTATAAAAGCGTTTTATCAGCATTTTGTTTTACGAAACACCCCAACCACTTCACCATAAATTTCTAATGATGCTTCAGGCCTAATCACTGGAAAAAGATCATTCGCAGGTTCTAAAAAAGGGCCTTGCTCATCTTTTCTTAAATATTTCACAGTAAAGTCTCCATCTACAATCGCGACCACAATACAATTAAGCTTAGGCGAAGCATTACGCTCAACAATTAAACTATCTCCTTCAAGAATACCTGCGTTAATCATAGATTCTCCTTTCACAGTGATAACCACAGTTGAAGAAGGATTTTCAATCAAATATTCATCAATCACAATCGTTTCGCTCGGCAATTCAGTAGCTGGGCTTGCAAAACCAGCTGGCACAACACCGACAATACTGCGCGCAAAAAAGAAATTTTCAGGTATTGCTCTGCCGTCAGGCGCTTTGGACAAGTAACCTGCGAAAACCATACGGTCTATAAATTTTGCAGCACCTCGTTTGGACAAGCCAATGAGATCTGCCAACCCATTATGAGCAGGAATAATGCGGTGGTATGCATAATAGTTTTGAAGTTTTTCAAGATATACATGATCTTTGTTTATCATAAAGTCAATCTTAGTGCCCAATTGGATACCTTGCAAGAAAAAACAACTGACTTCCATCGTGCGATAAATCACATGGTTAAAGGAACTGCGCACATATAATGCGCAACTTGGCATCACTCTTGTTGTTACACTAAATTATATTTAAAATAATATCTTTCCAATGCTGAGTCGCTTCAAGAGGCTACTAACGACCATGCTACGATTATTATTTATTTACACCAATATAGATTCCTTACAGGAGAAAGAATGCCAAAGTACCTACTTTTAGCTCTATTCTGTTTTGCTATATCAACCTCTACTTATGCCAATGAAACCATTACGCTGCAACTTAAACAAAAACATGCTTTCCAATTTGCAGGTTTTTATACCGCCATTGAGCAAGGTTATTATCAAGAGGAAGGGTTAGATGTTCAACTGATTGAGCTGAATGAAAACAGCACACCTGTTCAACATGTCGTCAATCAACCCGCAGCATATGGCGTATCGTGCTCTGGTGCTTTATTGGCTCAAAACCAAGGCAAACCCATAAAAGTATTAGGCGTTGTCTTTCAACATTCAGCACAAGCTTTGATTGTGCTAGAAAACTCAAACATCAAAACATTTGCCGATTTAAAGAACAAACGTGTGATGCTCCAACCCAAATATGAAGACGGTGATATTCTTGCAGCTTTGAAAAAAGCTGGCATTGACGATAATCATTACACCCGACAGCCTTTAAGTTATAACATTCAAGACTTAATCACAGGCAAGACAGATGCCATGAGCGCTTATATCACCGATCTTCCCTACCAGCTTGATATGTTGGGCATATCTTACCGTATTCTTCGCCCCAGTGACTATGGTATCGAGTTTTATGGCGATACGCTCATCACCTCCGAAGAAGAAGTGCGCAATCATCCACAACGCACCCAAGCATTTATTCGGGCAACAGCTCGTGGTTGGCACTATGCTTTGGAACATTTAGACGAAACTGTCGATTTAATTTTACTCAAATACAATTCAAAACAATACTCTCGCGAACACCTGTTATTTCAAGCCCGCACATCAAGTGATTTGATTATGAATGACCTCATCCAAATCGGTTATACCAATAATTACCGGTGGCAACATATCATCAAAACATATGCTGACTTAGGCTTGCTCCCAAAAGACTACACCATATCCAATATTGTTTTTCATCCACCGTTGGATTTATGGGGTTTCTTAAAAACATACCTATGGCAAATAGTTATATTTGGTTTAGTGATTACCCTAATTTTATCAGCGCTGATGATTCTGCTATTGCGCAGAACTGTAGCCTCGAGAACAGCTAGCCTTGTTGAAAGCAAAACAAATTTACGTAAAATTATTGGTGCCGCCGATATTGGAATTCTGGTTTTACGCGATGAAAAATTAGTTTTTGCCAACCCTTATGCCTTGAAATACATGCATGCAGAAAACCTAAATGATGTCTCTGATGTCAATATTGTAGAAAGCATACACATTGATGATAGGCCGACTGCACAGCAATCGCTGACTGATGTGCTCAAACATGGTACTTCTTTCACCCATGTTCATTCACGTTATATCAACCGCACTGGTGAACGTTTTTACATTGAATCGAGCTTAATGCAAATACAATACCAACGCGAATTAGCTGTATTGGTCATTACACAAGATATCACCCAGCTAAAACTCGCCGCGAAAGAAAAAGAACGCACCCAAAAGCAAACGGAACATTCGCAGCGTTTAGAAGCCCTAGGTGTTTTAGCTGGTGGCATTGCGCATGACTTTAACAATATTCTCATTGCTATTATGGGCAATGCAGCCATCGCCGAAAACAAAACATCTCTTGCCCCATCAGTTGTCAAAAAACATCTCGCAAAAATTGTTCAATCGTCTGAAAAAGCAGCTCTACTTTGCAAACAAATGCTGGCTTATTCAGGCAGAGGGAAATTTACGATTCGTCCCTTAAACATTTCATCCATTTTAAAAGAAATCACTACAATGTTAGAAGTTTCCATCCAACATCATGCATCCCTAGCATTGAACTTAGACGAGCACTTGCCTTGTGTGGATGCCGATGAGTCGCAAATACAACAAGTGATTATGAATTTGGTTATCAATGCTGCGGAAGCCATTGGTAAAAAAGGCGGCCTGATTACCATCACGACAGGACAAATCTATGCTGACGAGAACTGTTTTGAAAAAACTTTCATCAATGACAATCTTCCAACAGGAAATTATGTATTCCTTGATGTTACCGACACTGGTTGTGGCATGAATGAAGAAGTGCAAAAGAAATTATTTGAACCTTTTTTCACGTCCAAATTTACAGGCCGCGGATTAGGGATGAGTGCCGTTTTAGGTATTGTCCGTGGTCACCATGGTGCCATTAAAATATCAAGCACTGAAGGGAAAGGCACATCATTTAGGCTATTATTCCCTGCTTCACAACACGCAGAATGTGAGAAAACAACCATTCCTGTCAGCCAAGATGAACCTTGGCACCCTTCAGGGACTGTACTTATCGTTGATGATGAAGAAGTCGTTAGAGAAACATCTGCCATGATGTTAGAGGACATTGGCTTCCAAACATTAACTGCAAAAGATGGCCTAGAAGGCGTAGAAACCTACCGCCAACATCAACACGATATCTCGCTAGTCTTATTGGACATGACGATGCCCAAGTTGAATGGCACAGGCTGCTTCCACGAACTTCGTAAAATCAACCCCAATGTCAAAGTCATTCTTTCATCAGGTTACAACGAAGCTGAAACAACTGGTGAATTTAACACGGATGCACCTGCAGGTTTTATCCAAAAGCCATATATGCCCGAAAGTTTATTTGAGGTTATTAAAACTGTAATGACTGCAAAGACATAATACTCGCCTTGCTTAGTAAATGTTAGTAATCATCAATCTTTTTTAATCACTTCCACATCAATGACCTCTTGATAACGACTGCTCCTTTGGTTTTTGTTTGTATAAGCAATCAATTTCCGTTGCATCATAAACCTTCGAAAGGCGGGGATAAGTAGCAAGAAACCTACCGTATCTGTAATAAAACCCGGAACAAATAAAAGCACGCCTGCAAGCACCAGTAACATACCATGTATTCCATGCTCAGCAAGCTGATGCTGCTGTGCAGTTTGCACACTTCGCCTCATATCAATAAGCGTTTGCACGCCTTGCCAACGAATAATAAAACCACCAGCTGCAGCTGTCATTAAACAAATGGCTATGGTTGCTAAGCCACCAATACCACTGCCCACTTCAATCAATACATACAGTTCTAAAAGTGGCACCAAAACAAAAAGAAAAAATAAGATTCGCATCATAGCCTATGTATACCGTTGCTATGCGCTGATTTCAAGGGGCAAGCATATATCAGCAAAAGATATGGCACTCGATTTGCTATCGTACAATAGAAACCAGCAGCAATCACCTCACCATTTGGGATATTTAGAACTATGAGCCTATTAAGCAAAGACCGATCACTATTTTATTACCACATCGAGTGGATTCTTATGCACCCCCGTTTTGGCTTTATTATGCTTGGGTTAGTCGCACTATCCTTTACACATCAAGCTTGGTTATCTGCAATACTGTTTAGCATCTTTGTTGTGGAAATTGGTTGTCGTATTGCTGTGATGATGCATAAAGCGCGCACCAACCCCTATCGCACTTCCCTCAATCGGAAAATTGACGGTATGTTTTTAGTTTTAGACATTATTGGTGTCGCCTCTCTACTTATCACTATCTTTGACATTCCTTTTCAAGCGGAAGATGCCGCCTTGGTTCGTGTTTTGCGCGCGGTATACCTCTTGCGAACACTTCGTATCTTCCGCTATTTTGACCTACAAAGTGCCATGTATTCTCCTACCTATGGCATGTTTACCTCACTCATCATTATGGTCTCATTCTTTGCTACCGACACCTTGATGTGGGTGCTTATTATTTTCTTCACCGTTGAACTCACATTGCGTTTACTCATTATGAGAAGCATGAATTTTGAAAGCTCTCGTGACAAAAAATTGGAGTGGGGATTTTGGTGGCTCGATGTCATTGCCACCGTCGTCATGATTCCAGCGTTTGCAGTCATTCCTTATGGTGGGGCTTTGCGCATGATGCGTTTGATTCGTTTGTTAAGGCCATGGATGGTGATTGTAAGAAACCTTCGCGATGTGATGCGCGAGGGTCAATTTATGCAAGAAATCAATTTGATTGTACTTGTGCTCGCAGTCATCTCTATTGCAGGTGGTATCTTCGGTAAATTTGCAATGCCTGGATTTGACTTCACACAAGATGGCGTCGTCAACGAAGCCGATAATGATATGATATCTCGAATATGGTTTGCCTTCCGCTTGTTCACTGACCCTGGCAACTCGGTTACTTTCCCAGATTCAAATGTCATTGCGCTTTATTCCATTTTTGCAGTTGTTGTTGGTGTTTTCATCTTTGCTTTCTTTATCGGCATTGGCGCAAGCATAGTTTCAGCATTGATGGTCAAACTAAGGAACGAACGCTTAGCGATTACCCGTCATATGGTCATGTTTGGTTGGAGCAATGTGGCTCCTTACATTATCAGTCACCTTCGTATTGCATCAGAACGCTCATTTTCTCGCTTAAAATTGGTTCTACTACACCATGAAGAAGAAACGCCAGAGATTCTACTTGAAGAAAAGTGGGTGACTTATCGCCATGGTGACAACAAAAACATTGAAGATTTGAAACGCGTGAATTTGGCCGCTGCGCGCCAAGCTCTCGTTCTTATTCCTGAAGAGAATAATGATTCAGAAACCTTATCAGAAAGTTTTTTCTCACTGCTTGCTATTCGCAAAATGCACCCTGATATTTATTTAAGCCTAGCCATACCTGGCATGAATGACTCTCGTATTGCAGAACACCACCATATGTTACAAGTTGGCTGGGACAATCAGGAGAAGTATAATAAACCAACCGTTATTCTCTCCGCTGCGGATTTTCGTGCGAATGCCTATAAAAACATTATTCATTACTCCGATTTCGACCAAGTTGTAAGCCGTTTAATGATTCCTGAACGCACCGAGGAATCAGCACTTCAAGTCAGTGAATGGGGAGCCACATTAACCCAAGAAAAAGGAAAACACTTTTTATCGACGCCTGATGGCAAAGAGAAGGCTGACATTATTGCCGCGGCTCAGTCCATGATTCAACGTGGTGTGATTTTGCTTTCTATCATTGATGAAAATTGGGTTAGTCATCCACTTTACCGCTTACCTGATTTGGCAGAAGTTCAGATTAAAGCTGTAGTTGGCGTTGCGTTGAATGAAAATGCTTTGCACGGTGAGCTCTATTATGTATTGCGTCATCCCCATAAAACCAATGCCATTGCACCATTAGAACATCACTTTTCATTATCTGTAAAAAAACCAGAATCCACTTTGCGCTTACTCATTACTGGTTGGGTGGGCAGTTTACCGCTACTATTAAAAAGGTTATTGCCCGACTATCAACACGTTGAAGTCGTCTTGCTTGATAATTTAAGCCCAGAAAAACTTGCCAATGAACAAACTTACATTGAAAAACGCTTGCAGGAAGAGCTTTACTCTACGGAACATATTAATGTTTCCGTTCAGCCGTGGGACTTCTCAAATATGGAAGTACTCCGTACTTATGTGAAATCTTTTACACACATTATGTTGTCGCAACCTCAAGAGTCCAAGCTTGAACCTTATACCATTATTTCAACCATACTTTCACATATTATTAGCATGGTACGCTCTGAGAATGTTACACCAAAAGTTTATCCGATTTTGAGTAACCGCGACCAAGCAAAACTTTTACAAGAAGAACTTGATCGGTTTGAACTACCAACCGAAGTACACTTGATTGTGCCTGACGAATTTTATGGTGCATATGTCGCCCATACAAGCTTCCATATGTATACAGCTGAAAACGATGAAGTTTATAATATGAAACGTGTTTTACGGCATGTCATTCATGATTTAATGTCTGAAGATGGAACAGATGATGCGCTTGAATTGTATACCATGGATGTTTCTGGCGACTTACCTGATGAGCCTGAAGCACTCTATGCTTCTCTATTGCAACAAGGTTTCATCTGGCTGGGATATCGCCTAAAACATGCCTTTGTTTGGGATGATCCTATGCAAAATATGATTCGCTCCGTATTCCCAAGAGAATCAGACTTCCACTGTCTTCGTCAACATCAAATCATCATTAATCCTTTTGGTAACCCTATCTCTCGTCGCTCATGGACAAACCATAGAGACGATATTGTAGAACTTATTGTCATAGGGGAAAACATTTCCCCAAGTGTGGAACATTCTGCCGAAGAAGATACAAGTAATAATTAATAACATGTTATTATTATTGATAAAATATACAATTACTTCGCTGGCACAGCTTCTGCTCTACATAGAGTATGATCAATCAAACTACTATTTCACCCGAGCCTGCTGCTGCCAATCAAGCCCAACAACAAGGGCTACATGCCAAAGGTAAAAGCGGAAAAGATTCGTCGTCCAAAACCGTATTTTTACGTTTATTAGAGGGCTTGCAACATGGCTCGCAAAATAAAAAAGAGCTCGGTAATCAAGCTGATCAAAAGAACGTAACAAAAACAAGCGTTCAAGTTGGTGAAAAACAAGAACAACAAACAGCAAAAGAGTCCCTTCTTGGCGAAAAATCTGTGCCCGTTGCTAAGAATGCTGGTTTAAAAGGCATTGCCATCAAAGGTGATTCCGAAACATCTGTTGCAAAAATACTCAACACAGAAACGCATACTTCAGACAACAAAATAAATGCAGCTGATGCTATTGCTGTTGTACAAGAGACACCTCTTTTGGCTATCCAGCCTCAATTAACCACCAAAGACTCGCAACACAGTCAAAGTGTGTTGGCTGATACATTAAAAAATAAAGGGAAAACTTCAAAACAAACTACACCTTCTCAGCTCACAGAACATGTTGCTCAGCAAATTATAGCCGAGAAAAATACACGCCTTTCAGGCACAGAGACTGTACTCAAAGGCTCCAGTCTCACCAATTTTACCGAAAATGAGCAAAAAAACATTAAAACTGAAGCATCAGTAAATTTTGCCAAAACTCCAGCTTCCAATATTTTAAATCTAGGAATAGAAGCACCAAAAGTATCAACCCAAGCAATAGAAGCCTCTAAAACACCAAGTCAAACCATAGAAACACCTAAAAACACCAACCCTGCAACTTTAAATGATATAAAAACTAAAACTCCAGACTTGGCAGCGCCTGTTCATCGCTCCGAACAAGCAAATACCAGTTTGTCATCCTCCATGGTTGGTAGCAAAGATGTTGAAGTTTCTCAACAGTCCAAACAAGGCCTCAATACTCAACATACAGAAACTCAAAGTAACGCTTTGCTAGCCCAAGCAGCCGAAAAAGATAGAGCTGAGAAATCTGGTGCTAAAAGTGCCCAGTCCCCCATCGCAGCATTACAACAACGTAGTCCAAACCAGCAAACACAGCTCCAAAATAACCAGTTCACCGCACAACAGGGCAATCAAGCTGTGAATATGCGTATGACCGAAGCAAATACGAACACCTCTCAACAAGACTTAAATTCCAACCAGCAGAATGTTGATCTATCGCTTGTTGATACTCAAAAGTCAGAAGCAAAAGGCTCTAAAGGCATCGATTTCCAAGCACAACTAGCATACCGCTCACAACGCACATTTACCCCCGCTGACACCATGCTTGAGATTGTTAAATCGGCAAAAACAGGTAGTACATCTTTAGAGCTTCAACTTGAACCCGCCAATCTAGGTAAAGTTCAAGTCTCAATACAAATTGATGCATCCAAACAAATTCAGGTCGCCTTTACGGTAGACCAAGCTGCTTCCCGCCAAGCTTTAGAACAACAAATGCCACAACTTCGCCTTGCCCTAGCACAACAGGGTTTAGATTTAGGTGGATTCTCCATGCAAATGAATCAGCAAGGTGGCCAGCAAGGTCAATCCGAATCCTCGGCTCACTTAGCCTCAACAGAGAGTGCTGAACAAAACTTAAAAACAAGTGAAAATAATCAAGAAAATCAAACTAGAATCGGGGTGAACCTTGCAACGCATGGTCACCTTAATATTTTAGCATAGGAGTGTAGATATGCCTTTACAAGTATCATCCACATATGGAGCAGCACCAAAAGCAGCGCCGAGTGGCATGCAAAATATGGGAACAAAAGAAGTGTTCTTAAAAATGCTTGTCGCTCAAATGGAAAATCAGGATCCACTTAACCCTGCTGACTCTTCGCAAATGTCATCCCAGCTGGCTCAATTTAACATGGTTGAACAACAAATTGACACCAATAAGTATCTACAGCAAATGGCCAGCACTCAAAACAACCCTGGCAGTGCTTTGGATATGGCATCTGCTGCTTATTTAGGACATACCGTTATGATTGATGAAAGTAACATTCAGTACAGTGGCACTAACCAACCTTTCTCAGCCAGCTTAGATAACAACGCTTCTGTTGTGTATGTCACCATCAGCGACAGCTTAGGTACACCAGTGCGCAATATGTCATTATCTTCACTTCCTGCGGGAGACCATCAGTTGAACTGGGATGGTAGAGATGATTTTGGCAACCCCGTCACTGTTGGTAACTACAATATTCAGGTTGCCGCCATGGATGCTGCAGGCCAACCAGTTAACGCCTCAATTCAAAGGTCGGGCATCGTTGATGCCGTCCGCATGACACCCTCTGGTGTGCAATTAGTAGTCAATGGCACGCCAACAAGTTTAACCAATATCAAAGAAGTTAGAGTTTAATATCAAAATCAAACAATAGGAGATTATTATGGGTATTTATAACGCACTTTACACAGGTTCCAGTGGACTATCTGCTTTCGGTGAAAGTGTCCGAATTATTGGTGATAATATTGCCAACATCAACTCATTGGGTTTTAAGTCACAAAATGTCGTATTTTCAGATGTTTTATCACAAACTGTTGGGGTAACACGCTCCAATATTGCAAACCAAGTGGGTAACGGTGTGCGCATCGGGCAAATTACCCGCGACCAAGCACAAGGCTCTATTCAAAATACAACCAGCCCAACCGATATGGCCATCAATGGTAATGGCATGTTTGCTTTAAAAGACCCCGCCAGTGGTCAAACTTATTACAGTCGTGCTGGTGCATTTATTTTGGATAAAGATTCTAATCTCATTGATGGGCAAGGTTTTGTCGTACAAGGCTGGGCCACCAATGAACAAGGTGACGCCACAGGCAACATTACCAACGTCACCTTTGGCGGTTTAGCCTCACAAGCCCAACCTACAACCAACATAGATGTGGGCGTCACACTTGATTCCAATGCCCCCGTTTATAATGCTGGAGTTGCCTTTGATCCCAACAATGCCGCGACTTATCACTATAAAGCAGAAGCCAATATTTATGACTCTTTAGGCCAGCAACACGCCGTGAGTGTATATTATGTAAAAGATGCGAGTAATACTTGGAGCTGGCATGCTGGTGTTGATGGTGCTGATGTTGCAGGTGGTGTTCCTGGCCAGCAAGTTATCATTGGTAGCGCTGCAACCAACTTCAATTCCACCAACCCTACCATGGCTCTACCATTGCCTGTAGGCACTGAAATATCAGGCAATACTACCTTTGACCAAGCTGTGACCATCAATGGTACACCTGTAGCCATTGGGCAAACTGTTAGTGCCGCACTTGGTGGCTCAATCGTTCTTGCCACAAGCACAATCCCTGCTGGCACCAACGTGACTGGAGGTAATGTACTCACTGCTCCATCTGCCAATCAATTAGTGTTTGGCAAGCAGGGACAACTGGTTACAGAGGTAGGCCCCGGTATTAATTTCCCTTGGAAAAGTGCCGCTGTTTCAACCATTAACTTCAACTTTGGTGATGCAACAGGAGTTGATCAGCAGGCGATCCTTGGTGATGGCTTAAATGGTACTGTGCAAATGGCTGGTTCTTTTGCTACCCGCCAAGTTGTACGTGATGGTTACTCATCAGGGTTTCTGGATAAATTAGAAACCGATTCTACAGGCCGTATTTTTGGTGTTTTCACGAATGGGCAACGCCGTTCGCTCTACCAAGTTGCACTAGCAAAATTCCCTAATGATGCTGTTTTGAATCACGTTGGTAACAATTTACAGCAAGAAACAATTGCTTCTGGCTCACCCATTCTTGAAAAACCAGGCAATGGCGGCATGGGGTCAATCACGCCTTATGGATTAGAGCAATCTAATGTGGATTTAGCTGGTGAATTTGTGAAATTGATTGTTGTACAACGTGGTTATGAGGCTAACTCAAAAACTATTTCAACAACCGACCAAATGCTTTCATCTTTAATGCAGCTTAAACGTTAAAAAGAAGACTCAGTAAATTTAAAAGATTCTGACACTTCTCGTAAAGCTTGGGCATCTTTGATGCCTAGGCTTTTTTGCGGTTTAAAACACATCAGAAAAGACTATTTAAAGTATCATTTTTTCTAAACTTTAGGTAATGAAAAGGTAATCGTTGCACCATTGTTTTCTTTATTCCCCACTGTGACCTTGCCTCCGTGATGTTCCACGAGTGCTTGTACACGTGTTAAACCTAAACCCAAAGCCTTACCAAACTGGCTACTTGAAAAGAAAGGTTCGAATACATGAGGAATATTATCTTCTTCAAACCCACAACCAAAATCTTCGACTTGGAAATAGACAAACCCATCAGCCTCATTGGCTTCGATAATAATTTGTTTTGCGCAACCTTTATGCACTGCAATTGCTTTTCCTGCATTACTCAAAATTTCATTGATAATACGTTTAACAGCCCAAGGATCCGCATACACATTAGGCATAAATGAACAATGTAATTCCAAAGCCTGGTCAGCCAATTTTAACAACGCAAAACAGCGCAAAAACATATCGTGCATATCCAAGCTTTCGCATTCGAGGTCATCAAACATGCAATGTGAAATCTCATTGGCACCTAAAATAATATCATCCATCCGGCTAGACGTTTCATGAAGCATCTGAATCACTTCTGGCAGCTCTTTATCTAAAGCGGTACTCAACGCCTTCTTCTTTCCATCACTATGAGCCGAACGCGCATCATCAATCGTCATATTCATATCTTGTATGAGCGCCTGAATATTAAGCAGAGGGTTTCGTAAATCGTGAGTGAACATGCGCATAACTTTTTCCATATGTTTTAACCTCGTTATTTCACTCTTTGTTTTAACCATCAAAACCTCATGACTAGTATATAGACGAAAATTATATGTTCGTCAAAGTTTAATTTTTTTCGTATACACAAGACTTTTTAAATGATATCGCTAAAGTCCTGCTTTTTTAAAAGCTGAAGGAGAGTTTCATGCGTATTATCATTTCACCTGCAAAAAAACTCAATGAAGGCTCACCTCATATTCAAGCCTCAAACAGCCAACCAGTGTTTTTGCCTCAGGCGCAGGAACTCATTGATATCTTACGCGAAAAAGACAGTTTTGATATTGCTTCCATGATGAAGTTGAGCATGAATCTCGCTGATTTAAATGTAAACCGTTTTCAGCAATGGCAAACACCTTTCACCAGCAATAATGCCAAACAAGCCTTATTCTCGTTTGCGGGGGATGTTTATCAAGGTTTAGATGTCTCTACCTTCTCAGAAGATGACCTCAACTTTGCACAACAACATCTGCGTATTCTCTCTGGCCTTTATGGATTGTTGCGCCCTCTAGACTTGATGCAGCCTTACAGACTAGAGATGGGCACCAAACTGGCAACAAACAAAGGCAACACCTTATACGATTTTTGGGGTTCAACCATCACAGAGCGGCTAAATACAGAGCTTGAGACTACTGACACGCTTATCAACCTTGCATCACAGGAATACTTCAAAAGTGTGCAAAGCAAGCATATCCATTGCCCGATTATTACCCCCATTTTCAAAGAAAATAAAAATGGCGTTTATAAAGTGGTTGGCATTTATGCCAAAAAAGCTCGAGGGTTAATGGCACGTTTTATCATCCAGCAACGCATGCATGATGCCCAAGATATCAAATCGTTTGATTATGATGGTTATACTTGGAATAAAAGTCTTTCGCACCAAAATAACTGGGTTTTTACACGCAATTAACCAATACTTTCGTCAATGCTTTTATCTCTTCTTGGCTATGCATTGCAGATAAAGTAATACGAAGCCGCGACTGACCTTCTGCCACAGTAGGCGGACGAATTGCAGGCACAAAAAAACCCTGCTCTTTTAATGCTGCCGAAGCTCTTAACGCATTCGCATCCGAACCTAACATTATGGGTTGAATAGGTGATATTGAGGGTAATACATTCAAACCTTTGCTGTGATGTAAAAAATAATGCACATGCTCTTGCAGTTGATGCACCAATGCACCTGTTTTGATAATGTCTAACGCCTCTTTTGCGCCTGCAATCACTGCCACTGGTAGTGCTGTAGAATAAATTAATGTGCGCATACGTTGACGTAATCCCTCAATCATTTGCTCAGTGCCTAATATATATGCCCCATAACTACCAAAAGCTTTGCCTAGCGTACCAACTTCAACCAAACGCGCATGCCCTGCAACACCAGCATCAGCAATCAGCCCTTTACCAGCCTCTCCTAAGGTGCCTGTACCATGAGCATCATCAACCACTAACAATGCATCATAGTCTTCCGCCAGTTGGATAAGTTCTTTAACATCAGCCCCATCACCATCCATGCTAAAAATACCATCTGAAACAATGATGCGTTTGTCGTCAGTATTTTGCTGCAAAAGTTGTGTTAATATTCCTAAATCTGCATGGGGATAGCGGTGGTGTTTTGCGCCTGATAAACGCACACCATCCAACAGCGATGCATGGTTTAATTTATCTACAAAAACATGGGTAAAACGATCTGCTAAAGTCTGCATTAAACCAATATTAGCAAGCATACCCGATCCAACCAGTAAACATGACTCAAACCCTTTCCAAGCCGCGAGTTCCTGCTCAAACTGGTGAAATAAAGGGTCATCACCTGAAATTAAGCGCGATGCCCCGCTACCCAGCCCATGTTGATTCACCGCATCATGAACAGCCGCACAGACTTGTGGATTCACACTTAAACCCAAATAATCATTGGAAGAAAAATTTAATAATGACCGCCCATCAACTTTAATTTTCAAGCCATCACGCTGGCTTGCCAACAGCTTACGTTGTCTCGTATGAGGGAGTGTTTCAAACCAATTGCGTGTATCAACCATGCTGGCTATGTTCATGCTTATGCTGAAACTGTCAACGCAGGCAATCCAGAAACTTCGACATCATGTCTTCCCTTCAGCATGCCTATTTTGTCATCAGAGCATTGATGTTACTGTAGAAACCGAATCAGGCTGCTGCCTTTCCTGCTTAAAGAGCATCAAAATTATGCCAACAAGTCTATGTCTTTGCTGTGGGATACCGATGCTTCCCTCACTAGCACCAGGGCCATGCGGTCAATGTCTTCAACGCCCTCCACCCCAACAGCAAACACATAGCTTATTCATCTACCACGGCACTGTACGCCAAGCGTTATTAGCGTGGAAATTACAAGGTCAAGCTGCTGGTTTGTTATGGCTACTCAAAACTGCCCAACCCAACCTAAAAGCAATCTTTTCCGCGCATGACCTTTTGCTTCCTGTACCTATGCCTTTGCAACGTATGCGTCGCTCTGGTCTGCACCATAGCGCTGATTTGTGTAAACATATCGCTAGCCTGACTGGTGCACGCGTGGACTGGGAAATTCTACGTCGAAAAGGGCATAATCTCCGCCAATCATCACTCAAAGGAAAAGCTAGACAAAATAATCTTCGTAAGGCTTTTATACTCTCAAACGACTACCAAGAGAGGCTTAAACAGCATCATACAAAAGGTAAAATATGGGTGATAGATGACATTTTAACCACAGGTGCTACGCTCCGCCATGCTTGTCAAACCATGCGGCATACCCATAGCCCTGTGTTTGCCTTTTCTATGGCGCGAACACTAAAGGATGAACAGGAGTAACAATCATGGCAACCAAAGCAAAAATTGAAGTGTACTCGGGTGATTACTGCCCATACTGTGTACGCGCCAAATCACTTTTAGAACAACGTAATTTGTCATATATCGAATATAATGTTCAGCAAGACCCTGAAAAACGCGTAGAAATGAGCAAACGAAGTAATGGTGGGCGTAGTATTCCGCAAATTTTCATCAACGATAAACACGTAGGTGGTTTTGATGATTTACACGCATTGGATAAAAAAGGACAGCTTGATGCTTGGCTAACGGCTAGCGAATAAAACATGCCTACTCCAGAAATTTTACTCCAAAATAATGCCAATTGGGCAAAAAACCGTGAAGAAAATTCTCCTGGTTATTTTTCCAAGTTATCCGCTCAGCATAAACCCAAATATATGTGGATTGGCTGCTCTGATAGTAGAGTTCCAGCCAATGAAATTGTTGGCCTCAACCCTGGTGAAGTTTTTGTGCACCGTAATGTTGCCAATCAAGTTCACCACACTGACTTAAATTGCTTATCAGGCGTTCAATACGCAGTGGATGTTTTAAAAGTTAAACACATCATCGTCACTGGCCATTACGACTGTGGTGGTGTTCACGCAGCGCTTGATTCACAACACTTTGGGGTAGTCGACAACTGGATTCGTGGCATTCGCGATAACTATCTAAACCGCAAAGCTGATTTTGAGGGTTTATCACACCAAGAAGTCGCTGATCGTATGGCTGAGCTTAATGTGATTAAGCAAGTAGAAAACTTATCACACACACGCATTGTACAACATGCGTGGGAACGCAACCAACCTTTATCCATACACGGATGGATTTACCGTTTGAACAATGGTCTACTCCACGATTTGGGTGTTACTAAAAGTAAGTCCGATGATATTGACCCTGTACACAGAGCTGTGCCAAACTTATAAATATGGAAAATAAGATTATTCCCATCGCGTTTGCCTTAACGCCACGCATGCAATCGTTTATAGAGTTTCGTGATGCTTTGCGTTGTTTAACACAAGCCATGCAAAACGACGCTCCTTATGCATGGCTTCCCGCAGCAAAAGAATTACACGACCTGTTGATTGGTGAAGGCAATAAAAGACCTGCCACGCCAAATGTATTGAGCTTATTTGATGCAGTACGAAAACATTTTCATCAGCTTTCTGGAAAGCACCTTGATTTTCAAAGTAAACTTATCAAAGCTTGCGAAGATATTGCATTAAATGCAGAAAAAATTCGCCAACAAGTGCCTGCTGCAACCGATTTCCTGACCTCAGATGCGTGGTTAAGGGCTTACAGCGAAAGTATTCGTAAACAAGATTTACTAGGACACAAATTAAGTCTACCCCAAATTATTCAACCGCTTTGGCATGAAGGACAACGCGCAAACTCACTATTTCAACTGCTAGAACCTGCTATACAAGCTGTTGAACACCTCAACCAAATTTTGCATGCACATGTCCCTTGGGAACAACGTATTGCCAGAGAGGGCTTCGACCAAATCACCCTTCATGCCCAGGATGATATTGGTTTGGTCATTATCGGTCTGCGACAAGATGTTTTAGCCCAAGGTATTGTACCAAGCTGCTCTGGTTTTCGTTCGACTGTACGCTTACGTTTTTCGAAATGGGGCGCAGGTAAAGTCGAAGAAGATTTACAACATGATCAAAACTATGCGTTGATGGCGGTACCTATTTCATGACTAAAAAAGCTTTGATGGTTCATTGCCCTATTTGTAAAACACTTGTCCCTCGGGAAGAAGATAATTTTCCTTTTTGTAGCCCTCGATGCAAAACTATTGATTTGGGAAATTGGGCAAGTGATGCTTATGCTATCTCGGACAAGTCAGAGCATGATGATAACCACGATACAGATTCGCCAGTCATCCATTAACCTACAATATGCTTAAATCGTTAACACATCTACGTTTGGCTTATATCCTGATTAGTGTGATTATGTTTTTACCTGTGCTGCTCTGGCCTGTACCCATACTTCTCTCTAATAACCCCATGCTGCCAGAAGCTTTAAAATCCACCTGGTTTTTAAGTGCTGTTTTACTGCTAACCACTGCTGTTTGCATGGATACAATTCTTTACGGTATCTCAAGCATAAAACAAGCCATTGATGCAACGCTTTGGATTACATTATTTTCCATAATTGCAGTCTCTGCGCTACAAAATCAGCATAATATTTGGATTATTAGCATCTTATTTCTAACTCATGCTCTTCGCTCTGCAAATCATTTACTTAACACTCAGAAAACAAGTGATATGTGGTGGTTATGGCTTGCTTGGAGTCGTGATATGCTTGCTGCTGTATCTATCTTGATTTGGTGTGCGCTCTGGTCAATTTATTAAAAAAATCATTACTCACTCTGATAGTGCCTCAAAGTTTCGATACAAATGTTTAATTTTTTGCCTAACAGCTGTATTTCCACGCATTTTTTAGACTTCAGCTTTTTTTACATTATTTTGAGCACTTTCTTCTAAAATACGGAAAAAAACTTTCTCGAGTGACACTGCCGATTTTATATCAATAATTTTACCACCATCTGCATTCAAATTGCTCATCCAGCCTGGCATCTCTTGCTGTGAAAGTTCAATTTCAAGCTCACCTTCTCGCAGGGGTTTACCCTCCGCCACCGCGCCAGCGCCGACATGATAACGAATACTAAAACGGTCAGCATATTCTGACATTAAATCTCGAGGTGAACGTGTTGTGAGCAGCTCACCATTATTGATAAAACCAAAACGATCCGCGATGCGTTCTACATCATGCAAGACATGTGATGTAAAAAAGATAGCCCCACCCTCTTTTTTATATTCGTCAAGAATATCAATTACATCCTTTCTTCCAACAGGGTCTAACCCTGATAAAGGCTCATCAAGGACCAGTAGTTTTGGTGAAACTACCATTGCATGAGCTAAAGCAACCCTCTGGACATTTCCTTTAGATAACTCCCTGATTCGACGGTTTGCATTTTTCTCAACAGAAAAGCGTTCCAACCATTCCATACACCATTTTTCTTTATCTCTGCGATGAATACCATGCATACTTAAACCCATCTTCAATATCTCTAGTGGCGTAAACTGCTCATACAGGACGGGCGACTCTGGAAGGAAAGCTACACCAAAACGAGACTCTGGATTGCACGCATCTATACCATTAATTTGAACTTTACCTTCATAATCCCGAATAATATCCAACATCACTTTAATAGTTGTTGATTTCCCCGCACCATTGGGACCAACAAAACCAAAGACCTCACCCTCATGAACCTGAAAGGAAACATGCTTAAGAGCATCGACACGACATGTCTTTTTTTTGTATGCTTTACTAATCTGGTTAAATTCTAAAATTGATGCCATTCGTCTTACACCTCTATTGTCGAACCCTAAGCTGTTTCAGATGGAAGGCTTGATCACGGAATTCATATCCCAACTTCATTGGGTCTTTGGGGACCGAAGAAAGAGTACCTGTGGTAAGCAACTCATCAGGGTGCTCAAGTTCTTTCCCAAACTTTTTCTTATAAGCAATATGCGCCTCTCTCAACACAAGTAAACCTTCCAAACGCTTAATCCGTTTATCCAACATTAACGCATGGTTTTTATTTACAGCTAGCCGCCTTTCATTTTTAAGTATCTTCAGAGCTATTTTTGTGTTTTTTACTAGATCCAAACCTAACATTGTTGCATACGTATAAAATGCAGCCTTATTTTTATCTGAGCGCTCAGCAGCTATTTTTAAAACACGCTGGGCTTCGGCCGTATCTTGGTAGAAGAAATTCTGATTAAATCCATAAAAAAATGGTGGCCACTCATCCCAATAGCGGCAGTTACTAGCATTCCGCAAGACATCCATACCTTGTGATATTGCGCCCCCCCAACTCAAGGAGGCATTCCCAAACCAGTAATTATCTTCTTGGCAAGGATTCAGGAGAGAAGCAGCACGATGAGCCCGCAAACGAAAACCTTCAGTTCCGCGACTAAACATTGCAGCCTGAGCTCGAATGGTTTCAATATTTGCAGCAAGAAAACGGTCTCCTGCATATAACAGTATTTGAACTGGCTCAGAGAGCACAAAATCTGGGTTTTCTTCCTTTTGAATCGAAGTGACTGAATGATCCATACTTATAATGAGCCAGTAACCACATAACGTAATCAATGAAATGATAGGAAAAAAACGGTTATTCATATTCTAATTAAATTCGCGATTACTAAGAATCCATACTGATAAATATAAAACAGCAATAATATACAAGCCAGTTGCCATCAAAAGCATCGGCCAATTAGTGGGTAAAAAGCCCATCGCATCGTAAAGGGCAATCATGCGTATATCCAGCCTACCTAAGTCTGGAATAAGAAAGGAAATCATAGATAATGAATCTTGATAGAACTTGGGATTAACATACTCTGAAATCGTATTAGGGTTGCTCTTCAGCAATTCAATAATAGATGAATAACTTCTTGCGATTAACGTAAAACCAAGTGTTCCAATCAAAACGAAACTTGGTGTTACAGAGCTCACAGCTATAAAACTTGCTATAACAACCACCACAAATAAATCCAGTGCAATAAATGCAATGGTCACTAGATATGGAAAGCCTAACGCCACTGGCGTGGCTTGCTGGTAAGTACTACCCACATATGTCGTGATAATAGCAAGCAACAATGACATAGAAAGTAATAAGCCAAAACAAAGGAAGAATATCACTGCTACCCGGGAAAAAAACCAAGTTTTCCTGCTGCTGGGATAAGTTAGAGATGTAAGATTTAGTTTTTTATCAAATTCACGGCTAAATAACTCTTGCGCTAATAATACTACTATAAAAGGAAGCGTCAGTCTGATCATAGATATGCCTACATCAAGAGACACAGTAGCTAACTGCCTAGCACTGAACTCCACAACCAAAAAAACAACAATAACAAGCGCCACAACAAAATAAAACATTGTGATATGGGTTTTAGATTTCAAAGCAAGCTTAAAAGCAATACTCAAACTAGATAAAAACTGTGATTGATGCATACCTATCAATTCCTATTATTCATAAAAAACGGGAACACTACGGTTCCCGTTTTTTAAATAAAACTGATTATTTAATCAGCAGTACTAAACAAGCCTAAACCTGCCACTGTTGCCGAATCACAAACAGCCGTACCGCCAGCTCCGCTAAGTGCAACTGCACCAATGCTACCACCATTTGTGTCGCCAGCAAAAGCAACACGGCCAGTCACGGGAACAGCCTCATTAGCAACTGCAGGCGTGTAATTAAAAACACCTGAACCTGGAGCTGTCTCTGTACAAGTACCAGCACAACCCGCTGGAGTTGCTGCACCAGCTGTAGTACATGAGTTACACGTCACATTACGTGTATTCGTGCTTCCAGCTGCATGACAAGCTGCGCCATATGCCAAGTTTGTAGCTGCAGTACAACCCCACGCTGCTACAACGTTGTTAGAAGCATTCAATGTTGCATCTTGACTCAAAATAGAACATTTCCCAGCAGCTCCACCACCAACTCCAGTTTGAACAATGGTTTGTCCTGTGAAAGGCGTGCCTGCTGCAAACACATTCGCAGATAACGCCATACTCAGTACAGCAACAGTCATTAAAATCATTTTTTTCATATTCAATCTCCTTTTATTATTTTTGTTATTTTTGCAATGCAGTTAATGCAGTTACGATATTACGCGCATCAGATGTAGCAGCGCCATCATTAGCACGCGCTCTAAAGTCTGAAAATTGAGGAATAGCAATAGATGCAAGAATACCAATAATCGCAACAACAATCATCAATTCAATCAGGGTGAAACCCTTTTGTGATTTCTTTGTATTTTCTTTCATTAAAATCTCCTTTTATTATTTAAAGTCTAATATAGACACCTTGCGTTGCATTAAAGCAATGCTAATGCCAAACAAAAACTTGCTATTTCAACACACTAACATTGAAACATGACATTTTTTGTCAGTATCATTCACCTGATTTGTCAGCTTTTACCACATCATCTTCTTCATGCTCAATATATTTTGCCATATACAAGCTCTGGGCAATGATAAACATGATGGTTAAACCCATTAAACCAAAGAGCTTGAAGTTTACCCACGTATCAGTATCAAAGTTATACACCACATAAAGATTAATGAACCCAAGCACAATAAAAAACATGGCCCAAGCCAAGTTTAAACGCGCCCAAATTTCTTGCGGTAAATTCACTTGCCCGCCAAGCATCCTTTGGATGATTGTTTTTTTACCAATCCATATACTGCCAATAAATACCGCACCAAATAACCAGTTAATCACCGATGGTTTCCATTTGATAAACATTTCATCGTGCAACATCAAAGTTAAGCCACCAAAAGCTGCCACCAACACCAGTGTAATCACATGGCTCTGCTCAAATTTACCTTTCCACAGGCGATAACCTACTGTTTGAACCGCACAAGCAATAATCAACACCGCAGTTGCTGTATAAATATCTTCCATTTTATACACGATAAAAAACAACGCTACGGGTAAAAAATCAATCAACATTTTCATTTTTATTTATATCCTTTAAATATAACCATTTCAGTTCCACAACAATTCTGCATACATCATACTTTAATCACTTGGGGATGCCAGCTCTTGCCAGCTCATCGGCACGGTCATTACCTTCATCACCTGAATGCCCTTTCACCCACTGCCATGTCACTTGGTGATTAGCGTTAAGCTTATCCAACTCTTCCCATAACTCGCGATTAGCCACTGCTTCTTTTTTGCTGTTTTTCCAGCCTTTTTTCTTCCAGTTATGAATCCACTCTGTAATGCCTGTCAGTACATACTTAGAATCTGTCACGATAGTAACCGCTGATGATTTTTTCAACGCTTTAAGCGCCTCAATGGCAGCTTGCAATTCCATGCGCTGGTTGGTGGTCATTTTTTCGCCGCCAAAAAGTTCTTTTTCATGCCCACCAGAGCGCAACCAAACTCCCCAGCCACCAGGGCCAGGGTTTCCAGAACATGCACCATCAGTATAAGCGACTACTCGCGAAGCATTCAACACTTAAACGCCAGAATATTGCGCATGCACTTCTCTTACATGCATATTGGGTAATTTATTCAACGCTGCAATCAAAGCTTTGGCTGATGCCACTACGATATCCGTGTCAGAACCTTGAGCATTTACAACTCTATCCCCGTCTTGCAAGCGCACTGTCACTTCGCCTTGCGCATCCGTGCCTGCTGTAATGGCATTCACCGAATACAATAACAGCTTACCATTGGGTTCAACCAATGATTTAATAGCTTTGAATGCAGCATCCACAGGGCCATCACCTTGGGCACTGGCTTCAAAAACATTGCCTTCAATATCAAGTTTTACAACAGCATCTGGGGTATCTTGAGTGCCCGAAGCCACATGCAAAGAGACAAGTTTAATGCGCTCTACATCAATCTCAGAACCCTCATTCAACAAAGATTGCAAATCTTCATCAAAAATATCTTTTTTCTTATCAGCTAAGACTTTGAAGCGTTCGAAAACAGTTTGCAACTGCTCATCTTCAATATTCACACCAAGCTCAACATAACGCGCTTTAAGCGCGGCACGCCCTGAATGTTTGCCCAACACCATACGGTTGGTATTCCAACCCACGGATTCAGGAGTCATGATTTCATAAGTCTTTTTATGTTTTAACATGCCATCTTGATGAATACCTGATTCATGTGCAAAAGCATTGGCACCCACAATCGCTTTATTGGCTTGCACAGGCATACCTGTGATTTGCGAAACCAATTTTGATGTCGCCACAATTTTTTGCGTTTCAATACCTGTCTGGATGGCATAACGATCCGAGCGAGTGCGAAGAATCATCACAATTTCTTCCAATGCTGCATTACCAGCGCGTTCACCCAAGCCGTTAATAGTGCACTCCACCTGACGCGCGCCATTTTCAATCGCAGCCAATGAGTTTGCCACAGCTAAGCCCAAATCATTATGACAATGTACTGAAAAAATAGCTTTATCTGCATTAGGGACACGTTCACGCAACGTCCTTATTTTTGCACCAAACTCATCGGGCGTCATATAACCCACTGTATCAGGAATATTGATTACAGAAGCACCTGCATCAATCACCTTTTCAACAATGCGACATAAAAAATCATCATCTGAACGCCCTGCATCTTCAGCCGAAAACTCAACCTCTGGCACCAAATTTCGCGCTTGTTTCACAGCAGCAACTGCGCGCTCCACCACTTCATCAGGGCTCATCCTAAGCTTGGCTTCCATATGAATCGGGCTTGTAGCAATAAAAGTATGAATGCGACCACGCTCACCAGCAGGTTTAATCGCTTCTGCCACCCCTTCGATATCTTTAGGGTGCGCACGTGCCAAACCTGCGATCCTTGAACCTTTTACCTCAGAAGCAATACGGAAAACAGCTTGGAAGTCATCAGGTGATGCCACAGGAAAACCTGCTTCAATCACATCCACCCCTAAAGATGAAAGCGCATGCGCAATGCGCAACTTTTCTTCGATGTTCATCGAACAACCAGGTGATTGTTCACCATCACGAAGCGTGGTATCAAATATGTATAAACGGTCCGACATATGAAACTCCTAAAATAAAAAAAGCCACGGGATTAACCGCGGCTCGCAAACATTGTGACTAAATAATATGGAAATAAATTTAGTGCGTGCACGAGCCAACACGGCGCAATAATAGCGCGTGATTCCAAAAGAGCAGGTACAGGTTCAAACATTTCATGGGGCGAGTATGTGCGAATAGGAAAGCAATTGTCAATCACTACTTTTTTTCTTAGCGCGTTCACTGCGTCTGATTAAACGCGCTCTCGCTGCCTTTTGCGTCTGCCAGACACTTAATATTGGCCCGTGTAAGCAGTAAGCCAAAAACACTAAAAACAATACATGATACGGATCTGCTGCCAGTAGCACAATACTGGCCAACATGACTATCACCACTGTAAAAGGGCGTTTTTGTTTTAAATCAATATCTTTACCTGATAAAAAACGAACATTGCTGACGAGCAACCAAGCCAAAACCGTGCTCGTTACCAACCAAACAACACTGCTAGGCTCTGCACCAAGAGATATGTAAAACAATACTGCTGAAGCGATAAATAGCGCTAACGCTGGTGTTGGTAGTCCTTGGAAATACCTTTTATCTTGGCTAGCTAACTGCACATTAAATCGCGCCAAACGAAGTGCTGAACAAGCCACAATAAGAAACGCTGCCAACCAACCCAGTTTTTCATGCGATGTAAGCGCCCAAAGGTAAACCAGCACTGCTGGTGCCACACCGAAAGATAACATATCACACAATGAATCCAGCTCTGCTCCGAATGCCGTTTCAGCATTTAAAAGCCGCGCCACACGGCCATCGAGCATATCAAAGATAGCTGCAGCTATAATTGCCCATGCTGCATGCTCATAATTACCCTGAATAGAGGCAATCAGCGCAAAAAAACCGCAAAGCAAGCCCAAGATTGTGAACATGCTTGGCAGCATATAAATACCACGTCTTCTGCTATGTTTTGGCTGCTGTTCAACTGTATCCATGATTAAACCTTAGCGTTTATGAATTTTTCTTCAGTATATTTCATATCTGTGTGCTCCCACTCATAGGCGCACGACCAGTACCAAGTTTTAAAATTGTAGTCGTTTGGTTAGGCATAGGGCAAAGCCTACGAATAAAGTTTTAACAAGCAATGATATTGCACAGCTCTAGAACAAGGGCATTTTAGAAGGAGTAAATACAAAAAGGATAGACATGGAAACCATGTCTATCCTGCATTGCATTTAGAAGGTCCAATCACCACCAAGTGCTGCTTCAGTGAGTTTATAATCATAACGCAAATCGTTTGCTGTTACTTTTTTATAGTCCAACTTCACCCATAATGTAGGCTCACCCAAGCTTGATAGATGGTGCGCTGCTTTTAATGATGCCAGAGCAGTGTTACTTGTTTTTTTCGCTGCTAATGTGTTCTCAAAAGCAAACGCGTTAGCATAATCCGTCTTGCTATACGATAACTTAGCGCGCACAAATGCATCGTTACTAAACTTATAACGTGCTCTGAGCTTCACCTTATTTCTTGTGTAATCATTGTAACCTGCGAACTTATCAGTACGAGCAAGCTGCTCACCGTCTACCATGAGCGTAAGGTTTCTATTGGCTTTCCATGAAAGCTGCCCACTTAGCGTCTGATAAGTGTATGAAAGCAATGGGTTTGATCTAAGTAAACGTGCATCAAGACCACGAGAATGACGGAAATCATAATCACGGCTCTTATAATCATAACCCAACTTAACTTTCACTGTTTTGCCTATTACAGGAATGCTCACTGAACCGCCAAATTTATTCAAACTATGCGTCAATGAAGAAATACCTACTGGCGTGTCATAGGTAAGCGTTGCCAGCGATGCATTTACCACAAACTTCATACCGCTCAAAGTTGTTTTAAACTCTGCTTCAAAGCCAGTATCTTTATAGTTATAGCGGTTAGAGATGTTATTGCCTACTCGCGTCACCTTTTCTTCGCCTGTATCACGTTCAACATAGAGCTTTCTATGTACACCTGCAAAAACACCCACATAAAATGAAGACTTACTTGCAGCACGACCAAATTTCGAAAGTTTTCCCAAGGTAACATCATGGTCATAAGTATTGGCATTGCTTACAGTTTTGCCTAAGAAATAATCGCCGCCAAACTTATAACCCATATCAAAACCAGAACGCGTTTTGTAATCAGCTACAACATTCATCGGTATAAACATCCCTGATTGTACAATAGGGGTTACTGTTGGGCTACCCGGTGCTGCCAAATCAACATATGGCGCCGCTGGTGAATGGTAAACATTGCTGCTATAGCCAATGCCAGCACCTGCTTCTATGAGAAGTCCTGTGTCCTTACTACCTGCTGCATAAGCAGATATAGAGGACATACTGATTAACATGCATAACATTGCACTTTTAACCTGTTTGTTTTTCATATCATACTTCTCCTTTTTATTATTCATTATTTCAATGAATCTAACGCTTGTAACAACTTGTTGTTCTCAGGCTCTAATCGTAAGCCTTTTTCCAGCTCTATCCGAGCTGAGCGGTTTTCTCCAGCTGCTTTCAATGCCTCTGCATATTCCAACCGTACTTCCACTTTGGCTGGGTCATGCTCAACAACTTCCGCAAGGAGTTCCACTGCGCCTTTATAACGCTGTGTTTTAAATAAAAGTTGAGCTAGGTCACGTTTTATCTCATTGGCTTCAGGGTCCAACTGAATTGCCTGACGAAGTGTATCTTCAGCATCTTTATATTTTCCCATTGTGACATAAAGATGACCCAGTTTTTGTCGTGCCACCACATAGGCAGGGAACTCCGTAAGAACAGATTCATATAAAACCACTGCCTCTTCATATTTCTTTTTCATCACATAAAATTCAGCCAACCCAAGCTGCGCTGATTGATGTTTACCATCGGACTTTAACACCATTTCATAAGCATGAATCACTTCATCAGTCCGCCCCTCTTCTTGATAAAGGTTTGCTAAAAACATCCAAGCTTGTAAATACTTAGCATTATACTGAATCGCTAGTTTTAACGATGCTTCTGCTTCCCGTTTTTTACCTGTTTTAAGTTGCACCTTGCCCAAGTTATACCACGCTTTCGCATAATTTTTCTTTAGCTTTATTGCGCTATTAAAGGCATCCATAGCCAGATCAAATTCTTTCTGGTCTGCATAGATACGCCCCATATTCATCAAAGCCGATGGGTAATCACCTTTGCGTAAGGCGATCGCTTTTTGATAATGCTCTAATGCTGCTGTGTAGTTTTGTTTAGCGTTTTCTATACGCCCAAGGTTAAAGTGACTGCGGGCATGGCTCGGGTTTCGGCTTAGAATCCACATGAATTGCTCTGTCGCTGCACTCCACTTACGAGCAGAGATATACTGTACACCCAAGTTGTAATGTGCTTTAAGGTACACAGGGTCAAACTGAATCGCTTTTTTATATGCTGAAATTGCAGCTTTATTATCATCGAGCACTGAGTGCGCTAACCCCATACGGAAATAGGCTGGTGCATAATCTGGATGCAAGCGTAAAACAGTTTTATATTCTTTCAGAGCGCGTGCTTGCCCCTCTTTGGTTTCAGGCTCTAAACTCGCCAAACCAAAACGTGGCGAAACATAATTAGGCTGTAAACGTATGGCTGCTACAAATGCTTTTCTAGCTTGCTTCTTAAAAGCATCCCCGCGTTTATGAAACACTAAACCAAGGTTATAATACGTTTTGGCTTTGCGCGTACCACTTGCAAGACCAAGCGCATGTTCAAATGTCTGCGTTGCATCTTCATATTGTTTAAGCTTTTGCTGTGAAACACCTAAGTTATAGTAGGCTTCAAAGTGAAAAGGTACCAATTGAATCTGCTGACGATAATCTAGCACCGCTTTTTCAAACTCTTTTTGCTTTGAAAACACCATGCCTCGATAAAAATGAACGCTTGTATACTGTGGCTTCAACAATACAGCCTTGTTTAAAGCTTCCATAGCTTTGGCATATGCACGTTGCTTAGAATAGAGAACACCAAGATAAGTTAATGTTTCCGAAGTTTCTTTTTTAGCTAGACGTGCCAGTAAAACCTTTTCAGCTTCATTCCACTCTTTTGCATCAAAAAGCGAAAGAATTAATGCGCGCTCTGGATTTTCTTCTGCATTCGTTTGAACCGCAATTTCTTCAACATTGTTACCCATATCTTCAACATCTTCATCACCATTCACGGCAATAGATGGTATGTTAATCATGATAGCATGTTCAGTTTCATGGTCTACTTGATACTTCACAAACAATAAGCTAAAGAAAATAGCCAGCACAACCAGCATCACGGGAATAAAACTTTCTTGTAATAATGAAGCTTTCATCGCGCCACTCCCGTCGTAACATCATCATGGTGCATAGAAGCCTTGATTCGCAGCAAAGGAGCAAGCATGCCTTGCATATTTGCATTTTGTATTTCAATGCCTGGTCGCACATTGATTTCCAACACAACAGGCCCACCACTCGCTATCGCCAAATCAATTCCTAAATATTTCAAAGGTACACACTTTGCAGCTTTGTCACTGATTTCTAAAATTTCATCCCAAAAGGGCAACGACAGCCCCAATAAACCGACATTTGTATCAGGGTGGGCTGTAATTGGCTCGCCAAAATGTGTTGCATGCGTGCCTTGTCCTGTTTCAATATCAATACCTACACCCAACGCACCTTGATGGAGGTTTGCTTTACCATCCGAATCCTTGGTTGGTACGCGCAACATCGAAAGCACAGGTTTGTGTTGGTATAAAATAATCCGCACATCGGTTAAGCCAAAAGGGCTTAATTCATTCAACGCGTCGTGTTGGTCAATACGCGCCTCAATGATTGCACTATCACCCAAGCCGAATGAATACACACCAAAAATAATGTCTGCAATATGCCTACGTAAATCTTCAATAGTATATTTCTTGCCACTAACGCTAAGCCAACCCTCTTCTGTTTTTTCACCAATTACTACGATTCCGCCGCCACCACTACCTTGCGCTGGCTTGATGACAAATTCGTGGTGTTTCATTAAATCAGACTCAAGTTGTCGCATCTCATAAAAGCTTGAATAACTCTCATACGTTTCGGGGACAGGCACACCTTCTGGTACAAACAACTGCTTGGTTTGTAGCTTATCATCGGCGATGGGAAAATCACGCCGTGCATTGCTGGGGTAAATGAAGCCCAAATTACGTTGATTCATTGCCAATACTTGCCTGCGACCTTTACGAAATTTGCGCAACGCTGCTAACCACGACAAGCCGCTCATTTTGAGCCCTCACGCCAAATAAGTTTACGGAATCTATAAAACTCAGACACGCGCATGCCTATCCAACGGCCCAACCATAAGTTCAAAGCAATCAACACAAACAACAGCTCAGGAAATGCCAAAACCATACTTTGCAAAAATTGTGAATCCATCACGACATAAGCTGCCGCCACAACAATCAGTGTCGCAGCAGTTACTTTAGCAGCCTTAAGCAGGCCTTGCTCAGCCTCAAAAATGGCAAAACGTTCAGCCGTAATCGCTAAGATTGCAATCGGGAACAGTGACAAATGCGCCAGCTGAGTCAAACCAAGGTTATCACTGACAATCGTTGCACCAAGGATAATCATCACGACAACGGTAAGAAGAATTGCCATTTTAGGCGAATGCAGCAGCTGCAACCAGTCCATCCCTCGCCGAACTAGAGCTGTTAAAACAATCACCAGAACAAAACCGATAGATCCCCACAACAGCCCTGTATCACGTGCCGCTGATGCAATCAGTGCTGGCAGGAAAGTACCAAATGTCTCCAGACCTATCACATTACGAAAAACAACCGTCACCAAAGCGCCAAAAGGAATCATAAGAATAATTTTCAATAGGTTTTGAGAAACACCAACATCTTCAAAAGTTTGATAAAGATTGGAAATATTAAGCATGGAATCACCAATATTTTCACGCAAAGAAGCCTTAGGCATCAATTTTTTAGCAATTTTGAAGTAATATTGGAAGTTCACATTACTGCTATGACGAAAAAGAACCTCATCCCCATAATATAAAGTTAAAAAATTGGCAGGTAATTCGGCAAAATGGTCGTTAATGGTATCAAATGGCACCCAATACCCATTCACATAAACTTCAACCCACTGATGGCTGATCCGTTTGGTACCTGACTTCATAATCAGTCCACTTACTGAACGCGCTGGAAGATTCATATTACGTGCCATCGCCACAAATAAGCGACCTTTACCATTACAGCTTGCCTCACCCAATTTATAGGCTGTGAGCGCATCGGTATAACCTGAAAAGTTTTTGTTTTTTAATTCATCTTGCAGATAACGGTGAATCCTTGTCACAGCTTCAAGAATGGGCACATCACGGTGAGGCAAAACTTTATCAATCGCTTCATCAATAAGAGGGTCATGAACTGGGACCCCTTTTTCCTCTTTCAGATAACGTTTTAGTACTGCTGGGTACGATTTTGGAATACGCAACTCTGCTGGAATGTCATAGCGCACACGCTGTGCTTGCACAACAAATGAGTACCGCACACTTTGTTGGCCGCTTACTGCATCAGACTTCCATATTGCAGTACGGTTTAACGCATCAGAACGTGTATCAAATTTAAAGACACCTGAAGTTTGTATTTCCTGCGTAACATTTTGTCTAGAATCCGACTTAGGCAAAAATGTTTGCATTTCAATATTATCGCCATGACCATCTACAGTCATGCTGATATCAACGTGATAACTTGTCGCAGGTATAAGATCAGCCATGCGGTAATCCAATACCGTCAATTTGTAGGTAATCAAGCCCAATGGTGCAGCAATCAAAAATGTGAAAAGCACAAGAAAAAGCATTCTTCGTTGCGACATTTAAACTCCTATTGTTCTCGAAACCAAAAAATCATGCGCAGCTTATGGTTATCCTCATGGGTGGCGATGTGATGACAGTCACCCTTAGAGCCCACCTTAAACCCCTAAAAAAATTAAGTAAATATCAATGCGGCAAAAGTAATCAAGCCCAGCCCCATAGCCAAGAATGTAGGTTTCCTAAATTTCGGTATTTTGAGCGCCATATAAATACCCGAAATAAATATAATAAGCAGCCCTGATACCAGCAGTAGAGTAAAGAATTTAAAAATCGAACCTGCTTCTGCTCGATGAATACGCATGATTTGCGTTAAGAAACTTCGTTTTTTTAGTGTGAGTTTTGCAACCATAGGATCACGCGTTGACTGCAACTTTACAGCATATTTTAGATCCGACCAACGTAATTCATATACACCTTTTTTCTTTTTCAACATGGGTTCACCACTAGGCAATGGAAACCCTTTATGAATCAGTCCACGTTTAGCAACTTGTGTCAACACATCTAGATTTGGAGAAAAAGGTTGTTCAAGTTGCAACATCACTTTCTGTTTTTTGATGTGGCCTTTGATATCTAAGGTGTATAAAGCACCACTTATGAAATACATTAATGCCAAAGGCAATAAAAATGCTGCAAGCAGCATATGAACTTGAATAATCTGATAGCGACTAATTTTTAACATCAAAGGGCTCCTTCAAACGAAGCGCAATGCATGCAAAGTTTTGATTAAAAGAATATGAATACCTACTTTTAAACTGTAACCATGGCATACCCGTATAAAACGAGCATACACAAAAATATTATTTTAAACTTTTTAGGTACGCTATTAAGTCATCTGCCTTACTACCCGTTATTTTTTGCGCGGGCATTTTAGTTTTCGCACTTGCAGTTTTTGCAATTTTTTTAGAATTGTTTACCCATTCACGTAAAGAAACTTCATCCCAGACTTTGGCATTCATCTTTAAGTATGTACCATACTTAAAACCAGCAACACTGCCCTGCTTCTTGCCCATAATTCCAAATAAATTGGGCCCAACTTTGTTTTTACCACCCAAATCAAAGGTATGGCATGCAGCACATTTCTTCGCAACCACCTTGCCTTGGATAATATTACCTACGACCTTTTCCGTTGGTTTTATGGCAACCACTTCTTCAACTACAGGTTTCATTGGCAAAGGTTTTTGCACAACTTTTTTTACAACGGCTGTTGTAGCAGGCTTGGTTACAGCTATTGGCTGAACTGAAACATGTTTTACCACCACAGGTTTAACCACCTGCTTAATGACCTCTTTGGCATCTTCTTTAGCCAGTTTGGGAGCTACTGCTAAGTTAGGCTCACTTATCTTTTCCTTAGACTTGCTCAATTCTGATTTTAAACGTTTGGGCTCACCTTTTTTTTCAACAACCACAGACTTTGATTGCTCTATCGATTCTTTGCCTGAAACAGCTTGAGGTTCCCCAGTTTGATTTGGTTTTTGACATGCAACCAAATTCAATAGTACCAACAAAACAATTAATATTTTTCCTAACCGCATCACATCCTCCCTTCTTACATAAGCCGAACTTGCTCAACAATACCTTGTGCATCCAAAGCCAAATCTCTCAGGATTTCAGCCTGTGTGCCATGCTCTGGAAAAACATCAGGCATTCCAATATGCTTAAATGGCCCTGACCATCCAGATTTCATAGCCTCAACAGCAATTTTTTCACCAATACCACCTTCGGAAACACCCTCTTCAATCACAATCAATGGTTTACCTACTGATAAATTCTTGATAATGGCTTCAACATCTAAAGGTTTTACAAAACGAAGATTTAATAAAGTGTACGATAGGTTATCGTTATCTTTTAAAATTTTAACAGCTTGCTGCGCATCTTGGAAGCGTGTGCCAACTGATATCATCAAGCCTGCATCACCTGATTCAATCACTTCAGCTTTACCAATAGGCAAAGCTGCGGGTGTTTCAGCCGGTAACCCAATCCCTGAGCCACGTGGGTAACGAATCGCTACAGGACCATTAATGCTCATCGCTGTTTTTAGCATATGAGCAAGCTCAATTTCATCTTTAGGGCACATGATAGTCATGTTGGGCAAACAACGTAAAAAAGCAATATCAAACATGCCTGTATGTGTTGCGCCATCAGCGCCGACAATACCAGCCCGATCCAAACACATAATCACAGGTAAATTTTGAATGCATATATCGTGAATAATTTGGTCATATGCGCGTTGCATAAAGGTTGAATAAATCGCAATCACAGGTTTCATGCCTGAGCACGCCAAACCACCTGCAAAAGTCAGCGCATGCTGCTCAGCAATACCTACATCAATGCAACGCTCTGGAAAACGTTTGGCAAACCCCGATAATCCTGTGCCACCGGGCATTGCCGCAGTAATCGCAACGATGGATTCATCTTCTTCAGCCAAATCAATTAAAGTATCACCAAATACTTTTGTATAAGTGATTGCTGCATCAGCATTCGTCACTGGTGCCCCAGATTCAAGGCAATATGGGCCCAAACCGTGCCATGTTTCTGGGTCTTCCTCAGCAGGGGAATAACCCAAGCCTTTTTTGGTTAATACATGCAGCAAAACAGGGCCTTTTAAGGCTTTACAGTTTTCTAAAGTAGGCAACAAATGGTCAAAGTCATGCCCATCAATAGGGCCAATATAACGAAAACCCATTTCTTCAAACAGGGTACCAGGAGTAATCATGCCTTTAACATGTTCCTCCAAACGTTTAGCAACATCCAACGCTCCAGGTAATATATTAAATACCTTCTTCGCTGCTTCTTTTGCATTCACATAAGACTTATCTGTGATAATTCGCGCCAAATAAGAAGACATTGCACCAACATTCGGCGCAATCGACATTTCATTGTCATTCAAAATGACCAAGAGGTTGTTGTCATTCCCACCAGCATGATTAAGCGCTTCAAATGCCATGCCACCACCAAGCGAACCGTCACCAATCACCGCAATGCTGTGATGCTGTTGATGCTGTAAATCACGCCCTATCGCAAAACCATACGCCGCTGAAATTGAAGTTGAAGCGTGCCCTGCGCCAAAAGCATCATGCTCAGATTCTTTGCGTTTGGTAAACCCATTCAAACCACCATACTGACGCATAGTCGGCATACCTTGAAGTCTACCCGTTAGAATTTTGTGTGGGTACGCTTGATGCCCAACATCCCAAATGATTTTATCCTTAGGCGAATCAAACACATAATGCAGCGCAACAGACAATTCCACCACGCCCAAACCTGCTCCCAAGTGTCCACCAATAGGGGCAAGTGTTTCAATTAAGTAATCTCGCATTTGTTGCGACAACGCGGGCAACTGAGTTACTTCCAAGGCTTTAAGGTCTGATACACCCTCAATCAAAGACAATAAATCCATCTTTTGTTTCATACTCATTATTGTCCTCGTTTTAAAATATAGGTTGCCAAGTCTCGCAAATGTTCTCCGCCTTCGCCTTTCAAATCCTGGCAGGCACTTAAAGCCAATTCATGCATTTCATCGGCAAGTTCACAAGCCTTTGTAACGCCCAGTACGGAGACATACGTTGCTTTGTTTTGAGCTTCATCTTTGCCTGCACTTTTACCCAAGACTTCACGCGTTGCAGTTTTATCAAGAATATCATCTGCAATTTGAAACAATAACCCCACAGCCTTACCATAACGTGAACATGCGTTAAATTCTTTCTCACTTGCTCCTGCTAATCGGGCACCAGCTTCACAAGACCAACGAAGCAATTCACCTGTTTTGTGTAAGTGGATACGCTCTACTTCTAAAACGCTATCGATAGTCTTATTTGATGCCAGTATATCCATCATTTGGCCACCCACCATACCCTGACAGCCCGAGGAAACACCCATATTTTTAATCAGTTCAATGCGTGTTTCTGCCGATACATCAAGGTCAGTCAAAAGTTCAAAGCTAAGTGCTTGAAGAGCATCGGCTGCAAGCACAGCTGTTTCTTCATCGAATTGTTTGTGACAAGTAGGTTTTCCGCGCCTTAAATCATCATCATCCATGCATGGTAAATCATCATGAATCAGCGAATACGTATGCATACATTCAATGCTTACTGCCGCAGGCATCACAATATCTGTTTTTTTTCCGCCACTTGCATGATAACAGGCCAAAACCAGCGCAGGACGAACTCGCTTCCCCCCTGCAAGCAACGAATACTGCATTGCATCAATCAAGCGGCTTGGCACGACATCACGGCGTTGATTAAGTGTATCTAAACATGCTTGCTCAAGCAAAGCAGCATAAGTTTCTAAAAACCGAGGAGCTTGCATTATTGTTTTTCTGATTCTGAATCTAAAATATTCAAACGTTGTTCGGCGGTATCAAGCAAGGTTTCACAAGCACGCGATAGTTTTACGCCCTCTTCAAACGCTGCAACACTTTCTTCTAATGAAAGTTCGCCCGACTCAAGTTTTTCAACCATTTTGGTTAATCCATCTAGTGCTTGTTCAAAGGATATATCTTGCTTCTCTTTTGCAGTCGTCACCATATTCTCCATGCTTAAAAAGCTAATGTTAAAGCTTTGAAGTATGTGGTCAATGGTAAGGCTAACCTTTTAAGGTTCAAAAAGGGATACGAACAGCCCTACACAGCTCTTTCATCAATGGTACTGTCAGCTTAAAATAATCTAAGATAATTTCGGTAAAATCTTCTTCTAAACATAACTCTGGCGCAATTTGTGCAAGCACAATAAAATCTTTTCGTTTTAAATCTTCAATCATAGCATGATTGATGGCATAACCTTTAGGTGCGCGTTTCAGCGAAGTGCCACCGTATGTAAAATGTTTTTGGAAATTCTTATCACTGTTTGCGTCCAACCATGATTTAGGAAATGTATCAATATGATTACGAATAGCTTTCAGTGCCACGGCATCTGGCTGCCATAACCCAACCCCAATAAACACCTCATTCGGCTCAATATGCACATAAAAACCTGGCGCATGCACATCTTTACCCAAAGCATGACGAAATTGAATGCCAATATTCGTTTTATATGGCTGTTTGTTTTTAGCAAAACGTACATCACGGTGTACGCGCATCAGTGAACCACCCACTTTTTTTGCTTTGGCTTCAAAGTGAGGCGATATTTTTTCAAGACCTGGTGCAATGGCTTCAATAAAAGAAAAAGCAGGCTCACGCACTAATTTTTCATAATCATCTTTATGCTCTGCAAACCAATCACGCGTATTATTTTCAGCCAGCTGTCGCAAAAAAGAAAATGTATCTTCCGAAAATCCAGTCATAACTAACCCACAACCTTAAGCGTGATAGCGATCAGCCCATTGCTGATCGTCATATTCGCATCAAAGCCCTGACGCTCTAAGGTCACTTCTTGTTGCATCTGAATCTTCACCACCGCACAAGCCGATTCCACTGCATACGAGGAAACAGGCAGCGAAGCACCACCCAGCGCCACAGCGCCACGCATCAGTGCCAACGATTGATTCAACAATCGCTTCATAGCGCTAATTCACCCGTATATGCAAACTCAACAATCACTTGATTCCTAACCCCTTTCCCATTCTTTTAGTTTAGAGACTTATCTCCAAACCGCTTCTTCGCCTCAAACAACCACCAAATCCAACGTTTCCTATCTCGCGCAAACTTGAACAAAAACTCTCGTTGATGACAGCGGTGCGTAATATGCCACACCTGACCCGGTATCTGATAGCGATTCGCCCTTGGCATTTCCCGCTTAACCTCGCCTATCTCTTAAACCACTCATTTCGCCCCCAAAAACAGTACGCTAAGCCTCAAAACTACCCTTATTTCAACCACTTTACTTTACACATCAATCACTTAACTTGGTCCGACCCTGACTCCTCCAAAACCACCCTTATTTAAAACACAAACACTTGCAAATCAATCACTTACCTTGGTCCGACCCCGACTCCTGGACTCCTGTCTAAGCCTTGTAATCACCCTTATTTCAACCACTTTTCCTTTCGCATCAATCACTTACCTTGGTCCGACCCCGGCTCCATCTTGTTTCTCCTTTTTCTCACTGACCCCTTTTACCTCTTTTACGTATTTCTGCGACGACCCCGTGCTTCACATCGGTGCTGCCCCAGTAGGGTTACTGTAGTCATCATCCACATCAATTTTCTCAAGGCCCATTTCACTCCTCAAAATCTTATATTTATGCCTACTGCTCAATCCATTTTTTTTAAGAAAGGTATAGAACTCCGAGGCAGTCGAATAGGCTGCAACTGCGTACATAATGAACTCTTCATTTATATGCTCATCTCGACAACCTTCCAAAATTTCCTCTACCGAATACCGTTTCCTCTTACCGTACTGAATTGACAGTTTCTTTTTCAACCCTGATTTTATTTTCCAGAAAGCTATTATTTTACCTATCACTTATTAATCCCAAACTTTTTGCCTTTCTTTTTAGGTTTTTTTGGTGTTCACCTACGTTTACCGGGTCGGACCAAGCTAACATATTGATTCTCCTGCATTTACATCGAAATAAACCATGTTTTCAGCCCTTAGAGCATCCATTTTACCCTCAAAATCAATGTTGTAAGCAGATTCTGGCTCCCGTAATACATGAGCCTCTCCTTTCTGCTCAATCTTCCTACCCGTCCCTGCAAAACCAAGTCTTCCCTTCATATCCTCTACAAACTCACTGCTCCCAACAGCCACAGCCTCCGACCAATCCGCATGCCTCACGTTTTCCCTCAACATAGCATCATCAATCCATGCCTTATGCACACACTTAAGCTCGTCATCATTCGCTAAACCACTTAGCGCAACAAGCCTCTGCCTATCAATCAATCGGTATCGCTCCTGCGGCGACTGAATCTCGTTGTATCCTCCCTCCGCCCATTCCGAGGGGTGAACCACAACGCCTGCCCGAACCATATTCATATCAATATAAATCAAGCAACGCAGCAAATGTTCGCCGCCATCAATGGCCGTTGCATGATACCTATCTTCCCAATACGCCCCTTTGCGACCTTTGCGCTGGTTATACTCTTGAGCCGTTCGCCCCGCGATCAACTGCAGGCTTTTGGAAATGGCATCGCCCTTATCATCTTGCACCAACAAATGGATATGATTCGAGGTCACCACATAATCAAATATGGTCAACCCAAACCGCTTCTTCGCCTCAAACAACCACCAAATCCAACGTTTCCTATCTCGCGCAAACTTGAACAAAAACTCACGCTGATGACAGCGGTGCGTAATATGCCACACCTGACCCGGTATCTGATAGCGATTCGCCCTTGGCATTTCCCGCTTAACCTCGCCTATCCGTTAAACCACTCATTTCGCCCCCCAAAACAACACGCTAAGCCTAAAAACAACCCTTATTCCAACCACTTTACCTTACACATCAATCACTTACCTTGGTCCGACCCCGACTCCCGTTTCATTACATCGAAGCATTCTACAATCGCAGAAGAAGACACTCGTATCTGGGCTATGTCAGCCCCATCGAGTTTGAGGCTAAAGGTGCCTCTTAATTAATATCTCCGTTAAACTGGGGGAAGCTCACCCTGACCCCTTTCACTCTTTGCTTATCGAATCTGACCTTATTGATTCTATAATTTAAAAAACAAATAATATGGAGATACATAACAGACCTAATAACAACAATACTGCTTCTGTTTTCGTGTTATTAAAATGCATGGCTATAAATGGAATGGCCAAAAATGGTATGAAAATCATGGCCATACCCCAATAGGAATTAACTTTGAATGCTTTAACAAGAAGCATCACTAGTGCGACAATCATTAACGCACAGCCAGCAATTAACAGGAAAATAAACAGAAAAAATGGCACTACATCACTCCATCCAAGCCTTTACAAACTGCTGTAGGATTAACTCGCCCCTTTGCAATAGCCTTTAAAACTTCCTTATGCCTCCAAGCAAAAGCTGTTGCATCAGAAATTGCATCCATTGCTAAAACAATTTTGAGTTCCGGGGGACATAATACTTAACTACCATCTTTGCGCTTCGGTCCAGGCTTTTGCTTGCCCAATTCGCGCCCAACCAGTGATGAAACTCTTTCCATAAAACTTTCCCCTCCCAACGGTCTGCCCGTTCTCTCATGCATGCGCACATCGTCAAATAACTTCTGATGGTGGCTTCAACTTTCCCACCCTCCCACTGAATGTTTTCAACTCAAATCCCGCTCAGGTAAGGCGCAAGGCGCGAAGTTTAGCAGTGCTAAATGAGCAACGCGCAACGCCGCATGTGTGGAATTTGTGTTGAAAAATCAGACGACCATACCTGCGCCAACAGTGTTATTGGTGAAGCTATCAATGATAATAAAACTTCCTGTACCACGATTCTCTGCATAAACATCACAATTTAAAGCTTGTTGAAGTTTAAAAGTCACCTGACCAATTTCATTCATACCCAACTCAACAGCAGTTTCTTTTTCAAGCGTATGAATATCACGCTTAAAGTTCACCTCATCAACCATGGCTTTAACTTCGCGTGTTGTATGTTTGATCATATACTTTTTACGTTTTTCTAAAGGCTCGTCACCAATCCAACATACATTTGCAGTGAGCAGCTTTTCACCTGTCGTTGATTCACCCGTATGCACCAACATATCACCACGTGAAATATCAATATTATCGTTTAAGGTAATGGTGATACTTTGCGGCGCAAAGGCTTCTTCTAAGTTACCATCAAAAGTGACAATCTCTTTCACCGTTGAACTCAAACCACTGGGCACCACAGAGATCGCATCGCCAACTTTAACTGTGCCTGAAGCAATCGTACCCATAAAACCGCGGTAATCAGGCAGCTCTGCAGTTTGCGGACGATTCACCAGCTGCACAGCCATACGAAACGCTTTTTCATCAATATCATCAAGCACGGACAATGATTCTAAAGTGTCCAATAAGGTAGCACCCTTATACCAACCCATATGCTCACCACGTGTGGTTACCATGTCTCCTGTCAAAGCGGACATTGGAATACAAATCAAATCTTTAATGCCCTGTTTGGCACAATAAGCTTGCATATCATCGCGGATTTTTTCAAACGTGGCCTCATCATGCTCCACCAAATCCATTTTGTTCACAGCCACAATCAAATGCGGCATACCAAGCAGACCTAAAATATGCGTATGTCGTTTGGTTTGAGGCAAAATGCCATGGCGTGCATCAATCAAAATAATGGCTGCGTTAGCAGTTGATGCGCCTGTCACCATATTGCGTGTGTATTGTTCATGCCCTGGGCAATCGGCCATAATAAACTTGCGTTTAGGGGTAGCAAAGTAACGGTATGCCACATCAATCGTAATACCTTGCTCACGCTCTGCCGACAAACCATCTGTTAACATCGCCAAATCAATTTCAGCCGCAGAAGAGATATGTGTTGTACCTTTCTTTTTACGCACTGCAAGCAATTGATCTTCAAATGCACCTTTGGTATCTACCAATAAGCGGCCAATCAAGGTTGATTTACCGTCATCCACACTGCCCACTGTAACAAGGCGTAATAGCTCAATTTCTTTGGTTAATTCAAAATTAAATTCAGTCATGATAGTCTCTAGAAATACCCTTCTTTCTTTTTATCTTCCATGGAGTTTGAACCGTGATCAATAATACGTGTTTCACGTTCAGATCGGCGAGATGCCGCAGCTTCAATCACAATCTCATCCATATTAGCGGCCTCTGAACGCACTGCACCTGTACATGGGCTACAACCCAACGTGCGGAAACGCGACATCACCATTGTAGGCTCTTCTCCTTCAAGGTATTGGCTCTTATTTTCCTCATAATAAGGAATGAGCATATTACCACGCTCAATCATAGGGCGTTCTTTGGCAAAATATAACGGCACAATAGGAATGTTCTCATCACGGATATAAGACCAAATATCCATTTCCGTCCAGTTGGAAATTGGAAATACACGCACTGATTCACCATCATGAATACGAGCATTGTAGATACTCCAAAGCTCAGGACGCTGGCTCTTAGGATCCCACTGACCAAACTCATCACGCATAGAAAATACGCGTTCTTTGGCTCGGGACTTTTCTTCATCTCGACGCGCGCCACCAAAAGCTGCGTCATAACCACCTTCTTCTAAAGCATCCAACAAACCTGATGTTTTCAAAGCACCACAGCAGCGTGCCACACCAAATTCTTTTGGGTTCATGCCTTTGCTGATCGCATCCTCATTACGGCGCACAATCAAATCCGCACCAATTTCTTCACAAAATGCATCACGAAAATCATACATTTCCTTAAACTTGAAGCCTGTATCCACATGCAACAAAGGAAAAGGAAGTGGTGCTGGATAAAAAGCTTTTCGCGCCAAATGCACGAGCACACTTGAATCTTTACCCACCGAATACAACATTACAGGATTACGAAATTCTGCCACCACTTCACGTATAATGTGAATCGATTCAGCCTCTAACGCTTTAAGCTGTGTTAACTTGTGTTTACTCATTTTATTTCCTCAATCACCAAGTTTATTTCTGAATCATAATGCGATGTTTATTATCACCACATGCTTCAATAGACAACACTTTATAACCCTGCTCTTCACAAGAAGCAGGTACATTCTCTAATGGCTCGCCTTCATTCAGAATCACTTCTAATTCTTGCCCTTTTTCCATCTTTGCCAATTGTAGCTTCACCTTCACAAAAGTCATCGGGCATGTTTCTTTCGTTATATCTAAAAAATTAATCATTATTTATTCCTTATCGCTTGCATCTACCATATTTTATTGGCTTAAACAAAAATTATATGCCCATTTTCTGATTCATTTAGAAAAGTAGCAACGCCAACAACATCTTCAACTTCATCAACCAAATCTTCACGTTCCAACTCAAGAATATGCAATGCCATCTCACAAGCCAACAACCGAATACCAAGTGCATTTGCTGCCTCAATCAAATCTGGAAGTGTCGCCACATTGTGCTTTTTCATCATACCTGTCATCAAACCAGCACTTATCCCACCAAAGTTTAAGCGTGAAAGTGGCAGTGTTTTGCGTCCACCCATCAAAAAGTTGAACGTTTTCGCCATTAAACCTTGCCCAAGCCAAGCTCTTCCTTGTTTTTTCTTGAGCACATTCAAACCCCAAAAGGTAAAAAACATGGTGACTTTTCGGTTCGTTGCCGCAGCTCCTGTTGCCATGGTAAAAGCTGCAACAACCTTATCAAAATCACCACTAAAACACACAATTGTTAAGTCTTTTTTATCAGCCATTTTCGTCTTCCTTTTGCCTATTTCTTTGCGATGGGGCTAGCATGTAACCCACATTCAGCCACTGCATCTTCTTGTTGTTCCCACCACCAACGTCCTGCGCGAGGGTCTTCGCCCACTGAAATTGCACGTGTACATGGTGCGCAACCTATAGATGGATAAAACTGATTATGTAATTTGTTATATGGTACATCGTTTTCGTTGATGTAAGTCCAGATATCTTTTTCTGTCCAAGCCAATAACGGATTAAACTTTTTAATGCCAAAAGCTTTATCATCTTCAATAGCTTTCATATCTGCTCTGGAATCAGCTTGCTCTTTTCGCAAACCTGTTACCCATGCTTTTGCACCAACAAGTGCCCGTTTTAATGGCAATATTTTGCGCACATGGCAACACGCTTTACGTTTCTCAATCGAATCATAAAACAAGTTCACGCCATCTTTGCGCACCATAACCTCAACATCATCAGCTTGAGGAAAATATACTTGGATATCCAAACCAAATTGCGCGCGACATGCATCCATCACGTCATACGTTTCTTGCGGTAATCTGCCTGTATCTAATGTAACAATTCTGATTTGGAGATGATGCCTAGCAATCAAATCCAATAGCACAACATCTTCAGCGCCAAAGCTACATGCAAAAACAATACTTTCACTAAATTCAGATGTGGCTTGCTGTAACAGCGATACCGATTCTGATACTTTATCCATCAAATTCTCCATATCTTTAACTACGCCAAACCAATCATGGGCCACCAAAATTTAACTAGTAATAAAAACAATACAAATGAAAAAGCTGACAGCACTATACCATATTTAAGCATGGACAATGGGTTAACATAACCACTTGCATAAATCATTGCATTTGGCGGTGTTCCCATCGGTAGCATAAAAGCAAAACCTGCAACAATACCAATAGTGAGTGCTATCACCACTGGGTCAATACCAACTGCTCCGCCTATAGGGATTGCAATCGGCAATACAATCGCAACTGCTGCGGCATTACTCACACTTTCAGTAAATAATAAGGTGATAAGTACCAGCAAAGCTATTAAAGCTAACCCTATCATATCCCCCGGAATCAAAGTGTGCGCTAACCATGTTGCAGCACCCGTATCGGACAGCGCTTTTCCGATTGCAATTGCGCCGCCATACATCAGCACTACACCCCATTGAACATGTTTCTCAACCTCTCGCCAAGCTACAAGTCGCAATGCAAACATCAAAACCACGCTAACCAGTGCAATACTAGCCAAAGCATTTGCATGACCTGCAAATAACCAGGCTATTACAGTTCCAAGTAATAATATGCTCATCAACCAACCCTTCATGGTTAACGATCCCAACTCTAAACGTCGTTCTTCAAACCTATCCTGCACAACTTTCATATCTAAAGAGACACGTGACACCATGTGGCTTAGTAAAAAAGCTGCTACCATCAACACAGCAATAACCAAAGGCGCTGCTGCTAAACTCCATTGTAAAAATGAGAAACTTTCCCCCGTTAGTTCGCCTAACAATGCTAAAGCTAGGGGTCCTCGCGCTCCACCAAGTAAAGTCGCCACGCCACCAATGATCGCACCCCAAGCCAGAGCAAAAAAAACAGCTTGAGCATAAGCATGGCCTTTACGCAAACCTAAACTACGAACAATTTCCCATGCTATGGGTAAAAACAGAGCCGCCACTGCATGTTCAGGCATTACACATGCCATAAGCGCCGGTAAAAACAGCATTGCCATCAACAAGCTTCTAGCACTATTTCCTGTTCTTCCTAATACCAATAATGCAACACGCTCAGACAAACCACTCTGCATGACCCCTGCAACCAGCATAAATGCGCCAAGAATAAAAAATACTGCTGGATTACCAAAGAATGAAAATACTTCGCTTGCAGGAAGAACCCCCAACACTGGCAACAAAGCCAAACCTAGCAGTGACGTAATCGGTAAAGGTAATAACTGCGTCACCCACAGGCTTAAACATAATAAAAAAACTAATAATGACTGAAACCCTTCTTGGCTTAACCCTTGTGGAATTTCAGAGAATAAACCCCAAACAAACAAGGATAACAAAGCAAGTAACCCCAAGAATGGGGCGGCTTCAGCTGCCATAAGAAAATGTATAGACTTTGCCTGTGTCCCATCTTCTTTATGCAAATAGCGGCGCAAGTTATCCTGCCAGCCACCAACCCTTCGACCCAAAGGTGAAATGCCCCAGCGCGTAGCCAACGTAGCGCTTCTGTCGCTATCTAAAACTCCACTCTCCATGGGTGTTAACACTCGGCCCATATCACGCAAACGATGCGTTGGAAGACCAGCCTCTTCAAGAAGTTCGTACTGTTTCAAAAGTACTTCCTCAATGTCATCCAAACTTGGTATCGCCTGATTTGCTAAAGGTGTGTCTGGCAGTGGCCGAAAAGGGATTAATAGCGGTACGATGCCTTTAGTAACTAAAGACTGCATACCTTTAATTGTTGAAGCTACGGGTTCAAGACCCACAATGAGGTGGCTAACTACTGCTCCAGGTCTGAACACTTTTTTTGCATGCCCCAATGCATTAAGAATTGTCTCTTGCCCACCTAATTTTTCTTTACCCGGGCAAATTTCAGCAAATCTTTTCTCATCAAAGACTTCCATATTACAAACAAAAATATCAAGCCCTGCTGCATAAAGCGCATCAATGACTGATAAATCTTTAGGTGCCACTGTTTCTAGGGCAACTTGTCTGTGCCCCAAATGACGCCGCAACAACGCAATCACTGGCAACAACCGTGACAAACCAACATCGTCAGAAGGTGAGAACCCATTATACAAATAAACAGTATCCACTTCACGCTCAGCTAAAGCTGCGAGAACCACTTCCACCAACTCAAGCGGGTCGCGCAAAGGTGGCTCCGCTTCATTAAGCATGGAGTCATATTGGCAATAGGCACATGCTTCATTTTCTTGCGCGAAGAAACCACAGCCCATAAAAGGCTGTAAAATAAGTAACCTATCATGCAAGGAAGCAAAACTTCCCATACGTGAACCTTTGCGCGTTAATTTCTTATAAAATGAAGGTACTTCAACCAATTCAACCGTTTCAGACTCGCCACCACACAATAATTGTGCTTTGTTACCCTGAACAGATTCTAAACTGAAACCGCTCTCTTCTGTATAAGGCTGCCCCACAGCCACCGAACAAAAGTGGCCACTGGGCAAACGGATATCCAAAACTGATTCTGCCCCATTGGTTTGCGCCAGCCACCTTGATGCCTCAGGCAAACCATGCGGCAAAGCCAAACCACGGCTTACCAGCGATAGCTTGGTCCTGCCAGGATTAGAAAAAGGGTGCAGATCATCTGTCATCAGTGTTTACGACGTTTTTTCAACCACTATACGCCACTGCGTATCAGAGAGTTGCTCTTTAAAGTGCACTTTTTGCCCTTGTTCTTCCAAAGACAACGGTACATTCTCAATCGGCTCACCATCATCCAAAATCACTGCCAATTGTGCGCCAAGAGTCATGGTTGAAAGTTTAATTTTTGTTTTCACAAAATTCATCGGACAAGCCACACCTGATAAATCAAGCGTTGCGATATCAGCACTGGCTCCTGCTGTCACAGCTTGTTCTTCTCCAACTTCAGGCACTGCCGCAAAACGTGTTTCAGCCAAAGCCACCCACACAGCTTGCACATCTTTGAGTTTGGTGACACCAGCACTTGGGTCAGATAAATCAATGTTCATCAACGCGCCTTGCACAGCGTTGAAATGTTTCATCACTTCGACATCACCACCTGCATGGCTCAACAATAAACCAAACACGTCAGCATCATCTTCTGGTGCTTCACCATAAGCGACTAAAAATGCACGCGCTGTTGATATCGCTGAACGGCGAAGTGCACTTTGTGCATCTGCCCAAAACATGGCATCGGTATGTGCACGTGCAATCAACAACTCATATTCAGCTTCTGAAATCAAGGCATCAGACATAGACAAAACTGCGCCAGCACACTCACCTTTCTTATTACCTTTGGTATTAAAAGCTTCGTTTTCGCTCCAATCGTAAATCAGACCATCCACTTCACCAGCATCTGCTTTAAAGGGCGCTAAAATATCGGCCAATCCTTCTTTACCCAAACGCGCTGCCCAATCATGCACTGACTCTTCGTTTTGGTGTGTGTCTTTATAACTGTTGAGCACTGCAATGCCTGCTTCAGGTGCATGTTTAGCTGGAATCGCTTCTGAAGCAAACGCAAACGGCTGCCCTGCAACACCAGAACCACCAACGTGCAACTGATAATGTGGCACGGCTTGGCCTGCAACTTTTTTCGCCATGCCATGAAAGCCTAAATCTGCAATATGATGACGACCACAAGAATGCTGACAACCTGATGCTTTCACTGTGATACCAGCTAAGGTTTTATCTTGTTTCAAATCAACCATCATCGGTTGTAATGCTGCGGCTAAACCGCGGCTTGATGTAATGCCCAATCGGCATGTTTCTGTGCCTGGGCATGCTGTAATATCTGAAATACCACGCGCATACGAAGCACGGACATCGGCATTGCCCAAAACTTCAATCACATCAGCCACTTTTGCAGGGTCCACATCCACAATCACCATGCCCTGCTCAGTGGTCACGCGTAATTCATCCGTACCACCCAAACGTGCGGCTTGCGCAACTGCACGGCACTGAAGCGGTGTTAAATCACCACGGAAGATGTTGAGCAACACAGCCAATTTACCATTATGCTGCTTTACAATGCCATCTTCAGAAAACGGCATCACATCCGTTGGCGTGCGCCAGTTGGTATCGGCATACGTTACAGTTGTTACAGTTTTTTCAATCACGGCACGTTGTTTTTTATATTCAGCAATAAAACCTTCTGCACCTAACTTCTGCATCACATATTTCATCCGTGCGCGAGCACGGCGTTTACGATCTGAGAATTTAAAGTGAATGCGCATCAAAGCTTCACCAACCACCAACACTTCTGATTCTTCAATAAATGATTCAAGCTCAATCGCTTGTACAGGTTGTGATGATAATCCACCAGCCGCCCACACTTTAAAACCTGCTTTACCATCTTTATGCGTGGCAATAAAACCAATGTCGTGCATACCTGATAAACCACAATCGGTTTCACAACCTGAAAAGGTCACTTTAAACTTACGCGGAAATTGTTGTGCCAGAGGATGACGCAAAAAATACTCTGCAAATTTAGCTGCATGCGCGGTCACATTAGCATGTTCTGCAGGGCATTTACCTGCTAAAAAACATGTTGAAACATTACGCACAGTATTACCACAGGCTTCACGAGTCGTCATGCCTGCTGCATCGAGTTTACGCAAGAATGGTACGACATTTTTTAAAGCTACAAAGTTGGCCTGAATATCTTGGCGTGTCGTGATATGCGCAACCTTTTCAGGTGCTTGTGTCAGTGTACCATCCGTTGGCAACTCACCTGCATACAGCTCTACACATTCACCCAACACTTCCAATTGGGCTGGTGTTAATACGCCCCCTGGCAATTTAGCGCGCAACATTTGCACACCTTCCTGACGCTGGCCATACACACCCATTTGCAAACGAAATGGCGTGAAACGTTCTTCAGCCATGGTGCCGGCTTTAAATGCCTGATAACCAGCTTCAAACTCATCGACATCAGCTGTTTCTGTAAATTTATAGGTACTCATATCTCTAACCTCTGTAAGGAATCACAAAGACACAAAGGCACAAAAAGAAATCTAATACTTTATGCCTTCGTATCTTCATGATTAAAAATTATTCGCCGAATTTAATCTCGCAAGCTTGTTCATAAGTGACCAAATCAGTGATGGTTGGGTTATCACCACACAATGGACACTGCGGATCTTTGCGCAGTTTCAATTTTTTCCATTCCATGCGCAGCGCATCAAATGTCATCAGCTTGCCTGATAATGAGTCACCAATACCAAGGATTTCTTTTACAGCTTCAATCGCTTGAATGGTACCAACGCCACCAGCCAATGCGCCCAAAATACCAGCTTCAGAACATGAAGGAACCAAACCCGTTGGTGGTGGCTCGGGGTATAGACAGCGGTAACAAGGGCCTTCTTTATGAACGTGCGGCTTGTAAGTCGCCACTTGACCTTCAAAGCGGAACATTGCACCTGAAATCAATGTTTTCTTCTCAAAGTAACATGCATCATTCACCAAGAAACGTGTTGGAAAGTTATCACAACCATCAATAATCAAATCGTAGTCTTTGATGATATCACGGATATTTTCTTCGGTTACGAAGTAGTTATACGTATTCACTTTCACATCAGGGTTAAGTGCTTGCATGGTTTTTTTGGCACTTTCCACTTTTGGCATATCAATGCGATCTTGGTTATGAATAATCTGACGTTGTAAGTTAGATAAATCCACCACATCAGCATCAGCAATACCAATCGTACCCACACCAGCTGCAGCCAAATAATAAGCAACTGGTGAACCAAGTCCGCCAGCACCAATCATAAATACTTTCGCATTAAGAAGCTTAGATTGCCCTTCAGCGCCCACTTCTGGCAAAATAATATGTCGTGAATAACGTTCAATTTGTTCTTCTGTAAAATCAATCATGATTGTTTAATACCTCTAATCACCGCAGGCCGCGCAAAGGATGCAAAGAAAACAATAACTCTCTGCATGCTCAGCGAACCCCGCAGTTAAAATCTTTTATATTTCAATATCTTTGAATAAATCTGTCGACATATAACGCTCAGCCATAGATGGCAACATCACGATAATACGTTTACCTTTCATTTCATCTTTGGCTGCTACACGCAACGCTGCTACAATCGCTGCACCTGAAGAAATACCACCTGGAATACCTTCTTCATTGGCAAGTTTTTTCGCCATGGCAATCGCATCATCATTGCTCACTTGCTCAACACCATCCACAATAGCCATGTTCAAGTTTTTCGGGATAAAACCAGCACCAATACCTTGAATTTTATGTGGCCCAGGTTCACCACCAGAAATTACTGGTGAATCAGCAGGTTCAACTGCAATCGCTTTAAAATTAGCATTGCGTGATTTCAATACCTCTGCCACTCCAGTAATGGTTCCGCCAGTGCCTACACCAGCCACAATCGCATCCACATGCCCATCACAATCAGCCCAAATTTCTTCGGCTGTGGTTTTGCGGTGAATTTCAGGGTTTGCAGGGTTATCAAACTGCTGTGGCATGAATGCTCCATCAGTAGAAGCAGCAATTTCTTCAGCTTTGGCAATCGCACCTTTCATGCCAAGTGGGGCTGGTGTTAATACCAATTCAGCACCCAACAGTTTCAACAATTTACGTCGCTCAAGGCTCATAGATTCAGGCATAGTCAAAATGCAGCGGTAACCTTTTGCACGCGCTACAAATGCCAAAGCAATGCCTGTATTGCCAGAAGTAGGCTCAACAATCACGCCACCTTCTTTAAGCAAACCATCAGCTTCAGCTGTGGTAATCATGGCATTACCAATCCGGTCTTTCACTGAATTAAGTGGGTTAAAAAATTCGCATTTCACCAAAAGTTCTGCGCCCAAATCAGCACCAATACGATTAAGGCGGATAAGTGGCGTATTGCCAATTGCTTCTGCTGCATTATTGTAAATTGCCATATCTAGCTCCTTTTCGTGCAAATCAAACGTAAGTGAGAGGATTAACCTTCAATCACATTTTGTTCGATAGGCTCAACATGCACACCTTCTTGTGCCTCAAGCCACTGGATGGATGCTTCAACCACTTCGGTTTTGCCTTCGATTTCCAAACCAACCAAACCCATATCTTCTTTTACTTCAGCGGTGCGAATATTGGTAATCACATCAAATTCTTTCGCCAACTGCCAAATCACAGGCTCAGTCACGGTTTGTTTATCAAAGTTTAAATATACACGTAGTTTCATTTTCCTCTCCTACCAACTCTAAAGTTGTATTTTTATTTAAGTGCAAGGCTTGGTGAAAGTGAGAAGCGCAGCATACTCATGGTATGTGAGCATCGCAGCATTCACCAAAACGCAGCAATTGAGTGAAAATACGACTTTAGCAACCGCCAGCGATTGCAGGCACGATTGAAACTTCGTCGCTGTCTTTAAGTGCCGTATTACGACCATCAAGAAAACGTACATCTTCATCATTCAAATAAACATTCACAAAACGACGGATTTCACCATTTTCATCACACAAACGTTCTTTCATACCAGGGTGTGCCGCTTCAAGGTTATCAATCAAATCACCAATAGTTGCGCCTTCAATATTCACTTCATCAGCACCAGCAGTAAGTTTGCGTAGTGGGGTTGGGATACGTACAGCTACAGTCATATTATTCTCCTGTTTTTCTTTTTACTTAAACTATTACTTCAATTTCCAAAAATGAAATCAGTTTACTGTGTGTTATTTGAATACAAGGCTAAGGCGCGGAGTGTGCTACTGCACATGAGCACCTTAAACGCAGTGTTCAGACAACAAAGCAGTGAAATTATTCATTTTTATTGCACGCCGTCAGCTGCTGCCAACACGTCAAATTCTTTCAATGATGCATTGATAATACGTGGCTTAACGACTTCATTAAGCACTGCTTCCTGCGTTTTCAAGCCATTGCCCGTAATGCAAAGCACAATAGATTCATCACGTGGAATTTTGCCTGATTCAATCAATTTGATTGCACTACCAAGTGTTACGCCACCTGCTGTTTCAGCAAAAATACCTTCAGTTTCAGCAAGCAACTTCATGGCTGCAATCACTTCTTCATCACTTACATCTTCAGACCAACCACCACTTTCTTTAATCACACGGTTTGCATAAAAACCATCGGCGGGATTACCAATCGCCAAAGATTTCGCGATGGTGTCGGCTTTCACAGGGTGAATCATATCTGTGCCATCTTTGACTGATTTAGAAATCGGTGAACAGCCCGTCGCTTGAGCGCCGTACACAGCAGTATCATTATCTTCAATCAGACCAAGTTTGATAAACTCTTTGATAGATTTATCAATTTTTGTGCATAAAGAACCAGAAGCCATAGGCACAACCACATGTTTTGGCGCTTTCCAGCCCAATTGCTCCATGATTTCATAACCCATAGACTTCGAACCTTCGGCATAAAACGGTCGCACATTCACATTCACAAATGCCCAGCCATATTTACCTGCCACTTCAGAGCAAAGACGATTCACATCATCATACTGACCACGGATACCAATAATATTGGTGCCAAAAATTGCCGCACCCAACACTTTTCCCTGTTCCAAATCTTCAGGGATAAACACATACGATTCTAAACCCGCCGCTGCGGCATTAGCAGCCACAGAACCCGCCAAGTTACCCGTTGAAGCACAAGCCACGGTTTTAAAGCCAAACTCAACAGCTTTAGATAAGGCCACTGCAACCACGCGATCTTTAAAGGATAAGGTTGGGTAACATACGGAGTCATTTTTAATATAAAGCTCTTTCACACCCAAAGCTTTAGCAAGGCGATCAGCGCGAATCAATGGCGTAAAACCATTATTTGCACCCACTTTTGGTTCACCGTCAACAGGCAACAATTCTTTATAACGCCACATATTTTGTGGGCGCGACTCGATTAATTCACGGGTGAATTTGCCTTGAAGTTTTTCATAATCATACACCACTTCCAGTGGTCCAAAACAATACTCACAAACATGTGTAGGCTGAATCTCATATTCTTGACCACACTCACGGCACTTTAAGGCGCGAACAATACTTTCACTCATGTTTTCAACTCCAATCTTATAAACTGTTGCCGAAATTTAGATACAAAAAAACCCTCGCGATAAAACGAAGGTTGAAAGTAAGACAAGATTGTCAAAAACTAACAACCCGAATATCATCGCTCCTAGACTATCACACCATCTAGGCAGGCATTGGCACCATTCCCTACCTTGGCTTATAAAGCCTTTGTAGTCGGTTGCCGCAGTTTCATCGGGCCTGTAACCCTCAACTGCTCTGGATAAAAATCGGATTCCAAATATGTTGCGGCGAACTATCCACTGCTAAACATGAAATGCAAGTAAAAAAACAACTCTGCACCTTCATTGTTAAAAAAATGGCCGCCCGAAGGCAGCCATCATTTATCTCAACAGCACTCAAAAACCAAATATTTCAGTGCGACTCATTTAAACCAGCCCATATCTCGTTCAAATGTGTGTTCTTTTCGTCCATCGCCCAAAAAAGAGGATGCCAAGCATGAATAGGAGAAGCATCAGCGTGTTATAGCCTGGTAGTCCAGAAGACATCATGGGGATGAGGCATCTAGCCCCTGCTTTTGCCGCTGGTGCTGCAATGTTTTCCACCTTACGAATGCGGGAGTTCAAATGATCTGCGATATAAAGATTTCCATAAGCATCCAATGCCACGCCAGTTGGGACAGATAATAATGCCGCTGTTGCAAGTCCGCCATCACCTGAAAAGCCTCTAGAGCCCGTACCCGCAATAGTGGATATAATGCCTTTCGTATCCACCTTGAGAATGCGGTAGTTGCCGAGCTCTGCAATATAAAGGTTACCTGAAGCATCCAATGCCACGTCAGATGGGTAATCAAGTAATGCCGCTGTTGCAAGTTCGCCATCACGTGAAAAGCCGCGAACGCCCGTACCCGCAATAGTGGATATAATGCCTTTTGTATCCACCTTGCGAATGCAGTGGTTAGCTCGATCTACGATATAAAGGTTACCTAAAGCATCCAATGCCATGCTAGTTGGACTATTAAGTGATGCCAATGTTGCAAATCCGCTATCACCTGAAAAGCCGCGAACGCCCGAACCCGCAATAGTGGATATAATGCCTTTTGTATCCACCTTACGAATGCGGTTGTTACCGAAATCTGCAATATAAAGGTTACCTGAAGCATCCAATGCCACGGCAGATGGGTCACTAAGTGATGCCGCTGTTGCAAGTCCGGCATCACCTGAGAAACCATTCGCTCCCGTGCCCGCTATGGTGGATATAATGCCTTTTGTATCCACCTTGCGAATGCGGCTGTTAGAAGAATCTGCGATATAAAGGTTACCTAAAACATCCAATGCCACGCCAAGTGGACCACTAAGTGATGCCGCTGTTGCAAGTCCGGCATCACCTGAAAAACCACCAGCAAAACCGCCGCCCGTACCCGCAATAGTGGATATAATGCCTTTTGTATCCACCTTGCGAATGCGATTGTTAATAGAATCTGCGATATAAAGGTTACCCTTTCCATCAACACTTATATCATAAGGATTTCTCAACGATGCCGCCGTTGCCAGACCACTATCGCCTGAAAATCCAAACGCCCCATTACCTGCTACAGTTGTAATAATTGAACCACTTGTGGCTGGTATTGTGGCAGGCGCAACCACAACTTCTACCGTACGCACTGCAGGTGTCGCGGCATTACCTGCGGTATCAGACACCGTGTAAGTGATTGTATAAATACCCAACACCGAAGTGTTCACCACGGTTGCATTAGAAGCGATTTGCGTAGAGATATCACCATCGACGTTATCCAAGGCAGTTGCGCCGAAATCAATATAATTACTGCCTTGTGCCACTTTTTCTGTGGCATTACCCTTTATCGTAATCACTGGAGCTACTGTATCAACATAAGCTGCAACGGTGACCGTTGCACTTGCTGTACCTGTGTTGCCTGCAGCATCAGCCGCACTAAAAGTCACGGTTGTGACTTGTCCTGCGGGGAAGGTTGCTGGTGCATTGTTGGTAATTGAACCAACCACTGCCACATTATCTGTAGCTGTGGCACCACCAAGAAATGCTGCAATAGCAACATTTGTTGCCGCTGTACCAGCTACTGTGGCGGCTGCAACATTAATACTTAGTGGTGCTGTCACCACAGGAAGCACTGTATCAACATAAGCTGCAACGGTGACTGTTGCACTTGCTGTACCAGTATTTCCTGCGCCATCAACGGCAGTAAAAGTCACGGTTGTGACTTGCCCTGCTGGGAAAGTTGCTGGTGCATTGTTGGTAATGGCGCCAACCACTGCCACATTATCTACAGCTGTGGCACCACCAAGAAATGCTGCAATAGCAACATCTGTTGCCGCTGTACCAGTTACTGTGGCGGCTGCAACATTAATACTTAGTGGTGCTGTCACCACTGGAAACACTGTATCAACAACTGTAACATTTACTGTAACCGCACCACTTAGACCACCATTATCTGTAACTGTTACAATAAAACTATCCGTACCAACATAACCAGCGTTGGGCGTGTAAGTAGCAAGCCCTGTATACAAATCTACTGTTGCCGTGCCGCTTGTGGCTGCAGTTGATACAGCAAAAGTATAGGTATCGCCAACATTCGGATCATTGGCTAATACTTGCGTTGTTCCCGCTGTATTAAAAGCTGTTGAAATTGCTGCTGCCGTAGGCGCAGGCGCTTGATTCACTACTGTTGCACCGATATTCAAACCAGCAGGCATGCCTGTCACTTGTCGCGCGAAATCATCACCCCATGCGATGACCGTACCATCGCTTTGCAAAGCTAAAGCAAACCCCGCACCTGCTGCAATTTTGACTACATTTGCAGTGGCTGGATTGGTTAAGGCTGCTGGAATAGCAGTGATATTGCCGCCACCTGTTGTAATGCCTGAAACACCCACGGTGCCATCAGATTTGATATAAGCTGAAAATAAATTGCCTGCTGCAATCGCAGTCACACCTGTGAGACCAGCTGGGAAGGTAATTTGACCAGAAGTGTTGTCGCCCCAGCCAACAATACTACCCGCTGTTGTTAAGGCTAAACTATGCGCACTACCAGCTGCAATCGCAGTAACACCTGTAAGACCTGCTGGAACAGTAGTTTTACCAAAAGTGTTATCACCCCAGCCAACAACAGTACCATTTGCCTTCAAAGCGAGATTATGTGTAAACCCAGCTGCAATGGCTGTGACTGTCGTTAATCCAGCGGGGATAGTCGTCTGCAAAGCAGAATTGTCACCCCATGCAACCACTGTGCCATCAGATTTTAATGCCACGCTATGGCTGGTGCCACCTGCAACAGCTATAACAGTATTTAAACCAGCTGGTTTTGGTGTAGGCAGTGACAAACCAAAACCTGGTGGTGGTGGAGCAGTGACATCAGCACCCCACTCAAACACTGTGCCATCTGTTTTTAACGCTAAATTATGATCTGAGCCTGCTGCAATAGAAGTTACACCCGTTAAACCAGCAGGAATCGAACCTTGCAAATTAACATTATCACCCCAAGCTGCTAGAGTTCCGTCTAATTTCAAGACTACAGCATGCGCGCGACCTGCGGCGACTGATGGCGTTGCCGCATAACTGCTTTGCACGCCAAACATAAAAATAATGAAACATAAAATAGACCGTATGGATTGATAATTCATAAAAAAACCTTCTTTATTCATATTTACTGCATTGCTTTCAAACAACAAGGTTCACCCTGCACACAACACTAATTGCCGAAATTGTAACCTATATCACTTTTCTGAGAACCTAGACTTTAGTACTACTATATCGTAACTACTTTATTAGTGGATGGTTAGCACCCATTGATAATAAAAATATGCCTTGTACATTCTGGCAATGCATATTCTTGTCGCTGATGATCATGATTTATTCCGAGATGGTATTCGGCTGCTCCTACAAAAGTTGGAGGGCATTGTAATATCTGAAGCGCATAACCGCGAAGGCATCAACACACAGCTACAACATACAAATCAACCAGATATCCTCTTGCTTGATTTGGACATGCCTGGCGTAGGCAGCATCGCTGCTGTGCAAGAAATATGTGCTTACGCACCAAAAGTGGCAGTCATTGTCATGTCTGGTAACGATGCCTCAAATACTATTGATGCATGTTTAAGTGCAGGGGCACTGGGGTTTCTCCCCAAATCTTCATCAACAGACGACATGCTTTTTGCAATTCGCAAGGTTTTTTCGGGCGAAACGTATATTCCTGCAGAATTGTACGGCAACAACCCAACAACCATTGCTCTCCCGCCACGGCAAAAGGAAATTTACGCAATGCTAAAAATGGGCAACACCAATAAAGAAATCGCTCACTTATTAAACATTAGCGAAAGCACGGTGAAACAGCATATTACTGAGCTGTTTCGTAAGCTCAATGTTTCCAATCGTATCCAAGCCATTCAAAAAACCTATATTATCCAATAATGTTTCCTACCCATAGAGATAATCAAAGCCAAAACTCAACTCTCGAGCATCAAATTGAAGCGCAAGCTCTTGCAAACGTTAAAAAAATTAGCATGATAGATTTGATTGGTGGAAGCAGTGGCATATTGGTTATTTGGTATATTCTCCAAATCATTATGCCAAGCGAGTATATCCATATTTGGGCATGGGCAGCTTTTATTTCATTGCTTATGCGTATAGCGACATATTGGTTACTCAATCACCATCCGTCTCTATTTTCCATCCAGCAATGGAACTTCATATTAAATTTCATGTCTTTTCTCGGCGGCACCGTCTGGGGAAGTATTATTTTATTAATTCCAAATGAGATGGCCTATTCTTTAGCTATCAGTGGTATTATTTTTGCTATCATAGGCGCAGCTTTAGGCGCCACGGGTTCGAATTTTTCTATATTTGCATCTTTTGCATCACCCGTTTCTTTTTTACTCGTAACCCATTTACTTTTATCAGGGGGACATTTATTCCAAGGCCTCGCTTTATTTACACTTGCCTATTTAATCATGACCCTCTCTATTTCTTTTAAGCTTACCCGAGTCACAAAACAAGAAAGCCTGCTACAGCTAAAAAATAAAACACTGATGCAACAATTCGAGCAAAAAAGAGCAGAAGCTGAAAAGGCCAACGCCGATAAATCACGCTTTCTTGCCTCAGCCAGCCACGATTTACGCCAACCTTTACAAGCAATGAACCTATTCGCAGAAGCACTCAAACAAGAAATAAAAGACAACCAGCAACAAGCAATTTTAGGTAAACTCCATATTTCTATAGATGCAATGGGCAACCTACTCAATGCTCTACTAGACGTTTCAAAATTGGATGCAGGTTTAGTTCATGTAAACAAAAAAAACTTTCACTTATTCCCAATATTACACAAGCTAGAAAGTGAATTTCAACCACAAGCCAATAATAAGTCTGTGGTATTATCCGTGGATACAACAATCGAAAAGAGCCAAGACGATACAAACAACATAATGGCCTCAAATATTGTCATCCAATCTGACCCCATACTTTTCGAAAACATTTTAAGTAACCTTTTATCCAATGCTATCAAATACACTTCCACTGGTGAAATTAGCGTAAGTTGTAAGCATGCTAAAAACAGTTTTATCATTTATGTCAAAGATACAGGTATAGGCATTGCACAAGATGAACAAAACAAAGTATTTGATGCGTTTTATCAAATAGGCAACGTTGAACGCGATCGCAGCAAAGGCATAGGCCTAGGACTATCCATCGTTAAACGCTTATGCCAATTGTTGGGTCATGATATGGTGATGCATTCTCAAGTTGGTGAAGGTACATGTTTTGAAATTCATCTGCCCGCAGCAACAGCGTCTGACATCACCCACACACCCACATCGCCACAGAAAGATTTAAAAGCGAAGGTGCTTGTGATTGATGATGATAACAACATTTTGGATGGTATGAAAACCATGTTAAATACTTGGGGTTGCGAAGTTTTGGTTGCCCAATCTCAAAACGAAGCCATCAACGCCCTGAAAGATTCTCAAGCCATTGATTTGATGCTGGTCGACTATCGCTTGCAGAAGCAACATACAGGAGCCGATGCTATTTGGGCAGTACGCAAAACCTTAAACCAACCTGATCTTCCTGCAATCATCATTAGCGGCGACACCGAACCTAAACGCATGCAAGCAATGGAGCGCGAAGGTTTTGAAGTGTTACACAAACCTATCAAACCTTCTCAGCTGCGCTCACTTATGCATCATTTACTTTATAATAAGCAAGTTAAACTTTAATAACATCACTATGATGTTTGCACGAATCAACACGACTTACTTGTGAGTTACGAGCCTAACTTTTCAAAGGTTACTACAAATCGCAATGCTCGCTTCTGATTTATTTAACGCATAAATATGCACACCGGGCACACCATTGCTTATCAAATCTTGGCATTGCGTTGTCGCAAGCTCAATTCCCATGGCTTTAATCGTGTCCAAATCTTGTGCTACGGGTTTCATTTTTACATGTAACCAATCAGGAATACTCGCACCACACATGGCTGAAAAGCGCACAATTTGCTCATAATTTGCAATAGGCATAATGCCTGGAATAATCGGAATGGTGATACCAAGTTTTTCAGCTTGATCTCTAAAACGGTAATAATGTTCATTATCAAAGAAATACTGCGTCACCGCAGCAATCGCACCTTCATCTTGTTTGATTTTAAGGTATTTCAAATCATCTGCCACACCACCAACAGATTCTGGGTGGCCTTCGGGGTATGTCGCAACCGCAGCCGAAAAACCATTTTGTTCACGAATAAACTTCACCAAGTCAGTGGCGTAAGAAAACCCACCAATTACAGCTTCAAATTCATCTTTTCCTTCTGGCGCATCACCACGCAATGCGAGAATATTTTTAATGCCTGAACTTTTATACTGCGCCAACAATGCCGCTAAATCTTGCTGCGTAGAACCCACACAAGTGAGATGCGCCATAGGTTCTAATGTTGTTTCTTTTTTGATACGCTCAACAATGCGGCGTGTGCGATCTTGTGTGGAGCCGCCTGCCCCGTAGGTAACTGAAACAAATGCTGGTTTTAAAGGTGATAATTCTTGAATGCAACGCCATAGGTTTTCTTCACCCTTGTCTGTTTTAGGTGGAAAAAATTCAAACGAAATCGATGGTTTTGTGTTGGCTAAAATATCTTCTAACTTCATTTTATAAACCTCAAAGCCTTGGCACTGTCACGCCAGTTTGTTTCATGTATTTGCCAGCCCGATCTGCATAAGAAGTTTCACACTCTTCATCAGATTCAAAGAACAAAAATTGTGCCACACCTTCATTGGCGTAAATTTTTGCTGGCAGTGTGGTGGTGTTTGAAAACTCGAGCGTTACATGCCCTTCCCACTCTGGCTCAAGTGGTGTTACGTTTACAATAATGCCGCAACGTGCATACGTGGATTTACCCAAACAAATCGTTAACACATTGCGCGGAATTTTCAGATATTCAACCGTGCGCGCCAAAGCAAAGGAGTTGGGTGGGATGATGCAAACATCGGATTTGATATCTACAAAAGACGATGGGCAAAAGTTTTTAGGATCAACTGTGGCAGAATGGATATTGGTAAAAACTTTAAATTCATCAGAGCAGCGCACATCATAACCATAAGAAGAAAGACCATAAGAAATAGCGCCTTCACCTTTATCATTTTTCTTCACTTGGCCATCAACAAAAGGATCTAACATCCCATGTTCTTGCGCCATTTTTCGAATCCACTTATCTGATTTGATTGCCATAATATCCTCTTTGTTCACCAAACTTCGGCGGCGAAACCTGCTGATTTATTGTTTTTTGTCACCTGATTTATCATGCAAAAGTAATGTGATTTTCACCCAATCATCATAAGCAAGCTGCTCAGGCCTTTGTTTCGGGTCGATATCTATGCTAAAAAAATCTTCTTGCGTTAATTGTCCACGATACTGATTAAAAATGGTTTTACGACGATGTGCAAAGCCTTGACGTACTGTTTTTTGTAAATCATCGAATGCACATAAAGGTGTTTTGCCATGCGGTAATAAACGAATTACCATAGAGTGTACTTTCGGTGGTGGATTAAAGGCACCCGGTGGTAAGGTGATTAGCTTTTTTGGTTCATAAAAATGACGAACCAATACAGATAAACCGCCGTATATTTTGCTTCCCGGCTCTGCCACAATACGCTGCCCCACTTCGCGCTGATACATCAATACCATGCCACCTGAAAGCGAAAAACTTGCAAGTGCAGCAGTTAAAGGCCCACTGATATTATAAGGCAAATTACCGACAATCCACTGTGGTTTATCTTGCTCCACCACAGCGGCTAAATCTTCCATCACATCACCATGACATACGCTTAAATGATCATATTCTGAGGTTTTCTCTTGCCAGTAATTGGCAAAGCGGTCATCTTTTTCAATGATGGTTAAATGTTTCACACGCGCCAAAACAGACTTGGTGATTGCGCCAGGCCCTGGGCCAATTTCAACAGCAGTCTCGCCAACAGGAATTGCCTCTGCAATAGTGCGGATAGCTTTTTCGCTCACTAAAAAATGTTGGCCTAAAGCTTTATTGGCGCGAAATGATGCATTTGTTTGTGATGATTCAGACATAGCGACACTCTACAACACAAGGAGCAAACATCCATGCAACATTGGCTTTTTCTTACTTTAGCGATTTTACTCGAAGTTGCAGGCACCATCTCAATGAAATTTGCTGAAGGTTTTACCAAGCTTGTGCCTTCCCTGCTCATGGCAGCTTTTTATCTTGCATCATTAGCTGCACTCACTCTTGCGCTTAAAAAAATTGAACTGGGCATTGCATATGCCATTTGGGCAGGTCTGGGCACCGCACTTATTGCAGGCGTAGGCATTCTATATTTTAAAGAACCTGCCTCTGCCTTAAAATTGGTAAGCATCACCCTTATTATTATGGGCGTTGTTGGCTTGAATCTTGGTGGTGCAAAACATTGAAGAAACTCAATTTAAACCATCGATTCACTGATTTTTTACCCGCTGACGAAGATCAAAACAACAATACAAGGCAAGTCTTTGGTGCCTGCTACTCATGGATTGAACCAAAATCAACGGCCAACCCCCAATTACTTATTTATAGCCCTGAAGTTGCCAGCCTCTTGGATTTAAACGAACAAGACTGTGCCTCTAAAACATTCACCAATATTTTCTCAGGCAATGCCTTACTTGAAGGTTCAACACCCTATGCCATGTGTTATGGTGGCCATCAATTTGGGCATTGGGCAGGACAATTGGGCGATGGTCGTGCAATCAATTTAGCTGAGGTCACTAATAATCAAGGCGAACATTGGTCTTTACAACTCAAAGGGGCTGGGCCAACACCTTATTCCCGAAAAGCCGATGGATTGGCCGTACTTCGTTCATCTGTGCGTGAATTTTTGTGCAGTGAAGCGATGTTTCATCTGGGTGTGCCCACCACACGTGCTTTGAGCCTGTGCACAACTGGAGACTCTGTTTTGCGTGATATGTTTTATGATGGCCGCGCAGATTATGAACATGGTGCAGTAGTTTGCCGTGTTGCCCCCTCTTTTCTCAGATTTGGTAATTTTGAAATATTTTCAGCGCGTGAGGACTTAAGCACATTAAAAACACTTCTTGATTTCACCATCAGCAATCATTTTTCTCATTTGGTTTCAAAAGAAATCACTACAGACACCTATTTGGCTTGGTTTGCCGAAGTTTGTGATTTAACCAAAGAAATGATTATACACTGGCAACGTGTTGGTTTTGTACATGGCGTCATGAACACGGATAATATGTCTATCTTAGGGCTCACCATTGACTATGGCCCTTACGGCTGGCTTGAAGATTACAACCCTGATTGGACACCCAACACCACCGATAACCAACATCATCGGTATGCTTACGGTAAACAGGCTCAAATCAGCCATTGGAATTTAATGAAACTGGCGCAAGCCATTGCCCCGCTCTTTTCAGATATTCAACCGCTACAAGCAATCCTGGATAGTTATGCAACCAACTATCGCCAAGCTTGGTTAAAGATGATGACAAGCAAATTAGGCTTTGCATTCTTTGAAGAGAAAGATGAGCAGCTCATTGATGAGCTTTTAAATGCACTGCAATTGATTGAAACAGATATGACTATCTTTTACCGCACTTTGGCTAACATCAACAAAAATGAATCAGCAGACACCTGCTTAGCGGTCATTAGCGAAGCATTTTATAATGATGACTTAAAGCCTACCCAGCGGGCAATATGGTTAACTTGGTTTAAATCGTATTTAAATCGCTTAAAAACAGAAAAACTTGATGACAAACAACGGCAAAAAAATATGAATGCAATCAATCCAAAATATGTATTAAGAAACTACCTTGCCCAACTGGTGATTGATAAAGCAGAACAAGGTGATCTTAGCATGTTACATGAAATTTTAGACGTGCTTCGCTCACCATACACTGAACAAACGGGTAAGGATGAATTTGCCAAAAAACGGCCTGATTGGGCAAGAAATCGCGCTGGTTGCTCTAAGTTATCTTGCAGCTCATAATTATGATTTAAACCATCTAAAAAAACAGCCGCCTCATACATGGGCGGCGGTTTCATCTATTCAAACTTTATGAATAATTTCTAAGGCTCTAGACTAGCAGAGCTATTTATTTTAAAGCATTTTCGACAGCTCTTTGGCAAGAACATCGGTATCTTTCTTCCATCGCCATTCGCATTCTTTTAAGTGTAGTTCAAAGTTCACTTTAACACCATTAAACTTTGCCAGCCTACGTTTGGTGAAACTCCAAAATGATTCAATTCCATTGATGTGACAATGGCCATCACGTGCAAACTCATTGGCACCATGGTTCACACGAAAGTGTTTGGGATAGCCTACGTCAACCAACCCATTATAACCACGCCACCCATCACTGTAAATTACGCTTTCTAACGACACTTTCCCTTTAATAACAGCCTGTAAGGTTGCCTTCTTACAATCAGGTATAATTTCAGTATACACTCGCCCATCACGTTCAAATACACCAAATACAGGCTGCTTTAAAGTGCCCCTGCCTCGCTTAAGTTTACCATGGAAACCACGCGGCCTTGTTGCTCCAAAGTAGGATTCATCGAGTTCAACCTTACCAACTAATTTTTCCTTCAATGCTTCCTGATTAGCATAAATAACTTTCCGGAAAATGTTAAACCAATAGTTAATTGTGTTTCGATTATGGTTCAATAAAACGGCTGTTTTACTCGCGTTTACATCCACACAAAAACACCAAATAATTTTTCTAACCTTATAACCACTTAACTTACTGTTACTAAACATAATATCAGGCTACCCATGATAATCTGCTAGTCTAGAGCCTTTCTAATTACCCATCCCTCTCTGTTCCTTCATTCCTTTTTTCTCTTTCATTGCTTTGTGTTTTGCTCTCATTTTTTCTTTCATAGCTTTTAACTCTGCTTTGGTTGCAAAACCATCGTTATTGGTATCCATTTTTTGAAAACGTTTGGCAGCAGCCGTTGCGTGCTCCGTCGCACTAATTTGACCATCGTTATTGGTATCCATCATCTTCAGGTGATGCATGGCTTTACCCTTATGGCTATTAGCAAACACTGGGGATGCAAACACAATAACCATCAAAGTTAATAATATTTTTTTGATTACACTTTTTGTCATAACTACTCCCTTAAACTTCCCCAATTTCAAGATTGAGAATAAAAGAGTATAATTGTAAAATGGATAAAGTGGTACCTTTCAAAAAGCAGATGTGTGTACAATCCGCTCACTTTCAACCACAAAACTCAGGTAAAGTTAAAAATAGCTACATTTATTAAATCTGTATCGTTTATTTTTATTGGCGAAGGCGATATTCAGGTTTCACAACTTCAATATCAGCATCATTCATCAAGCTGCTAATCCAATCATTCAATCGTTCTTGATCTAAGATACTAATAATTTCATCATAAGCATCTTCTAAAGCCACTGTGCTAGCCTCGCGTTTACCTAACCATTCAATCACATGCCAACCAAATTCTGTTTTAACAGGTTTGCTTAATCTATTCTTTTCACTCAAAGCAAATACTGCTTTATCAAATGCTGGCACCATAGCTCTTCGAGAAAACCAGTTTAAATCACCGCCGCGACCTTTGGTGCTGTCATCAATTGAAAACTGTGCTGCTACTGTCGAAAAGCTTTCAGGGTCGGCCTTGACCAGCTTTAACACCTCCAGTGCTTTTTCTTTATCTGAGAGTAAAATATGACGCGCATGAATTTGTTCAGGAATTTTAAAGTCATTCAAATGTTTTTCGTAATACGCTGCAACCTTATTTTCAGAGTATTTTGCCGCATCATGTTGTTGCCATTCACGTACACTTTGAATCAAAACCGCATTATTCGCCTGCTGCATACGATAGTTAATCAACGGATCGAGATTTAGCCCCATCTCTAAGGCTTTCTGAGCTACTGCCTCTCGTTTAACCATCACCGCAAGCACCTTAGCTCGAGCAGAAGCATCTTTCATAATATGCCGCATAGACTCAGGCATACTCAAAATTTCATAATCAATATCAATTTCATACAAATTTTTATCACCAACAGTAGCAACTACAGGGCTGGTAGGTTGCTGCGAAGGTGCATTTGCCGCTTGTTCTTGGCAACCTGCAAGAAGCCCAAAGCAAAGCAGGGTCATTCCACCAAAAAAGTATTCCCGCTTCATTTGAAAGTTCGCATTACACATCATGTGGGATAGAGTACCGCCATATATCTGTAAACAAAAGGGGAAATCCATCCATGTCACCAGTTGTCATGGCCATTGTGGTCTTAAGTTTATACCTTACCTTCTATCATTTTTATGCCAAACGCTTTCTTGGTCGTAAAATATTTGAACTCGACGATAAAAACATTACACCCGCACACCAACACCATGACGGTGTCGATTATGTGCCAGCCAACAAATACATTCTTTTTGGTCACCATTACGCATCTATTGCAGGTTTAGCCCCTATGCTTGGCCCTGCAATTGCAGTGATATGGGGTTGGGTTCCAGCTTTGTGCTGGGTAGTCTTTGGTACGCTTCTGATTGGTGCTGTTCACGATTTTTCTGCTTTAGTGCTCTCTTCGCGTTATAAAGGGCATAGTGTTGGCACCATTGCCAATGAAGTCATTTCCCCGCGCACACGTTTATTATTTTTACTGGTCATTTTCTTCCTTGTTGCTTTGGCCATGGGTGTTTTTGTACTGGTGATTTCTGGATTATTTGCAGCCCCAGATGCCGCAAACATTGCAGCCACAGCACACCCAGAAGCTGTGTTCCCCACCTACTCCTTGATGCTGATTGCTATGGTGATTGGCTTTTTTGTTTACAAAAAGAACTTTCCTGTTTGGCCGCTTATCGCCATTGGTTTTGTTTTGATGTTGCTCACCACTTGGTGGGGCTTAGAAAACCCAATCACAGGGTTTACGGCAAAAGACTGGACATGGTCGCTTTTGATTTATGCCTTTATCGCCAGTGTCTTGCCTGTGTGGCTATTATTACAACCACGTGATTTTCTTAACTCACTTTTACTGTATCTTGCCTTAATCATGATGTTGGTTGGCTTCTTTTTACTTGACCCTGATTGGGCCGCACCTGCAATTAACCCTAACCCTGTAGGCGCGCCGCCGATGTTACCCTTTTTGTTTATTGTCATTGCTTGCGGTGCCGTCTCTGGCTTTCACGGTATTGTTGCCTCAGGTACAACAGCCAAACAACTGGATAAAGAATCCGATGCTCCAATGATTGGCTATGGTGGCATGATTGGCGAATCTTTACTGGCTTTGCTTGCTGTATTGGCAACCACTGCAGGTGCTTTTTCAACGCGCGCAGACTGGGAAGCATTTTACGGCTCATGGGATCAGGCTGTAGGGCTGCATCAAAAGTTAGGTGTATTTATTCAAGGTAATGCTAATTTTATCCACCAACTCGGTGTCCCCTTAGATTATGCTGCTGCTTTTATCAGTGTTGTGGTGGTTGGCTTTGCCATGACTTCTGTAGATACAGGCGCAAGACTACTCCGATTTAATATTCAAGAAATTGCAAAAACGCTTGGCAGCACAAAACTTGGCAACCGCTATCTTTCAACTTTTCTTGCCGTCTGTGCGATTGGTTTTTTTGCGTTTTTCGAGATGGATGGTAAACCTGCTGGTTTGTTTTTATGGACACTCTTTGGTACCACCAATCAAGTACTAGCTGGCCTCACTTTGCTTACCGTCACCATATATCTCTACCGTAAAAAGAAACCTATTCTCTATACGTTGCTACCTATGTTGCTCGTATTAGGCACAACTATTGCTGGCATGATCATGGGTATGTTTAATGCTATCCAAAAAGAACAATGGGCAGTTGCTATTGTTGGATTTGCCATCTTTACTTTAGCTGTCTGGGTGCTTATTGAAGCTTTACTTGTTGTGAAAAATATTAACCATGAGCGTAGACAAATAGCCAAACCATAGGGGATATAATGAAAGAAACTTCACCGTACATCTATGTTTTAGATACCAACGTCCTGATTCATGACCCCAATGCACTGTTGCGCTTTGATGAACATCATGTCGTTATTCCTGTCGTTGTATTGGAAGAAATGGACAAGGTTAAGCGCGGCATGGATGAAATTGCGCGTAATATCCGTGAAGTATCGCGCACTCTAGATGAAATTAGTGCTGGCCAAGATGATTTATCCGAAGGCTGTGAACTTGCTGGTGGCGGTCGTTTATTCTTCGAGCTGGATAATGAAACTGGCGATTTACCCAAAAGCTTTACCCAAGGCATGGCTGATAATCGCATTATCGCTGTCACCATGCGGCTACAAAACAAACACCCAAGTAAACATGTTGTCCTTATTTCCAAAGACATCAACCTGCGTATTAAAGCACGCGCATTAGGCTTAAAAACAGAAGATTACCGCTCTGATCGCGTAGTTGAAGATATCAATGTGTTATCAACTGGGGTTATGCCATTATCTCATGACATATGGGAACAGATGGCCAAAGATATGGTCATCACAGAAATTGATTTCGGCAATCGCTACGAGATTACTTGGCCAAAAGATTTAAGCCTGCCTTTCATTCATAGTTTTATCACTTTGCCTGGTGAGCTTGAAGTGTCCCTGCGTTGCACCCACCTTGGTGAAGAGCGTAAAGTGATATTAGAAGATATTTGCTCATACCGAAGCGACCGCCATGCAGTTTGGGGCGTACAAGCGCGTAATATCGAACAAAATCTAGCCATGAACTTACTGATGGATGCCGATTTGGACTTGGTTGCACTCATGGGTGTTGCGGGCTCTGGTAAAACTTTATTAGCGCTGGCTTGCGGTTTACACCAAACATTAGATATGGGACTGTATGAGAAAATACTCGTCACCCGCGCTACTGTGCCAATGGGTCAAGATATTGGGTTCTTACCTGGCACAGAAAAAGAAAAAATTGAACCTTGGATGGGAGCAATCACTGACAACTTATCATACCTTCTTGATGAGCCCGTGAATGATATTACGTCCATGTTAGGTCAGCATCATATTGAAATTGCTGCCTTATCTTTTGCCCGAGGCCGCACATTTAGTCGCACTTGGCTCATTATTGATGAAGCGCAAAATTTAACCCCACATCAAATGAAAACGCTCATTACCCGCATGGGTGAAGGTTCAAAAATCATCATTTTGGGTAACAATGCCCAAATTGATACACCTTACCTCACCTCGCATACCAATGGTTTAACATTAGCCGTCAAACAGTTCTCAGATTGGGAATTTTCTGGGCATGTGATGCTAAAAGCGAGTGAACGCTCTCGATTAGCAGCCCATGCTGCTGAAGTGCTATAACTCACCTTGCTTCACACGTTCAAACATCATCCATTAATGCAAAACCCACTGATGTTATTGGGCGTAATCATTGTTACTTTTGTTTCAGTGATTGCGCTCTTTGCACCTTGGCTTTCACCCTATGACCCCAATCATATCGTGATTCGTGAGATGTTGCTGCCACCTTCTTCTGCGCATTGGTGTGGCACCGACACTTTAGGCCGAGATGTCTTTTCAAGGCTTTTACATGGTGCAAGAATTTCATTGCTCGTTGGTTTTGTTGCTGTGGGGATCGCTTTAGTGGTCGGTACAGTGCTGGGCGCGATTGCTGGTTACGCCAGTGGTTTGTGGGACAATATCATCATGCGCTGGACAGATATGGTGTTATGTTTCCCTACGTTTTTCCTAATTTTGGCCGTGATTGCATTTCTAGAACCTTCGATTTGGAATATCATGATTATCATTGGTTTAACTTCGTGGATGGGCGTGACGAGGCTTGTTCGGGCTGAACTTCTAAGCTTACGAGAGCGTGAGTTTATCTTGGCAGCTAAAAGTATTGGAACCCCACCTATTCGCTTGATTTGGTCATATTTGTTGCCCAACGCAATTGGGCCTCTGCTTGTCTCAGCAGTGCTTGGTATTGCAGGTGCTGTATTGATTGAATCTGGCTTATCTTTTCTAGGTTTGGGCGTGCAACCCCCAACCGCGTCATGGGGTAATATGCTTACAGAAGGCAAAGACAATATTCAAATTGCTTGGTGGTTGTCAGTTTACCCTGGGCTTGCCATTTTAATTACTGTTTTGGGCTATAATCTACTTGGTGAAGGTTTACGTGATGTGTTTGACCCGCGCCTTAAACGTTAACTCATTGCTATGCAAAAAAAACTAACTCATGAAGATTATATGCAACTGGCACTCAAACAAGCCGAGCTTGCAGCGCAAATGGATGAAGTGCCTGTTGGTGCAGTGTTGATCACTGAAGACGGGCAAATCTTTAGCGCCCACAACGCACCCATCTCAAAACACGATTGCAGTGCTCACGCTGAACTTGAAGTCATACGTTTAGCCTCGCAAGCATTGGGTAACTACCGCCTGTTAAACAGCACCTTATACGTCACTCTTGAGCCTTGCTTGATGTGTTCGGGCGCTATCATTCATGCGCGCATTGGTCATGTGGTTTATGGTGCATACGACAACAAAACTGGTGCCATATCATCATTATACCAAATATTATCCGATGAGCGTTTAAATCATCAGCCTGAAATCACATCAGGCATACTTGAAAAAACATGCAGTGAGCAACTGCGCACGTTTTTTAAGCACAAGCGACAAGGAAAGATATGCCAGAAGCCTTAAAAAACATGTACAATGAAATCTTTGTCACAGCCTTGTCAAATGCATTTCAACAGGTGCACCCCACATTTGATGTGCAACGTTTTAGCAGCCTTATTTTCGATCATACATGGCAAGATAAAGAGCTGAAACAACGTACACGATGTATTACAGAAGCATTATATGCCTGTTTGCCCAGCGATTACGTACAGAGTATTGCTATCTTAAAAGATGTCATCATCCAGCTGCACCAACCACCTACACAATTGCATGGTTATGAATGTGTTATTTTTCCTGATTTTGTTGAGGCCTATGGCTTAGACCATTATGATATATCTGTGGCTGCTCTTGCTTTTTTCACGCCATACCCCAGCTCAGAGTTTGCAGTGCGCCCATTTATTTTGAAATACCCTGAAAAAATGATGCAACAAATGAAAGTTTGGGCAAAACATGACAGTGAACATGTACGCAGGCTTGCCACAGAAGGTTGTCGCCCACGTCTGCCTTGGTCAATGTCTTTGCCGCTTTTTAAAGAAGACCCAACCCCTGTTTTGGACATCTTGGTACAGTTGAAAAATGATGAGAGTTTGTACGTGCGCCGCAGTGTGGCAAACAATTTAAATGATATCAGTAAAGATCATCCGCAAATTGTGATTGATATCGCCAAGGCATGGTTAGGGCAAAATAAGGACACCGATTGGTTGGTCAAACATGGCTGCCGCACCCTTTTAAAACAAGGTCATCCAGAAGTCTTGGCTCTTTTTGGTTTTACACCTGCTCAACATATCAATATTCAAGATTTTGAACTCACGCCAGATGTTGCTTGGGGTGATATGCTTAATTTCTCAGCCCTACTCAGCAGCAAACAACCACTTGGCAAACTGCGCTTAGAATTTGCCATTGATTTTATGAAGGCCAATGGCAAACAAGCACGGAAAGTATTTAAAATTGCTGAGTCCAACTACCAAGAAACATCAAAAAAAATTCAGAAATCCTTTAGTTTCAAAGCTATCTCCACACGAAAATATTATGCTGGAGAACACCAGCTCGCACTTATTATCAATGGCGAAATTTCAGACAAAAAGAAGTTTATTCTACAGCCACTTTAAATCTTTAAGGCTCTATACTGTTTTGCACATATGAATTACCAAGCATAACCTAAACTAGCGCCCAAAGGATTTGATTTCACTGCATCAAGGCCCAGCCATGTTGTTTGTGCTCTGCCTATTTCAAAAGTAATAAATCCATTCTTATCATTTGAAACATTAACACCAAGCAAAAAGCCATAAGAACGACTTGTCACATTGATTTCATGTACAACTCCTCCGCCCACAAGCTTTCCAGACACATCATTTTTACTGCTAAAGCTATTCAAATAACCCAATAAATGTGGGTTATAACGATAGCCAACATTAAGCGCTACATCAATGACATCAACAGTATGACTACTGCTTGATATTCGCCCAAGTGAAGAACTGAAAAAACCATTGTCACGATTGATTCTTGTTCCTCCCTTAGCAGACAGGGCAACTTTAAATCCTTTCTCATGACTGAACCTAGAGCCACCTAAAAGTTGAATTTTTGCGCCCAGTAAACGATCTGTCCCTAAATAAATATCAGTATTCTCAAAAACACCTAACCATGCATTTATTTTTACCAGTGTTTCAGTAGGATCTAAGTAACTCGCTCTATCTAAACCTACACTATTGAAAGCCCCATTTTGATATAATGGTGCCAATAAATATTCAGGTGTATTCGCAGCAATTTGAAACTCCGCTGTTCCAGACCCCCAGCCTCCAGAAACTTCTGGCGTCGAGAAATGTAACAATGAAGGTTTGTACGTTAAAGAAGCGGGAGCGCATCCTATTAAAGTCATCATAACTGCAACGACCCAGATATATGTTCTAAAAGGTATACCTTTGTGCATGAACCTCTCCCGCAACTATTATCTTGAGTAGTATAGATAAGTTGACTGCATTTGGCATATTTTCAGTCGTTATATTCTAGGTCGATACAATCTTCATACTTTGAAAAAACCACTTTAAACAGCTACAATAAAGTTATCACTTTAATCTCAAGGGGAGCCCTATGACTGAAATATGTACAACACAAGAAATCGAAGAGCATCTCAATAAGCTCAATACGCAAACCCATAAAATTTGGGTCATTAAGGGTGAAAGGTTACATAAAGTTTTTACTTTCCCTGATTTTCCCTCCGCATTTGGTTTTATGACAAGTGTGGCGATATATGCAGAAAAGCATAATCACCACCCTGAGTGGGCCAATGTCTACAATCGGGTTGAAATCAATTTGATCACCCATGAAGTGGGCGGCATATCCATGCGTGACTTCAAGCTGGCAAGTTTTATCGAGGCTCTTATCTCAAACCCCACCTAAAACCATAACATTTTTAATGAAGACAATCCCAATTAACCGACTATAATGCGCGGTTATTAACACTCACTTCAGGAGAGGAAACACATGGGTATTTTACTTGATCATAAAAAAACCATCATTGCTGGTTTTGTATTATTAGCAGTTATCGTTGGCGCAGCAGTAGGCACAGGTGGTAATCTTCCTGGTCTTTTCGACGTCACACGCTATTTGCATGTATTAGCTGGTATCGTTTGGATTGGCTTGCTTTATTACTTCAACTTTGTACAAGTACCATCATTGGGCAGCGTTACACCAGAAACCAAAGCTGATATCTTCAAAGAAGGCAATATTGTTCGCCGTGCATTGTTTTGGTTCCGTTATGGTGCTTTGGCAACATTGATTTTTGGCCTTGTGCTTTATTATGGTTTAGTCACTAATGGCTTGGATCATGCTGGTGGTAAAGATATTATGATTGGTGCTACATTTGGTATTATCATGTGGTTCAACGTGACTTTCATCATCTGGCCAAACCAAAAGAAAGTGATTGGCATCGTTGAAGCAACTGCTGATGAAAAAGCTGCAGCTGGTAAAAAAGCATTGATGGCATCTCGCATCAACACATTGCTTTCTATTCCAATGTTGTTCTTGATGTTTTCATCAACACACTTCGCGTTGTTCAACTAAGAACAACTTCGCATAACAACCTGTAATTGGTTTTTAAAAAGGAGGTGCCTCACAGCACCTCCTTTTTTTATATCACTTTTTAAATCTCTAACCGCTAGAGTTTCTTAAAAACCGAACCTCTAAAGTTACCCGCCAAATCAAAATAGTCTTCAAGCTTTTCCAGCGTTTCAGGTGTTTCTGGCATACCACACAAACCCGACTCCAGCATCAACATACCTTGTTCATTTAAATACTTATTTGCGCCCGCAAGCAACTTTTCAAGTAATGTAAGCCCTGTACCTTCATCGGTTAAAGCAAACCTAGGCTCTTGCGCCAGTTCTGGCTCTAAATCCAACATTTCATAAAGGCTTACATAAGGGGGATTAGAAACAATCAAATCAAAAGAGGACTTTTCTGGCAAGGCTTGGTATAAATCACCCACAAAAAACTTCATGCGTTTGGTAACACCCAAACGTTCAGCATTTTTTTTAGCTACCAGCAGCGCTTCTTCAGAAATATCACATGCAGTAACCGTGGCATTGGGGTATTCCAAAGCCAAAGTTACGGCAATACAACCTGAACCCGTGCCTATATCAGAAAATGTATAAAAACCTTCTTGGTTTGGGTAATATTTAAGTACAGATTCAATGAGATGTTCTGTTTCTGGGCGAGGTACCAGCACATCCGGTGTAACCACAAAGTCATGTGACCAGAATTCTTTTTTGCCTAAAATATAAGCCAAAGGCTCACGCTTTAATCGGCGTTGTAAAAGGGCTTCAAAAGGTGTGATGAAGTCTTGAGGCAGCTCATCCTGCATTTTTATAATAAGCTCTGTGTTTGAAATACCCCACACAAACATCAATAGCAACTCAGCATCTCTACGCGGTGCATCCACTCTAGCTTGTTGCAGTTTTTTCACCGCATCTTGCAACAGTTCACGTACTGTCATTATTTTTGCCCTGCAAGCAGCTCCGCTTGATGATGGGTGATTAAGGTTTGAATCAATTCATCCATTTCACCATTCATGATTTGTTCAAGTTTGTACAGTGTAAGATTAATCCGATGATCGGTAATACGACCTTGTGGGTAGTTATAAGTACGGATACGTTGCGACCGATCACCAGAGCCTACCATGTCTTTTCTCGCCACAGCTCTTTCTGTATCTTTTTCAGACTGTTCTTTATCCAATAATCGTGCTTGTAAGACTTTCATCGCTTGCGCTTTGTTTTTATGCTGGCTGGACTGATCTTGGCATGTCACCACCAAACCACTTGGTAAATGCGTTAAACGCACTGCAGATTCCGTTTTATTCACATGCTGACCACCTGCACCTGAGGCACGATATACGTCAATACGTAAATCTTCAGGACGAATACTAATCTCCACCTCTTCTGCTTCAGGCAAGATTGCGACAGTACACGCTGAAGTATGCACTCGACCACCAGATTCTGTTTCAGGAATACGTTGCACACGATGTGTGCCCGATTCAAATTTAAAAACCGAAAACACATCCTTGCCAGAAACTTGCGCTATAATTTCTTTATAACCACCAAGACCAATCTCGCTGCTGCTTAAAATTGATACTTTAAAACCTTTACGCTCAGCAAAACGGTTATACATACGAAACAAATCTGCGGCAAAAAGGGCAGCCTCATCGCCACCCGTGCCAGCGCGCACTTCTAAAATTGCATTGCGATTATCATTGGGGTCTTTGGGCAGTAATAAAGTATCTAGCCTAGATTTGCAGGCTATCAACTCTTCTTTTAACTCAAGGATTTCCATTTGTGCCAGCTCTTTGAGGTCAGCTTCACAATCAGCATCAGCCATCATTTCTTGGTTATCTTTGATTTGTTGTTCAGTGGAAAAAAAATGTTCCGCTTCATCAGCTACAGGCTCAAGCGCTGCATATTCACGCGATATTTTAGTATATTTTTTTGGGTCTAATATCACTTCTGGATCAGCCATCATGACAGCCAAGTCATTTTTCTTTCTTAAAATATCATCCAGACGCGTGTTCATCAGACTCCCGATTCTTTTTTGTTATATTTTCAGCTTTATCATGTTGTAATCTTTGATCAAATAAAGGTTCTGCCGCAAACAACCTGCTAGCCGCACCCATCAATAAATCACCTTCAATGTCATCGGGTAATGTTTTCAGCGTTTGCATTGTTGGGTGTAAAAAACGCTTCATCAAAGCCCTGCTCAAGCGTTCTATAGCCTCTTGCTGTTTTTCATCGAACCCTTTGAGGTAACGCCCTGCTTTTTCTAGTTCTTCAAGACGAGCCTGCTCTACCTGTTGTTGAATACCTCGAATCAAAGGTACAGATTCTAAAGATTTCAACCAAGCCGCAAAAGAAATAGCCTCTTCTTCTAATAAAACTCGTGCTTGTTCAGCTTCTTTTTCGCGGTTTTTTTGATTGCCTTGCACAACCTGTTGCAAGTCATCGATATCATAAACATAAACACCTGAGATATCCGAGATACGTGGATCAATGTCACGCGGAACGGCAATATCAACCAAAAACATAGGTTGACCACCCCTTTTTTTAATGGCTGGTTTAATATCTTCGGGTAGCAGCACATAAGTCGACGCGCCAGTACCTGAAATAATAATATCGGCGCTGTCTAAGTAGTCAGGAAGCTGATCAAGCAGCAAAGCATGACCATCAAATTCAACTGCCAATTTTCTTGCTCGCTCTAACGTACGATTGGCAACCAATATTTCCTTGCAACCATTGGCTTTCAGATGCCTTGCTGCCAATTCAGCCATCTCACCTGCACCAATCAATAACACAGTTTTATCTGCCAAGTCACCAAAAATACGTTTCGCAAGCTCAACTGCACACGAAGATATATTCACAGCCTGCCTACCAATGGATGTTTCACTACGCGCACGTTTGGCTGCAGCAAAAGTAGATTGATACAAGCGGTGTAAAATGTGACCTGCTGTTTTGGCTTCAAGTGCTAATTCATAAGAGGCTTTTACTTGCCCTAAAATTTGTGGCTCGCCCAAAACCAAAGAATCTAACCCAGACGCCACCGCAAATAAATGACGAACTGCAGCGTCAGTAGTATGCGCATACAAATGCTCAATCACTTCAGACAAAGGCATTCCTGATTTTTTAGCAAACCATTCATGAGCGACTGCAATAGCCGCATCAGGATCATGTGTCACTAAAGTCATTTCAACGCGATTACACGTGGATAAAAGGGCTGCTTCACGGATAGCCGAGTGCTCAATTTTCTGCTGTAAAATGCCTTGGATATCTGCTTCTGGAACAGCTAAGCGTTCTCGCAATTCAACTGGCGCTGTTTTATAGTTTAATCCAATATGACAAACTCTCATGCCGCGAACCTATTCATCCGCCACAAGCTGTCCATCTTCAATCAAACACATCGATATCTCTCTTCTATCCACATCATGCCCTTTACATTGAAAAGCTTCCAAATCAAGCCGGCCCGCTTCATCTAAACTTACCGCCAGCTCAACATAAACCTCAGGCAACACAGCAGATAATAACTGCGGTGTTTCACCACCCTTCATATGAAAAAAACCAATACATTCTATTTTTGCCTCTGACCATGAGGACAAGATTTGAGCCAAATTTTCATTTTCTTTAAACAGTGTGACATAACGTATTGCTGCGTGGTCTAACTGCTGAGTCCCAAGTAAGCCTGCACATGGTTGACCGTCCGCAACCGTAAGTGCGTGGTGCAACATCGATTGGATCACCGAGCGCGTCATAAATTGTGGCATAACAAATATAGAATCATTCATAAGGGTGCGAAACATGCTATGATTACTAAGCATCTGTCAAATCATTACCAAAACCTTTGTGACCTGCGTCATATCGGCACAGGTAAACTTGACGATATTCAAATACCCCTTTAGTAACCACATTTTGTAACTGGGGAAAGGAGATAGCTACCTGTGAGTCATTTTTCTATCATGTTGGTACCCGATTCGGGGCAAACCAAAACATACCGCTTAAGTAAAGCGAAACTAAAATTTGTCAGTTTATCTGCCATATCATTGATATTGTTTGGTTTTTTCGGCGTTTATAATCTTTATGCCAGTTATGGCTTGCATAAAAATCTAGATCTCGCTCTTGCCACCATTCAAAAAGAGCGCCAAAATTTTGTGGCTCAAAAAACAAACTTTGAAGCTGAATTAAAAGCAGAAGAAGATAAAATGAACGTTTATGCCCGTTCTTTAGGTCAAATGCAGGCACGTTTGTCTCGACTTGACTCACTCGGAAAACGTCTTGTACAATCTTCAACCACATTAAGTAAATCTGAATTTAATTTTGACGTAAAACCTGCCTTTGGTGGTCCACGCATCCCAGCAGAACACAGCAACAATGATATTGATTTGTTCGACCAAGTAGGGTTTGTTGACTCACAGATCTCTGCACTAAGTACCGAGCTGGTTGCTGTAGATTATTTATTACAAAATGATGTTGATGAGCAAAGTGCTCGCCCCCATGCATGGCCGAGTGAAGGTGGTTGGCTCAGCTCTAACTTTGGCGTGCGAACTGACCCTTTCACCGCAAAAAAAGCAATTCATCGTGGTATCGATATTGCAAACCGCCTTGGTGCGCCCGTTTTAGCTGGTAGCCGTGGTGTTGTTGTTTATGCTGGTAAAATGAAAGATTATGGTTACCTGATTGAAATTGAACATGGTTATGGGTACCGCACACGTTATGGTCATATGTCTGCTATCAGTGTTACTGTAGGTGATGTGGTTGATGCCAATCAATTGGTTGGTCGGGTTGGGTCGTCTGGTCGCTCGACTGGGCCTCATCTACATTATGAAGTGCGTCGTAACAATCAAGCGATTGACCCGAAATCATTTATCCCTAAAAGTTAATATTCAAGTTTCAAATTAATTTGAATAACTTGTCCAACTTGAGAACTCCAAGCTGACAAGTTTATCTCAACCTGCCAAAATAACATAAAAAAAGCACCCGCATTAAACGGGTGCTTTTTTTATGTCTTACTTAACTATAAACTAACGAAAAATTAAGGGCTTATGCAGCCTTTACAACTTTACCCGAACGCAAGCAGCTTGAACATACACGGATTTTCTTCGTGTTGCCGCCAATAGCTGCGCGAACATTGTGCAAGTTCGGCAAGAAACGACGACGCGTAGTATTATGAGCATGACTCACATTGTTGCCACTCATTGGGCCTTTATCACAAATTTCACAACGCTTTGCCATGATATCCTCCAGAAAAACTAAATCGAGGCGCACTTTAATCTGCATAAATAAGATTACAAGCACTAAATATCAATTTGTAGATAACATGGACGAATATCATAGGAAACGGCAATATTGCGTTTATGAATGATATCAATCGTGCTGTAATTCTAGCTGCTGGCAAAGGCACCCGTTTAAAGTCGCTTACCCAAAATAAACCCAAGGCGCTGATGCCCGTTGTGGGCGAACCGGCAATTTACCATGTAATTCGTCGCCTCGTTGCCCAAGGTATTCACGATATTGCAATTAATATTCATCATCATGCTCAACAAATTCGTGATGTTGTTGGCAATGGTTCGAAATTTAATGCCAATATCTACTATAGCGAAGAGTTAGCGTTACTCGACTCAGGTGGTGGCGTACGTACGGCAATGGATTTACTGCCTCGAGACGAAAATATTGCCGTTTATAATGCAGATATCATGAGTGACATCAATCTTCACCAGCTAACTCAAACCTGCCCAACAAATGGCTGTGCTTTAGCCCTTGTAGGCAACCCTAAACACAATAAAGATGGTGACTTCAGCTTACAAGACCATCAAGTCAGTCTTCAAACACCACATGTTTATACATTTTCTGGTGTTTCAGTATGGAATGAGGATGCACTTAAAAACTATCCGGCAAACACACCGTTTTCACTGATTAAACCTATCACTGATGCTATACAAAATGAAATGTGCACTGGTTTAGTGCATCATGGCCCATGGTTCGATATTGGTCGCCCGCGCGACTTGATTCAAGCCAATCATTTTTACCACAGCGAGAGATTATGATTCTTCATCCTCAACTTCAACAAGATTGTTTTATCTTGGGTCGTTTCAAACTATCACTGCTACTGTTGATGAATGATAAACAGTTCCCTTGGTTTATTTTGGTGCCTCAACGTGAAGCGATATCAGAAATTCATCATTTATCAGCGCAAGATCAGCAGCAACTTATGCGCGAGTCCTCTATGTTGGCCCAAGCGATTGAAAATCACTTCAACGCCGATAAAATCAACATCGCTGCTCTAGGAAACATGGTTCCCCAATTGCATGTTCATCATATCGCAAGGTTCACTAGCGACCCCGTGTGGCCCAAGCCTGTATGGGGAATGTTGCCAGCAAAAAGCTACGAAGAGCAGCAAGTTACGGTATTAAAAGGCACAATGTTTAATGCCCTACCCTCACTGCAACAAATTTAACATCACATCAGCGCGGAGAAAAAATGGACATTGATTCAATATTACGTGGCATAAGCATTTGGGCTTTACCCGTGCTGTTAGCCATTGTTTTACATGAAGTGGCTCATGGCTGGGTAGCCGACAAGCTAGGCGACGATACCGCCCGCTGGATGGGGCGCTTAACGCTTAACCCCATCAAACACATTGATCCGATTGGCACCATCCTTATTCCTGCTGCACTGTTAATCATGGGCGCACCTTTTTTATTTGGTTATGCTAAACCTGTGCCTATCAACTTTAACAAACTACGAAATCCCAAACGTGATATGGTTTGGGTTGCACTGGCAGGGCCTCTCACCAACCTCATTTTAGCTCTCATTTCTGTGCTTTTGCTTTGGTTTACTATTCATGTCATTGGGTCTGTTGCTTGGATAGCTCAACCCTTGGCTTTGATGTGCCAAGCAAGCATTATGATTAATGTTGTTCTCTTTGTTGTAAATTTAATTCCTTTGCCACCTCTTGATGGTGGGCGCGTTGCTACGGGATTATTACCTGGTCCTTTGGCATATCAACTCTCTCGCGTTGAACCTTATGGCTTTTTTATCCTTGTGGGTTTATTAGTATTAGGTGTATTTCAAACTGTTTTAGGGCCTATTATTTTTGGCTTAAGCAAAGCTTTAATGACTTTAGCGCTCTAAATCATATACCATTCGCCTCATGGCTCTTATCAATCGACGTGCGCGACACGAATATCATATTATCGAAACCTATGAAGCAGGCATGATGCTGCTTGGTCCTGAGGTAAAATCTATCCGTACAGGTCAGGCAAATTTGGCTGAGGCTCACTGCTTGATTCGCAATGAACGTATGCTGTTGATTGGGTGCCATATCAGCCCTTACAAACCTGCTGCTCGCAATAACCCTGTCGAACCTGCACGCACACGCGAGTTGCTCTTGCACAAAAAAGAAGTCCTTAAGCTTCTCGGCAAGCTCAAAGAGAAAGGTTTAACCATTGTGCCATTAAAAATATATTTTAACGAGCGCGGTTATGCCAAAATTCAAATTGGTCTTGCGCGCGGTAAAAAAATGCATGATAAACGGCAAGACAGCAAAGATCGCGATGTAAAACGTGATTTGCAACGCAAGTATAAAATGTAAATTGTCCCATCAAAAACAAATGAATACACTGATAGATAAGGTTTAATCAACAATGAAAGTACTCGTAATTGGCGGCGGTGGTCGCGAACATGCCCTATGCTGGAAACTTAATCGCTCAGCTTCAGTCTCTGAAGTAGTCTGCGCTCCAGGTAACCCTGGCATCAAGCGCGAAGCGCGCTGCGTCGCAGTGGGTGCAGAAGATATCACTGGTTTGATGGCGCTTGCCCGCGCAGAAAAACCAAAGCTGGTCGTGGTTGGCCCAGAAGTGCCATTGGTTAAAGGTTTGGCAAATTTACTGCGCGCCGAAGGTTTTGCCGTATTTGGCCCCGATCAAGCTGCCGCAGAGCTAGAAGGCAGCAAATCTTTTTCAAAAGCCTTAATGGATGAAGCAGGTGTGCCCACGGCTAAGTTTGAAACCCATACCAACCCTGATAAAGCTGAAGCTTTGATTAAAGCATGGGGAGCACCCATTGTTGTCAAAGCCTCTGGCTTGGCAGCAGGTAAAGGCGTGATTGTTGCCACTACTGAAGAAGAAGCCATTGAAGCGGCTCGTGACATGTTGTCGGGTAATAGTTTTGGTGATGCTGGCTCCCAAGTGGTGATTGAAGAGTTTTTAGAAGGTGAAGAAGCATCTTGCCTGTTCATTATTTCAGGTGACACCATTATCCCACTGGCATCATCACAAGATCATAAAGCATTGCTTGATGGCGATTTAGGGCCTAATACAGGTGGCATGGGCGCATATTCGCCAGCACCATGTGTTACCCCTGAAATCGAACAAGAGGTTCTCGATACTATTGCACGGCCTACCATTGCCGCTTTAAAGGCACGTGGCGCCAACTTTATCGGCACCTTATACGCCGGTATCATGCTTACCAAAAGCGGCATCAAAACGTTGGAGTTCAACGTGCGCTTTGGTGATCCTGAATGCCAACCACTAATGTCCCGCCTCACCTCCGACCTTGGTGAAGTATTGCTTGCCGCAGCAGAATCTCGTTTGGCAGGCACAAAGCTTGAATGGGATACACGCAAAGCATTGTGTGTGGTGGTTTCATCTGCGGGTTACCCTGCTGACTTTGAAAAAGGACAAATCATTGAAGGGCTTGATGATGTTGAAGCTGCTGGCACCACTGTTTTCCATGCTGGCACAAGTGCTGATGGTCATCACATCGTCAATAGCGGTGGTCGTGTTTTAGGTGTTACTGCCCTAGGCGACACAGTAGCGGCAGCACAACAAACCGTTTACACTGCACTCAAAAAGATGAAGTGGGATGGTGGTTTTTATCGTAAAGATATTGGCTACCGCGCCATCCAAAGAGAGGAAGATAATTCATAAAACAAGTGGTCGCATTTTAGTGTTTGACAGAGAACAAACAAACACCATACTGCGCCCCATTCAGCGCCTATAGCTCAGTTGGTAGAGTAGCGGACTTTTAATCCGTGGGCCCTTGGTTCGAGTCCAAGTGGGCGCACCATATATAGCAACAACGAAGACCGATAAGAGCCTGTAAGCCTAGTGTTTACAGGCTTTTTTCTTGCCTACTCATCCGATAAAGTCCAAGGTAGACCACTAGCAACCGACCAATTTGGGGGTTGTTTTGGGGGTTGTTTTGTCATTATGGCATAGAGCATCAAAAAAGAACCCCCAGCCTAGGGGCTAAGTTATGAATTTAACGGACATAAAAGCAAAGGCTGCGAACCTCCAAGAGGGCAAGTCTCAAGTTAAGCTATCCGATAGCGGCGGTTTATACCTTCTCGTTAATAAATCAGGTAAATACTGGAAACTTAAGTATCGCTATGGCGGCAAAGAGAAAACTTTTTCTATTGGAACCTATCCAGCAGTGAGCCTAAAGAAGGCACGAATAGAACGCGATCAGGCAAAAGAACTGTTAACACAAAACATCGACCCCAACCAAAGCAAACAATCCGAAAAGCGCAAACAGTATAATAACGACCAAGCAACCACCTTCAAAGGCGTGGCTTATGAATGGATAAGCAAGAAAGCCGCATCATGGTCACCTTCTACCCTTAAAAGCACTCAATCACGCTTAGAGCACCATGTATTGCCGTGGTTGGGCTCTTTACCCATTGCAGACATTGAAGCCATAGACGTGCTTTCAGTTGCGCGACGTGTTGAGGAAAAGGGTAACATTGAACTAGCCCACCGCGTCAAAAGGTTATGTGGTCAAATATTACGCTATGCCGTGGCAACAACCCGAATCAAAAGTGACCCTTCAAGAGATTTACAAGGCGCACTTACGCCCGTGGTAACAAAGCACAGGGCTTGCTTTAAAACCCCTAAACAAGTGGGTGGGCTTATGCGCTCAATCCAAGGCTTTACTGGCACCCATATCATTGCCTGCGCTTTGCGTTTATCGCCTTATGTCTTTTTACGTCCTGGAGAATTAAGAAAGCTTGAATGGCAGTTTATAGACTTTGAAAAGCAACAAATAAACATACCATCCGAAAACATGAAGATGAAAGCACCGCATATCGTGCCACTATCAAAACAAGCTATCGCTATCCTTGAAGATATAAAAAGGCTTACAGGTGGTGGGCATTATGTTTTTCATGGTGCAAGAGCAACCAGCCGCCCTATGAGTGAAAACACTATAAACGCATGTTTGCAACGGCTTGGCTACAGCACAACAAACGACCATTGCGCCCACGGCTTTCGTGGCATGGCTTCAACCTTACTTTATGAGCAAGGCTTTAAGTCTGATGTAATAGAGCGGCAACTAGCCCACGATGAACGCAACAAGGTCAAAGCGGCATATAACCATGCTGAACACTTACCCGAACGTATAGCCATGATGCAACACTATGCTGATTATCTTGATGCTTTGCGTGATGGTGCAGAAGTAATACCGATTATGCGTAAAGCTTAAACCCTTGGCAGGGATAGACGACAAGGCTTGATCACTTTGTCGAGTGGGTACACACCGCCCCTCTATCCTTTGCCTAATCTTATGGTGTGTGGTGTTTATTATGACTTTTAACCCATGGCTATTGCATGAAAGTTTTACAATAAATGATGCTACGCGTGCAATTATGCACTCTGCTTTGGAAACTGATAATCATGTGTGGAACACAGTTAAAGAAGCAATAGAAAAGGCGGTGTTAAGCGGAAAACTAATTGCTTCCTTTGAATACAGAGATGTAAAAGACCTGAAAAAAGAGAACCCTTTCTCAGATTCAGTAAATGACCCCTTTCTTCCAGATGATATGAAGACTCATTGCCTTAATGTGTACCATGATATTCAAGAACTTAAGACTGTAATACATGAGGAAGTTATATTGATGTGTGTAATTATTGAAAGAGAAAACTTAGTACTATGGCTAAGAAGTCAGCAGTCTTATCCGATAAGTTTTTTTCCAAACGAAACCATAGAACATACGAGCAAAAGTAAACCACTAGACTCACGCGAAAGAAACAGTCCCATTATTTGATTTTAGCACTAGCTCACGAAATGAATTTAGACCTTAATGACAGAGACACCACAGGAAAAATCAAACGTTACATTGAACGTGTAGGCTTAGAAATGAAAGAAGATGCAATTAGAAATCATATAAAATCAGCATGTAGAACACTGAGAGACAAAACCGATTAAATAGCTATTCGTGTTTTAATTACCGTATAAGCATTTAACCAAGTACCCGTTCATATCATACGCCCTAGTTCATTGCCGAAAGGTGGTGTTCAATAAAGTAACCAAGGGCGTAACAGATGCAAGAAACAATCACACTACAAGATACAGGTTTTCTAAGGCTCCCCCAAGTCTTGAAGCTCATACCAATTAGCAAGACTGCTTTTTATGATGGAATCGCGTCTGGCCGATACCCAAAACAAGTGAAGCTATCAGAGCGCACTAGCGCATGGCGGGTTGAAGATATTCGCAAGCTCATTGAAGACTTAGGAAGTGAGCAATAAACCGTGCGTTTTTCATTGGTGAATTTGTCTCAAAACACAAAAGTGAAATTGTCTCATAGAAATTGTCTCACTGAGCAGGCAACAAAGCCTTATTACTACAATAAAGCACCAACTCTAAAACCGTCAATTTTGTTCGGTTATATATAATATCCTTTTATACTAATGGCTAATAATAGCGATAATAAGAGAATGAAGAACTGGAAGGTCACAAGCACCAGTTCAACCTTCAAATATGATGGTGTTGAGTATCTAGTAGATGCTAGGTCTAAGCTTTGCACAAAGATATTAACCAAGACCTTAGAGCAGTTAACCATAGCAAGATCAATCCATAAAAGAATATTTGTAATGCGCTTTGATTTAAGAAGTTCAACATTCAAACAGGGTAACGAAGAAATAAGCCTGTTTAGAAAGCAAATAGTACAATGGATAGAAAGAACCTATGAAACGCATTCTATAGGTACCCTGTGGGTTCGTGAGTGCGAAACATCCAAGCACCAGCACTATCATTTTGCTATATGGATTGATGGAAACAAAATATATCAACCCGACAAGTTAAAACACATCATTCAAGAGAAATGGGAAGAGGCAGATCCAAGTAGTCATTCAATATGGAATTGTGAAAAAGGAGCTTATTTTGTTAACAACGATGAAGTGTTTAGAGATGCTGTATTTAGGCTTAGTTATTTGGCGAAGTATAGAGGCAAAGGCTATCGGCCTGAATCTACGAACGACTACAGCACCAGCCGCTTAAAAATAAAATGAAGATTTATTGCAGGTCATGAGGGGAATGATTTTTTTAAGTGACTAAAGTAGGGAATAATAGATAACCATTGTGGAAGGATTTTTTCTTAAACACGGTAAGGTTAAGGTAAGGTTTAACTAATGATTTGTGAAAATAATTTTAAAGGAGACTGAAACTATGGGCGGTTATATGAGTGGTAGAAGCGGCTGGCGAAGAAAAGTAGAAGCTCAGCATTCAGTTGATATTCGCTGGATGAAGCGCCAAGGCTGGCTTTATGAAGGTTGTCGAGGTTCGTTGTCATGGAATAGCCGAGGCGAAGAAACTGGAAGCATTAACTACCGTGTGAATAACGATAAGCTTAACCTTACATATAGGCATAGAGAAAATGGCGGCGAATGGCTTCCTGTAGATGTACAAATAAGCTTAGAATACACACCCTGTAATTATGGGGGTGTAGTGGCATAGTTAATTTGGCCATCTAATAGGAGGTGCTATGATGCACTCAGATAAATTAGGTGGAGCAATAAAAATGAAACAAAGAAGGCAGCGGTTTTCCCCGGAATTTAAGCTTGAAGCAG